>Ga0222429_100399_pt1 | contig 36251 bp, 30 predicted proteins | sample 1B50Ametagenome_FD_182475 | JGI IMG/M metagenome (GOLD analysis project Ga0222429, IMG submission 182475) | Enriched microbial communities from leaf-cutter ant dump, University of Wisconsin, Madison, United States - 1B50A (version 2) | ecosystem: Environmental > Terrestrial > Nest > Insects nest...
TTGGCTGCGCGATGGGGGATGTGTGAAATCGGAAAATAGCATGGTTTTTAGGGGCACCGGTCGGAGACCGGCGCCAGCTTGCGAGACCGGCGCCAGCTTGGGGACAAGACTTGCCTTTTAAGACAGTCCCTGTTATGGTGGCGACAGGAGCAGGGCGACTGCACCGGTTTGTCAGTAGCCGATAGACGGGTAACATGCACCCCGTTAGGGGTGCTATTATTGTAGCCATGTTGTGATCGCCCAAGTCTGTTTTGGCGGATTTTTTGTTCGCCAGACACAAGAAATGTGACAAAACGATTTCTTTCAGTAATTCCTATTCATAAGTTTTTTATTTTTAAAAGATAAATCAATATAAGCTTTAAATATGAATTATTCTTGTTTCCCTGTTATACTTTTATTCGACATTTCGCGAATAGTCAATTTTTTTGAACACGATGCTTGGGGTGTGTTCTTTCTTGTTGTTTTACTTCCAATTTTGGCGCTCGTTATTCCAATTGTTATATATCTGTTGCAAAGACCCAAAATAATGAAACAGAAAGCAAAAGATACAACATTTCGCGCAGATGAACTCAAAGAAAAATCGACTTTCTTTTTTGCCAATGATTTTGTAGGCAAGTCCAATCGTTCTGTCATTCGTACGCAACATCTTACTAATAAAAAGGTGTCTCCACTTGAAAATCTGGATTATTTCATAAACCAAATTATTCTTAAAAGCGACCATAAACTTTATTTTATTGAAGCGGGTACCGGTATCGGAAAAACCACGTTTCTGACAAATCTTTACATACATTATAATTCATTGGATTTATTGATGCGTGATAAGTCTAAGTTAACCTATATCTTTTTGTTTTTTGCCAATTGGATGAAGTCCGGTAAGTGGAAATTCTGGAGAAAGAAACCAAAAATGATCTTAATAAAATTCTCCGGATTGTCAGTGGGTATAGATCGGCATTCCATACTTTCAAAGTATTGTCATATCTCAGATCGGGAAAATGTTATACTATTAATCGACGGAATGGATGAATTTTCGTCTTTAGAGGGATTAGGGAACTATTGGGTTGCCTTCAAAAATAATTGGAAGGTATTGAGTCCGGACTTGCAGCAATTCGGAAAAGTAATTATTTCGGTAAGAGAGCAATTCTTCGACCAAGATATTGCGAATATCTTTATGCTTAATCAAGATTTTAATCCGAAGATAATTCAATTGCTTCCGTTTAGTGATCGTCAGGCAGATTGGTTCTTGAAAGCGAAATTTGGAGAAAGCCCCTACTATGCCCAGATAGAAGGATTAATGAGTATTTTTAGATATAAGAAGTATGATTTCGCCCATATTCCTTTAATTCTTAATTATATGGATGAAATAGTCATCCATTATAATAAGGTTAAGAATATAAGTAGATATGAGATTTATAACGCTATCGTTACTTCTTGGATAGAGAGAGAAGCCCAAGACAAGATAGGCGGATATGATATAGGCAAGAAGGCTCACTTGAGAGTGCAGATTCGGGATTTCTGTCGGGAATTAGCATATAGAATTTATCGGAATCAAGCTGAAAATGGAGACAAGGGGTATACCATTGGCCAAAACGAATTGAAAGACGTAGAGCGATTGTCGGGACTTGAAGAGAGCTCATTGACGTTTAATAGCCGTTCGTTACTTATAAAAGAGATTTTGGAGATGTCGAATGTCGACCGTATCAATAGTGTAGAATACTATCGTTTTGGTTTTATTCATAAGGCGTTTTTAGAATTTTTTCTGCTAGAATATCAACTGGAACAAGAAAAAATTGAAATAGGTTCCGCACATAAGATTGACTTCACGAATCATACGCTGGCGTATGAAATGTATGTGATTAAAAAGTGGAACAGTCTAAAGGCTAAAAATATGATTCCTGACAGTAAGGTGAAAAGGAAAAACTTGTTCCCTCCAGAAATTCTGATTGCTAAACCAGATGAAAATGCAACATATAATTATGTGACAATCGAGCTGCTCAAAAAGTGGTTGTTCTTTTTTGACGAATTTACGTGGAATAATAATTCCATAAAGGAACTGTTACAAAAAAACGGAATTATTGAGACTATACGGCAAATTGATAGTTCATATATGCTATATTTTTCTACATTTTCAAGAGGTTTTCCAGTCAATAATGAACATATTTTCTGCGGTGTTAACAATAATTTTTGGGATTACGACCGTAATCGCCCATATTTGGCCGCAACATGTGTTCTTCCGTTTTTTGCTAACTTTATTGACGGAATATATTTCTTGGGAATATTAATTAAGGACAACGATTTTGATGTTTTTAAAAACACCCATAATATTGAAGGCATTTATTTGGAAAATTGTCCTTTGGTAAACAAAGTCTTCGATCGGTTTACTCAAAATAGAAAGCTGTCTACATTAAGTGTAAAAAATTGTCCACTAGATGATTTCTCGTTTTTTGCGTTAAGTGAAATGGAAAATCTGACCACTATTGAAATAGAAAATACCTTGATCGACGGAAAGTGCCTAAAATATTTTTTGAATAGCAAGAATAGCATTCGTGAAGTTCGTTTAGCTGGAAATACCAATTTTAAGAGGGCGAACCTTGAGCATGTGCTAGCGTTTAACGAGCTTGAGATTTTGACGATTGATAAAAGTATTTTTTCCGCAGATCATCCTATATTTCAAGAGTTCCGAAGTAATGGTGTAGAGGTGAACTTCCGCGAAGCATAAGAAGTAAATAATTATAATGATCCTTTGGAACAAAAAAGTTCGATAGTAGAAGATAGGATAACCAAGATTGATGCCAATCTGAAAGTCGAGGAAGGGCAACTTATTAATAGGGATGATGAATGTCCCTGTGGAAGTGGCCGTAAATTCAGGAATTGTCACGGGAAGCTGGGTTATTAATTGGCTTGCCTATGCATACCTTTTCCACCCCGAAAAAACGGTTTAAGTTGATGGTCTCTCATTCGTGCTCTTACTGGTGAAAGGTTCTCCCGTAGAGAAGGGTTTGGGCTAACCTTTTATACGCTGCTATATTAACCTGAGTTCGGGATAGCAACTCATGTCACCGCTATCATCGCCTTTGGCGAGACACTGCGCAAATATTTTTTTGAAAATGCAAATCTTTCTATCATCATTTCAGTCCTACGGACTTAGAAATAACCACACCGTGCCTCGCCACAGGCGATGGTAGTGGTTTGATGATTATCGTTTAAGGGGGTAATTCATGAGCCCCATCCGGGCGACATATCTCTTCAAGCGAATGCTTATCCCGAGTTTACGTTGAGTTAGTACACGTGATGTTGGTTCTTTCGACTTGATACGCAGATCGCTTATTAAGCAACCGTCAGAATGGTAGAGACTCTAAAAAGGTCTGGCAATCTATCTAATCGTCATTTCGACCGAAGGGAGAACCGAGTGAAACGAGCTCTCCGTAGGAAAATCTATGGATGAATTTGAATTAGCTAATTTTCAGCAAGTTGAAAAATTGCTTAACCATAGATTTATCTTCGATGAGCCCTTCCGGGGGAGGTTTGGAAATAAGGACCTCCCCTAGCCCCCTCGGAGAGGGGGACATCCCCAAATTGGCGCAATTCTTCGAGAGTGGGACGATGGCTTGGGCTGAATTGAGCCTAAAATGCACCCCGTTAGGGGTGCTATTATTGTAGCCATGTTGTGATCGCCCAAGTCTGTTTTGGCGGATTTTTTGTTCGCCAGACACAAAAAATGTGACAAAACGCTCTTGCTGGCCATTGGCGGCGCGATGGGGGATGTGTGAAATCGGAAAATAGCATGGTTTTATAGGGGGCACCGGTCGGAGACCGGCGCCAGCTTGCGAGACCGGCGCCAGCTTGGGGACAAGACTTGCCTTTTAAGACAGTCCCTGTTATGGTGGCGACAGGAGCAGGGCGACTGCCCCGGCTTGTCAGTAGCCAATAGACGGGTAACATGCACCCCGTTAGGGGTGCTATTATTGTAGCCATGTTGTGATCGCTCAAGTCTGTTTTGGCGGATTTTTTGTTCGCCAGGCACAAAAAATGTGACAAAACGCTCTTGCTGGCCATTGGCGGCGCGATGGGGGATGTGTGAAATCGGAAAATCGCATGGTTTTTAGGGGCACCGGTCGGAGACCGGCGCCAGCTTGGGGTGACATGTCTCGTCAAACGAATGCTTATCCCGAGTTCACGTTAACATAAGTTTGCTTTATTGGTGTTAAACGAGGGCCTTCGCTAAATGTGTCCCTGCAGACACCGTATTCACGTCATCTCCTCACGCGCACGAGTGGCCATAGTACAAGTCGCCGTCAATCCCACGCTGAAATTTTTAGGCAGCCGTTCCACACCAAAAATGGCTCTGGAATGTTGCCCTTTATTTTCTAAAACTTGCAAGAACAGATCGGAAGCACCATCAGCCAGACGGGGACCTTCATCCCATTCGGCTGTGGCCTGAAAATAGATGTCAAGATGGTTTAAACCTATAAACTGGTTTATCGATGAATGTGCATTAATCTGGGATAGCACATTCAGTGCGCAGATGCCTAGGGCGCTGTACCCATCGCTGGTCGATAGTTCCTTGCCGAGTTTGCCTTGATAAAGAGCTTTGTTGTTCCATATGGGAAACTGTATAGCTATATATGCTATATCATTACGGATATTGACGGATGCGTAGTTTCCGCCGGGCGTAGTGGGAGTCGGAAGTTCGAGACCGAGTTGTTTTAGTTTTTTTAATATGTCCATGTGAAATATGTTTGTGCGAAACTAACTGACAATCGTTTTGCTTTTTTCGGTAGTAGCGTGTTAATATGAATTTAAGTGCTACTACTTACCTCATTTTTGAATGCTCCCGGGACAGAGGTGAAGGTCAAAATATGAGCTCTTTCACGGCCGGGAGGTAGTTTCTGCCTACATTGATCTCGATCGCATTCGGCAATGCCACGAAAAGCTTGCTGATGTCGCGGTACAATTCTTGGATATGGTCGATATTGACAATATAGGAACGGTGGATGCGCATAAAGGAACGGGGGTTCAGCTTTCGTTCAAGCTGGCCGATACCGGTAGAACTTAGATAGGATTCTCCGTTCAGCATATGAATCCATGTATAGTCCCTATCAGCTTTCAGGTGTGTGATTTTGTTGGTCGGTACGCTGACGAGACGGCGCCCTCTTTCTACCAGGATTCGATCAGGATAGTTGCTGTGCGTGTCGGCAGGACTGTGTTTTTTTAGGGAGCTCTCGTTCCAGTGTTCAAACCGCCGCAAGGCCAGCTTTAGACGGTCGACCGTAAAAGGCTTTAAGAGATAGTCGATCGCCTGATACTCAAAAGCTTTGGCTGCATGTTGGACACACATCGATAAAAATACCACACAAGGCTGGTGTTGGACCGAATCCAAAACCTCAAAGCCGTTCTTTCCGGGCAGTTTCACATCCATGAATACCAAGTCTGGTTGCAAGGAGTTGATGTACCTTTCGGCCTCCCAACTATTGCAGCATTCCCAAACCACAAAGGGATTGGGCTCGCACGTGATGGATTCGCGTAGCCATTGCCTAGCGGAGGAATCGCTATCCACGATTAATACGGTCTCTTTTCCCATGATTATGTATACTTTAGATAACGGTGACACAAAATTACCGCGGATGGTCATTGGAAAAACTGACATATGTCAGAAATTGCACGATCAGGCATTTTTTAATACCTTAGTAACGGATCAAGTCGCAAACTAACTTTCTTATTGATGATATCCCGGAAATATTTCGAAGATGCCTGTCACTTCGCGCAACAATACGGAATTCTCTTCACGCCTGATGAGCTTCGGCTTATTGAATCGCACACACGGCACCAGATTTTACCGCCACATACGGTAATTATGCAGCAGGGTAGAGCGGTAAACGCGCTATATTTCCTGAATAGTGGCATCGTGCGCTTATACCGGATTGAGAAAGGGGTTGACCATACCTTGGGGATTGTTTCGGCAAATTACTTTTTGTCAACGCCACTGTATCTGCAAAGCGGACAATTGTCCACCTGTGCACTGGAATCGTTGACCGAAATCGATGTGCTGGTGTGGGATAGGGCTAGTGCGTTGGCGCTCAAGCAGGCGATACCGAAGATGTACGAGATGGAATTGGCTATTATGGACCGATTGCTGAACTGGTTGCAAGACAACCAGATCGAGTCGATCTGTATGACAGCGGATGAGCGGTACAAAAAACTCATGGAAACACAGCCGGAGGTCATACGACAGGTGCCCTTGAAGTACATCGCTTCCCTTTTGGCCATTCATCCGGACAGCCTTAGTCGGATCCGAAAGCTACTTATCCAGAAATAAGGCAACTCTTATAGCACTTGATAGGGAGTACGCTTGTCTCTGTTGCGTACCTCCTCCTTTCTGGCGCACACGGCGACCTGCCCCCCAAATAGCTACCGTTTGCCCACATCTCGAAGAGATGTCATCTTTATAGTAAAAATGGTCAAATGGTCATTCAGAAAGATACGACCCCGATGGGATTGAATGTATACTTGCCAAAACGATTTTTTGCTTTCTTGTTACGCAATCGATTGCATTTTCATTTGTAACGTAAATAATACAACATGGTGTCCATCGTACACTTATGTTTTGCGGTTTCGTGCGATAACTCTAGGATTTCATGCTAGTTATGGCATGTTTAACGGGCCTATCCTCTATTTTACAACACAATAAAATTCGTTTTTATGCACGTTTTTGACAAACAATTGCATCTAGTCACATAAAAAAACGGCAGAACTTGCTTGATTTTACATTTTGTTTCTATTTTTATATATAATAAAGTGCAGGAAACAGCAGGTGTGTGTTCCTGACGAGGAAGAGTTAAGAGAACGTTTTACTAACAATTTATGAACAATCAAATGAGAAAAAAATTACTTTTTTCTGCGGCTTTAGGCGTACTGATGTCCACTCATGTCCAAGCAGGGCATGCAGATGGGGAGCACGATCTTTTGGCAGCATCTCCTGTTTTAACAGATAGGTTGGTGCAACATACGGTACAAGGTACTGTTTCTGATGCACGAGGGCCTGTGTCTGATGTGAGCGTCTCGCTTGTTGGTGGGGCATTGGCCACAAAGACAGATGCCCAGGGTAGGTTTTCTATTGAAGCCCCTGTGGGGAGCAAGCTCCGCTTCACGGCCGTCGGCTATATCGCCAGAGAGGTGCAAGTGACAGCAGGCCAGCTGAACGTAACCATGGAGCAGGATGATTCCGCGATAGAGGAAGTGGTGGTTACGGCATTTGGTATCACTCGGGACAAAAAAGCGCTCGGTTATTCTGCTCAAAGCATTACGGGCGCCGAAGTTGCGCAAACACAGCGTCAAAACTTCCTAAACTCCTTGCAGGGCCGGGTAGCGGGTGCGACTATTACACCGACAACAGGTATGCCGGGAGCTTCTGCACAGATGATTATCCGGGGTGCAGTTTCGCTGGATGGCGACAATCAGCCGCTGTTTGTGGTGGACGGTTTGCCGATTTCTAATAAAACCTTTGACGAGTACAGTCTGGTAGGCCAAGGTACGTATAACCGGAATAATGATTACGGTAATAGGGTAATGGATATCAACCCCGAAGAGATTGAGTCCATCACAATCTTAAAAGGACCGGAAGCATCTGCACTTTATGGTACAGATGGTGCATCGGGAGCGGTGGTCATCACGACAAAAAAAGCAAAGGCCGGCGCAACGTCAATTGTCTATAACAATAACTTTAGGGTAGAAAACCTATATCGGTTTCCAGAATATCAGATGGAGTTTGGGCCGGGAAATTCATCCGTTCCGGGTGTTATTGAAGAAAACGTCAGAACGTATTGGGGAGCCAAATATCCGGATGGAACAAGATTTTATAATAATTTAGAGAGTTTCTATCAAACCGGATCGAGCCAAAAACATTCCATCACGGCAGAAGGCGGTACCCAAGCCCTGTCTCTTAGAACGACAGCTACATATGATCAGCAAAAAGGGACCATACCTAATACTGGTTTTAAGCAATATAATGTGAAGTTGACGGGTTCGTCTACTATTAACTCTAAACTAAAGACCAACATATCGCTGAACTATATCAATAGCGAAACAGACAAGACGTATAAAGGAGCCGGTAGCCCGATGCTCTCGGTCATGTCCTGGGCCATAACGGATGATATGCGAAATTACTTGACGATTGACGGCAACCGACGATTGATAGGGCTGGACGGAACCTACGGGAACGAATTGGATAACCCTTTTTGGGCGATGAACAAAAACCCGAATTGGGACAAGAACTCGCGCATGTTGGGAAATTTCGGAGTGGACTACGCTCCTCTTGACTGGTTGAGCTTTGCCGGAAAACTCGGGTTAGATACCTATACGAACTCCGGTCTCTCGGCTTATCACCCGCAATCTTATAATGGCCAGTCCGTTTCAGGTGTGATAAACACCTATGCCGCACAAAATTTGTTGGTAAACGGATCTTTTCTTTCTACTTTGAAGAAAGATTTTGGCAAGTTCAAACCTGTTTTGCGTGTAGGGGCAGATTTTAATGATAGCCGTTATCAAGTAAACGCCCATCGCGGTGAAAGATTCTATATCGAAAATTATTATTCCATCAACAATACCGATCCCACCACCCAGCGCGTGGCCTATACCGACATTTTGAAACGCAAAGTAGGCTTCTTTGCCAATGCAGAGCTAGGCTATGATGTCTTGTACCTGTCGTTGACCGGACGATACGATATGTCCTCTACGTTGCCTACGCAAAATCAAGGATTCTTCTATCCAGCAGCATCGTTGAGCTTTGTGTTTTCTGATTTGGAATATTTCAAGAGTTTACCATGGCTAAGCTTGGGGAAAATAAGGGCTTCTTGGGGACAGTCAGGTAAAGACGCCAGAGTGGCCTATATCACCAAAACCAAACTGGTAGCACAAACAACTACAGGGGGCGGGTTTGCGACAGACGTCACCGCTGGTAACGGAGAGCTGGAAGCAGAGTTTACAACGGCAAAGGAAATCGGGTTTGATCTGGCTTTGTTCAAAAATCGACTAAGCTTTGACTTTTCGTACTACCATACGCTATCCGATAAACAAATTACCGCACCCCGCTTGAGCTATGGTACAGGTGCTATATTGAAATACATTAACAGTGGTGAGGTAGAATACCATGGATTAGAATTATTGGTAAAAGGCACACCCATCTTGAAGCACGATTTCTCTTGGGATATCTCGGCTAACGTGTCTCGTACGAAAGGCAAAATATTGACGATGCCGGCCAACTTGCCAACCATGTATCTGTCGGATACATGGGTTATCGGCAATGTGCGGACACAGTATTATCCGGGATCTTCCGTATCTTCTTTCGGGGCGTACGCTTTTCTCAAAAACGACAACGGAGACTTGCTTATTAACCCGTCCAACGGAATGCCCATTCGTTCTGCAGATTTTGAGGAACTGGGCGATCGGGCTCCTGATTATACTGTCGGTGTTACGAATAGTTTTACGTACAAAAATTTCAATCTTTCATTTTTGTTGGATTTCCGTAAAGGAGGCGACATTTTTAACGGAACAGAGCTGTACTTGTACACGCGAGGTTTGTCAAGGTTGACATTGGATCGTGAGGTGCCACGGGTGATTAAAGGTGTCTTGCGTGACGGTTTGGAAAATACAGATAACCCCACGCCAAATAACATCGAGGTGCGGCCATACATCACAACCTCTTACTATACAACAAACTATGCGGAAGAGGACTTTGTGGAAAGAAACATTAATTGGATGCGCTTAAAAGATATTACCTTGGCCTATCAGTTGCCAAAGAGCCTGTTTGCTAACAATAAAACGTTCAAATCGGCGTCCTGCTATGTTACGGGAACAGATTTATTGTTGATTACAAACTATAAAGGAGTCGACCCACAAGTAAATACGTTGAGTGCGGCCTCGGGAGGTATTGGCGGTACCGGTATAGACTACGGTTCAGTCGGGCTTCCCCGCGGTGTTAATTTTGGAATTAGGGTAGGGTTTTAAAAAATTAGAGAAATGAAAGCATATAAAAAAATCATATTCGGTGTGGTCGGTCTAATGGCATTGAACAGTTGTAAAGACTATTTGGACGTTAACACAGACCCCGCCACGCCACAGATAGGTGATGTAAAGGCCTTAACGCCGCCTCTTTTTACGGCGATCACCAGAGGAGTTCAATGGGATGCCCGTTATTTGGGCCTTGTTATACAGAATTGGGGCTACACTTCGGCTAATTATTGGGCAGAGCGCCATGGATGGCCGGGCGCCAATAGCGATGTGACAGGTGATATTTGGCGACAAAATTATTACGGATTGGGGAATAATCTGAACTTGGTCATCGAAAACGGCTTGGAGACCATGCAATATAATTATGTCGGCCTTGCCAAGGCCATTCAGGCTTGGAGCTGGCAGACAACCACCGATTACCACGGCGACATTATCTTGACGCAGGCCTTTGACGATACGCGCTACACCTTCGACTATGATGAGCAAGAAGATGTGTATGAACATGTCGTGAATTTAACAAACGAGGCCATCGCATATTTGGAAAGAACCGATGGAGTGGGTACGGAGGCAACGCTCAGCAAATCAGATTTGGTGTACAAAGGAAAAGCTGATAAATGGATAAAATTCTGTTATGGCTTGCTGGCAAGGAATGCCAACAACTTGTCCAATAAGTCGACCTACGACCCGGATAAGGTGATTCAATATGTTGATAAAGCCTTAGCGGATAATGCAGATGATTTCCTGATTCCCTTTGACGGTACAACGACCGCCAATGCAAATTTCTTTGGTCCGATGCGTAATAACCTCTCCAACTACCGTCAAAGCAACTTGATTGTCAACCTGCTTAACGGTACCCTGCTGAATGCTGCTCAAGATACGGTCATTGACCCCAGACGAGCCAACATGATTACGGCATCGCTCGACGGCAATTTTAGAGGTACCAACCCGTCGGCAGGGGCACCAAATGGTGGCGTGACCAATCCGTTGTCACTTCCCAATCCTTGGGGAGGAATACATACCTCCAATCCTGGAGCGGGAAATGGTAAATATCTGTTTACCGACAAGGTGGCGTACCCGTTGATGACCTATTCAGAGATGCAGTTCATCAAGGCCGAAGCGGCTTTCAGAAAGGGCGCTAAGGATGTTGCGTATGGCGCCTACATGAAGGGGATAGAGGCAAGTATTGATTTCGTGAGTGCTCGTGGAACGGCTATTACCGCTACGGAGAAAAGTGATTACCTGGCATCGGAAGCTGTTGTTCAGAATGAAGCAGATTTGACGTTACGGGACATTATGCTGCAGAAATATATTGCCGTATGGGGCTACAATTTTGTGGAGACCTGGTCTGACTTGAGAAGGCATCATTATAACGAAGGGGATGCGAAGGGCAATAACCCGTATCTCGATGTATATATCAATCCGCAATTTGCAGACTATAATAACGGAAAACCGGCATATCGGTACCGTCCGAGATGGAATTCTGAATATATCTACAATGTTGATGCGCTTAAGAAGGTAGGAGCCGACCTTGAGGACTATCATACATTTGAACAATGGTTTTCTAAAGCAGATTAATCTTTAAAGCAATGAAAAAAGTAATTAAAAATATACTGGGCCTTTTTTTCTTATCTCAGGCAATCATCTTTGCCTCTTGTGAAAAGGGTGAATTTGTATCAAGTTCTGAATATGTCATTCCGGACGCTAATGCCATAAAAGTGAAAATACTTACGGTAGCGCCGGGAGCCCCAACCGTTAACTATTTCATCAATGATGAAAAAATAACGGGGGTGAACAATGCCTCAGGTATTCAGTTTGGTTACGGGTACAATGGTCTATATCCTGATTTGGGCTATTTGGTAGTGAACAAAGCACCTTCCTATAATTTAAAAGTTAAGGTAGCCGCCTCGAATGAAACGGATCCCAATTTGACGCTGATGGATGAAAGCTTGAATTTGGTAGATGGTAAGCAATACACGTTGTTTACAACGAAATACGACGCGACGAGTAAAAAGATCACCAACTATACGCTATTGGAAGATGCAAGACCGACACCAACACCAGACACGTCGAAAACGTTTATTCGATTTGTCAATCTGCTAAATAACACCTCTGGTCTTACGCTGGAGCAGGTGACCACTGAAAAAGTACTGGTCAATAATTTAGCGTATGGAGCGACGTCAGATTTTATTGCGATAGACAATCCGGGACAGGCGAATGTATACAGAGTCATTAATCCTGCTGATGGTACAGTCGTGATTGCGAATACCAGCTACACTTTGGCAAAGGGAAGAAGCCTCACCGTTTACTGTTACGGAAACCTTGGAGCAACAGGGGACTATGCCCCAAAGATGGGGTGGTTTACCAGCTTTTATTAAGAAGAGACTGTCTAAGAAGCCGTGATGTTGCGTTTGTCGAAGTATCTCGTTCGTTACGGCTCACCGGTAATTAGGAGATATCTGTCTGCGGGAGGTAGGGTTCGACTTCCTGCCCACCGCAGACAGGGACTCAAGCCTGGCTATAATGAAAGGGCCTTTTTAGGCAGTGTCTTTTACCTATGGAAAATCCAGCCTGTTACAATACAGTGCACATAGCTTCTTGTGTTAATAAGGAAGAAATGCCAAACACAATATAGGCATAACGCATTTGAAAAAATTAAGAAAGAACATCCTATACTATCTTATGGAGCATTTAGGAATTAACGATATCAATGAACCTAAACAATATAGATAATGCAATTTTTTTTATCAAAATCTAATACATATTTCTCTTCAAGCACGCTGATGGCACTTGTTTTTTTGTTGGTGGGATGCCAGCTGTCCAGCTCTTCTAAAGGCGAGCAAAAAGGAGGTGCCGTAAATAACAGCAGCACTATTCTTACAGGAGCCGATCAACTCTCCGTTTATTTACCATTGTTAAAGGGGAAGAAAGTCGGCATGATGGGCAACCAAACGTCTATTGTCGGAGCCAATAAAGAACATTTGGTGGACGTGCTGTTGCGGGAGAAAGTAGACCTTCGGTTTGCCTTTGCGCCTGAGCATGGGTTTCGAGGCGATATCGAACGGGGTGAAAAAGTGAGTAACGAGGTAGATGAGCAAACCGGATTGCCTCTGTACACCCTATACGGCAAGAACGAGAAACAAGATTCGATTGTGCAGTCGATTGATGTGATGATCTTTGACTTGCAGGATGTGGGCGCGCGCTTTTATACCTATATTACATCCTTGCACCGGGTGATGGAGCTCTGCGCCAAACATGGAAAGGAGTTGGTGGTGTTAGATAGACCCAACCCTTGTGGTGACCAAGTAGATGGTCCGGTACGCAAAGATGATAAATTCAAATCGAATGTCTCTTTCCATAAGATTGCCATGGTACATGGCCTTACCGTAGGTGAATTAGCCAAGATGATTAATGGTGAAAAGTGGCTGACGGACGGTAAAGAATGTAAATTGACGGTTGTTCCGGTACAAAATTGGGATCATTCTACCATGTACGAGCTACCTATTATTCCCTCTCCGAGCTTGCCGAATCATCTTTCCGTAAGGCTGTATGCGTCTTTATGTCTGTTTGAGGGCACGGATATCTCGGTTGGTCGCGGTACAGATTGGCCTTTTCAGGTGGTGGGCTATGACAATCCTGTATACGGAGATTTTCAATTTACGCCAGGCGAGAAGGCCGGTATGGCTAAACACGTCGAAGGTAAAGGGCAGACATTGTATGGCGTCGACCTGCGAAACCTAGATGCCGACAAGCAAAAGTTTACCTTAAAATACGTACTCGACTTTTACCATAAAATGCCTGATAAGAGCAAATTTTTTGCGCGTCCTGACTTTTTCGATAAGCTTGCAGGCACAGATGAACTGCGGCTCCAAATTGTTGCGGGAAAGTCGGAAGAAGAGATTCGGCAAAGTTGGAAAAAGGATCTACAGGCTTATAAAGAAATGCGGAAAAAATACTTGCTTTACACAGATTTTGAATAAATAACGTGCAGATACTTTCAAAACATATAGCTGTTGTCTTTCTGCTTTTTTTGAGCAGACTTGTTTGGGCACAAGAATCCACATTCAAGTTTGCACAAGTAACGGACACCCATTTCGGCGCCATGACCGGGGAGGACGATTTGCGGCGCACTGTCAGGGATCTGAACCGGCAGCAGGATATCGATTTCGTTATCTTTTCAGGAGATATCACCGAATTTGGCTCGGACGAGGAGCTAAAGCAGGCAAAGCAACTATTGGACAGCCTGGCCTTGCCATGGTATGTAATCCCCGGAAACCACGACAGCAACTGGTCAGAAAGTGGCGCGAACACGTTCAGAAAGGTGTTTGGCAGCGAAACATTTTTCTTTCGGCATAAAGGGTTTCTTTTTATGGGCACCACCTCGGGTCCTAATATGCGCATGAGCCCGGGGCAGATTCCACGTGAAAACCTGGTGTGGATGGACTCGGTCTTTGCGGCAAATCCGGATGTGGAAACACCGCTGATCTATATCAACCACTATCCGCAGGACTCGTCCTTGAACAACTGGTATGAGGCCATCGACCGCCTCAAAAAAAGAAACATACAATTGGCGCTATGCGGGCATGGACATGCCAATCAGCTTTATGATTGGGAAGGCATCCCCGGTGTGATGGCGCGGTCCAACCTTCGGGCAAAAGATACCATCGGAGGGTACAACATCATTACGGTGGCTGATGGCAAGGCCACATTCCGTGTGCGCCGGCCATTATCCCATACGGAAGAAAGCTGGTTGCAGGTGCCTTTGAAAAATCATCATTTTGAAAAGGGAAGCACATCCCATAAACGTCCTGATTTCTCCGTAAACGAGAAATATGCCGATAAGGTGAAGGTTGCGTGGTCCTTTCAGGACGATAGCGACCTGGGTGCAGGTTTTGCACGATATAAAAATACCGTCATTACCGGGAATACGGGTGGAAAAGTATATGCGCTGGATCTAACCTCCGGGCAAAAAGTGTGGGAATATACCACAGGAGGAAAAGTCTATTCAACACCTGCCGTTTGGAAGAATACCGTTGTGGTGGGATCGTCTGACCATTATATCTATGGTATTGACGCCAAGAATGGACGTCTAAAATGGAAGATAGAAACCGGCAAGGCGGTTCTGGGCAGTCCGGTTGTCGAAAAAGGTATCGCCTTTATTGGCGGTTCGGACGGGAGCTTCAAGGCTATAGATATCCAAAAAGGCCAGGTAAAATGGTCGTTTGATAAACTCAAAGGCTATGTGTCTGCCCGACCCACGCTGTATCAGGGCAACGTGATTTTCGGCGACTGGGGAAACGGATTTTACGCCCTGGACAAAAGAGACGGCCATTTGGCATGGGAATGGGGCGATAGTCGCCGGAGCCGAATGCTGTCGGCGGCGGCTTGTTATCCGGTAGCGGTCAACGACCGTGTTTTCATAGTGGCTCCAGATCGGTTTATGACCTGCTTGGATGCAAAAACAGGGAAAGTGATCTGGCGGGAGAAGAGAGATGACATCCGTGTCAGAGAATCCATGGGGCTGTCTGAAGATGGAAAACGGGTTTATGTAAAAACAATGGATGGACATCTATTTGGTGTTTCCACGGTAGCCGATACGATGGAGGTTGCTTGGACATCGAAGCTCCAGTTGCCTTACGAACTGACGCCTTCTGCCATCGCGTCGGGAGGTGGACAAGTGTATGTGCCGAGCCACTCCGGGCTGTTGTCTGCCGTGGATGCGGTGTCAGGAGAAGTCGCATGGCAGTACAAATTGTCGAATGGCATGATAAACCCCATCTACATTGTTGATGATAAACATGTGGTGGCTTCCACCATGGATGGCGTGATTATGAAATTTAATTTGCGTTGAGATGCGGAGGGCTATATGGATACTGTTGGTCGCCACCATGTGTGCACAGCTGTCGCTGGCGCAGGACACGTGGATACGGGTCAATCAATTAGGGTATAGGCCTGCATCTAAAAAGGTAGCCGTCTGGGTAAGTAAACGAGACCAGGCCGTCAAGACATTTGCGTTGCGGGATGTAAAATCCAATAAAGTCGTTTTTAAGGACAAATCTTCCCGGCCTTTTGGTGCTTATGGTCCTTTTCTGCAATCTTACCGGCTAGATTTCACTGCTTTTGAGAAAAAAGGAGAATATATCCTTGAAGTAGACGGGGTACAATCTCCCATCATCCGCATCGCCGACGATGTGTATAACGGTACGGCCGATTTTGCCCTGCGCTATATGCGTCAACAGCGCACCTTGTTCAATCCTTTTTTGCAGGATAGTTGCCATACCCACGACGGTTTTACCCTATATGCCTCGTCCGTGGGTTTGCCTGATAGCACCCACATGGATGTCGGAGGAGGGTGGCACGATGCCTCCGATTACCTCCAATATGCGACGACTTCGGCCAATGCAACCTATCATCTTTTAGCAGCATATCGGGATTTTCCCCATGCCTTTGCAGACCATCAGCAGGCGAACGGTTTGCATGGGAGCAACGGAATCAAAGACGTTTTGGATGAAGCCAAGTGGGGACTGGACTGGTTGCTGAAGATGCATCCCGAACCGCATATCATGTTTAACCAGATTGCAGATGACCGGGATCACGCCTCCATGCGCATGCCCGGAGAAGACCCTTTTTACGGAAGAGGCTATGAAAGGCCTGTATATTTCATTGATGGAAATCCACAACAAAGAGGGAAGTTTCTAAACAATACGACGGGCACAAGCTCAACGGCGGCGAAATTTACCAGTGCTTTTCATTTGGGAGCAACCATCTTTGGAGAACGAGACAAAAGTTATGCACAAACATTGGCAAGCAAAGCGCTGTCAGCATTCGATTATGCACATAAGAAACCGGGCGTTACCCAAACGGTTTCTGTAAAATCACCCTATATCTATGCAGAGGATAACTGGGTGGATGACATGGAATTGGCCGCGACCATGCTGTATAGGCAAACCGGAGAGGAGCGGTATTTAGAAAAAGCACTATCATTTGCGGCCGAAGAGCCTGTAACCCCTTGGATGGTTCGCGATACCGCGAATCATTATCAATACTATCCTTTTGTTAATCTGGGACATTATGAACTGGCCAAACAACTCGAAGGAGCGACGCGCCAAGAGATCATTTCGTATTACAAAAAAGGTATTGAAGCCGTTTGGAACCGAGCCAAAGAAAATGCTTTTTACAGAGGCGTTCCATTTATCTGGTGCAGTAACAACCTGACGGTTGCATTTGCCATGCAATGCCTATGGTACAACGATTTGACAGGAGACCCAAGCTATGAAGAACTGATGCAAGCCAATATCGATTGGCTGTTTGGCACAAATCCTTGGGGAACAAGTATGGTATATGGTCTGCCGGCATGGGGCGATACACCCGTGGATCCACATTCGGCCTTTACCCATCTACATAACTATCCTATTGATGGCGGACTGGTGGACGGACCTGTATATACTTCTATATTCAACAACCTCATTGGCATACAGCTTCATGAAGAAGACGAGTATGCCGATTTTCAGAGTGATCTTGCCGTATACCATGACGACTATGGTGATTATAGTACCAACGAACCTACGATGGACGGAACAGCTTCGCTGATTTATCTGCTGTCATCGCAAGAAGCGCCCCGCCGTACCCACAGCGATAGATATGGTGTGGCCGTACAAGGTGATACGGCAAAAAGACAGGTTTGCCTGGTGTTTACCGCACATGATTTCAATGACGGGAAAGAGGCTATAGAACGCGCGCTGCGCAAGCAACATGTGAAAGGCAGTTTCTTTTTGACCGGTGATTTCTTGAGAAATAGCGAGAACAGCCATTTTATCCGAAAAATAAGGAAAAAGCATTATATAGGCCCGCATTCTGATAAGCATCTGCTCTATGCTCCTTGGGAAAAAAGAGACAGTACGCTGATCAGCAAGGAAGAATTTATCCAAGATTTGAAGGACAATTATACGGCCCTTGCACAGTTTGGAATTTCAAAAAAAGACGCTTCTATTTTTCTTCCATCATATGAGTGGTACAACCATGATGTGGTACGATGGGCGAATGCAGAACGCGTCCAGGTGATAAATTATACACCCGGATTACGCACAGCAGCAGATTATACCTATCCTGAGATGGGGCAACGATACCTTGATTCAGAAACTATCTTTCAGCATATATTGCAGATAGAAAAACAAAAAGGGCTGAATGGTCATATAATTTTGATACATTTAGGCGTTGATACGCGAAGAAAAGATAAGCTATATGACCGCTTGGAAGATATCATCCGGACATTGAGGGAAAAAGGCTATGTTTTTGTGCGGGCAGATGAAATCTTGGATGAATAAATTTTGCATGTTTTGGCGTGTTTTGATTTGAAATTCGCACATTTGTATATTTGAAGATGTTTAGTAATATGATAAGAGTCACTGAAAAAGAGTCTAATTATCGAGACTTGGATAAAATGTCCGTTAAAGACCTTTTAACAAATATGAATAGGGAAGACCAAACTGTTCCGCTTGCGGTGGAAAAGGCTATCCCACAATTGGAGGCTTTGGTGAAGGTGACTGTAGAGAAGATGAGGCTAGGCGGGCGATTATTTTACATCGGTGCGGGAACAAGTGGCCGTTTGGGCATTCTGGACGCTTCGGAATGTCCGCCGACTTTTGGTGTTCCTCATGATTGGGTGATCGGATTGATGGCCGGAGGGGATATTGCTATTCGGCAAGCGGTTGAATTTGCGGAAGACGACGAAGACCAGGCTTGGAAAGATTTGGAGGAATTTGGTATTCACGAGCATGATGTTGTCGTAGGCATCGCGGCCTCTGGGACCACACCATATGTTGTGGGAGGGCTCAGAAAGGCAAATCAAGAGGGATTGGTGACGGGCTGTATCGTTTGCAATGTCAATTCCCCAATTGCCACCGTAGCCCAGTATCCGGTGGAAGTAGTTGTAGGGCCAGAGTTTGTGACAGGTTCGACGCGATTGAAGTCCGGTACGGCTCAAAAGCTGGTGCTCAATATGCTAAGTACTTCGGTGATGATCCAGTTGGGACGTGTCAAGGGAAATAAAATGGTCGATATGCAGTTATCCAACATTAAGTTGGTAGCAAGAGGAGTCCGCATGGTCATGGACGAAACGGGCACAGACCAGGACACGGCAGCGGCGCTCTTGGAAGAGTATGGAAATGTGCGCAAAGCCATTGAAAATTTCCGTGTGAAATAAGAGCCTGTTTAAAAATGGGAGTAAAACCTTGCATGTCTATCCTTCGACGCCGCCTGCACTGAGCTTGACGAAGTGCTCAGGGTAACACTTCCGTTTTTTTTGTCATGCTGAGCGGAGTCGAAGCGCGATAAAAAACATAAACATAAAAATTAAACAGGCTCTAACCATTGTAAAAAATTAAAAATGCGCTATACCCAATGAAGCTTCGAGCTTTAAATTTACCATTCCGACGACAGCCTTGCCTGTCGCGAAAATCGGGGGAAATCTTATTAATGGATCTTCCATCGCTCGATCTGATAAAAGAAAGCTCATGTGCTATGTGGGGTTACAGCAGGTATAAAACCAATATTTGTATCATTATAAATTAGATTATATAAAATTTAAACTGTATGTCTCCAATAACCTTGTTGCTTTTCCTAGTAGTATACTTTGGTGTATTGTTAGGAGTGGCACATCTCACCTCGCGCAAAACGGCTGACAACGCCACTTTTTTTGTGGCCAATAAAAACTCCAAATGGTATATGGTAGCCTTTGGTATGATTGGTACTGCCCTATCAGGCGTAACTTTTATTTCCGTTCCCGGTGCAGTCGGTATATCCAATTTCAGCTATTTCCAATTTGTATTGGGCAATGCTTTGGGATTTCTGGTAATTGCCTATGTGCTGTTGCCGTTGTATTACCGCATGAACTTGACCTCTATTTATACGTACCTGGAGGAAAGGCTTGGCCATAAAAGCTACAAAACAGGTGCGATGATTTTTTTGGTCTCCCGTACCATCGGTTCAGCGTTTCGTTTGTATTTAGTGGCCATTATCCTGCAAAAATTTATTTTTGATGCTTGGAATGTTCCCTTTGGGGTGACGGTGGCAGGGTGTTTGGTGCTGATTTGGCTATACACCAACAAAGGAGGTCTCAAAACCATTATTATTACGGATATGCTCCAAACATTCTGCTTGGTCTTTGCCGTTATTTTGTCGATTTATTTCATGGCTGATGGCTTGGGTATTTCTGTATTGGATGCTTTTGAGCGCGTGAAGGACAGCACCTATTCACAGATAGTGGTTTGGGAAAACCTGTTGGGAGACAAAAACCATTTCTGGAAACATATTATTGGCGGCGCTTTTGTGACCATTGCCATGACCGGACTTGACCAAGATTTGATGCAGAAAAATCTGAGCATGAAAACCATAGGCGAGGCACAGAAAAACATGTTGACATTTACCGGTATCTTTGTGGTGATCAATCTTTTCTTTTTGGCCGTGGGGGCACTGCTGTATATCTATGTCGCAGAAAAGGGGATTGATATCAGCATGCTTCGCACACCGGATTATCTCTACCCTGAAATCGCATTGAATCATTTGTCTATAGCGGCAGGTATCATATTTATGATGGGGTTGACTGCAGCCACTTTTGCCACGACAGATTCAGCATTGACAGCACTGACCACCTCTTATTGTGTGGATTTCTTGAACTTCAATAAAAAAGAAAATCCAAATGATCCGGCTTTGGTTCGTCAAAGAAATACAGTCCATCTCGTGTTTTCGGTGTTGATGCTGTTGGTTATCCTTGTTTTCCGTTTGTTGAATGACGATTCCGTTGTGACTGCTATTTTCACGGCAGCCAGCTATACTTATGGCCCGCTGTTGGGTTTGTTCGCGTTTGGCATCTTGACCAAATACAAGGCCAACGACAACCTCGTACCTTACTTTTGCGTTGTTTCCCCTATTTTGTGGTTTTTGTTGAATACCTATGTCATTATCCCTCACACGGAGTATCGGATCGGGTTTGAATTGATTGTGTACAATGGGTTGACGACATTTCTTTTGTTATGGATAACTTCTCCGGGCAAGCTTTCAGCAGCGCAAAGGCTTCGGACGGCGTAGAGCGTACAACCTTTGGCGATTAGCATAAATGGGGGGGGGGAAATTAGATATTCTGCTTGCCCTCAAGCCGGGCAGGCTCCTCCTTTTGAAGGAGCAAAAGGAGGCAAAACTCCTTCACTCTCCCAAGGCATCCTGTCCTCGTCTGAGCCGAGGCACGGCGCACAGGTCCGACGCACAATAGCAAAGCCAAGATGCAGGGCTGTGTTCGCCTCGTCCAACCCTCCAGGCCAACGTCCCGCCGAACAAGGTCCGCCCTATCCCTCAAATCCCCTCTTGGCTTTCTATTCGCCCGATGCTGGGGAGAGTGGTCGCCTCCTGTTCTCTTTTGCCAAAGAGGATAGCTTTCATATGGCTAAACGCTTGTTCACCGGGTATACCGAATTCGCCTACCGCACCCCAGAGGGGTGCTATTTTTGTAGCGAAAGGATTATGGCAACAGCTCGTTTTGGCGGATTTTTTGTCCGACGGGAACAAAAAATGTGACAAAACGATTTTTTAGTTGCAAAAACCGCGAAGCAATCATGCATAACGAATGCCTTGCCACGGCGAGTGGCGGAAAGGTTGTGTGGTGGGCAAAGATGTCTAATTTAACCCTCCTCTTAATCTATAAGGAGAAAGCAGTGATCATGTGTGCCGGGGAAGTGCTTAGCAGGCACATAAGTGACAAGTCATTGATTGTTATGCTCACGTAAAAATTGTTATGCGTACTGAACACGACAATTTTGAATATAAACGGTTGCGAAATGTCAAGAAATAATAGTAGTTTTGCGATATTCTAAAAAAGACACAATTTTACAGCTGATGAGAGAAATACAATTCAGAGAAGCGCTTCGTGAGGCAATGAACGAAGAAATGCGTAAAGATGATAAAATATTCCTAATGGGCGAGGAAGTCGCCGAATACAACGGAGCATATAAGGTAAGTCAAGGCATGCTGGATGAATTTGGTCCTAAGCGCGTTCTGGATACACCCATTGCAGAGCTCGGCTTTGCCGGAATCGGGGTGGGAGCAGCCATGAACGGCCTGAAGCCAATTATAGAATTCATGACGTTTAACTTTTCACTAGTGGCCATTGACCAGGTCATCAATTCGGCAGCAAAGATTCGCCAGATGAGCGGTGGTCAGTTTTCGTGCCCTATTGTTTTCCGTGGCCCAACAGGTAATGCCGGACAATTGGGTGCACAGCACTCTCAAAACTTTGAAAACTGGTATGCCAATACACCGGGCTTGAAAGTGGTTGTACCTTCCAATCCATACGATGCCAAAGGCTTGTTGAAATCGTCCATTATCGATCCTGACCCGGTTATTTTCATGGAGTCTGAAGTGATGTACGGAGATAAAGGCGAGGTGCCGGAAGAAGAATATTACCTGCCTATCGGCAAAGCACATACCATTCAAGAGGGTACGGATGTGACCATTGTGTCTTTTGGCAAGATGATTCCTCGGGTAGTTATTCCAGCCGTTCAAGAACTGGAAAAAGAAGGAATCAGCGTGGAGTTAATCGATTTGCGCTCTGTTCGTCCGATTGACTATAACGCCATTGTAGAATCGGTGAAGAAAACCAATAGGTTGGTTGTAGTGGAAGAGGCCTGGCCTTTGGCTTCTATTTCTTCTGAAATTGCTTTTAAAGTACAGAAAGATGCATTTGATTATTTGGATGCGCCTGTGATCCGCGTGACCTCGGCCGATGTGCCGTTGGGCTATGCCCCTACTTTGGTAGAAGCTTCATTGCCAAATGTGGCTAAAGTCGTCAATGCCGTTAAAGAAGTCTCTTATTTGAAAAAGTAAGAGCCCTTGATAACATAAAAAAAAGGCCTCCTTCTTCAGGAGGCCTTTTTTTGTATGGGTTGTCTAAACACCGTCCCCTTGCCGACACTCCCCCTCCAAAGACTATCGTGTGTGCGCATCTTTTTATGCTGTTCATTTATAATTCTTTATGCAAACGCATCGATTGCATTTCCCTTTCATATTTGTAAAAATTTTCCATAAACAGTGCCGTTGTAGGTCACTGTCCCCCCCTCGGGGGGTAAGGGGGGAGGAATTGAGACATATCTCGTCAAACGAATGCTTATCCCGAGCTCGCGTTATTGACAAGCGTTTAACCTCCCCCTACCCCCTCCAGAGGGGGACATGTATGCGTACTACTCCAGAGGGGGACATGTATGCGTACTACTCCAGAGGGGGACATGTATGCGTACTACTCCAGAGGGGGACATGTATACGTACTACTCCAGAGGTGGACATGTATACGTACTACTCCAGAGGTGGACATGTATGCGTACTGCTATATGGCATCTAATCTATAGCTTTATACTTGTGTAGACACAATAGCCTCCAAAGGGGGTTATAAAATATAGTTTTTAACCACTATCTTTGTTCTATGGTTTACATCACAAGGCGCGAACGGTTTAGCGCGGCACATAAGCTTTTTCGGGAAGATTGGTCGCAAGAACAGAACGAAGCTGTCTTTGGAAACTGTTCCAACCCCAATTGGCATGGGCATAACTATGAACTGTTTGTGACGGTTAAAGGCAACGTGGATCCGGAAACTGGATTTGTCATGGACCTTAAATCGATGAAGCATATCATACACACTCATGTTATTCATAAGCTCGACCATAAAAACGTGAACTTGGACGTCGATTTTATGCTGGGTAAAAAGGCATCCACTGAAGTCATTGCCATGGAGATTTTCAAAGTATTGAAAGAGGCCTTTGAAAAGGAACACGTGCAGCTTCACTGTGTCAAACTGTGCGAAACAGAAAACAATTATGTAGAGTATTTTGGCGATTAGCTGAAACGTTATTTTTTTAATTTTTAACTTGACAAAATGAGCAATCTAACATCTTTCGAGAGCGAAGAGCAAGATGGTTATATCAAAATAGATCAATACAACGAGCGGCATGTAGAGCGCATAGCTGAACATTATCAAGATATTTTACGAGCCTTGGGAGAAGATCCGAGTCGAGAAGGGTTGTTGAAAACCCCGGAACGTGTGGCTAAGGCCTTGCAGTTTTTGACGCATGGATATGACATTGATGCTTCCCAAGTGTTGCGCAGCGCGATGTTTGAAGAAGACTATAGCCAGATGGTGGTTGTAAAAGATATTGAGGTGTATTCGCTATGTGAGCACCACATGTTGCCCTTTTTTGGGAAAGCACATATTGCCTATATTCCTAATGGCCATATTGTGGGACTGAGTAAAATTCCCCGCGTGGTCGATGTTTTTGCCCGAAGATTGCAGGTACAGGAACGTTTGACAAATGAAATCCGTGATTGTATCCAGGAAACACTAAAACCTGCCGGTGTAGCAGTTGTCATAGAGTGCAAGCACATGTGCATGGCCATGCGTGGTGTACAGAAACAAAATTCGGTAACAACAACTTCGGCATTTACCGGCGCTTTTCAAAACGATGTTACACGATCGGAATTTTTGCGATTGATTACGGCCTCGCTCGATTAGTGAAAAAATCTAAAAAGATGAGGACGTTAGAAAGGTAACTATACGACCTTTATTTTTTCACCTTGAATATAGATAGGTATTTAAAGTGTTGTAAATCTTGTGTTTATAAATTTTCCCCGTTGACGGAATGAGAAAAGAAGACAAGAACTTCTGGTTCTTTCTTCCTCCCTTTTTCGGCTTTTGGGAGACCCTGACAAAGTTTAATTTATGTTAAATTTCTTTTCTTTATAAGGTGGCTTGCTTACTTTTGTCGCTATGCTTGAAAAAGAGGAAGCATTAAATGTGTACTTGGAAAGTACCTGTGACCCGGAAAACGACTTGTTAAAACGGATTAACAGGGAAACCTATCTGAAGGAAACCATGCCACATATGCTGTCGGGACATTTTCAGGGCAGAGTTCTTTCGATGTTGTCTAAATTGGTAAAGCCCAGGCAGATTTTGGAGATTGGAACCTTTACCGGCTATGCAACATTGTGTTTGGCAGAAGGGCTTACTGAAGAGGGGATTTTGCATACGATCGATATCAACGAGGAACAACAAGAACGTGTGCAGGGATATTTTGATTCCTCTCCTTACGCAGACCGGATAAAATACCATATAGGTGATGCCGCGACTGTCATCCCAAGCATTGAAGGTGTATTCGATTTGGTATTTATCGATGCAGACAAGAAAAGAAACCGCTATTATTTTGAGACATTGGTTGATAGGGTTTCAAAAGGGGGCTTGCTGTTGGTAGATAACGTGTTGTGGAAAGGGAAAGTACTCGCAGACAATCCCGATAGCCAGACAAAAGGAATACAAGCATTAAATGAAGCGTTGGCACAGGATGATCGGGTTGAAAAGCTCATCTTGCCAATCAGAGACGGGCTTTTTGTGTTGCGCAAAAAGTGATGGTTGAACTAAAAACAACAATATGCAAAAAAAGACAAGTATTGGTAAATACCTCTGTGTGTTACTGATGTTTGTGTTTACGGTCCAAACGACCATTGCACAAAAATTTTCAATGAGCAGCTATATCAATGAATACAAAGGAATAGCGGCGCAGTTGATGGAAGAAACAGGAGTGCCAGCTTCTGTCATTTTGGGTGTTGCCATCCATGAAAGCGCTTATGGAAACAGCCGTATCGCCAAGTACCTAAACAATCATTTTGGTGTTAAGGGTAGAAACAATAGCAAAACGATTAGATCAGCTTATAAAGGTTACCAATCAGTCAAAGATTCCTATCAGGATTTTGTAGGCTTGCTCAAAAGAAGGAGAGCTACAGCGCCGCTTTTTGACAAATATGCCCATGAAAACCATGAGTCTTGGATAAAAGGCATTGCCCGATCGGGTTATTCAGAAACGAGAGATTGGTCTGCCAAGGTGCTGTCTATCATCGATCGTTATGATTTAGATAGGATAGATGAGGACGTGGCGAATAAAGCCCAAGAAATGTTGGCTACCCGCATAGAGGCTTCCGAAACAGGAGACATCCTTTTGCGTGAAATGGAAAAAAACATTTCGCCCGAAAATTTTACCATCTTTACCCTCCGCAATCTGCAAAACAGCGAGATGTTGGCAGATCAGAAAAAAGTATCTTCTGATGCTTTGAAACGTCGTCAAAGACTTTCATCGTCATCGCTTTCAATAGAGAATAGATCTGTATTGTAAAAATGAAACATTCTTTTTTCCTGTTGCTGGTAATCGCCCTTTTTTTAGGATCTTGTGCTTCAAAAAGAGCCGTGTTGCAAACGCCCTCTTCTACCCGGGCACCCCATCGCGAAATACCAAGAGCAGGAAACAGCACTTCGGCCACTGGGAATCAATATATCGCCAAATACAAAGATATTGCCATTGCTGAGATGAATCAGTACGGCATTCCGGCTAGCATCAAGTTGGCCCAAGCTATATTAGAGTCTGGAAATGGCAATAGCTACCTCGCGCGGGAAGCCAATAACCACTTTGGCATCAAATGTGGCGGCACATGGCAAGGTAGGTCTGTTAACCGGCCAGACGACCATATTAATGACTGTTTCCGGGTATATGACAATCCTGAACAGTCTTTTCGGGACCATAGTCAGTTTTTGCTTCGCAAACGCTACGAACAATTGTTCACACTTGACAAAAATGATTACAAAGGTTGGGCCAAGGGATTGAAAGATGCCGGTTATGCGACCAATCCCCGTTATCCGGAGTTGCTGATAGATCTCATTGAAAGATACGAACTTTATCAATATGATAGGGCCGAGTCGTCTACTATTGCCAAGATACATAGAGAGGAGAAAGTCGAAGAAATCATCGAACAAAAGGCTGTCCAAGAGCCTCCTAGGGCAGAAGAAAAACTCAAAAGTGCGGTAGCTATGGTCATACATGAGGTGAAAACCTCCGACACCCTTTATAGCATCGGCCAAAAATATGGCGTTACTGTGGAGCAATTAAAGCAACTGAACGGTCTATCTACCGATATACTGTCTGCGGGACAGCTATTGGTGATTTCCAAGTAAAGCTTGAATTGTATAAATATTGTTAAATATTGGCAAGATATTGTTCTTTAAGTTAGTTTTACATGCGTGAGCGGTTTAAAGTACATATTTGCTTCTGTCATCCTTTGGATGGTTCCAGGCTATCTATGCGCGCAAACGAGTATGGTACAGGGAATTGTATTCGATAAGGATACTAACCAACGTATTGGCAAGGTTTTTATCAAAAACAACCGGACGAAGGCCAATACCTACAACAATACCAGAGGCGAGTTTGATATGTTGGTCAACGTAGGAGATGCTGTCATTGCTAGCAAAGACGGCTACTATTCCGATACCATTGTCTATAAAGAACAAAAAGTACTGCTGTTTTACTTGGAACGTACCGCCATTTATATTCCGGAGGTGAAGGTAACCGCCCGAAAATCACCAGATCTGATTTTAAGAGAACGTCGGGAAGAATTTGACAAGGCTTATAAATTGGCTGATCCGGGAAGTATTTTTAGTGTTGGGCCTACAGGGGCCGGACTAAGCATCGATGCTGTGTACAATATGCTAAGTAAGGAAGGCAAGCATGCGCGCCGATTGACCAGAATCATCCAAAAAGAGTACGAAGACAATATCATTGATTCCAAATTTACCCGTGATCTGGTACACCATCTCACGGGGTTGAAAGAAACGCATCTGGATAATTTTATGAGCAATTATAGGCCTTCTTATTCCTTTGTGCTCACGGCTTCTCCGTATGAATTGACCGCATATATCAAAAGCAAGTATGAAATATTTAAATTAAATCCTAACTTGCGCTTTTTGCCGAAATTGCAGGAAATAGATTTAGAAATCAATAATTAGCACACGATATGTTTAGAAAGTTAAAAGTACTTTTCCTCATCGTTTCCATGTTTAGTGCAGGAACTGTTTTTGCACAGGTTGACCTGAAGGATTTAAGGGCTAAGCCGGATACAACCTTCGTAAAGGAAACTGACGCACCGATATCCAACTTAAATCGTATCCAGATTCCCATTCCTAAAATGGAACTGAAGGTGAATTATTGGAAGCATTGGTCAAAGTTTGGCGTAAGCGCCAATCAAGCCTCATTTAGTGATAACTGGAGTGCGGGTGGCGTGAACTCTATTTCGTTGCTTGGCACAATTTGGCACAAATCGGAGTATAACAAAAACAGCTTCAGTTTTGTGACGGAGACAGATTTAAAATATGGGAAAATCAAGAACAAGGAGCAACTGGCCAAGAAAAATAATGACCGGATTTTTTGGGATAACAAATTGGCTTATAATTTTACCAAAAATTGGGCGGTCTACCTATCCGTGACATTGGAATCACAATTTGACCTTGGTTATAATTACAGAAAAGTGGATGGCGAAGAAATTGTATATGATGTACAGACGGCTTTTATGGGACCGGGCGTTTTTACGGAATCGTTTGGTCTTGAATATAAACCTGACAAGACATTTTCTTTGCGTTTGGGTACAGGTACTGCCCGTCAAACTTTAATGTTGAACGACCGTTCCAGACCGCTTACCATAGCCGAGTATGCCGAACGCTATCCGGAGAACAACGCGATTGATAAGGATCAGTCGAAATTCGGACTTGCCCCGGGCGAAAGAGTCAAAAATGATCTGGCCTTTCAGATTACGGCAAATCTGGATCGTAACCTGTCTGAAAACCTTAATTTGAAATCTCGCTACAACCTATTCGCGGACTATAAGGAACTAGGTAAGCCTGACCATCGATTGGATTTGACCTTAAGTGCTAAAGTAACAAAATTGGTCAATGTGACGCTTAACGGGGTAATGATCTATGATAACGATTGGGTAGTTGAACCGGATACAAAAGCAAAAATACAGTATAGCCAGGCGTTGGCAATGGGACTTACTTATACATTACCAAGATAAAGCAGTTTGAGGAAGGTTGTTTTAGGGATATTGCTGTTGGGAATATGGGGATGTGGGACACAGAAAAAGCCGGTTTTGCAATCTCCAGCTTCTGTATTGGCAAAGCCGGATGCCTTAAAAATAGAACCAGATCCTGAACGTTTGGTAAATACCAAGCAACTGTTGGATACGATCAAAGCCGTAGCATTGACGTCTTTAGCGACGACAGAGGATCCTGTCGGGGTTATGATGCGTGAAGGGATTAATAAAAGTGCTGATTGGGCCGCCGCCGTCCATTATGATGTCCGTAAACCCAACTTCGTGATTATTCACCACACTGCGCAGAGCCATATTAATCAAACGATACGCACCTTCCAATTGGAACATACGAAAGTGTCTGCCCATTACGTGATCGGGAAGGACGGGCGCGTGGTGCAAATGCTGAATGATTATTTGCGCTCATGGCATGCAGGGCGCTCAAAGTGGGGAACGATTTCGGATATGAACTCCGTTTCGCTGGGCATCGAGCTGGACAATAACGGGAAAGAACCTTTCCCGGAGCCACAGATCAATGCCCTGCTCACTCTTTTGGATACATTGAAAACGAAATACCAAATTCCTTTTACCAATTTTTTGGGACATGCAGATGTAGCACCTACCCGCAAAGATGATCCCAGTGTGTTCTTTCCATGGCAAATATTGGCGGAAAGAGGCTTTGGCGTGTGGTATGATACCTATAATTTAACCCCACCCCCTGCGGATTTCAACTATGTGGATGCTTTGCGTATCATAGGGTATGATGTGAGCAATCTGCGTTCAACCATTATCGCATTTAAAAGAAAGTTTATCGTCACCGATGTGAGTGATATACTGACTGATTATGATAGGAAGGTGCTGTACAACCTTTATCGCCGTTATTTTTAGTAGAGAAGTGTTTGAAGTTTCAAGTTTAAGGTTCCAAGTTTGGGGTTTTCTTCTGGCGCAGGGTTGAGCCTAGTGACGTTCTGTGTTAGCTGATTTTTACCAGTCAGTTCTATGTATATGAGTGTGTTAAAGTACCGAAAAGCAATCCAAAATCATGTTATTGTCAAAAATGAGGAACAAAAAACCGTCCAAAAGCATATACAATGATGTTTGTCATTTTTTTTATTGAAAATGCACGCTAAATCCGCTCGGATGTGGGGCTTATTGCGTATTAAATCGTATCTTTGTAGTCCAAAAAGAGGAAGGGATTGCCCATTAACGAAAGGGGAAAGCAATGAGTACCAAAGACGATGAATTATTAAAAGAGCTGGAGCTCGAAGAATATAAATACGGTTTTACAACTGATATAGAAATGGAGATTGCCCCAAAAGGGCTGAATGAAGATACGATCCGTTTTATATCGGCGAAGAAAAACGAGCCCGAATGGTTGCTAGAGTGGCGCTTGAAAGCTTTTCGACATTTTCAAACCTTGAAAATGCCCACTTGGCAAAACTTTAAAAACCCAGAAGTTGACTTTCAGGATATTTCGTATTATGCGGCTCCTAAGCCTAAAAAACAGTTGGAAAGCATGGACGAGGTAGATCCGGAATTGTTGGCAACCTTTGAAAAGCTGGGCATTCCTTTGGATGAGCAGAAAGTATTGGCCGGCGTAGTTGCTGTGGATGCGGTGTTTGACTCTGTTTCTGTGAAGACGACGTTTCGTGAAAAGCTAAAAGAACAAGGTGTCATATTTTGTTCGTTTGGCGAGGCGGTACAAGAGCACCCTGATCTGGTGAAAAAATATTTGGGTACAGTTGTGCCCCAAACCGATAATATTTATGCCGCATTAAATTCAGCGGTGTTTTCCGATGGTTCTTTCGTTTACATTCCAAAAGGTGTAAGATGTCCGATGGAGCTTTCTACCTATTTCCGCATCAACGCACAGAATACCGGGCAATTTGAGCGGACGTTGATCGTGGCAGATGAAGGCTCGTACGTATCATACTTGGAAGGGTGTACCGCTCCGATGCGTGACGAAAACCAATTACATGCTGCCGTGGTAGAATTGATCGCAGAGCGGGATGCCGAGATCAAATATTCCACTGTGCAAAACTGGTATCCGGGCGACAAAGATGGTAGAGGAGGGATTTATAATTTTGTGACGAAGCGGGGCATTTGTAAAGGGGATAATGCAAAAATTTCGTGGACACAGGTAGAGACGGGTTCAGCCATTACATGGAAATATCCGGGAGTGATCCTTAAAGGCGATAATTCCGTGGGCGAATTTTATTCAGTGGCTATGACGCGGAATAGGCAAGTGGCCGACACAGGAACGAAAATGATCCACTTGGGCAAAAACACTCGTTCAAAGATTGTGTCAAAAGGTATTTCAGCAGGATTGAGCCACAATAGTTATCGCGGTTTGGTGAAGATCGGTCCGCACGCTGACCGTGCGCGGAATTTTACGCAATGCGATTCATTATTGATCGGCGATCGCTGTGGGGCACACACATTCCCCTACATCGAGAACAAAAATAAAACAGCGCAACTGGAGCATGAAGCGACAACTTCCAAGATCGGCGAAGACCAAGTGTTCTATCTCAATCAACGAGGGATCGATTCCGAAAAGGCTGTCGGCTTGATTGTAAACGGCTATGCCAAGGAAGTCCTGAATCAGCTTCCAATGGAATTTGCTGTAGAGGCACAGAAATTGTTGGCCATTTCTCTTGAAGGAAGTGTGGGGTAGCAAATTTGAAAATTTAGGAATTTGAAAATTTGAAAATGAGGAATCCTGATAATTTAATTGTTCGTTTGTCATTTGATTTCGCTCTATGCATCATTGATTACTGTGAGTTACTGGAAGAAAAGAGAAAATATGTCATTGCCAATCAATTATTAAAGTCAGGAACATCCATAGGAGCAAATATCCGAGAGGCACAGAATGCGGAAAGTAAGGCCGATTTTATTCACAAATTTAAAATAGCGGCAAAGGAGATAGACGAAACACAATATTGGTTAGATTTGTGTACATATGCTAAATCTTATCCCAATCCGGTAGGGTTGAAAGAAAATATAGAAAACATAGCAAATATTGTAAATAAGATTATCATATCATCGAAGATAGGCAAGAAATAGAATAGAAGGAATTGGAACTTTGGAACATTATTTTCAAATTACCCAATTTGCAAATTAAGAAGTAGTTATAAATAAAACAGAGAGAATTGAGACTTTGAAATACATTTTCAAATTTTCAAATTATCCCAATTTACAAATTAGAAAATGTTAAGCATAAAAAACTTACACGCGTCTGTAGAAGGCAAACAAATATTAAAAGGGTTAGACTTAGAAGTCAAGGCTGGGGAAATCCATGCTATTATGGGACCAAATGGTGCAGGGAAAAGCACGTTAGGCAATGTTTTGGCAGGCCGTGATTCCTATGAAGTCACTGAAGGCACAGCTTTGCTGGATGGTGTTGATTTATTAGACCTTGCTCCCGAAGACCGCGCGCGCGAAGGATTGTTCTTAGCTTTTCAATATCCGGTGGAAATACCTGGTGTTTCCAACATCAATTTTTTAAGAACAGCGGTGAACGATATCCGGGAGTACAAAGGACTGCCTCCCATGGAAGCTAAAGAGTTTTTGCAAACGGTCAAAGAGAAGCAGAAATTGGTGGAGTTTTCTGCCAATTTGGCCAACCGTTCGCTCAACGAAGGTTTCTCCGGGGGTGAGAAAAAACGTAATGAAATCTTCCAATTGGCCATGCTAAACCCGAAATTGGCTATTTTGGATGAAACGGATTCTGGTTTGGACATCGATGCCTTGCGCATTGTGGCCAATGGCGTGAATCAGTTGCGTTCCGAAGACAATGCATTTGTGGTCATCACCCACTACCAACGTTTGCTTGATTATATTGTGCCAGACTTTGTCCATGTCCTTTACAACGGACGCATTGTGCGCACCGGGCCGAAAGAATTGGCTTTGGAACTGGAAGAAAAAGGTTACGATTGGTTAAAAGAATACGACACGCAAACTGCTTAAGCCATTGCGACATGGGGCATTTAAACAGCAGATTGACAGAAAATAACATGAGTACAATAGTTGCAGATACATTATATCAACAATTGGTTTCTACCTTTCAGGAACTGGAAGCCGTCCAAGAACCTTCTCATTTGGTCGCTCTTCGCCACCGTGCTTTTGAGCGTTTTCAGCAAGAAGGCTTCCCGACGGTGAAAAATGAAGAATGGAAGTACACCAATGTGCATCAATTGGTCAACACACCTTATCTGTTGAATAATGATGTGACAGTTGATGATTTGGATATCACGAAGGCCGATATACCAGGGCTGGACGCTCATCGTATCGTCTTGGTGAACGGTCAGTATGTTTTGGCGTTCTCTTCTTTGGAAGATGAGATTGGGGTTACGGTTAAGTCTATTGAAGAGGCGCATACCGAAGCCAACTTCCAGAAACATTATGCACAGCACGCCGATAAGTCGGATAACATATTGGTGCAGTTGAACACTGCTTTGCGCACTTCGGGTGTATATATTTCTGTTGCCCCGAACAAAGTGGTCTCAAAGCCGATACACATTATTCATGTGGCCACCGGAGACCAAGCATTTTTTGCACAAACCCGTAATCTCATCGTGGTTGAGCAATATGCTACAGTGGAAATTATAGAGTCTTTCATTACTGCAGACGGGACCGCTCGCAACCTGAATAATAAGGTATCAGAGATTGTGGTCGAAGAAAATGCGAAAGTACAGCATTATTATCTTCAGGTGGCGGATGCAACAAGCCATTACCTGCAGCATACAGAGGTGTATCAAGAGCAACACAGCTTGTATAATAATTATAACTGTAATTTACCGGGCGCCTCTTTCGTCAGGAATAATATCAACGTGCGTTTAGATGCTGAAAATGTGGAATCGCACCTCTACGGTATCAACCTGACATCAGGAACGCAATTTGTGGACAACCATACAATCGTTGATCATTTGAAGCCACATTGCGAATCGTACGAATGGTATAAAAACATTCCGCAGGACGAATCGACAGCCGTGTTCAATGGTAAGATATTCGTGCGTGAAGATGCGCAAAAGACCAATGCATTTCAGCAAAATAACAATATGTTGATCGGTGAAAAATCCACGGTTTATTCCAAACCACAATTGGAGATTTTTGCTGACGATGTCAAGTGTTCGCACGGTTGCACGATGGGTCAGTTCGACGATGAAGCCTTGTTCTATCTGCGCACGCGCGGCATAGGCGTAGAAGCTGCCCGAATCTTATTGGTGCATGCCTTTGCCTTTGATGTGACTTCCCGTTTCTCTGATGACAACGTTCGGGCGTATGTGGAGGACTTGGTAGCCCAAGGCTTGGAAAAGTAGCAAGTAGTTTACCATTTTTGTATGATAGAGAAGCGTTCCGATTTTTTGGAACGCTTTTTCTTTTTGGCATTGTTACGTTTGTATAGCGTGTAGGTCTCTTCTAGAAATATTTACAAAAAAATCCCAAGGCGGGGAGCCTTAGGATTTTACTAAACTAACCAATTATTAACCTAAAATTATGAATTACAATAATACCATCAAAACACATGCCAAAAATCACTTCTGTGTAGGTGTTAAAAATAAAACTCAAAAAAATGCTACTGACACACCGTTGTCAAAACGTGCGATACTTTTGAAGAAAGAAATAACGAAAAAGATTTATTGATTAATTTTTTAACACCATGAACAGTACAGCAATCTTAACAAAAGAAGAGTTTTTACAGCATTGGTTAGGGCACCGCACCTTAACACGTCGCACATTGGAGAAATTTCCGGAAAAAGAACTTTTCGAATTTTCAATAGGCGGCATGCGCACTTTTGCGGACTTGATCAAAGAGTTGCTATCCATCGCCGAGCCCGGATTAAGGGGTATTGTCGAAAGAAACGAAGAGGGCTACAGCCATAATTTGAAGCTACAGACAAAAGAAGAACTTTTGGCCCAATGGGATGCCGATACACCGAAGATTATTGAGTTATACGGGCAAATTCCTGAAGAAGATTTTCACGTGGAGCATAATCTGTTTGGCGAGTACAAATTCCCAATTTACAGTAACCTGCTCTATTTTGTGGACAATGAAATACATCATCGCGCGCAGGGTTACGTATACCTTAGAGCTTTGGGTATTGAACCTCCTTTTTTCTGGGAGAGGTATTAGGTAATGACGCTGTTTAACAAAACAATGGGGATGTTTTCAGCCCCCATTGTTTTGTTAATTTTTCTGCTTCTTTCTTCCACAAAGCCCATTAAACTATTCTTATGGACGCAATAAGTTTTCTCACATATTCTTTTAGCGCTTCGGGTTCCAGGATTGTGGATTGATCAGCAAACATCAAGTACCAACGAGCAAATTCGTTTTCCACATTTCGGCTTTTAAACGTCATGATGACGTTGTCGCCATTAATCTCCTCCGATACAAAGCCATAATAAGGTCGATCCCACTGCATATATCGGGCAAACGCTCGTGGAACCGATATACGGACAGCCGTTGTTGGGATATCCTCTTTCTTGTTCAAATAGTGGGAAAGCGGTTTATGCTCTTGGGTGAATGCCTGGCTGGATAATTTGATTTCTTGAATACGGTCAATCCGAAACTGCCGGTAATCTTCCCGCAGATGGCAATAGGCCATGAAATACCAAAAATTACCTTGATGGAATACACCGACAGGTTCGATCTCCCGACGGGAAAACTCGGAAGAAGAGCTGTTTTGATAAGCCATCTGTACGATTTTATGCTGGGCAATACCTTCAAAGAGTATGGAAAGGGCCGAAGGTACTTTTTCGTTAAAGGTGTTTTCAATGGATCCCATCAGCATGTTTTCTTCCAATAGCGTTATATCAACTTTTTCGCTGTATCGAAGATAGGATCTGATCTTGTTGATGGCTGAACCAAAATGTTTGAACAAGTCCGGGTCTACAAATTTCTGCATCAACTTTTCTGCGGCCGCCATGCTTAAAATTTCTTCCTGGGAAAAACGGGTGGCTGGTAACCTGTATCCTTCCATCAAAGAATAGCCCGTCCCAGCCTCGCCATAGATGGGTATGCCCGCCTGTTCCAAGGCTCGAATATCACGGTAAATGGTGCGTGGGCTCACTTCGAAGCGATCTGCCAGATCCTGCGCCCTCACTACGGTCTTGGCCTGTAGCTGAAAATAAATGGCCACGATCCGATTAAACCTTTTGGTGATATCCATTCGGTAAAAATAGATATTAAAAAACCTGTTGTGCATTTAGCACAAATTAATTTTTAATTTGTTCAAACCCCTCTTAAAGACGAAAAAATTGAGGTATTGAATCATCGTGAAAGAAGTTATTTTTGATACTATTCTTGTTGCCAAACC
>Ga0222429_100401_pt1 | contig 36185 bp, 29 predicted proteins | sample 1B50Ametagenome_FD_182475 | JGI IMG/M metagenome (GOLD analysis project Ga0222429, IMG submission 182475) | Enriched microbial communities from leaf-cutter ant dump, University of Wisconsin, Madison, United States - 1B50A (version 2) | ecosystem: Environmental > Terrestrial > Nest > Insects nest...
GTTTTCGGTACCTGGTTCCCGATGGAATTGACCACCACTACAGCACCCTGGTCTGTTGTGGTGGTTTCGAGTGTCTTCAGGTAATCGTTGATGTTGTCTACAGTAGCTTCCGTGAGTATATGATCAGGGTTGCTCACATAGTTCCATCCCGGTACCGATTTGGGGTCGGGTATATTGTCTATGGTCCATGTTCCCGTCTTTTTGTTACAGGCCAGCAAAACCACTACAAGCCAGGATATGTACTTCAGCTTTTGCATACAGGATATCTGCATTGGTATAATTTATATCTTATCTACTGCAATTTTACGAACTGAAATGATAACGTTTGAGATCGCCGGTTTACTATCCGGGGTGGCTGCCGTTTTTACTGCCTATAATATACAGGTCAGGCTTCCGGGAACCAACCGCTGTGGAACCTGTGTACGAAGACTGCAGGTTTCTGCGGGAAAATTCCTCAAAATGCCTGTGGCTTCTATATTTTCACCAGCTTCCATTTGCCTTTCCGGAAAACAATAAATGCCGCAATGGTGATGGCGGTTTCTGCAACAGGTACGGCAATGAACACACCGGTGGGGCCCCAGTTCAGTGTGTTGGCCAGTATCCAGGCAAGGGGTATCTGAAAAAACCAGAAGCCGAAGAAATTGATCCAGGTAGGTGTCCTGGTATCCCCCGCACCGTTGAAGGCATTGGAGATCACCATCCCGATCCCGTAAAAGACATAACCGCCGCTTATGATCTGCATGGCCAGTACTGCATATCTTTTAACGTCAGCCTCGCTTGTAAAGTATCCTATGACCGTATCGGCATATACAATGAACACCAACGATACAATGGCCATAAAGATGGCGTTGTATTTGGCTGTTTTCATTACAGACTCCTGTGCCCTGTCGGGCTTGTTTGCCCCCAGGTTTTGCCCTACCAGTGTGGCGGCGGCGTTGCTCATACCCCAGGCAGGCAGGATGAAGAACATAACGATGCGCAGGGCGATCTGGTAACCTGCTGATGCCTCGCTATGACCGGTATGCGCTACGATAGCGGCCAGAACGATCCAGCTACCGGAGCCGATCAGGAACTGCAGGGAACCCGGCCAGGCAACCGCCGCCAGCGACTTTAGTATCCTGCCCACAGGCTTTATATATGCTGCGCTTATCCTGATAATGCTTTTTCCACGGAGCAGGTGCCACAGCTGGTATACCACCCCGATGCCACGACCGATAGTGGTAGCCAGGGCAGCCCCGGTAAGTCCTAATGCCGGAACGGGTCCCCAGCCGTGTATCAGCAGGGGACACAGGATGATATTGCATATGTTGGCCAGCCACAAGCTTTTCATGGCGATCATCGGGTTACCTGCACCACGGAAAATGCCATTGATGAGAAACAGCAGCATGATGATCATACTGCTTGCCATAATGATCCGGGTATAATGGGTCCCTGTCTGTACTGCTTCTTCTTCAGCGCCCATCATCCGGAGTATATCGGGTGCAAATGCTACCCCGGTAATACTGAGCAATACAGTAACTCCCAGCGCGAGAATAATAGACTGCACCGCTGCCAGTGATGCACCCTTCTTATCCTTCTCACCCACGCGACGCGCCACCATGGCACTGGCCGCCATGCTGATGCCCATAGCTACACCATATACAACTGTAATAACAGATTCTGTGAGCCCTACTATGGAAGTAGCATGTTTACCCAGGTGACTTACAAAAAAGATGTCTACCACTGCAAACACGCTTTCCATCGCCATTTCCAGCATCATGGGAATAGCCAGCAGTATCACGGCGCGGCGTATGCTGCCCGACGTGTAATCCTGTTCCTCGCTTTGTATCGCTTGTTTCAGGATGGTCCAGAAAGAGCCGGCTCTCTTCTTGTTAAAATCAGACATAGTAATAATACATAAAAAATCAGGCTAAAAAACTCAGGTGATCTTCCGGGCAAAAGGCATGAGCTTAAAAAGTAGTTGTAGTAATTGCCCTTTTCAGAATTTCATGATGCGGTAAATTGAAGAGCTGCAAAGGTATGGCTTTTTATTTTTCGGGCTAACCGTTGCGCAGGATTTTTTCGCTGGCGGGCACCCGCCTGCAGAGCGCACTACCGGCCGGCAGGGACACCATATCCGTCAATGTAAGCCCGTAAGATCTGAATTTGAGCAGCGCCAACTTCCCTCGCGGAATTTTGAAGGGTATGCTACATCCATCACGGAGACTTTCTCTGAAACACCAGGCTGGCTGACACTGCGGGAAGCCGGGAAGCTTTCCCGCAGATGAGCGCAGATTCCGCAGAGAGGATCGTTGCCCTTTCCATTATTACCTGCAAAATCTGCGTCATCAGCGAAAATAATCCCCGTAGATCTGCGGAACAACCCTGGTGCAGGTCGCTGGGTCCGGTACTGCAGGCAGAGCACATGGCGCCAGGTTCCGGTATTTTATTGCTTATGTTTACTACGTTGATGGCTATGATGAAGACACCAACCGGAAGCTTGCGCAAAGCGAAGATCTGAACTTTTTCACCGAAGGTAAATACGCTCTTATCCGTCGTGCAGGATTTGTTTGTGAATATGCTTACATTTAATCCTTTATTCATCCGATAGTGTTTGCATGAAATTTTCCCGCATTGTTACCAATCTTACCTTCTGGGTTTTATTATCTATTATCCTGGCCATATTGTTGGGACACTTTTTTCCTGAAGCTGCAGTAAAAACGGGATGGATGGGAACAGGTTTCGTAAACCTTATCAAGTTATTCATCGGTCCCATCATTTTCCTTACTATTGTGTTGGGCATAACCGGTATGGGCAGCCTGAAAAAAGCCGGAAGGATAGGTTTTAAAGCGGTGGTATATTTTGAAGTAGTGACCACTTTTGCATTGGTGCTGGGCATCTGGTTTGCCAATATCTTCCAGCCGGGAAAGATTGACAGAAAGGGGCTGCCTATTTCCCAGCAGTACAATCCCCAGGAAGCTGCAGATTTCAGCTGGCTGAATTTCCTGAAAGAAAATTTTACCCTGCAGGTGCTGATAGCCGCTATTGTAACAGGGATCATATTAATGAGAAGCCGTTATCGTGAAAAGGTAACAGGTAAGCTCTCCTGGCTGGCGCATTATGTTTTTATTGCATTAAAATATGTAATGTACCTGGCGCCGTTCGGAGCGTTCGGCGGTATGGCTTACTCCATCGGAAAATTTGGTATTGCAACGTTGCTGCCATTGGGAAAGCTGATGCTTACCATGTATGGCACCATGGCTGCTTTTATTTTTTTAATATTAGGTACAGTGATGAGATATTATAAGCTCAGCATTTTTAAGTTCCTGTCGGCTATCAAAGAAGAGCTGCTCATTGTACTTGGCACATCTTCCTCCGAATCTGCCCTGCCGTCGCTGATGAAAAAGCTGGAAGGGATGGGGTGCAGCAAATCTGTTGTTGGACTGGTGGTGCCAACAGGTTATTCTTTCAACCTGGATGGTACGTCCATTTATCTTTCCATGGCTATTATTTTCCTGGCACAGTTATATAATGTTCATCTCTCGTTGTATGAAATGGGATCCGTTGTTTTGATCCTGATGGTGACCTCCAAAGGTGCGGCGGGTGTCACGGGCAGTGGTTTTATTATCCTGGCATCTACGCTTACCGCCCTGCATAAGATTCCCCTGGAAGGGCTGGCCTTTTTGCTTGCGATAGATAAATTCATGAGCGAGGCAAGGGCCATCACCAACATCATCGGAAACGGCGTTGCCACACTGGTGATATCAAAAAGTGAAAAAGAACCGGTGACGGTTACTTAGATGCTCCGAAAGTTTGTGTCCAGCAATTGCCCGAGCGGCCCAGTCCCATTTCTTTGAATTGTCCGTTCATGATCGCCTTGCAATGGGCTTTACTTTTTATCCAGCTGTTGAACACTTCTTGCTCGGTAGATTGTCCCCTGGCTATATTTTCTCCCAGGGCCGTAAAGCTGTTATACCCCACGCTTTTTGCACGGTCCACGAAGGTTTCTCCTTCGGGGGATTTATGGTCGAAGTAGTTTCTTTTGTTCATATCCTCACTATGCAGGAAGGCGGCTTTTCCCAGCAAATCATTCCAGGCAAGGGGTCCTACGGGTGTCATATTCTCCGTGTCGCATTTACATCCCGATTGCCTTATTTTATTCACCATATCCAGGAGTTGCGCGGCTTTTGTATTGTAAGCAAATTCCGGCCTGCCGGCAGCGTCGGGATTCGTCTCCTTTTGGCAGGATACAAGAAACAGGGCTGCCATGAAAAAGAAGAAAAGGCTTTTGAAGCGCATAGGATATTTTACAGGTAAACGCCGATTCCCGTCTCAAGATTTTTGACATATGGTAATTAAGGATTCTTAGGGATTCTGTTTGCCGGTTTTACACTTTGGATATTTTTCTTGTCTATATGTTGGTTCAATCCAAAATCTTCCTATATTCAATCAACGAACTACTTATTTAATACTATTCAGAATGGAGATTATTCATGTCAGCGCCGAATGCTATCCTGTCGCAAAAGCCGGTGGTTTGGGAGATGTGGTAGGAGCTTTGCCAAAGTATCAGAACGAACTGGGACATATTGCCAAAGTGGTCATGCCCATGTACAAGACCAAGTTTTTAATGAACAATGATTGGGATGTTGTTCATAAGGGAAGATCCAACATGGGAGATTACTGGTTCGATTATACCATTATAAAAGAGCGTTCCAACAAGCTGGGGTTTGATCTGTACCTGGTAGATATTAACGGGTTGCTGGACAGGGAAAAAATATATGGCTATGACGACGATACAGAACGGTTTGTCGGCTTTCAGATAGCCGTTGTTGACTGGCTGTCTCATTGGGTGCATAAGCCCGATATTGTACATGTGCATGATTATCATGCGGGGTTTATACCTTTTATGATGAAGTTCTGCTACAAATACCAGATGCTGCATGATATTCCGTCTGTGCTAACCATACATAATGCCCAGTACCAGGGAATTATGGGTTGGGATAAAAGTTACCTCCTTCCGCCATGGGATAGCTGGACCTGGGGAATGCTCGACTGGAGAGGATCTATCAACCCGCTGGCCGCAGGTATAAAATGTGCCTGGAAGGTAAATACCGTTAGCCCGAGTTATATGGAGGAGCTTCGCCAGTACTCTGCCGGGCTGGAAGACCTCTTTGAATATGAAAGAGGAAAATGTACGGGCATATTAAATGGCATCGACTCCGAAGTATGGGACCCTGCCACAGATTCTTACCTGGAAGATCATTTTACCGTTGAAACAGCGAAAGAGGGTAAGGCAAGGAATAAAAGAAAGCTATGCGAAACCTTTAACCTGGATCCAGAGAAGCCCCTGATCGTATTCATCGGCCGGCTGGTAGGAGAAAAAGGAGCGGATATCATTCCTTCGGCTATCAGCGACAGCTTTTACTATATCGGGAGGAAGATGAGCTTCCTGATCCTGGGCAGCGGTTTCCCGGAAGTAGAAGGTCAGTTGAACGCGCTACAAAGAATTGCCCAGAATGATTATAATGCTTATATTGGCTACAACGAATCATTAAGCCACCTTATGTATGCCGGCGCAGATTTTCTGCTGATGCCTTCCAGGGTAGAACCCTGCGGGTTGAACCAGATGTATGCTATGCGCTATGGCACCATCCCTATGGTAAGACGAACCGGGGGACTTAAAGATACTGTTATAGATTACGGCGAGCCGGATGGATACGGCATCGTATACAATTGGGCCGCGGTAGGGGATATCACGCAGGGCATATGGCGTGCTGTAGAATTGTATGACGACAAAGAGAGAACGGATGAGGTAAGGGAAACAATGATGAAGCTTGACTTTAGCTGGCAAAAAAGTGTTGCCGAATATACATTGTTATATGAATCATTAAAATAACGAAACACAATAAACCAATCTTTAAATACTAACAAGCTATGAACAAAAGTGTGATTGCTGTCATTTTAGGAGGCGGTGCCGGAACCCGTTTGTCCCCACTTACCGCTACCCGGAGTAAACCAGCCGTGCCTATTGCGGGCAAATACCGGCTGGTAGATATTCCCATTTCCAATTGCCTCAATTCCGATATCGGACGCATGTATGTGCTAACGCAATTCAACTCTGCCTCGTTAAATAAGCATATTAAGAATACCTATTACTTCAGCCGCTTTAGCACCGCTTTTGTAGACATACTGGCGGCAGAGCAAACGCCCGACAACCATGGCTGGTTCCAGGGTACTGCCGACGCAGTAAGGCAGTCGCTGCGCCACCTGCAGCAACAGGATTTTGATTACGTGCTTATTTTATCCGGCGACCAGTTATACCAGATGGACTTCAGCAAAATGCTGCAGGACCATATAGATAAGGAAGCCGATATTTCTATCGCCACCATCCCGGTGGGAGAAAGAGAAGCCCCCGAGTTCGGGATATTAAAATCGAACGAAGAGCACCTGATCACTTCCTTTATAGAAAAGCCCAAGAAGGAGCTGCTGCCGGAGTGGGTAAGCGATACCGGGGATGAAATGAGAAAAGCCGGAAGGGTATACCTGGCATCCATGGGTATTTATATCTTTAACCGTAAGCTGCTTTTCGACCTGCTGCTGGATGAGAAAAAAGATGCAAAGGATTTCGGTAAGGAAATTATTCCCGGGTCCATTGACCAGCAAAAAGTAGTAAGTTATCAATACGACGGCTACTGGACCGATATCGGGAACATCTATTCCTTCTTTGAAGCCAATATTTCACTGACAGAAGACATTCCCCAGTTTAACCTGTTTGATACCGACCATGCGGTATATACCCGTCCGAGGATGCTGCCGCCTGCCAAGGTAAGTGGTACCACCCTTGAAAAAACGATCCTGGCAGAAGGGTGTATTATCAATGCATCCAGGATCGAGAGGGGGGTAATGGGTATACGCTCCCGGATAGGATACGGCACCACGATCGTTGATACGTATATTATGGGATGCGACTTTTATGAAACGCTGGATGATATGAAAAATGCAGCGCAGCGCGGACTACCGAAACTGGGGATCGGCGAACGGTGTTATATACGCAATGCTATCATTGACAAGAACTGCCGCATAGGAAATGACGTGCGCATCAATGGCGGAAATCATTTGCCGGATTCAGACAACCTGCTGTATACTGTGAAAGATGGAATTGTAGTGGTTAAGAAAGGCGCTATCCTGCCGGATGGATATGTGATATAACAGCAGGAGGCGGTCACCGGCCGGAACAAATAAAAGCACCCTGAATTTCAGGGTGTTCAGCACTTGGTGTGACTTCAGAGGTTGTGCCAAATATTTGAGGGCAGAGGATACTATAAGCTTTTTAAAGTGTCCTCTGCTCTTTTTTTGCGATGATAATACTTCAGGGAATGCTCATCCGGTCTTTCAAAAAGCCTGGTTAAGAACCTGATAACTATCTGGTTGAGTGATAATCCTTTCGGAGTGGCTATTCTATTCATAATGGCTTGGTTTGTGATTGGTTCTGTATAACGAGTGAGGGTGGTTTTTTAGTATGCAGGTTAAATAAGGTTAACACTCTCTTGTAGTAAGTTGTCTAAAATATACATTTGCCCAAATGAACCGTAGAATATCACTGATATTGATGGTTGCCGCAATTTTGCTGGTAGCGGCTTTCCAGGTGTACTGGCTGAATGTTAATTATGAGCAGCAAAACAGGGATCTGCGATACCGTACTAATTTTTTGTTCCGGGAAACCATCCTGGATCTGCGGGCCTCTAAGCTGAAGCTTGATACTACTGCCCGGTTGCGTTACGGTCTTCCTCCCGATGTTTCGCGTTTTATGGATGCCATCAGGAGCAAGATAACGGATTCCGCTACGGCAACGCAACGACCATCTCACCCGCTGGAGATCATTTCACTGGAGAAAAAAGGAGGATTGGGCTTGGCAGACTCTGTGCCCAGGGCTGGTTACCGGTCCGCGGGACGGTTTTACGAATTTCTGATCGGCATCGATTCCCTGCAGGATTCCCTGAAGGTAAGGGATATCACCTTCGCCTATACAGCTACACTGAAGAAAGAGAATGTGGACGTGCCGTTCTGTGTTGTGCGTTCACTCGACACCCTGAAAGGTGTCAACCCACCCAAACCGGAATGGAATAAGGTGACCGTAGGGTTTTCCAACCCGGTTACTTACACCCTGGAGCTGGGTAATACCTTCCCTTTTCTGATCTCGCAGTTAACACTGCAGGTCGTTTTCTCGATCTTCCTGATAGGACTTACCATCACTGCCTTTGTGGTGCTGTACCAGAACCTGAAATCACAACAGAAATTAACAGATATCAAAAACGAGTTTATCAGCAATATCACACATGAGCTGAAAACGCCGATCTCTACGGTAGGAGTAGCTATTGAAGCCATAAAAAACTTTAATGTGCTGGAAACGCCGGAAAGAGCCCGCGAATACCTGGATATAGCCGGAAACGAACTGAACAGGCTGTCGATGCTGGTAGACAAGGTTTTACGGCTGTCAATGTTTGAAAAACAGGCAACGGAGCTAAAGTTTGAGCACTTTGATATAAAACAGCTGGCAGAGGAAGTCATCAGCTCAATGCGGCTGCAGTTTGAAAAAGCCGGTGCCAGGGTGTATTTGTCCACCACGGGTGAAAGCTTTATTATAAATGCAGATAAGATACATGTAACAAGTGTTCTTTATAACCTTATAGACAATGCGCTGAAGTATTCAGGAAATAATCCCGTAGTGCATATCAGTATAGGGTGCGATTCCGGCTTTTGCACCCTGCGGGTAAAGGATAACGGGCCAGGTATAGCAGAGGAATATAAAGACAGAATATTCGATAAGTTTTTCCGGATTCCGACCAATAACAGGCACAATGTAAAGGGGTATGGGCTGGGACTCAGCTATATTGCGCATATTATTTCCCAGCATCGCGGGGAAATAAGACTGGAGAGCGAACCGGGAAAGGGTGCGGAATTTATTGTTAACTTGCCTGTAAATGACTAAAGCCAAAATACTATATGTTGAGGATGAAATCTTCCTCGCCAAGATCGTAAGAGAAAGTCTTGAGAGCCGGGGATATACCATCATTCTTGAAACCGACGGCGGTAAAGCGGTTGAGCAATATAAGGCTGTGAAGCCGGACATATGCGTATTGGACATTATGTTGCCCAATAAGGATGGCTTTTCCATAGCAGAGGAGATCCGCAATGAGGATACAGAAACACCTATTATTTTTCTTACCGCCAAGATACAGACACCCGACCTGGTTAAAGGCTTTACAATGGGCGGTAACGATTATATCCGGAAGCCCTTCAGTATGGAAGAGTTGATTGTACGGATAGAAAACGCCTTGCGGCAAAGGAATGGGGTGAAAAGCCAGCCGGAGCAGAAAGAAGAAACAAAAGTGGGTGCGTTTACCTTCAACCCGCACAGGCAAACCCTGCATGGAAATGGCGAAGACAGGAAGCTTTCCTTCCGTGAAAGCGAGCTTTTAAGATTGTTGTATGAAAACCGGGACAGGGTGATAGACCGGCGCGATATCCTGAATGTACTCTGGGGAAGCGACTCCTTCTTTAATTCCCGTACACTGGATGTATATATTACCAAGCTGCGCGGATACCTGAAAACAGATCCTTCGCTGGAGATCATTACCGTAAAAGGAATCGGCTACCGGTTTGTGACCGGATAAAAAAGTAGCGCCCCAAACGAATTGAAGCGCTGTAGCTTTATATGGGTTGGATTGACAGATTTTTGGGCTTTTGAAAATATTTGTAAAGCCACATGATCGTAAAACTTGGAATAAAGTCAAGTCCGGGCATTAGCTCCTCTATAAAATTAAAAAGACCACCGAAGGCTCCTTTCCAGCCACCAAACAACTTGAAAAAGATGATTCCTGAAACGGGAGCCCAGAGAATATCAGTAAATTCAGCAAGGACAGGGATGCTATAGCTAAGGTAGCCTACCAGGTCCATCACAATACATACCAGCAGAGAAGGCCGTTTATCCAGTGTTTTTACACTCAATTTTCTAATATTTTTTTGATACTATCATTTGACGTTGTATCGTAAAAATAGTTGCACATTATGTGCCATTTTTATCCAAAGGTAGCCAAAAATTAACATACCGGTCAAAAAAGCAGGTCCTGCCGCGGTTTATACTTGCCCAGGTGCTCGTAGGCCTTTTGAGTCACTTCCCTTCCCCTGGCAGTACGAAGGATAAATCCTTCCTGGATCAGGAACGGCTCGTATACTTCTTCCAGGGTGCCCGGCTCCTCACCCACGGCGGTGGCAATAGTGGTGATCCCCACCGGCCCTCCTTTGAACTTTTCTATAATGGTGGTTAATATCCTGTTATCCATTTCATCCAGCCCATGCTCGTCCACGTTCAGGGCTTTTAAGGCATGCAGTGTGATGCCTTTATCTATTTTACCATCATTCAATACCTGGGCAAAATCCCTTACCCGCCTCAGCAACCCGTTTGCAATACGGGGAGTACCCCGGCTTCTGCCGGAAATTTCGGCTGCCGCATCATCGTCAATCGCCACATTGAGTATGCCGGCCGAGCGGATAATGATTTTTTTAAGCGTAGCGGCAGTATAATATTCAAGTCTTGACTTGATAGCAAACCTGGACAGGAGTGGGGCTGTCAGCAGTCCGCTACGGGTAGTAGCGCCCACCAGCGTAAAAGGATTGAGGTTGATCTGGATGCTCCTGGCATTGGGACCGGAATCGATCAGGATGTCGATCTTGTAATCTTCCATGGCCGCATAAAGGTATTCTTCTACCACTGTGCTTAACCGGTGAATTTCATCTATGAACAAAACGTCATTGGGCTGAAGGTTGGTAAGCAGGCCGGCAAGGTCACCCGGCTTTTCTATCACAGGTCCTGATGTTTCCTTTATGTTTACTTTTAGCTCATGGGCAATGATGCGGCTCAGGGTGGTTTTTCCCAGCCCGGGAGGACCGTGGAAAAGAACATGATCCAGTGCCTCTCCTCTTATTTTCGCCGCCTTGATAAATATCCTGATGTTTTCAATCACACTTTCCTGACCCGAGAAGTCGCCGATTTCATTAGGGCGGATATTGTTTTCAAATTCATTCTCCGCAGCACTTAACGAGCTTTTATCAGTATTCAGATTTGGATTGTGCATAACAAGATAATGTGCAAAGCTTTTGTTGATTCCGGCTCAAAGATACTGGTGATTTGAATAAGGTTTTAACTTAGCAGCAGATGTTGCAGAAAAGGATATCCAAAGAACAGGCGCTGGAGAAGTTGAAATACTACTGTGCCTACCAGGAGCGGTGCCACAAGGAGGTGCAGGAAAAGTTGTATGGTTTCGGTCAGTGGAGGGCTGAAGTAGAGGAGATCACAGCCCGGCTGATAGAGGAAGGCTATCTGAATGAAGAGCGATTTGCCATTCAGTTTGCGGGGGGAAAATTCCGTATGAAGCAATGGGGAAAGAAAAAGATAACATCCGCACTGAAAGAAAAGCGGATCAGCGCTTATTGCATAAAAAGGGCCCTGAAGCAGATCGATGACGAAACCTACCTGCAGGCGATCCAGAAGCTTGCTGCGGAAAAATGGAACAGCCAGAAAGGTGAGCGGAACATCTTTACCAAAATGCGGAAAACGCAGGATTACCTGCTGCAAAAAGGGTATGAATACGACCTGGTAAACCAGGTGTTACACGATCTGAAAAACGCGGCCGGGTCATAAAAAACAGGATACAGACCTCCGGCCGGCCTCATTTGTCATTTTCTTTCAAAAAAAGGAGAAAGAAAAAACCTTCCCAGGCAGCATATTTTATAAAAAATTTGTCTAATTTACGTGAAATCAACTACGATTTCATGACTGAAGAAGCAATGCTTAAAGGCTGTATCCGTAACAATGCGGCTGCGCAACAGGAGCTATACTCCCTGTATAGTCCCAGGATGTTGTCAGTTTGTTACCGTTATGCAAAGAGTCGTGAAGATGCAGAGGATATGCTGCAGGAGGGTTTCATAAAGGTCTTTACGCAGATCGGCCAGTTCCAGAACAGGGGTGCCCTGGAGGGGTGGATAAGAAAAGTGATCGTGCATACCTGTATCAACAACCTCAAAAAGAATAAAAAATTCTCGGAGAGTGTGGACCTGATCCATGCATCCGGGGTATATGTCAGGGAGGAACTGATTCCTTCTATTGTACAGGCGAAGCAGGTGGTGGAGTGTATAAGAATGCTTCCGATAGGGTACAGGACTGTTTTGAACCTGTTTGCCATAGAGGGATATGCTCATGCGGAGATCGCGGCAATGCTGGATATAGAAGAAAGCACCAGCCGGTCTCAGTATACGAGGGCGAGGGCAATGCTGGAAGATATGCTGGTGAAGAGAAAGCTTATGCCGATTTCCGGGAAAAAAATGGCTGCATTAACATGATCTGACGCGAATGCGATAAAAATAACCAGGCTAACGGATAGAAGGTATATCCATATATCAAGGATTTGACATGGAGAGATTTATTTACATGGATGACGAGTTGGAAGATTTTTTAAAGGAGAAATCGGATCAATATAAGCTATATCCTTCCGACAGGGTATGGAATAATATTCATAAATCGATCCAGCCGAAACGAAGATGGAGTTTCGTAACACTTACAGTGCTGATGCTGCTGATAAGTTCCCGGCTGGTGGAAAGCAACGATGTTAACCTCTTCAATGGCAGGGATTATCTTCTTAACAGGCAACACCTGGCTGTAAATGCCCCTGCCCTTCATTCTGACAATAAGATGCTGGTGCCGCCGGGGATAAAAACAACCCCCGTATTACCAGTCAGCTTCAACAGCGTAAAGCATGAGCCGGTTCTGCTGCCGGCGGAAAATACATCCCTCCTCCCAGACGGCGGGGAATTGGCGGATGCAAACCCGCATATAGAAATAAAGCTGGACGAGATCCCGCAGGAAGACATGGTGGAAAATATTCCGGAGGATGTCACAGTTAATGAGCATGGTTTGAAAATTACAAAACCCAATATCCGCGAGTTAGGCCTCATCGTAAAAAATATTAAGAATACAACCAAACTTGTTGCTGTAGACGATAAAGAAGTAGAGCAGGAAGAAGAGGTGAGAAAAATATTATGGGGCGGCATTCCGCTGAGGGACTCGCGGTTGAAATGGCATGTATCCTTTTCTCCCACCATCAGCTACAGGAGGTTAACCAGTGGGCTGGAAAATATTACCGAAATTTTCCGTGGACCCCTTATCCCGGAAAAAGATATAGCCACCGTAAACAATTCTGTGATACAAAAACCGGCGGTGGGCGCCGAAGCCGGAGCAGGCTTTACCTACAGGCTTACCAACAACCTGCAGGTGAGAGGAGGCGTGCAGCTGAATTATTCCCGTTACCAGCTAAGGGCTATGTTCGGCAAACCGGAACAAACGACACTGGCAATAGGACCATATAAGGATTCGCTCAATGTATATACCAACATCAGGAACGAAGACGGCAAAGCGGCGTCGTGGCTGAACAACGAATATTTCCAGGTGGCAATGCCATTGGGAGTTGAATGGGCAATCCTCGGTAATGCAACATTTAAATGGAATGTGGCTGCAAGCGTGCAGCCCGTGTATAATTTTGCCAATAATATATACCTGCTTTCCACCGATTTCCGCCATTACGCCAAAGATCCTTCCCTGGTACGCAGGTGGAATGTAAATGCAGGAGTAGAAACTTTTGTCTCCTATAAAATGGGGTCGTTCAATTGGCAGGCCGGACCACAGTTCCGTTACCAGCTGGTATCCAGTTATAAGAAACAATACCCTATCAACGAGTATATGGTTGACTTCGGCTTCAAGGTGGGCGTCACAAAGACAATATTTTAAGTTACCCGTTACAATATTCACATAAGTTAAATAGTTATTGGTTTACATTTGAAAACCATGAGTAAGCTATTTCTGCTATTTGTTCCGGTCTGTTTTTTAATATCCTGTGGCAGCGGAGGCAACAAGGAAAAAGAAAAAAAAGATTTTTATCCTATCTCGGGTTATATCAGGAGTCAACTGGTAAACCTCGACTCGATGTTACCGGGTATTTTGCACTACAGAACCGCAAACGGTATCACAGATTCACTGGTAATAGAAAAAGCTGCATTCAGGAATACAGTAGCGGCAGCATTCATTGGGTCCGATATCAGTAGTCCTGAAAAAATGAAGGACTATGAAGAAACACCGTTCCTGGATGCGGGCACCGGCACGATGACCCTGGTATATACCGCGGTTTCTGATAAAGTGCCGGTAAGAAAGATAGACGTACTGCTTTCCTTTGATTCCGAGGTACAGACTATTTATATAGAACGGGACCTGCCCGTAGCCGGTAGTGCAGTAATACAGAAGATGTTGTGGACCCATAACAAGAGCTGCCAGGTGATCAGCATTATCAGGAAAGAGGGTATGGAGGAACAAATAGTGCTGGATAAATATGTATGGAGCAACTGATACGGTCAGCCAGGTACACAGGATGGAATTTTTCTGCAGACGCCATAGGTTGACACATTGATTTCGCAGAATGCATATTAAAGGGAATTGTATCGCTTCCGGGATTTGCGCTACCTGCGGGAATGCTTGTGTATCATCGGGGAAATATAAGCGCTGCCGGCAATAATATTTTTTAAACACCAGGTGTCCTGATGGAAGCATTGGTAACGGTCCTGACAGGGCAGTTAAGTTGTAACAATCCGGTCATTGCAAAACGGCGTCAGGGATATGTTAGTGCTTCTAATTCCTGCCAATGGCATACAGAATAAATCACAGAAAACCAACAACCTCTGAAGCGTTAATCGTTCGTAACATTTAGGTGCCTGCGTTCTATCTGCCAGTACAAGCTCATAAGTTATAGAGGTGCACCGCCCCCGATATTTGTAGTAGTAATGATGGAATGATTGGTATAATGAGCCGCAGCGCGGCGAAATACTAACAGCCCAATGATTGAGGAGCCAATGATGGAATATTTAAGTTGACGGACAGGTGAGGCACTGAACGGTAGCGGATTCTACAGGCGGATGTCGCCACCCGCCTGCGAAAAATGAATCCCGTATCGCTGCATTTGGTTTAATTTTGCAGCGAATCATGAGTATTTCCATTCAGCAGGTATTGCAGACCATTCCCACAGAGCCGGGTATTTATAAATACTATAGTGGCGATGACGAGCTTTTGTATGTCGGTAAAGCAAAGAACCTTAAGAAAAGGGTAGGCTCCTATTTTTCGAAAACGCTGACCAATTACAAGACACATGAGCTGGTACAACGTATCCATCATATTGAGTTTACGATCGTGGATTCCGAACAGGATGCTTTCCTGCTCGAAAATGCGCTGATCAAACAGTTCCAGCCCAAGTATAATATCAACCTGAAGGACGATAAAAGTTATCCTTTTATCGTTATCAAAAAAGAACATTTCCCGAGGATCTTTTTGACGAGGCGGAAGATCAAAGACGGATCAGAATACCTCGGTCCGTTTACCTCCGTTAGCAAAGTAAGGGAGCTGCTTGATTTTATACGGCAGAATATTCCCCTCAGGACCTGCAAGCTGAACCTGACCCCTGCCAATATTGCCAGGAGGAAATTCAAGGTCTGCTTGGAATACCACCTGGGTAATTGCAAGGGACCCTGCGAAGGACTACAGACGGAAGAGGAGTACCGGGAACTGCTGCAGCAAACCAGGTATCTCCTGAAAGGTAATCTTTCCCCGGTAATTAACCAGTTTAAGGAGGACATGAAAGAACTGGCGGCGAATATGGAATTTGAGAAGGCGGAAATAATGCGGAAAAAAATTGAGCACCTGCAACAGTACCAGGCAAGATCTGCCATTATTAATAATACCACGGGCACCGTGGATGTATTTTCCATTCTCCAGGAAGGCGACACGGCTTATGTGAACTACCTGATGGTGGAGAATGGAACGATCATTCAGACACAGACCATTATACTTGAAAAAAAGCTGGAAGAAACAGCTGCGGAAGTGCTGACATTTGCAATTGCCGACCTGAGGACCACTTTTGGCAGCACGGCAAAAGAGATCATTACACCCATTCCTATCGAATATCCGGAAGAGGGTATTAAGCTGACCGTTCCAAAAGGAGGAGATCGCAAAAAGCTGCTGGACCTTTCCCAAAAGAACGTGGATTATTTTATGGAAGAGCTGCGGAAGCGGAAAATGCTGCGGCTGGAAGGTAAAAGTAATAAGGAAATAGAAGCGGTATTGTCGGAGTTGCAGGAAGATCTGAAGCTGCCGGATCTGCCGGTTCATATAGAATGTTTTGATAACTCGAATTTCCAGGGCAGTTATCCCGTTTCTGCCATGGTTTGCTTTAAAATGGGGGTGCCAAGCAAGAAAGACTACCGGCATTTTAATGTAAAAACAGTGGAAGGGATCAATGATTTCGCCACGATGAAAGAAGCTGTTTACAGGCGTTACAAAAGGCTGGCAGAGGAAAACGCTCCATTACCGCAACTGGTGATCATTGACGGTGGAAAAGGACAGCTGGGTGCTGCCATTCAAGCTATAGAAGCTTTACAACTGAAGGGGAAAATGACGCTGGTAGGCCTGGCAAAGAACGAAGAAGAAGTGTTTTTTGAAGGTGATCAGCAATCATTGAAGCTGCCCTGGGATAGCAACAGCCTGAAGCTTTTACGTAAGATCAGGGACGAAGTGCACAGGTTTGGCATTACCTTCCACAGGAATAAACGAAGTAAGGGAACCTTTACCAACGAACTGGAAAATATCGGCGGAATAGGAAAAGCAACTGCTGATATGTTGCTCAAAACTTTCAGGTCTGTGAAAAATATCAGGGAAAGATCGCTGGAGGATATTGCAGAGGTGATCGGAAAAAGCAAAGCAGTATTGGTGAAACAGTATTTCGAAGAAAAAAAAGAGGGCGATGGATAGAAATCCAGCCCTTTTTAAAATCCAATATCCTATGAAAAACCGGGGTAAAGATAAGTGAACAGACTGACATTCAGTGCCCAATTTGTAGTATTTGTTTTTTTCAGCATGAGATTTAATGTATTTCTTGCTGAAGCATTAAACATATATTATTTTAAATTATTGCATATTATTATTTATAATGAATTAAATACAATTGGCAGATATTAACGAATTGATAAGTTCCCTTACAACAGTACCGGGTTTTGAAAAAACTACATTTGCGGAGGTACATCGTGCAAATGAGCAGGTGACTTCTGTGAGGCTGAACGTATACAAGCGAAATACGGATGATATGCCGGTCATTTCCTGTGTGGAGATGTTTCCGGAAAGGCAGCAGGTTCCATGGAGCGAATACGGATATTACCTGCCATCCCGGCCGTCCTTTACATTCGATCCATTGTTTCACGCCGGTTGTTATTATGTCCAGGAAGCTTCATCCATGTTCCTGGAGCAGGCGGTAAAAAGCTGTTTGCCGGATCACCGGGAACAGCCATACCGGGTGCTGGACCTTTGCGCTGCGCCGGGAGGTAAAGCTACCCATTTGTCAGCGCTGTTTCCGGCGGGGATAGTCGTTGCTAATGAAACGATCAGCTCCCGTGCGGGGATCCTGTACGAGAATGCGGTTCGCTGGGGAAAAGAAAACCTTGTGGTGACAAGTAATGATCCTTCCCGCTTTAAGCTGCTGGAGGGGCAGTTTGACCTGGTGATGGTAGATGCGCCGTGCAGCGGCAGTGGTATGATCCGCAAGGATCCTGATGTATTGAAGGAATGGTCTTTGCAAAACGTAGAACACTGCTGTAAAAGACAACAGCGCATACTCGAAGACGTTTGGCCGGCGCTCAGAGAAGGTGGAATATTAATATATGCCACCTGCTCTTACTCCAGGGAAGAAGATGAAGATATAGCGGACTGGATAGCAGAGAACCTGCAGGCGGAATCAGTTGCTGTTCCCCTGCAGCCTGATTGGGGTATTGTGGAGTCTTTATCTGACAAACATAACTGTAAGGGATACCGCTTTTTTCCCAATAACCTGAAGGGGGAAGGACTGTATATGAGCTGCTTCCGGAAAACCGGTGTAACAAACGAAAGGGACCTGCCGAACCGTAGGTTGGCTTTTGTAAACAAGGTGGATCTTGAGGTAATATCCCGGGCTGTAACAGATCCTTCTTCTTTGAGTTTTATAGAAGGAAAGGACGGATACCTGGCTTTGTCCGCGCAGCATTCGGCATTTATAAGCGGACTGGCGGCGGTGCTGCAGGTAAAAAAAGCAGGTATACATATGGGCAGGGTTATTAATAAACTGTTAATCCCTGACCATGAGCTGGCGGTAAGTTGCATAATTACAGATGATTTTCCAAAGGCAGAATTAGGATTGGAAAAGGCTGTCGGATACCTTCAAAAGAAAGATATGGTTATTGATTCATCTGTTAAGGGGTGGTGTTTAGTTACTTATAAAGGATTCTATTTAGGTTGGGTTAAATTGCTGCCCAACCGTGTAAATAACTATTACCCGCTCAGGTTTCGCATATTAAAAGCAGCCCCTCCTTCGTTATAACTATAATCAGTGTTTTTTCTTAATTTCGTATGTGCTGAAAATAAATAATATCTGATGAAGAAACTGTGTGTAATAGTATTCTCCACCATCATATCCTTTCCCCTTGCTGCACAGTCAGACCTTATCGTACAGGGGCAGGGCGACAGGTTGTACCTGAACCATGCTGTGGCAGCTAAGGAAAACCTGTACAGCATCGGGCGGTTATATAATATCAGCCCCCGGGAAATTGCTCCTTTTAACGGATTGACGATCACCAGTGGACTGGAAATAGACCAGTCATTAAAAATACCATTGACCGCTGAAAATTTCGTGCAACGAAAAGCGGTGGCTGCAGCAGATGAAGTATTTGTACCCTTGTATCATGTAGTGGCGGAAAAGGAAGGTTTGTTCAGGATCGGGCAGAATGCAAACAAGGTAAGCGCAGACTATCTGAAAGAGTGGAATGCGCTTAGCTCGGAAAATATAAGTGTGGGGCAAAAGCTGGTTGTCGGGTTTCTGAAAGTGAAGAAAAGCGGTTCCCCCCTGGCTTCTACCAGCAATATCAGTAAGATCGGGGGAGCTGTACCAGCTTCCTTTTTAGGGGAGTCCGTAGCTTCTGCGCCTGTAAGTGCTCCCGTAACAACGGCATCTGCCAATCAGCCAACGGCTAACACACCGGTAACGCCGGCTAATAATACGACAAACGGTTCCCGGCCTGTGGCTTCTACAACGGGTAATACTTCCCGGAACACAGCAGATGGTGCAGGGTTTTTCAAAGCGGTTTACCAACAGCAGTCCCAGGGCAGCAGCAGCTTCAGGAGTGAATCCGGCAGTGCCGCTGTCTTTAAAAGTACCAGCGGCTGGCAGGATGCAAAATATTATGCCCTCATGAATAATATCACACCCGGCACAATTGTACGGATCACCAATCCCGGCAACAACCGCATCATTTTTGCCAAGGTACTGGGCGAGCTGCCTCCCGGAAAGGAAAATGACGGGCTGCTGATCAGGATCAGCAACTCCGCAGCTGCTGAGCTCAGGGTAAGTGATAAAGAGCCAAAATTCCAGGCGGAAGTAGCTTACGCGAAAAGTTAGCAATACCGGCGGCTGCACATTTCATACAAGAACGCTAAGACAGAAGGTCTTTGACCGGTTTTCCTTGCAGACGCTGCGATCCTTTCCGGCTTTGCGTGGATAGACCTGATACCCGTATCGGTGTTGTAACCGGGCTCACCAAAATACCTTATCACTTCACTTACACCACCACGTTGATCATCCGGTTCTTTACATAAATGATCTTTTTGGGCTGGTTACCCTCCAGCCATTTCTGTACAACATCATTTTCCAGCACCAGCTTTTCCACTTCCTCCTGGGTAATATCCAGCGGGAGGTTCAGCTCTGTGCGGGTTTTGCCGTTGATGGCTACGGGATAGTTTTTGGAAGTCTCTGCCACGTATTTTGCTTCAAATACCGGGTAGTGCGCATCTAAAACGGATCCTTCATTTCCCAGCCGGTGCCATAATTCCTCCGCTATGTGCGGAGCATAAGGTGTCAGCAGGATGAGTATATTTTCCAGGATTGCTTTCTTATGGCATTTCAGCTCCGTCAGCTCATTCACGGCGATCATAAAGGCGCTTACCCCTGTATTAAAGGAGAACCGTTCGGTATCTTCCTCAATTTTTTTGATGGTCTGGTGGAGTACTTTCCATTCCGCAGCTGTGGGTGTTTCGTCTGCCCATACCTGTCCTTTCTCTTCATCATAAAAGAGACGCCAGAGCTTTTTCAGGAAACGGTGCACGCCTTCTATACCTTTTGTATCCCAGGGCTTGCTTTGCTCCACCGGCCCCAAAAACATCTCATACATCCGGAAAGTATCGGCGCCGTATTTGTTCACCAGGTCGTCGGGGTTAACGGTGTTGAACTTCGACTTGGACATTTTTTCCACTTCTACACCACAGATGTAAGCCCCTCCCGGCCTCTCCGAAGGGGAGGCGTAAACAGATCCGTCTTCCAGAATAAAAACAGCGTTGGCATACTCGCCATTGCGCCATTGTTTGAATTTTTCAATATCCAGCTCCACACCGTCCACTATGTTTACATCTACATGCAGTTGATCGGTTTCATATTGGTTTCTTAATCCGTGGGAAATAAATTTATTGGTTCCCCTTACCCTGTACACAAACCGGCTGCTGCCCTGTATCATGCCCTGGTTCACCAGTTTTTTGAAAGGCTCAAAAAAGCTGATATAACCCAGGTCGTACAGCGCTTTCGTCCACATGCGGCTGTAGAGCAGGTGCCCTACGGCATGCTCGGTACCGCCTATATACAGATCCACCTGGTTCCAGTAATCGGAAGCTTTTCTGTCGCAAAAGGTCTTGTTGTTTTGAGGGTCCATATACCGCAGGAAATACCAGCTGCTGCCGGCGTACCCGGGCATGGTAGAAGCCTCCCCCCGGCCTCCTCCGAAGGAGTGGGAGAAAGAAGTCAGCCATTCTTCATGATTGCTAAGCGGACCCTCTCCGTCTTTGCCGGGTTTTATTTCGTCGATATGCGGCAGCTCCAGGGGCAGCTCCGATTCTTTCATCGGATAGGCAATACCCTCTTTCCAGATGATCGGGAACGGCTCGCCCCAATAACGCTGCCGGCTAAACGCTGCATCCCGCATTTTATAATTTACCTTGCGGATGCCATCCCCGTTTTCCTCCAGCGCGTTGATCACTTTTTCTGCTGCTTCCTTTACAGGTAGTCCTGTAATGAAGTCACTATTATAAATGGTGACGTTTTTATCGGCAATGGGTTCTGCTCCCGTATAAGCATCCCCGAAAATATTGGTGACAGGGATATTAAAGTGCTGTGCAAACTTATGATCGCGTTCGTCGCCGGCGGGCACCGCCATAATAGCGCCGGTGCCGTATCCTGCCAGCACATATTCACTGATCCAGATGGGTATGTCCCTGCCGGTGAACGGGTGAACGGCATACGCGCCGGTAAAGCACCCGGATATTTTCTTTTCCGCCATTCTTTCCCGTTCGCTCCTGCTTTTTACCCAGGCCACATATTCCTCTACCGCTGCTTTTTGGTCAGGTGTGGTAATCTGCTCCACCAGCTCATGCTCCGGCGCCAGCACCATAAAGTCCACCCCGAAGATGGTATCGGGGCGGGTGGTGTAGACCCTTACCCCGATAGCAGCCTCATCCCCCCTCTCCCCTGCCTCTCCCCGCAGGGGAGAGGAGCTGCCGGCTGCATTTCTCTTTTCGGTATTTAACGCTTTGATTTCATCGCAGGTATCAACGATCCTCTTGACTACTCTCTCTATATCCGCAGTTACTTCCTCATTGGTGAATCTCAGGGTCGTGAAACCGATTTCTTTTAAGAATGCATCACGCTCCTTATCCAGCTTTTGTTGTTCTGAATTGTCATGATACGCTCCGTCTACCTCCACTATTACCCATACATCAAGGCAAATAAAGTCGACAATATAGTTTTCAACGGGATGTTGCCTTCTGAATTTGTAACCTGTTTTTTTAGTTTTGAGTTCATTCCATAAAATTCCTTCTGCTTCAGTTGGCTCCTTTCGCATCCGCTTTGCATTTTCAAAGTTCATCTCACTGTCTACTTTATACTTTGCATACCCAAAGCCCGGCATGTTTTCCATGCCTTTCGCTTCGGTACCCTCTCCCCGCAGGGGAGAGCTGGAGAGGGGGAACACAACCTCCGCCCCGCTGCTTTTGCCGATCCAGTTGGTCTGCATTTCCTTCATGGCATCGCTCCAGTCTACAGTGGAGAGATCGCGTTGCAGGCGGTCGGCATATTCGGTAATACGCAGGTACCACTGGCGCAGCTTTTTCTTTACCACCGGGAACCCGCCCCGCTCGCTTACCCCGTTGATCACCTCGTCATTAGCCAGTACCGTACCCAGCGCTTCGCACCAGTTCACTTCTCCATAACCGCAGTATGCCAGGCGATACTCCATCAGGATGCTTTGCTGTGTGAACGCATCAAAGGAAGCCCATTGTGCTGCCGTAAATACCTGTCCGGATAACCCGGGTAGTGCAGATTTACCATTGGGAACCGGGTGACTGATATTGCCTTCCTTTTCAAAGATGGCCACGAGATTTTCTATGGGTTCTGCCTTATCTGTCTGCCGGTTATACCAGCTCTTGAACAACTGCAGGAAAATCCATTGCGTCCATTTATAATATCCGGGATCGCTGGTGCGCACTTCGCGGCTCCAGTCATAGCAGAAGCCGATATTGTCCAGCTGTTTCCGGAACGTATTGATATTTTTTTCGGTAGATACCGCCGGGTGAATGCCATGGTCAATGGCATACTGCTCTGCCGGCAGGCCGAAGGCGTCATAACCCATGGGATGTAATACATTGAAACCTTTCAGCCGTTTATAACGGGCGAAGATATCGCTGGCGATGTAACCGAGCGGATGACCCACGTGCAGCCCGGCGCCGCTGGGGTAGGGAAACATATCCAGCACATAATATTTAGGCTTATCAGAATGATTGCTGACCTTATAGGTCTCGTCTTTTGTCCACTGTTCCCACCACTTTTTTTCGATTTCCCTGAAATTGTATTCCATAATTGTTAAAACTATCTATAACCTGTTGAAGAAAAAGCTGCATTGAAAAATATTCAATGTATACTTGCGTTATGAGGGCAGCAAATTTACGGAAAGCACTCATAAAACCGTTATTTTTGCCCATTCCGTTCCTGGTATAGCCAGAATAACAAGAAAAACCGTATACAACATGGAGGAAATCAGTAAAAGCTCTATGAAAAGGAGCAAACCTTCTTTCTTTTTCAGCATATTAGGCGTTGCCTCTCTTCTGATCCTGATAGGAGTGTTTGGGTGGCTGGTGATCAACGGTAGCAAACTGGAGCAATACTTCCGGGCAAATGTACAATTGCAGGTATACCTGAAAGATGATGTATCGCAGAACGATGTGGATGACCTGACGGGTTATATTAAATCCAGGCCTTATACCGCTTCGGCAGAGTATGTGTCCAAGGAATTGGCCCGGGAGCGTTTCCTGAAAGAGGATGATGGCGCCTGGGAAAAAGTGCTGACTTATAATCCACTGCCCGCCAGTGTGGATTTCAACCTGAAACCACAATATGTGCATAAAGATACCATCTCCAATATTGTTGCTGATCTATCCAAATATGGTTTTATAGATGAAGTAAAATACCCGGATACCGTGGTGACCAACCTGAATGAAACGGTAAGGAAAATAAGTTGGGTGTTGTTGGGGATTGTGGTTGGTCTTGGCATAATTGTACTGATCCTGATCGATAATACCATCAAGCTTGCCATGTTCAGCAACCGCTTTCTGATCAAGACAATGCAAATGGTAGGTGCCACCCGCTGGTTTATCTCCCGTCCGTTTGATATTAAAGCCGTGGTGAACGGCCTTATCAGCGCACTCATTGCGATTGCTGTGATCATCGTGATCATCCTGGGGGTAGAGAACTGGCTGCCCGAAATAAAGGTACTGAGGGATTATACACTGCTGGGCATACTCTTCCTGGGCATTATCCTGGTAGGCATCGGCATTACCTTTTTCAGTACGCACCGCAGCGTTACCAAATACCTGAAGATGAAGCTGGATGATCTTTATTAGAGCGATTCCTTTTCCTATCTTCGCAGCATGGAGCAATTGTTAGCGCAACTGGAAGCTTACCGTAGCGAAATTGAAGCATATAATATCCCCGGCGCAGAAGGCGCAGAGAAGTTCAGGATCACCTACCTGGGTACCAAGGGGCTGGTAAAGAGCCTGATGGGAGAGATGAAGCAGGTGCCTGCCGACCGGAAAAAGGAGTTCGGGCAAATCCTCAATGATTTCAAACAATTTACCGAAGCAAAATACAATGCCTTAAAGGAGGCCGGCGATAAAGCAGCCTCCAAGGCCGGGCCGGTTATAGATATCAGTCTCCCCGGCGATGGTATAAATATAGGTACCCGTCACCCCATCAGCACCATGCGCAACCATATCGTGTCTATTTTTCAGCGCCTGGGATTTGCTGTAGCAGAAGGCCCCGAAATAGAGGATGACTGGCACAACTTTACAGCATTAAATATTGCCGAACATCATCCTGCCAGGGATATGCAGGATACATTTTATATTGCTACCAACCCTGCCTGGCTGCTGCGTACCCATACCAGCAATATACAGATACGGGAAATGGAAAAGGGAAAGATCCCCCTGCGGATCATCTGCCCGGGACGTGTATACCGCAATGAAACGATCAGTGCAAGGAGCCATTGCTTTTTTCACCAGGTAGAAGGGTTATATATTGACGAAAATGTATCGTTTGCCGACCTGAAGCAGACCCTGTATTTTTTTGTGCAGGAAATGTATGGAGATGACGTAAAAGTGAGATTCCGGCCCAGCTATTTCCCTTTTACCGAACCCAGTGCCGAGATGGACATCAGTTGCCAGTTGTGTAAGGGCGCCGGTTGTAATGTATGTAAGCATACCGGCTGGCTGGAAATACTGGGCTGCGGTATGGTGCATCCGAAAGTGCTGGAAAACTGTAATATCGATCCCGTAAAATATACCGGCTTTGCATTCGGTATGGGAGTAGAACGTCCCGCCATGCTGAAATATGGCATTAAGGATATCCGTCTTTTCAGTGAAAACGATATACGCTTTCTGAAACAGTTCAGGAGTGTATAGCCGTTTGGATCGTTTCCGGAATTTTTTACCAAAAGTTAATCGTTCACCCAACAAAACATTAAACTATTCGTTAATTAAGCATATAACAAACTCATTTTAAATAGTTTTGTATCATACCGGAAAGTATTAAAATGAAGAAAGGCTTATTAACCACAGGTTTCATTTTCCTGTTTTTTATTGCTTTCGCCCAGGAAGGACACGAGATAAAAGTTACTTTGAAACCTTTTACCCAGGGTTATCTTTACCTGGGACACCATTTTGGTGGCAAACAGTACATTGTAGATTCTGCGTCCATCAACAGTAAAAGTGAAGCGGCTTTTACCGGTAAGGAAAAGCTGATGGGGGGCGTATACATGGTCATTTTTCCGAAAAAGAACGGCTGGTTCGAGATGCTGGTAGACAAGCAGCAGCATTTTTCAGTCACTTCCGACACTACGGACATTATTACCCGGACAAAGTTTGAAGGATCTCCTGACAACACTTTGTTCCAGCAGTACCAGCATCTGGCACAGGAAAAAGGAAAAGCTATACAGGCTTTGCAGAAGCAGCTGGCCGATGCTCCGTCAAATCCGAATGCCACGAAGCAAAAGGAAGAGATGATCCGTCTGAACAACGAAATGCAGGAATATCGCGAAACATTTGTGAAGCAGCACCCGGGTCATTTGCTGACAGCTATATTCAATGTTTTGAGAGAGCCTAAAATACCGGATGCATCGCAGCATCCCGGCGGCAAATATGACTCTGTTTTTGCATACCAGTATTATAAGCAACATTTCTGGGACGGCGTTTCATTTGCAGATGAACGGCTGGCACGGACACCGGTATTCGAACCAAAGCTTAAAAGATATTTCAGCACCGTTTTACCGCAACATCCCGATTCTTTAAGCAGGGAAGCAACCAGGATCGTGAATGCATCCGAATCCAATAAAGAGATGTTCAAAGTGATCCTGTCAATACTCACCGAACGGTATATCAATCCTGAGTACATGGGGCAGGATGCTGTTTTTGTGAGCCTCTTTGAAAGATATTATGCCCCCGGGAAAGCAGATTACTGGCTGAATGAAAAATATAAGAAAGCGGTATTCGACAGGGCTTATAGCCTGATGGCCAACCAGATCGGAGCAAAAGCAGCCGACATGAACATGGTAGATACGCTGGGTAAGCAACGGAGTCTCTATAGTGTAAACGCTCCTTATACCGTTGTTTGTTTCTGGGACCCCACCTGCGGTCATTGCCAGAAGGAAGTGCCGTTGCTGGATTCCATTTTTCATGCTGAATGGAAGAGCCGCGGCGTGCAGGTTTACGGTGTGATGACAGACGGCGGCAAACCCGCCTGGCTGAAGTTTATCAGGGAACATAATATCAAGGACTGGATACACGTGCACCAGCTTCCGGAAGTAACGCAGGCGGATTATGATGCCGGCCGGGCCGGTTACAAGCAATTGTTTGACGTGTACCAGACGCCTGTGCTGTACCTGCTGGATAAAGATAAGAACATCATTGCCAAGAAGCTGAACCCGGCACAAATGAACGACCTGCTGCAACTGAAGTTCAAGGCAAAATAATATGATCACATCAGACTGAAACGGAAAATAAAAATGAACTGATGAAAAAGACACTGGTTTCAATGGTTGTCCTTTTACTGGGATATACCCTGCCCGCCCAAACGCTGTTCACGTACGGCAGGCATGCTGTTGATAAGAATGAGTTTTTAGCTGCATTCAATAAGAATAACCCTGAAGACAAAAGCTCACGGGCCAAAAGGGAATACCTGGAGCAGTTTTACATTCCTTTTAAGCTGAAAGTGCAGGCTGCAAGGGATATGCATATGGATACGCTTTTGTTTTTACAGCAGGAGCTGGAGAATTACAAACGGCAGATAACGGAAGATCACCTGGTGGCAGACAGCGCGGTGCAGGCGCTTTGCCGGGAAGCGTATATACGGAGCCTGAAAGATATCCGGCTCTCGCATATTTTTATTTCATTCGATGAGGGGTTTAATGGTAATCCCGGCTACCAGGCAACACCCGAAGCAACAGACACAACGGCTGCCTATCAAAAGATAATGACCGTATACCGTGCGCTGCAAGGGGGCGCTGATTTTTCAGAGCAGGCGTTGCTGTTTTCAATGGATCCTTCTGTAAAGCAGAACAGAGGTGATATTGGTTTTATCACCGTATTTTCTTTGCCATACAATATCGAGTCGATAGCATATGATCTTCAAAAAGGCCAATTTTCTGAGCCCCATAAAAGCAATGGCGGGTACCATATATTCCTGAAAACGGATGAGCGTCCCGCTTACGGAACCATGAAAGGGGCACAGATACTGCTGGCTTTTCCTCCCGGTATTACGCAGGGAGAAAAGCAGGTATTGCGTGCCCGGGCAGATTCCTTATATCGGGTTCTATCTGCCGGTGCTGATTTCGACCAGTTAGCCCGCCGGTTCAGCTCGGATTATAATGCGGCAACCACAGGCGGCGTATTGACACCCGATTTTAAGATCGGCAGGTACGAACGGAATTTTGAAAATGCCGTAACTGCGCTTATCCGTGATGGTGAGTTTACAAAACCGTTTGAAACCGGCTACGGTATGCACATTGTAAAAAGAAGCAGCCACATACCGGTCAATACGGACAGCAGCCAGGCGATTACCCTTTTCAAGCCGCTGGTAATGGCCGACGAACGGATACGGATCTCCAACGACCGGGAAGCCCGGAGGATATTGAATGTGGTAGGGTATAAAAAGCTGTTTGAGGATGAGGAACGTTTATGGCAGATTACCGAGGGGTTGGTAAAGGATGAATCCTACAAACTACCACAGGGTATCACAGGGGCTACGCCCGTATTTCAGATCGGAGAGGAGCACAGGACCCTGCAAGACTGGGTTGACTATATCCATACGATAAAGAATAATTACCGTTCCGGAACCGCTATACCCTATGCTACTTTAATGCAGCATTATGCCACCGTGACTGCCAAAAAATATTACCGCGATCACCTGGAGCGGTATAACCCTGCTTTCAAAAAACAACTGCAGGAATTTGAGGACGGAAACCTGTTTTTTGAAGTCATGGGGCGGCAGGTGTGGAACAAAGGTGCTGATAATGAAGAAAAGCTGCTGAAATTCTACAGGCAGCATCAGTCTCTTTATACCTGGGGCGAAAGCATTAATGCCATACTGTTTACCGCCCTGGATGCAACCGCCACACAGGATATCCGGTCCAACCCGCAGGTATACGCGAATGACTGGAAACGTTTTGCCAAAAACCCGGAGGGGAATATCATAGCAGACTCTTCCCGTTTTGAAACCGCTTTTTTACCGGGCTATAAAAATGAGATGCCTGCAGGCGCCTTGTCTACATTATCGGACTACAGCGAAGATGGTCCGGCAAGCCTTCTTTATATCATTTCAAAGCAGCCGGGAGGATCGCCCAAAACCTTCGAAGAAGCAAGAGGTTTTGTAATTAACGACTACCAGGCCGGGCTGGATAAAAAATGGCAGAAATCCCTGCGGAAAAAATACAGGGTAAAAATCAACGAAACGGTATTCAATACCCTGGAATAGCCGGGGCTTACGGCTTCTTCTGGGAAAACAGCCAGGGAAAAAGTTCAGGTTCTGCAAAAGCATTTATCCAGCTGTCGTGCTTAACGCCGGGATATTCGGTATACTTCACTTTGGCACCCGCTTTTTTCAGCGCTTCTACCATTATGCGGGAGTTCTCAGGTGGAACAGCCTCATCTTTATCGCCATGGAAGACCCATATGGGAAAGTTTTTTCCGTAGATCTTTGCCGTTTGCGGGTTGCCTCCGCCACAGATGGGGAATGCCGCCGCAAACAGCTCCGGCCTGCGCCACAGGATCTCGAAGGTGCCGAATCCCCCCATAGACAAACCACCGATATAGATCCTTTTGGTGTCTACCATGCCGGTGCTGATAAGGGTATCAATAAAGTTCATGACCAGTTGCAGCGGACGGGTTGGCGGCAGGTCGGTAGGGAACAGGAACTGACCTGTTGTATCTTTTCTCCTGGTACGAACGCTCCAGGAAGAGTCTTTCGGGCATTGAGGAAAAACAATGATAGCGGGATAATCCTCCCGTTTGGCGGAGTCCAGGAAAACATCTCCACCCCATTTGAGCTGCGCTTCATTATCATCTCCTCTTTCGCCGGAGCCATGCAGGAATACTATAAGGGGATACTTCTTTTCCGGTGAAAAATGGATCGGCGACAAGATCCGGCAGGCCAGCGTGTCATTGCCCTGCAAAAACAACTGGCGCTCATACAACTCCATGTCTGTTTCCTGCGCCTGCACTGTTCCGAACAGCATTGCGGCAAGGAAGGTGATCATCCCAAAGGGTAAAATTCTGAAACTATTGTGAAGGTTTTTCATGACAGAAAGATACGAAGTTGTTTTTAGAGTTTTAAGTTACTTTTGCGTGGCGGTCAACAACTGGCAAAATGCATGAAAAAAATAGACTGGTACATCCTTAAAAACTTCATTCTCACCTTTTTTTTCTGCATTATCCTGTTTACAGCCATCTCGGTGGTGGTAGACATAAGTGAAAAAACCGACGATTTTGCCCGTGCAAAGTTATCGGCTGATTTTGTGATGCGAAATTACTATGTTGGATTCGTTCCTTTCATTGTTTCGTTTCTTTTTCCGCTTTTTACGTTCATAGCCGTTATTTTTTTTACTTCCCGGCTTGCCAACCGTTCCGAGATCATAGCGATCCTGGCCAGCGGCACCAGCTTCAACCGGATGTTAAGACCCTTTTTAATAGGAGGGCTCCTGCTGGGGGCGTTATTATGGTATGGCAACCGAAGCATTGTTCCCCGGGCGAATGAAATAAGAACCAGCTTCGAGCTGAAATATACCAAGTCTGACAGGGGCAGCGGCAGTTACCGTTCTGCTATTTATATGCGTATTGACTCTTTTTCTTATTGTGGTATCCGTTATTATGATACGGTCGGCAGAAGCGGATCAGGCTTTTTCATGGACCGGCTGGAAGACAACAAGGTAGTTTATAACCTGCGGGCAGACAATATTTCCTGGGATACCGCCACCAAAAAATGGAGGTTGAGCGGCATCGTTGAGCGAACGCTGAATGGGTTGGAAGAAGAGGTAAAAAAGGATACCATCAGGCGGCTGGACCTGAATTTCACACCCGCCGATCTCAAAAAAGACGAGTATGTCAAAACCCGCCTGACCACGCCTGAGCTGAAACAATTGATAGCATTGGAGAGGATGCGGGGGGCAGAAGATATAAATGACATGGAAGTGGAGCTGTACCGCAGGGATGCCACGCCCGTGACCGTTGTTATATTGACGCTCATAGGCGCTGTACTTGCTTCCCGCAAAATAAGGGGTGGCAGCGGTATGCACCTTGCCGCAGGCTTTGCCATAGCAGCAGTATTTATCCTCTTCGACCGGTTTTCCACTATTTTCAGCGTCAAAGGCGATTTTCCGCCTCTTATTGCCGCATGGCTGCCCAACCTCATCTTTGGCGTGCTTACCTACTATTTATACAGAAAGGCTCCCAAGTAAGCTACCGGTAACATAAGAAAAATAATACCTGAAAACCATATTTTTTTAACGGCCCTTAACCCTGTTTTGGTTAACTTTAGCGCATTCTTTAACCGAAAAGGAATTCATAACAATATGGCTAATATCAAGGAACGGTTTAGAGCAAAGGCAGAAGAGTTGGCTTCAGAGATCAAAACAATTCTGCAGGAACATGGCAACAAAGTAATAGGAGAAGTACATCTCTCGCAGATATATCAGGGCATGCGCGGAATGACCGGGCTGGTAACGGAAACGTCTATCCTGGATGCACAGGAAGGCATCCGCTTCAGGGGATATTCCATACCGGAACTGCAGCAGAAATTGCCCAAGGCATCCGGCGGGTCGGAACCGTTGCCGGAAGGATTGTTTTACCTGATGCTGATAGGAGAGTTGCCTACGGAAGAAGATGTAGCGGAGATCACTAATTCCTGGCAACGCAGATCACATGTGCCAAATCATGTTTTTGATGCTATAGATGCATTGCCCAGGCATACGCACCCGATGACGATGTTCGTAGTAGGTGTAATGGCCCTGCAAACAGAAAGCATCTTTGCTAAAAAATATGCCGAAGGACTGAATAAAAAAGACTATTGGGACGCCGTATTTGACGACACGATGACCCTGATTGCCCGCCTGCCCAGGGTAGCGGCATACATATACAGAAGAAAGTATAAAAATGATACACATGTGCAGCCCGACGGGTTGCAGGACTGGGGTGGCAACTTTGCACACATGCTGGGCTTTGAGGACGAAAGCTTTAAAGAATTAATGCGGTTGTACATGACCATACATGCAGATCACGAAGGAGGAAATGTTTCTGCGCATACCACGCACCTGGTAGGCTCTGCGCTGAGCGATCCCTATCTTTCATTTGCTGCCGGCATGAACGGACTGGCAGGTCCCCTGCACGGACTGGCAAACCAGGAGGTGATAAAATGGATCTTTGAAATGCGCGAACAACTGGGAACCGAGCTGCCTTCCAAGGAGCAGATAGAAGGGTATGTAAGAAAGACGTTGAGCGAAGGTAAGGTGGTGCCGGGATACGGGCATGCCGTATTGCGGAAAACAGACCCGAGATTTGAAGCGCAAATGGAATTCGGTAAAAAACATATGGCGGACGACCCGCTGGTTAATATCGTGTGGCGTGTATATGAAGTAGTGCCAGAAGTGCTGAAGGGATTGGGAAAGGTAAAAAATCCGTGGCCGAATGTAGATGCCCATAGCGGCGCTTTGCTGGTACACTACGGATTGGTAGAATACGAGTTCTATACTGTATTGTTTGCCGTAAGCCGTTCACTGGGAGTGCTGGCAAGCCTGTGCTGGGACAGGGCGCTGGGATTACCTATTGAACGCCCCAAATCTGTAACCACAGCCTCTGTAAAAGACTGGCTGGAAGGAAAAGGTGAGATCTGGGGAGATTAATACGTAAAAAAAAGATTTGTAACTGCAATTGCTACCCGAACGGCAATTGCAGTTTTCGTTTACACAAAACAGTGATATTTTGAAAAACAGATACGACGAATACAGGGACTATATGCGCAGGATCGCAGATGTAAAGTATGCTGCTGCAGTATTGCAATGGGACCAGGAAACGTATCTGCCGCCGAAAGGTGCCTCTTTTCGCGGGCAGCAACTGGCTACCCTCAGCGAAATAGCCCACGAATTATTTGTCAAACCTTCCTTTGGGGACCTGTTAAAAACGCTGGTAGCGGACCCCTCCCTGGAGGCAGTGCAAAAGCGGAATGTGGCGCTTACGCTGGAAGATTTCGATAAGAACGGAAAGTATCCGTCTGCTTTTGTACGCAGGATGTCCGAAGCCACCAGCACTGCCTACCATGCATGGATAGCTGCCCGGAAGGAAAATGATTTCAGGGTTTTTGAGAAGCCGTTGGCCGACCTGGTAGCGCTGAAAAGAGAAGAGGCACATCTGCTTGGGTTCAAACACCATCCTTATGATGCTTTGCTGAATGAATTTGAAAAAGGAGCTACAGTTGCCTGGCTGGATAACCTGTTTAGGGAGATCAGGCCGGTCCTTAAGAATATTCTTGACGGGATCATGCGCAAGCCGGCTCCTCCCGCTGATTTCCTGCATCAGCATTTTGATAAGGATGCGCAATGGAAATTCGGACTGGACCTTTTGAAGATAATGGGTTTTGATTTTGAAGCCGGCCGGCAGGATATCTCTGAACATCCTTTTACCACCAATTTCAGCACCCTGGATGTACGTGTCACAACACGTATAGATGAAAATGATTTTGCTTCCATGGCCTGGAGCTGTTTGCATGAAGGCGGTCATGCCTTGTACGAACAGGGGTTGCCTGAAGGTCAATACGGATTGCCATTAGGAGAGTTCTGCTCGCTCGGCATCCATGAATCTCAAAGCCGGTTATGGGAGAATTGCATCGGGCGCGGGCTGCCTTTTATAAGTTATATCATGCCGCTGGTGAAACGTTATTTTCCCCAGCTGGCCAATGCGGAGGCCCGCCAGCTTTTCGCAGCAGTGAATAAAGTGCAGCCATCCCTCATCCGTACCGAGGCAGATGAACTTACCTATCATTTTCATGTGGTGATAAGATATGAGATAGAGAAAAAGCTTATAGACGGCTCCCTGGAAGTTAAAGATCTGCCCGGATACTGGTCCGCATTATATAAAGAATTACTGGGCGTGACCGTACCTGGCGACAGGCAGGGCTGCCTGCAGGATATTCACTGGAGCCATGGCAGCTTCGGGTACTTTCCAACCTATACGCTGGGCAGCCTGTATGCAGCCCAGTTCTTTGCATATGTTAAAAAACAATTTCCTGACCTGGATCAGCAAACGGCGCAAGGTGATTTTTCAGCGCTGCATAGCTGGCTCCGGAAGAATATCTATCAGTATGGCAGGCGCTATACCAGTGAAGAGCTGTGCAATAAAATCACCGGTGAGCCGTTAAATCTTGATCATTTCCGGCAATACATCACCGAAAAATACAGCCTTGTTTATCAAAGCTCTCTATAACAGCAATTTTCTGAAGCGCTTCCTCCCGGCGGTGCTTCTGATCACATTGTGTATGAGCTTCGGATGCAGGAAGGTAAAAGAGGAGCTGGAGCTGCGGTTTTTGATGGATGCCATGACGAATGGCCGCTGGGTAGTAAATATTTACACAAGAGAAGGTGCAGATGAGACATCCGCTTTTAAAGGGTATGAATTCCAGTTCACTTCTGATAATAAAGTATATGCGATTAAGTCCGGTACCGAAATAAAAGGTACCTGGAGTGCCAACCTGACGGCGCGGACGATCGAGTCCAACTTCCCGGTAACCACTACACCCCTGGTATGGCTGAACGATAACTTCCTCGTTACCAACAATACACCCAAGCTTGTTGAAGCTCACCCCCTCGATGAAGCAAAAAATATTTACCTGAAACTGGTAAAAAAAGCCAACTGATCTTACAGGCAATACGTACATAAACATTGATCTGTTATCCCTGCCGGTCAAGCACTTTTTGCACTTGCGGAAAAAGCAATATTTTTGGCACCGGAATCCTATTCCCTGGCTATAAAACAGTGTACTTGAAAAAAGGAATATTTTTTTGCCTCATACTGCTTGCGATGGCAGCAGCGTCTATGGGGCAGGCACCTTCAGCTAGCTTTTCCGCCAATGTACTTTCAGGCTGTGCGCCCCTTTCAGTACGCTTTACAGACGAATCTACCGGCAATCCCGTCAGTTGGAACTGGGAATTTGATGATGGTACGCAGCAGCAACTGTCCAACCAGCAAAACCCGAATATATCGTTTACCCGTCCGGGTACCTACTCCGTAACATTGGTAATACGGAATGCAAATGGTGTAAATGCCACAACCAGGACCGATTATATAACGGTATATCCTTCCCCCAGCGTAAATTTCTCTGCAGACATCACAACGGCCTGTCTGCCGGCGCAGGTGCAGTTTACAGGCACTGCCTCTACCACGGTCGGTTCCATCACTACCTGGGCCTGGGACCTTGGAGACGGTACGCTATCTTCGGCACAGAACCCGGAGCATACCTACAATGCTGCGGGATGGTATAATGTGGGCCTGACCGTTACCAGCAGCACCGGGTGCTCTTCCCGTTCGCAACGTGCCAGGTATATCAGGGTAGTAAGCGGTATAGCATCCAAGTTCAGCTATACACCCTCTGCTAATTGTGACGCACCCTTTACCATTCCTTTTACCAACGAGTCTTCAGGGCCGGGGGCATTAAGATACCTGTGGGATTTCGGCAACGGGCATACAGATACTGCCCGTCATCCCTCGTTCACTTTTCCTGCAAGCGGCAGTCATAATGTGACGCTGACCACCACCAGCAGCTTTGGGTGCTCAAACACCATTACGCAAGCGGTATCTGCCAGCACATTCACTACAGCGTTCACGCATCCCGATACGGTATGTATTAACCAGCCGGTCAGCTTTCAAAATAATTCAGATGCGGGTGTTGTTACGTTTAACTGGTTATTTGGCGATGGCAGCAGCTCGGCCACGGAAGAAAACCCGGTAAAAAGATATACCACGCCCGGGGTTTATACAGTAAAGCTGGTCAACCGCTTCGGCACCTGTACAGATTCCACTTCCCGTCAGATAGTGGTAACGGCCCTGCCTGCGGTAGATTTTGTGGTGAACAATAACAACGGCTGCGGCTCTGCTTTTTCTGTAGACTTCCAAAGCAATGCTTCCACGGCAGTAGCCTGGGCCTGGGACTTCGGAGATGGGACTACTTCCACAGAGCAAAATCCCAATCACGTGTATGGCAGCACAGGCAATTACCATGTATCCCTGACCATCACCACGGCAGGCGGATGTCAGAACTCCGTTACAAAAAATAATGCGGTAAGGATTGTAGCGCCGGGGGTGCGTATTATGCGTACCCTGGCATCGGGCTGTATTAATGCTCTGCTCCCGGTAACGCTTTCTGCTGAAACAAATGTACCGGTGGTATCCTATCTCTGGGATTTAGGTAATGGTACTACCAGCACTGCTGCAACGCCATCGGTTACATATTCGTCGCCAACGGTCAGGAATTACGATATTACGCTGACTGTTACCACTGCCGCGGGATGCATACTGACAGATGCCATGACATTCACTATCGGCGCACCGCAGAGTGTAGACTTTACCGTCAATGCTTCCGGAAGCTGTGCATCCGACCCGGTGACCTTTCATGCAACAAGCAGTGGCTTTGTTTCAGAATGGACCTGGCTATTCAGCGATGGAGATACATTAACCGTGCAGGAAACGGAAACGACTGTTGAGCATCAATTTAAAGAGTTTGGAAATGTGGGCGCCACGCTGATCGCGTGGCACTGGGGTTGCCCGTCTTCCGTAACTAAGGATAACCTGGTGACCCTGGAGGCACCGGTGGCCAATTTCGGATTTGCACTTGACTGTGATAACCGGCTGGTGGTAAACCTGACCGACAGCTCTAAGATTGAAACAGGTGCAACAGCAGCGCCTACTTCCTATG
>Ga0222429_100403_pt1 | contig 35722 bp, 36 predicted proteins | sample 1B50Ametagenome_FD_182475 | JGI IMG/M metagenome (GOLD analysis project Ga0222429, IMG submission 182475) | Enriched microbial communities from leaf-cutter ant dump, University of Wisconsin, Madison, United States - 1B50A (version 2) | ecosystem: Environmental > Terrestrial > Nest > Insects nest...
CCACCAGCAGCGCCAGGAAGTCCGGGTCGCGCCGCGCAAAGCCCGGCTGGCCGATCAGCACGTGCGCCTGCGCCGAGGCGAAGGGAATGTCCTCGCGCACGGACTCCTGGAGCGGCGCCACCGGCGCCACCTCGGGCAGCGCCTGGCAGCTGGCCGGGTCGGGCGCGGGCAGGCGCGCCAGCAACGTGTGCACCAGCTGGCGCGCCTGCGCGCGGTCGATCGCGCCGACGATGCTCACGCGCGCCCGGCAGGCCTGCAGAGTGCGCTGGCGCAGCGCCTGCATGTCGGCCACGCCGATGCGCGCCAGGGTCGCGGCGCTGGCGCGCTGGCCGTAGGGGTGGCTGCCGTAGACCTGCGCGGCGAACGCCTTGGCGGCCACGGTGGCCGGGCGCGTGTCGGATTCGGCGATGGCGGCCTGCCAGCGCTCGCGCTCGCGCTGCCAGATGGCCGCGTCCAGGCTGGGCTGGCCCAGCTGGCGCGCAGCCAGCTGCACGGCGCGGCCGAGCAGGTCCGGGTCGGTCAGCGAGCGCAGCGAGAACACCAGCGCGTCGCGGCCGGCGCTGGCGTCGAAGCTGGCGCCCAGGTCGGCCCAGGCCTCGCCCAGCTGGTTCTCGTCGAGCGCCGGCTCCTGCGCGCCGCCGGCCTGCACGCCCTTGGACGTCATCAGCGCCACGGCGCTGGCCAGGCCGGCCTGCGCGGCCGGGTCGCGCCGGCTGCCGGCGTCGAAGTCCACCTGCACGTCCACCATGGGAATCGCCTGGCTTTGCACCAGCCAGACGCGCGCGCCGTTGTCCTCGCTCCAGTGCTCAATGGGCAGCAGCGCCCACGCGGATTGAGATAAAAATATGGCTCCAGCGCTTATCAGTAAAGCGCGAGCAGCTATTGTTTTGATTGTTTTCATGCCAAATCCCTGACTGTGCTTTAACGCATGCGATCGCCGCTGGCGCCCGCACCCGCCGCGGTCTTGCGCTGGTGCGCCACGGGCTGGGGCTCCAGCGTGGCGACGGTGAGCTGGTCGTCGCCAAAGTAGCGCCGCGCCACGTCCTGCACCTGCGCGGGCGTCACGTCGCGCAGCAGCTGGAGCAGCATGGCGTCGGCGTCCAGCGGCAGGCCCTGCACCCAGTTGCTGCCCAGGTCGCTGGCCTGCGCGTACAGCGAATCGCGCGCGTAGATGGTGGACGCGGCCCACTGCGTCTTGACGCGGGCCAGCTCGGCGGCGCTGACGCCGTCGTGCGCCACGCGGGCGATCTCGGCGCGCAGCGCGGCCTCGACCTGCGCCGCGCTCTTGCCTTTGGCCGGCACGCCCGAGAGCATGAACAGCGACGGCCCGCGCCCCAGGATGGAGGCGTTGCTGCCGGCGCTGTCGGCCACGCGGTCCGCGCCCTGCGTGAGCGTGCGCTCCAGCCGCGCGCCGTCGTAGCCGCTGAGCACGGCCGACAGCGCCAGCAGCGCCAGCGCGTCGTGGTCGCTGGCCGTCAGGTCCTGCAGCCGCTGCAGGCTGGGCACGTGGAACGCCAGCGCCACGTAGGCCTGCTCGGCCGGCGCCTTGTAGGCGATGCGGCGCACGCCCTTCTGCTCGGGCTCGGTGCGCGGCTTGCGCGCGGGCAAGGCCTTGGGGGCGATGGCGCCGTAGGTCTGCTCGGCCAGCGCCAGCACCTTGGCCGGATCGACGTCGCCGGCCACCACCACGGCGGCGTTGCCCGGCGCGTACCACTGCGCGTGGAAGTGGCGCACGTCGTCGGGCGTCATCGCGTCCAGGTCGCTCATCCAGCCCACCACCGGGCGGCGGTAGGGCGAGGCGATGAAGGTGCTGGCGTACAGCTGCTCGATCAGCGCGGCGCGCGGGCTGTCCTCGGTGCGCATGCGCCGCTCTTCCTTGACCACCGAAATCTCCTTGGCGAACTCGGCGTCGGGCCACTGGTTGTGGGCGAAGCGGTCGGCCTCCAGGCGCATCACGTCGGCCAGGTGCGTGGCCGGTATCTGCTGGTAGAAGCCGGTGTAGTCGCGCGTGGTGAAGGCGTTCTCCTGCCCGCCCAGCGCGGCCACGCGGCGCGAGAACTCGCCCGGCGCCAGCTTTGCGCTGCCCTTGAACATCATGTGCTCCAGCGCGTGCGCCACGCCCGAGGTGCCGTCCACCTCGTCCATAGAGCCCACGCGCACCCAGACCATGTGCACCGCCGTGGGCGCGCGGTGGTCGGGCTGCACGATGAGCTGCATGCCGTTCTTCAGCGTGAATTGCTGCGCGCCGCTGGCCGTGCTGGCCAGCGGGGCAATCGTTGAGAGCGCCGGCGCGGTTTGCGCGCCGGCGTGCAGGCAGGCCAGCAGGCCCAGAAGGGGGATAGCGCGTTTCATAGAATGGCTGCGATTCTAAGAACCCTGCAATGTTCAGCTTTTTCAAGAAAAAAACCCCTGCCGAGCAACCGGCCGCGCCCACGCCGGCCGCCGCACCTGCCTCCGCACCCGCTACTGAGCCCGCTGCTGCGCCCGCCCCGGCGGCGCCCGCACCCGGCGCGCCCGCCGGCGCCGACCAGGGCGGCGCCCTGGGCTGGCTGCGCAAATCGCTGGGCGGCGGCGCGGCCCAGGCGCCTGCCCAGCCGCCTGCTGTGGCGCCCGAGCCCGCCGCCGCGCCCGCGCCCGCCCTGCCCACCGCGCCTGAACCCACGCCCAAACCGATGCAGGAGCAGCGCCAGGGCTGGATGCAGCGCCTGAGCAGCGGCCTGCGCAAGACCGGCAGCAGCATCGCCACGGTGTTCACCGGCACGCAGATCGACGACGCGCTGTACGAGGAGCTGGAGGACGCGCTGCTGATGGCCGACACCGGCGTCAAGGCCACGCAGCACCTGCTCGACGACCTGAAGCGCCGCGTCAAGCAGGCCAAGGCGACCGAGCCCGCCGCCGTCAAGGCGCTGCTGGCCGACGCGCTGGCCGACCTGCTCGCGCCGCTGGAAAAGCCGCTGGTGATCGGCGAGCACCAGCCCACGGTGATCATGGTGGCGGGCGTCAACGGCGCGGGCAAGACGACCTCCATCGGCAAGCTCACCCGCCACCTGGCCGACAGCGACCAGTCGGTGCTGCTGGCCGCAGCCGACACCTTCCGCGCCGCCGCGCGCGAGCAGCTGGGCGTATGGGCCACGCGCAACACGGTGGAGATCGTCAGCCAGGAAGGGGGCGACCCGGCCGCCGTGAGCTTCGACGCCGTCAACGCCGGGCGCGCGCGCGGCAAGGACGTGGTGCTGGTGGACACCGCCGGGCGCCTGCCCACGCAGCTGCACCTGATGCAGGAGCTGCAGAAGATCCGCCGCGTGGTCACCAAGGCCGACGCCAGCGCGCCACACGAGGTGCTGCTGGTGATCGACGGCAACACCGGCCAGAACGCGCTGGCCCAGGTGCGCGCCTTCGACGACGCGCTGCAGCTGACCGGGCTGATCGTGACCAAGCTCGACGGCACGGCCAAGGGCGGCGTGCTGGCCGCCATCGCGCAGGAGCGCCCCGTGCCGGTGTACTTCATCGGCGTGGGCGAGGGCGTGCAGGACCTGGAAACCTTCAACGCGCGCGAGTTCGCCCAGGCGCTGCTGGGCTGACGCCCACCCGCCACGCCCCTATTTACGGCCCTGCCGGGTTGCACGATGATGGCGCCTTTCCCGGCCCTACCTCTGCACCCCTCCGATGTTCCTGGAACTGACCCAGGGCGTGGCCCTGCTGCTGGCACTGTGCTTTCTGCACGGCGTGTGGCTGCGCCTGTGGCAGCACCGGCCGATGCTGGGCGCGGTGATGGCCGGGCTGCTGTTTGGCGGCGTGTGCGTCATCGGCATGCTGCACCCGCTGCGCCTGGCGCCGGGCGTGATCTTCGATGCACGGTCGGTGGTGCTGAGCATGGCGGCGCTGTTCTGCGGCCCGGTGGCGGCCCTGGTGGCCACGGCCATGGCCGCGGCCGAGCGCATCGCCGTGGGCGGCGCCGGCATGGCCGTGGGCCTGCTGAGCATCGCCTGGAGCGCCGGCGCCGGCCTGCTCTACCGCCGCGCGCACCAGCGCGCCCTGGTGGGCATAGGCGCGGTGCAGCTGCTGGTCTTCGGGCTGCTGCTGCACCTGTCCATGATCGGCCTGTTCCAGTGGCTGGACGCCGCCACCGTGGCGCGCATCAACCATTCGATGGCGCTGCCCTACGTGCTGGTTTTCACCCTGGCCACCGCCATCCTGGGCTGGCTGCTGGCCGACGCGGACCGGCGCCTGGCGACCGAGCGCGCGCTGGCCGACAGCACCGCCCGGCTGCAGGCCATCGTCGGCGCGCTGCCGGACGTGGTGCTGCTGATCGACGACCAGGGCAAATACCTGGAGGTGCTGACCGCCGATGAATCCTCCCTGGCCGCGCCCTCCTGCGACCTGATCGGCAAGCACCTGCACGACTTTCTGCCTGCAGAGCAGGCCGCGCATTTCCTGCAGCGCTTTGGCGAATGCATCGCCACCGGCACGACGCAGCGCTTTGTCTACCAGTTGCAGATCCAGGGCAGCGCGCGCCACTTCGAGGGGCGCTGCCAGCCGCTCAAGGAACATTACCAGGGCCGCCCGGCGGTGGTTTTTCTGGCGCGCGACCGCACCGAGCAGGTGCTGGTCGAGGAGGCGCTGCGCGAGTCGGAGCTGCGCTTTCGCACGCTGCTGCGCGACATCCCCTCGATCTCGGTGCAGGGCTACCGCGCCGACCGCAGCACCAGCTACTGGAACAAGGCGTCCGAGCAGCTCTACGGCTACACCGAGCAGGAGGCGCTGGGGCGCAACCTGCTCGACCTGATCATCCCGCCGCAGATGCACGAGGCCGTGCGCCAGGCCACCGACGCCATGTTCGCCCACGGCGCGTCCATCCCCTCGGGAGAGCTGCGGCTGCGGCGCAAGGACGGCTCGCTGGTGGACGTGTTCTCCAGCCACGCCCGCGTGGACATACCGGGTCACCCGCCCGAGCTGTTCTGCATCGACATCGACCTGACCGAGCGCAAGGCGGCCGAGGAGCGGGTGCGCCACATGGCCTACTTCGACGCCCTGACCGGCCTGCCCAACCGCAGCCTGCTGCTCGACCGGCTGCAGCAGTCGCTGTCCGGCAGCACGCGCACGGGGCTGTGCACGGCGGTGCTGACCGTGGACCTGGACCGCTTCGAGATCCTCAACGACAGCCTGGGCCACGAAGCGGGCAACGTGCTGCTGCGCGCCGTCGCCGAGCGCCTGCAGGACTGCGTGCGCATCCAGGATACCGCCGCGCGACTGGAAAGCGACAAGTTCGCCGTCCTGCTGCAGAACCTGGACGCCGACCGCGAACGCGCCGCCGCCCAGGTGCGGCTGGTGGGCGAGAAGATCCTGGAGCAGCTGCGCGAACCCTACCAGCTGAACGGGCGCGAGCAGCACCTGACGGCCAGCCTGGGCGCGGCCACCACCGCGGCGCACACCTGCGCCACGGCGCAGGACATGCTGACGCAGGCCGACCTGGCCATGTACCGCGCCAAGCACGACGGGCGCAACACGCTGCGCTTCTTCGACCCCACGATGCAGGCCATGGTGACCGAGCGCGCCCAGCTGCAGGCCGAAATGCACCAGGGGCTGCGCGAGCAGCAGTTCGTGCTGCACCTGCAGCCCCAGGTCAACGAGGACGGCCGCGTCATCGGCGCCGAGGCGCTGGTGCGCTGGCAGCACCCGCACAAGGGGCTGGTGCCGCCCGGCCGCTTCATCCCCGTGGCCGAGGAGACCGGCCTGATCCTGCCGCTGGGCCAATGGGTGCTGGAGACCGCGCTGCGCCAGCAGGCCCGCTGGCGCGCCGACCCGCTGCTGGCGCAGATCGACCTGTCGATCAACGTCAGCGCGCGGCAATTCCGCCAGGAGGGCTTCGTCGAGCAGGTGCGCAGCCTGCTGCACACCAGCGGCGCCGACCCCGCCCGCATCACGCTGGAGCTGACCGAAAGCCTGCTGCTGCAGGACGTGGACGGCATCATCGTGCTGATGCGTGCGCTGCGCGCGCTGGGTCTGTCGCTGGCGCTGGACGACTTCGGCACGGGCTACTCCAGCCTGGGCTACCTCAAGCGCCTGCCGCTCAACCAGCTCAAGATCGACCAGGGCTTCGTGCGCGGCGTGCTGCAGGACGCGCGCGACGCCACCATCGCCCACGGCATCATCAACCTGGCGCAGCAGCTGGGCCTGGACGTGGTCGCCGAAGGCGTGGAAACCGAGGCGCACCACCGCTTCCTGCTGGCGCACGGCTGCCGCGACTTCCAGGGCTACCTGTTCGGCCGCCCCGAGCCGCTGGAGGCGTTCGAGCAGCGCGTGCAGGCGCAAGGCTGAATTTTTCGCTCAACCCACGCGCGCCGCCTGCCGATATACCGGTACACGGCCCTGTGGAGAGCGCCATGAAAATCACCTCGACCGAGCTGCAGTGGCAGGCGCAGCACCACGCCAGCCAGAGCAGCACCCAGAGCGCCCGGCTGCGCATCCAGGCGGCGCGCGCCGCCTCCCCCCCGGCCACGGCGCAGCGCCATGCGCATGCGGCGCGGCACTCGGCAAGGGCCGAACGCGCCGAGGACGACCGCGCCGGCCTGCCCCCACGCCTGGCCCTGCTGCGCGACCTGATCGAGCGCATGACGGGCATACCGGCCCAGGCCGTGCGCCTGCCAAATGCCGGCACGCCCGCCGCCACGGACAGCGCAACGCCCGCACCCGCCCCCTCCTCCGCCCCCGCCAGCGCGGGCGCAGGCCTGGTCTACGAGCAGCACAGCGTGCACGAGGAGGCCGAGCTGACGCAATGGTCCGCCCAGGGCGTGGTGCGCACCGCCGACGGGCAGGAGATCCGCTTCAGCGTGCAGCTGCAGATGCAGCGCTACTGGCGCGAGGAATCGTCCACCACGCTGCGCCTGGGCGCGGCGGCGCAGGCCACCGATCCGCTGGTCCTGAACTTCGACGGCAGCGCCGCCGAACTGCAGGACATGCGCTTCGGCTTCGACCTGGACGGCGACGGCCAGGCCGAACAGGTGCCGCTGCTGGCCGGCAACCGGGGCTACCTCGTCTTCGACCGCAACCAGAACCAGCGCGTGGACAACGGCCTGGAGCTGTTCGGCCCGGCCAGCGGCAACGGCTACGCCGAACTGGCCGCGCACGACGACGACGGCAACGGCTGGATCGACGAAGGCGACGCCATCTACCAGCACCTGGGCGTGTGGACGCCCGCGGCCGACGGCACCGGGCAGCTGCGCACGCTGGCTCAGGCCGGCATCGGCGCGCTGTCGCTGAGCGCGGGCGCCACCCCGTTCGCCCTGCGCGGCACCGGCAACCAGGCGCTGGGCGCCGTGCGCGCCACCAGCGCCTATCTGAACGAAGACGGCAGCGTGGGCACCATGCAGCAGATCGACCTGACGGCGTGACGCGGCCGGCGTCGGGCGTCAGCCCGGCGCCGCTTGCGGCGCTGCTTCCTGCGCGACCTCCTGCGCCACCCATTGCGCATACGCCTGGCTGGCCTGCAGCGGCTGCACCACCAGTTCGGGCAGCTCATAGGGGTGCTGGAATTGCAGCAGCGCCAGCAGGGCGGCCACCGCCTGCGGCGTGGTCTTGCACTCCAGGCGCCATTCGGCCTCCTCGTGCAGCGCTCCCTGCCAGCGGTAGTGCGAGGCCATGGCCTGCACCTGCACGCAGGCCGCCAGGCGCTGCTCCAGCACGGCCTGGGCCAGGCGCCGGGCATCGTCCGCCGTGGCCACGGTGGTCGTGACCAGGGCGATGGCGGGCATTTCAGGGGGCAAGGACACGGTCATCGGCAAATGGTAGGGCATGGCGTGCAAAAACCCAGGAACTTTGTGCTTTAGCACTCTCTCTCATGGAGTGCTAATATTCACCGCATGCAAGAAAGGACTCCCGCCATGGCCATCCAGTCTGCCCCCGCCGCAACCGCCCTCACGCCCGCCAACCCCTGGGCGCTGGTGCCGCCGCTGGGCAACCTGGACGCATACATCAGCGCCGTCAACCGCCTGCCGCTGCTGACGCCGGAGGAAGAGCAGCGCTACGCGCGCGCTCTCAAAGAGGACAACGACCTGGACGCCGCCGGCCGCCTGGTGATGTCGCACCTGCGCCTGGTGGTTTCCATCTCGCGCCAGTACCTGGGCTACGGCCTTCCGCACGGCGACCTGATCCAGGAGGGCAACGTCGGCCTGATGAAGGCCGTGCGCCGCTTCGACCCCGACCAGGGCGTACGCCTAGTCAGCTACGCCATGCACTGGGTCAAGGCCGAGATCCACGAATACATCCTGAAGAACTGGCGCATGGTCAAGGTCGCGACGACCAAGGCGCAGCGCAAGCTGTTCTTCAACCTGCGCTCGATGAAGCAGGGGCTGAAGGCCGACGCGGCCGACGCCGACACGCACCGCGCCACGTTGTCCGAGCACGAGATCGACCTGGTGGCCGAACAGCTCAACGTCAAGCGCGAGGAAGTCATCGAGATGGAAACGCGCCTGTCCGGCGGCGACGTGCTGCTCGACCCGGCGCCCGGCGACGACGGCGAGCAGGCCTTTGGCCCGATCTCCTTCCTGGCCGACCCGGCGCACGAACCGACGGCCATGCTGGAGTCGCGCCAGCGCGAGATACTGGCCACCGACGGCATCGCCAGCGCCATGGCGTCGCTCGACGAGCGCAGCCGCCGCATCGTGGCCGAGCGCTGGCTCAAGGTCAACGACGACGGCTCGGGCGGCATGACGCTGCACCAGCTCGCCGCCGAATACGGCGTGAGCGCCGAGCGCATCCGCCAGATCGAGGTGGCGGCCATGAAGAAGATGAAAAAGGCGCTGGCCGAGTACGCCTGAGCCCCCTGCCGCGCAAGACCGAAGCCCCCGCACCGCCGGGGGCTTCGGTTTTCAGAGCGTGCTCATGATCTCAGGCGGGGGCGCCGACGATCACGCTCGACGCCTTGAAGATCGCCATGGCCCGCGCGCCTTCGGCCAGGCCCAGCGCCGCACAGCTCTGGTGCGTGATGATGGCGGCCAGGGACACCCCGTTGCCCACGTCGATCACCACCTCGTCGTTCACCGCGCCCGGCACGACGCGCGCCACCGTCCCCGCCAGGCAGTTGCGCGCCGAGAAGCGCGCGCCTTCGGCCTCGGTGACCACCACGATGGACGAGGCCTTGACCAGGGCGAATGCCTGCGCGCCCACGGCCAGCCCCAGGTCTTCGGCGCTTTCGTGCGTGACGATGGCGACGATGCGCAGGTCGGGGCCCACCTCCACCTCGATCTCGTCGTTGACGGCGCCCGGCACCACACGGGTGACCTTGCCCGCGAAGTGATTGCGCGCGCTGGTTTTCATACTCATCCTCTTGATCAGCAAAAAATCGTCGGCCATGCGCGGCGCCTGCTGGCCCAGCTGCGCGATGAAGCGCCGGTGCTCGGCCTCGATGAGGCGGAAGTTGCGCACCAGTTGCTCCCCCCGGGCCGTCAGGCTCGTGCCGCCGCCGCCCTTGCCGCCCGTCAGGCGCTGCACCAGCGGCTCGCCCGCCAGGTTGTTCATGGTGTCGATGGCGTCCCAGGCAGCCTTGTAGCTCATGCCCATGGCCTTGGCGGCCCGGGTGATCGAGCCGTGCTCGCCCACCAGCGCCAGCAGCGCCACGCGGCCATGGCCGCCCAGGTTTTCGCCGCCCACCGTCATCCAGACCGAACCGCCGAGTTCTATGCGTTTGTCATTGCCTGGCATGCGGGGGATCCTCGTCCGTCACAAAGGGGGCGCCAGTGTAGTCCAGGGGCTCCACGCGCACGCCCACGTCGGCGGGCGGCGCGTGGTGCAGGCTGCTCGTCACCAGGGCGTCCACGCCCGTGGCCGCGTAGGCGGCGGCGTTGCCTGCATGGATTCCCCCCGCAGCCAGCAGGCCCAGCGCCGGGTACTGCGCACGCAGCTGCGCACACCACGGCGCCAACTGCTCCGGGCTGGCCTTGTCGAACTGCACCACGTCGGCCCCGGCGCGCGCGGCCTGCAAGGCCTCCTCCAGCGACACGGCCTCGACCACGCGCTTCTTCTCGGTCAACGCTCCCCCCATGGCCGCAAAGCGCTGGCGCAGCACGTCCCAGCCGCCCAGCAGGGCGCGGTGCTGGGCAAACACCAGCACCGTCTCGCTCAGCCCCAGGCGGTGCGGGTAGGCGCCGCCGCTGAGCGTGGCCTTGAGGGCGATGCGGCGCAGTCCCGGCGCATGCTTGCGCGTGGTCAGCACCGCCACGCCAGGGGCCGCCGCCTGCACGGCGCGCACCATGCGTGCCGTGCAGCTGGCCACGCCGCAGGCGTATTCCAGCAGGTTCTGCGCCACCTTCCAGGCGCGCAGCAGGCCTGCGGCCTCGCCCTCGGCCACCAGCAGCGCGTCGCCCGCCTGCAGGTGCATGCCGCTGGGCACACACACCCGCACCGCGCCGCCGCAGTGCTGCACGATGCGCGCCGCCTCCTCGGTGCAGGCGGCCACGCCGTCGGCGCGGATGCTGAAGGTAATGACTGCCGGGTGCTCGCCCAGGCCCAGCAGGTGCGTGGTCAGGTCCAGCATCGGAGCGTCCTCGGCGATCCAGGCGTCGATGGTGGCGTGGTCGAAGAAGACGGAATCCATCGTTTCACCCCTCGTGCGCAGCTTGATTCAGGCACAGGCACACCCGATCGACCGACTTGCCGAAGAAGTGGTAGCCCGAGCCGCCTTCGGCCAGCACGTCCAGCAGGGCCCGCGCGTCGCGCACGCGGGTGCCGCCCACCACGCTGACACCCCGGCGCGCGAACGGCGGCGCCAGCAGCGTGGCCGTGGGGCCGATGACGGCTACCTGCGCGCCCAGGCGCAGGGGCGCGAGCAGCTCTTCCAGGCTGCCGTTGACCAGCGTGGTGCCGGTGGTGACGAGCACGTCGGCCTGCGCCAGCACGGCGCCGGCCTGCTCTGGCGGCACATGAAAGGGCAGTTCCTCGGGCTTGAGCACCGAAGTGTCGAGTTCGAGTACGTGAAACGGCTGCGCGCGCCGGCGCAGCGTGCGCAGGTAGGGCGGGAAGGCACCCACCAGCACCACGCGGTCAGCGGGGCCGATGGCGAGCTGGTCGAAGGCCTCGCCCTCCTGCACCCGGGCGCCCTGGGGCGGGCCGCTGCGCTGCCACAGGGTTTCGGCCACAGCGTTGAGCGTGGCAATCGCCAGCGCGCGGCGCAGTTCCTGCGGGCGGTGCAGATCCTGCAGCACCTCGGCCACGCTGCGCCCGGCGATCTTGCCGGGAATGGGCATGGCCTGCGCCGAGCTGGGGCAGCACACGGCCTGCGGAATGCTCTTGATGGGCGTGGCGCACAGGCCGCCGGCGCCGTTATCCAGCTCCACACCGGTGAAGAACAGGCCCAGCACAGCGCGCCGGATGGTCAGCTGCTGCAGGCCCTGGGCGCCCAGTTGCTGCAACGCGTGGGCGTGCAGCTCGTGCAGGGTGCTGCCGGGCGCATGCACCTGTGGCGCGGTGGTGGTTGGGGCAGCGGCTGTCAGCATGGCGTTTTCTCCCAGGCGATGAAGGCCCAGTGCATCGGCGCTCCCTCGCGCTGGCCCGCCGGGGTGTGGTGGTACCAATCGTGCAGGCGCGCGGTTTCCGCATCCGACAGGCCGCCCATGGACCAGGCCACGCGGCCGGCAAAGTCGGCGAAGTCGCTGGCGTCGGCCAGGCGGTTTTCGTTGCGGATGTAGTCCAGGCGCGGGTGGATGCCCATGCGGTGCAGAATGTTGACGAGGTAGATGTAGTCCGGCATGGACGGGACGCGCCGCCCCACGGCCTCCTGGATGCGCGGGTCGATGAAGTTGCCGCCCACCAGGTGCGTCAGGTACACGCGCTGGCGCGCCTGGGCGTGCAGCTTGGCCAGGGCGGCGGCGATGTCGGCCACGGTGGTCGAGCGCGAGGCGACCACGATGTCGCAGGGCGGCAGGTCGCTCCAGTCGTCCTCCCAGGCACGCTGCAGGGCCTGCACGTGGCGCAGGCCCGCCTCCTGGGCCTTGGCCTGCATGGCATCCACCATGGCGGGGCTGTAGTCCAGGCCGATCACCTGCTGCAGCCGGTCTGCCACGGCCAGCGCGATGGTGCCGGGGCCGCAGCCCACGTCCAGCAGCGAGTGGGCGCCGGCCAGGTTCATGCGCGCCACGAACTCCTGCGCATAGCGGCTGCGCAGCGCCTTGCCGGCCATGCCGGCGGCGCGGGCGTCCCAGTCGGCGGCGCTTTTGCGCGGGCGCGTGGTCATGGCCAGGTGGTCGCGGTAGAGGCGGCCAAAGTCAATCGCTTCAATCGTCATACGGTGGTTTCCTGTGGTGCATTCGCTCCCAGGGCGCGGGCCACGGCCTGGGGGCTTACGTTGTAGAGCTGCGCCAGCCGCTCGGGCGTGGCGGTGTCGCCGGGGCGGCCCACGGCCTGCAGCCGCCCGCCGCCCAGCAGGGCGATGCGGTCGGCAATGCGCAGCGCGTGCTCGGGCTGGTGCGTGGTCATCAGCACGGCCATGCCCTGCCCGCGCAACTGCGCAATGTGCTCCAGCACGCGCAGCTGGTTGCCAAAGTCCAGGCTGGCGGTGGGCTCGTCCATCAGCAGCACGGCGGGCTCCTGCGCCAGCGCGCGGGCAATCAGCGCCAGCTGGCGCTCGCCGCCGCTGATGGCGGTGTAGCTGCGCCCGCGCAGGTGCGCCACGCCCAGGGTGGCCAGGCAGTGCAGGGCCTGCTCGCGGTCGTGCGGCGACGGGGCGCCGAAGCGGCCCACCCGTGCGGCGCGGCCCATCAGCACCACGTCCAGCACGGTGTAGGCAAACACCCCGGCGTGCGCCTGCGGCACGTAGCCCACGTGACGGGCAAAGTCGGCCCGCGCCCAGTGCGCCACCGGCTTGCCGCCCACCTGCACCGCGCCCGCCAGCGGTGCCAGCAGGCCCAGCAGGGTGCGAAACAGCGTGGTCTTGCCGCAGCCGTTGGGGCCGAGCAGGCACAGCACCTCGCCGCGCTGCAGGGCAAAGTCCACGTCTGCAAGCACGCGGCGCGTGCCATGGCCCACGGCCAATGCGCAGGCCTGCATCACCGGGGCAGCGTACGACATGCCCCCACGCTCTCCCGCTTCGCGTGGATCGCTGCCCCCCGAGGGGGCGTTCGCTTGCTTGGGGCGGCCCGGCGCGGCGCTCATACCGCGCACTCCCGCCCCCCGGAACGCGCCAGCACGAACAGGAAGAACGGCACCCCGACGAAGGCCGTCAGGATGCCCAGCGGCAGCTCGATCGGCGCCAAGGTACGCGCCAGCGTGTCGGTCGCCACCAGAAAGCCCCCGCCCAGCAGCAGCGAGGCGGGCAGCAGGCGCGAGAATTCCGGCCCGACCCACAGCCGCGCCACGTGCGGCACCACCAGCCCGACCCAGCCGATGATGCCGGTGAGCGACACGGCAGCCGCCGTGGACAGCGTGGCCCCGGCCACCAGCACCAGGCGCAGCCGCGCCACGGCCACGCCCAGGGCCTTCGCCTCCTCGTCGGCCAGGCTGAGCAGGTTGACGCGCCAGCGCAGCAGCGCCATGGGCAGCAGCCCGGCCAGCAGCGCGGGGGCGGTGGCCGCCAGGTCGCGCGGCGAAACGGCACCCAGCCCACCCAGCAGCCAGAAGGTGATGGTGGGCAGCTGCGTGTTGGAGTCGGCCAGCAGCTTGAGCAGCGATATGCCCCCGCCCAGCAGCGAGCCGACGGCCACGCCGGTCAGCACCAGCACCAGCACCGGGTCTTGCCGGCGCACCAGCGCCGCCACGCCCAGCACCGCCCCCACGGCAATCAGCCCGCCCGCGAAGGCCAGCACCTGCACCCACCACAGCGGCAGGCCCACGAAGATGCCCACCACCGCACCCAGCCCCGCCCCGGCGGACACGCCCAGGATGTCGGGCGAGACCAGCGGGTTGCGGAACATGCCCTGGTACACCGCGCCCGCCGCCGCCAGCGCCGCGCCCACCAGCAGCCCGGCCAGCACGCGCGGCATGCGAATGTTCCACACCACTGTGTCCACCGCCGGCGGCAGGCCCGAGGCCACGCCCATGATGCGTGCGGCCACCGACCGCCACAGATCGCCCGGCGCCACCGGATACTTGCCCGCGGCAAACGCCAGCACCACCACGGCCAGCAGCAGGGCAAGCGCCAGCACCCAGGCCAGCCGGGGCTGCGTGCGCAAGACCGCGCGCCAAAGAGGCGGCGGGGCCGGCTCGGCCAAGGGGGACATGGCAGTCATTTATTCTCGTTTTAATAGCTGTAAGCGCTTTATGGACGGGCGCTGCATGCCAATTTGTTCATTAATTTTCCTCGTTACCCAGCAAGGCCTGCACGGCATCGCCGGAGAGTTCAGCACCGTAGAACAGGCGGTAGAACCGCTGCACCGCCTGGGGCATGGGCTCCAGGCCTTGCAGGGCGCTGTGCTGCGGGTACAGGCGCTCGACGAGCCAGCGCACGCCGATCAGGCGGTTCACGCTGGGGGGCCCGTCCAGCCAGCCAAAGGGCAGCGTGGGGGCGCAGTACACACGGCCCTGGCGCACGGCGGCCAGCGCCTGCCAGGCCGGGTCTTGCCGGGCGTGGCGCACAAAGGCCGCGTCCTGGGTGATGAGCACGTCCGGGTTCCAGGCCAGCACCTGCTCCAGCGACACCCGCGCCAGCGAGCCCTTGCCCGCCGCGGCGGCCACGTTGCGCCCGCCGCAGGCCTCGATCACCTCCACGTTGATCGAGCCCGAAAGCCCCGTCTCCAGCCCGTCGGCACTGCGGGCAAAGTAGACGCGCGGGCGCTGCTCCGCCGGGGTGGACTGCAGCACCTGCGCGGCCAGCGCCAGGGCGGTTTCGGCGTAGGCGGCCAGTTGCTCGCCGCGCTGGGCCGCGCCCACCATGCTGCCCACGGTGCGCAGCTGGGCGGCGTGCTCGGGCAGGCGGCCGTGGGTCAGCACGCAGGGCAGGCCGGTTTGCTCGTGCGCGGCGCGGGCGGCAGAGATGTAGGTGGCATCCGCCGAGCCCGCGTCCAGGATCAGGTCGGGGTGCAGCTGCAGCAGTTTTTCCACCGAAATGGTGCTGCCCCGCCCCGCCAGGCGGCCCAGCAAGGGCGCATCGCGCAGCGCCGGGGCCAGCATGGCGCGCGCCGCACCGCTGAGCTGAAAGGGCCAGCCCAGCAGCTTGCCGGGCACCAGCACGGCCAGCAGCACGCCCGCCGGCGGGCCGGCGGCAAACACGCGCCGTACGTGCTCGGGGGCGGGCAGCGTGCCGAAGCTGGCGGCAATCACGCCGCCGCCGTCCTGCGCCCGGGCCTGGGGCAGCCACCCGGTGGCGCCGGCCAGGCCGGCGGCCAGGCAGCGCAGGGTGTCGCGCCGCTTCATGCCTGCGCCTCCCGTACCGCTTGCCGGGGCAAGCTTGCCGACCAGTCGCACAGCGCCGGCAAATGGGGCGCCAGCGTATCGGCCATGCCGCCGGTGAAGTGCCGCCAGGCGGCCAGGTGCTTGTCGGCCACCACCGTCAAAAAGGGAATGCCGGCCTCGGCCAGCGCCAGCATCTCCGCGGCAAAGCCGCCGCCCTGCGCCTCCAGCGCGCCAAAGCGGTTGACCAGGGCCAGGTCGACGCGGTCGTGCAGCGCCTGGCGCAGCACGGCGCTGGCCCGGGCCACGCCTGCAGGATCGACGCAGCAGGCCTGCGACTGCGGCCCCAGGTCTTGCGAAATGCAGAACTCATGCCCCGTGTTGACGTTGCGCAAATACATGCCCTTGCGGCCCTGCGCGTCGGTGCGCCGCTCGTGCACCACGCCGCCAATGCGCCAGCCGCACTGCTGCAGCGATTGCGCAAAGGCCGCCAGCAGGGCGTCGGCTCCGCAGTGGTCGTCGGCATGAAGGATGGCAGCCATGCGGACTGCCTGGGGATGTGTGGTCATGAAGCCTCTCCACTCGCAAAAGACATGGGTCCGCTCTGGCGGGCGAACAGCCGGGGGAGGCCCGTCCACGGCGGCCACGCGCGCCACGGGGTGGCCATCGCCCCCTGCGGCCGCCTGTGCAGGCAGGCCCCAGTCTGCGGCCGAAGTGGCCGCCACCAGCGCGAACGTCCGGCGGAAAAGATCAGAACCGGTAGTTGGCATGGGCAAACCAGGTACGCCCGGGCATGGGGTAGCCGTCAGCCAGTTCATACCACTTGTCGCCCAGGTTGTTCACGCCAAAGTCCACCGTCACGTCCTGGCGCGGAGCCCACTGGGCCTTGAGGCCGGCAATGCCAAAACCGCCCAGGTCGCGGTAGGTCGTCTGGCCCGATCCGCTGAACGCCACGGTGCGGCCCTGCTCCGCTTCGAGCGTGGCCTGCAGCTTCCATTGGCTGCTGGGCGCCCATTGCAGCGACGCAAACAGGCGGTGGCGCGGCGTGTCGGTCAGCTGCACGCTGGCGTCGCTCAGGTTGCGCCGCGCCAGGTAGGTATAGGCGCCGGCCAGCGTCCAGCGGCTGGCGAAGGTCTGCTGCAGCGACAGCTCCAGCCCCGCGTGGCGCGCCCGGCCCACGTTCTGCATCTGCGCGCAGGTGGTGGCGCCGCTGCCGCAGGTGTCCAGCGGCGCGGGCACGTACACGCTTTGCATCAGGTCGGCGATGCGGCTGTAGAACACGGCGGCCTGGCCCTTGCCGCCAGCCCACGGGCTGCCCTTGAGGCCCAGCTCCAGGTGGTTGGCCACCTCGGGCTTCAGGTTCGGGTTGGGCAGGGCCGAGCCCATGCGGGCGGAGTAGCGATCCTTGATGGTGGGAAAGCGCGTTTTGTGCGACAGCACGCCGTAGGCCTCGCTGTCCTGCTCGTCCAACGCATGGCTCAGCTCGGCCAGGGCGTTGGTGGCGCTGGTCGACCCGGTCGGCCAGTCGTACACCTGCTTGGCGTCGCGCTGGTCGTGCGACAGACCCAGGCGCAGCTTCCAGGCCTTGGCCAGCGCGATGCTGTCTTCCAGGGCGATGGAGGTGGTCACGTCGCGGTAGTCCTTGGTGGGCGACGAGGGGTTGGTCTCGCGGTGCTTGTCTTCCTTGTAGTGCAGGGCCAGCTGCAGCTCGTGCCCGGCCACGGCGTAGTTGGCCAGCTCCACCGATGCGCCCGTCGAGCTGTCGTCGTAGGCGCTGGGGAAGCTGGTGTTGTTCAACTGCGCGCTGTAGCTGGCGTCGGTAAAGGCGTTGATCGAGTTGCCGTAGGTGCTGCGGTAGATGCGCGTCTTGAGCAAATTGCTCTCGCCCAGGCGGGTGCGGCTGGTGAAGTACAGGTTGTCGGTATCCCAGTACGGCCAGCGCCAGTAGCGGATGCCGCTCTTGGACTGGCCGGTGTACACCGGGTTGCCCTTCTCGCCGCCCTGGCGCACGTAGCCCAGGGCGTACTCGTTGGTGGCGTTGGGCGTGATGCCCAGCTTGAGCGACAGGCGCTGGTCGGTGCGGTAGGCGTTCTCGCGGCGGCTGCCCGTATCGGTGGGCTTGGCCTTGTAGTCGCGAAAGCCGCGCGGCAGCGGAAAGCTGTCGGCGTCCAGGTACGACGCGCCGATCTGGTAGTACCAGCTGCCCTGGTTGCCGCCCAGGTTGATGGCCGCCCGCGTCTCGCCGCCCGAGGCCAGGCCGGCGCTGGCGTCGCCCTCGAAGGCGCGCACCGGCTTGCGCGAGACCAAGTTGATGGCGCCGCCCAGCGTGTTGGGCCCGTACAGCAGCGAGGCGCCGCTGGCGGCCACGCGGATCTGCGCCAGGTCGAAGGTGGTGAAGCGGCCAAAGTCCACGTAGCCGTCGTAAGGCACGTACAGCGGCACACCGTCGATGTACAGCGGCACCTGGCGCGCGTCGAAGCCGCGCAGCGACACCATGTCCTCGTTACGGCTGTTGCGCGACAGGCTGGCGCCGGGCAGCACGGCCACGGCCGCGCCCACCGTGTCCTTGCCCAGGGCGTCGATGGTTGCACTGTCCAGCACCCGCTCTGCCGTCTGCTCGGCAACCTGCGACTTGCCGGTGACGACCACGGCGCCCAGCTCGAACACGCCCTGCTGCGCCAGCGCTGGCGAGGCCAGGCCGGCGGCCACGAGCAGCCCGGCAAGCCGCCGCAGCCGGGGCGCCCGCAACGCCCCGGCTGCGGGGAATGCCTCCTCCCCACCACGGTATCTGTCCAGGAAATCCCCACCCGCCACACGGCACGTTCTGCTGGTTTCGACTGTCATGAAATAAGCGTTATTTAAAAGTTGATACAACGATTGGCGAAAAAACCGCCACCGCGTCGATCGGCCGGCGGGCCGGCCGGCAACGAGGGTGGCCAGGAAGCAGGCGCCATGGCGGGGGATGCCCCGCGCATGGGGATATTCGAAATATACGCTTGTATACAACGAATGTCGCGGAAAATGAACTTGGCAGACCATGTGCGCGCACTACCATTGATCCGGCTCAACGATGCGCGAGATACGCGCGGCCCCGGCCTGCCGAAACCGCGGCGCCCTTGGCCCGGCCCAGCGGCAACACCCAACGATCATCACAGGAGAGACCATCCATGCCACGACACGCCCCCACCCGCCGCCGCCTGCTCGCCCTGGCGCTGGCAGCTACCTGCACCGGCGCACTGGCGCAGGGCACGCCCGCCACGCCGGGCTGGCCCAGCAAGCCCCTGCGCATCGTCGTGGGGTTTCCGGCCGGCTCCTCGCCCGACCTGACGGCGCGCAACTTCATCGAGCCGCTGTCCCAGGCGCTGGGCCAGCCGGTGGTGGTCGAGAACAAGGTGGGCGCGGGCGGCAACATCGGCGCCGACGCGGTGGCCAAGGCCACCGACAACCACACCATTGGCCTGTTCATCAACGGCAACCTGACGATCGCCAAGCTGCTCAACCCCAAGCTGCCGTACGACCCGCACAAGGACCTGGCGCCGCTGTCGCTGATCGGCGTGTCGCCGCTGGTGCTGACGGCGCCCATGGGCCAGGCCGGCGTGCCCAGCGACGACGCGCGCGCCTTCCTGGCCGCCGCGCGCCAGGCCGGCGACCGCTGGAGCTACGGCACGCCCGGCGTGGGCACGGTCGGCCACCTGGGCACCGAGCTGCTGAAGGCGCGCACCGGCATCAACCCGCTGCACATTCCCTACCCCGGCTACTCGCAGGTGGCTGGCGGCATGGCCGGCGGGCAGTTGCAGATGGCGCTGCTGCCCCCGGCGCTGGCGCTGGCGCAGGAGCGCGCCGGCAAGCTGCACCGCCTGGGCGTCACGTCCGCCGGTCGCAGCCCGCTGGCGCCCGAGGTGCCCAGCCTGAGCGAGGCAGGCGTGCGCGACTTCCAGCTCGAAATCTGGAACGCCTTTGCCGCCCCGGCCAGCATGCCGGCGCCCATCCGCGCGCGCCTGTCCACGCTGGTGGGCGAGATCGCGCGCACGCCGGACGTGCGCACCAAGATGTTCCACCAGGGCTGGCAGGCCGTGGGCAGCTCGGCCGAAGGTCTGGCCAACCGCATCCAGGCCGACACGCAGGCCATGGGCCGCGTGATCCGCGAGCAGAAGCTGGGCGGCCAGTAAGGCTGTCGGCCGCTATCGGGCCTCGGCCAGCAGCGCGCGCACGTCGGCCGCCAGGGCCGCCGTGCCGCTGCCGTAGCGCTCGTACACGCGCAACCGCCCGGCCGGGTCGTACACGTAGCTGCCGGCCGAATGGTCCATGGTGTAGCTGGTGGGCGTCTGGCCGTCCACGCGCTTGTAGTAGACCTTGTACTCCTTGGCCACGGCGGCCAGTTGCGCCGGCGTGCCGCGCAGGCCGACGAAGGCCGGGTCGAAGCTGGCCATGTAGGCCTTGAGCAGCTCGGTGCTGTCGCGCTCGGGGTCGACCGTGACGAACACGCCCTGCAGCCTGTCGCCGTCCGCGCCGAGCGCGCGCTTGACCTCGGCCAGCTCGGTCATGGTTGTGGGGCACACGTCCGGGCACTGGGTGTAGCCGAAGAACACCACCACCACCTTGCCGGCAAAGTCCTTGATGCTGCGCGCCTTGCCGTTCTGGTCAACCAGCGGGGCGAAGTCGCGCGCGTATTCGGCGCCCGTCAGGTCCACGCCCTGGAACTTGGGCGCCTCGGGCGCGCAGGCGCCCAGCAGCGCGGCGCCGCCCAGCCACAGCGCGCCACCGGCCATTGTCTTGATTGCGTTGCGTTTATCCATGGGCATTTTAAAGTGCATAGTGGTCAATCAGCAGCGCGGCAAACAGCAGGCTCAGGTGGATCAGCGAAAAGCGGAAGGTCTTGCGCGCCAGCGTATCCGAGTAATTGCGCCACAGCGCGAAGCCGTAGGCGCAAAAGCCCAGGCCGAGCAGCACGGCGGCCACCAGGTAGATCCACGAGCTCATGCCGTAGGCAAACGGCAGCAGGCAGCCAGCGAACAGGATCAGCGTGTACAGAAACACCTGCAGGCGCGTGTACTCGTTGCCGTGCGTCACGGGCAGCATGGGCAGGCCGCTCTTGCGGTAGTCCTCGACGCGGTACAGCGCCAGCGCCCAGAAGTGCGGCGGCGTCCACAGGAAGATGATCAGGAACAGGATCAGCGCCTCGGGGCTGACGGCGCCCGTCATCGCGGCCCAGCCGAGCACCGGCGGCATCGCGCCGGAGGCGCCGCCGATCACGATGTTCTGCGGCGTGCGCGGCTTGAGCACCACGGTGTAGATGACGGCGTAGCCGATGAAGGTGGCAAAGGTCAGCCACATGGTCAGCGGGTTGACGAAGACGTACAGCAGCGCCGAACCCAGCGCGCACAGCGCGGCGGAGAACGCCAGCGCCTGGCGGCCCGACAGCTCGCCCTTGGCCGTGGGGCGCCAGGCGGTGCGCTTCATCTGCGCGTCGATCTGGCGCTCGACTAGGCAGTTGAAGGCCGCGGCCGCGCCGGCTACCAGCCAGATGCCGGCGCTGGCTGCGGCCATCTGCAGCCATTGGTCGGCGCTGGGCAGGCCGGGCACGGCCAGCACCATGCCGATGAAGGCGCAGAACACGATGAGCTGCACCACGCGCGGCTTGGTCAGTGCGTAGAACTGGGCCAAGCGCGACGGCAGCGCGTGCGCGGCGGCGGCCGCTGCCGGCGGGGCGGGAGCGTGGGTGGAGCCGCTCATGCACATACCTCCTCGGATCGTTCGGCCGCGCCCTGGCGCAGCGCTGCGGGCTGGGCCGCCGCGCGGCTGGCGCACAGCGCCCAGACCAGCACCACGACCAGCGCCGCGGCGCCGCCGGTGTGCAGCACGGCGGCAGCCAGCGGCCAGCCCAGCACCACGTTGGACAGGCCCGTGAGCAACTGCGCCAGCGCCAGGCCGGCGAGCCAGCGCGCCTGCGCCCGCAGCACGCCGGCGCGCCGCAGCCGCCAGGCCAGCAGCGCCAGCACCGGCAGCACCACGTAGGCGGCCAGCCGGTGCACGTAGTGGATGGCCGTGAGCGCGGCAAAGCCGATCAGGCTGCCGTCGCCCAGGCGGCCCAGCGGGCGCCACACGGTAAAGCCCTGGGCGAACGCCATGTCCGGCCACCAGCTGCCCTGGCACAGCGGAAAGCTGGTGCAGGCCAGCACCGCGTAGTTGGTGCTGACCCAGCCGCCCAGCGCCACCTGCAGCGCCACCAGCACCAGGCCGGCCTGCAGCAGCCGGCGCAGGCCGGCGGGCAGCACGGTGGGCGGCTGGCCCAGGCTGGCCTGAGTCTGGCGCACGGCCTGCAGGCACAGCAGCGCCAGCAGCACCAGGCCGCCGATCAGGTGCAGCGTGACGATGGCGGGAAACAGCTTCATCGTGACGGTGAGCGCGCCGAACGCGCCCTGCAGGCAGACCCACGCCAGCGTGGCCGTGGGCCACCAGGGATTGAGCGCCGGCGGCGCGCAGCCCGCGCGCACGGCCTGCCGATGCTGGCGCCAGGCACCGACGGTCAGCGCGATGATGAGCACGCCCACGCTGGTGGCCAGGTAGCGGTGGATCATCTCCACCCAGGCCTTGCCGTGCGTGACCGGGCCGGTGGGCATGGCCTGTTGCGCGGCCGAGATTTCGGCGTGCGCGCCCACCGGGCTGGCGTTGCCGTAGCAGCCGGGCCAGTCGGGGCAGCCCAGGCCGGAGTCGGTCAGGCGCGTGAAGGCGCCGAACAGCACCAGGTCGAACGTAAGGAACAGCGTCAGCACGGTCAGCGCCTGCAGGCGCCGCCCGCCGCCCGCGCCCCGGTTGCGCCACCACACCCAGGCCAGTGGGCCGAGCGCGATGCACGCGCCCAGCGCCATCATCTCCAGCAGCGGCGCCAGGTCGTACAGCGGTTGGCCGGCGTTCATGGCTGCGCCTCGCGGCCGGGCTTGTCCCACGCCGCCGAGGCGCGCAGCAGCCGCTCCAGGTCGCGCCGCGCCTTGCTGGCGCCGGTGCGGTCGAGCGCCGCGGGAAAGCGCATCATCCAATGTCCCATGGGGTCGATCACGTACAGGTGTTCACTCAAGGCGTGGCCGGGGGCCGGCGCCAGCCACTGCGCCAGCGCCTGCGCGTCGGCGTGCAGCACCGTGGCCTGCTCCAGCCCATGCGCGATGCCGGCGGGCGGCTCGGTCGCGTCGCTGACGAGCCAGACCCAGTCCACGCGGTCCTTCTCGCGGCCCAGGCTCTCGCGCAGCTGGCGCTGCAGGTACAGGTTGTTCTGGCACGCCGCGTCGCAGGCGCCGGGCGCCACGCTAACGACGAGCCATTGCCCGCGCAGCTCGCCCAGGCGGTGTTCGCTGCCGTCCGGCGCGCGCAGGGCCAGCTGCTCGGGCATGGGGCGCTGCGGCTCGATCAGCGTGCCGAAGCTGGCGCGCGCGCCGGGCCGCACCACGTAGTAGGTGAAGTACGAGGCCAGCACCGGCGCCAGGCACACCGCCAGCAGCAGCAGCATCTGCCAGCGCCCGCTGCTGCGCTGCAGCGCGGCCACGGCTTCGTCGGGGCGCGGCAGGTCGTGCACCGTCAGGCCCAGGGGCTGGTGCTGCGCGGCGGGCTCAGGCGCCGTCGGTGCGGCGGGGGCGGATAAAGCGTCGGACGATTTGAAACCAGACATAAAGCATCGCCACCAGGGCGCAAAGACCGAACCATTGGAAGGCGTAGCCGTAGTGCTTGGCAACGCCGCTGTCGGGCGCTGGCCAGTCACGCTGCAGGCCGTCGGCACTGGCGTCCGTCTGCAGGGCCGTGACGGGCAGCAGCGCCAGCCCGGTACGCACCCCATAGGCGGCCAAGTCCAGATTCTGCAGGATACGCGATGCCCCGTCGGCCTCTGCGGATGTCTGGAATTCGAACAGCCGGGCGGGCGGGCCTTCCAGGCGCGCGTGCACCAGCACGTCGCCCTGCGGGCTGGGGATGTCGGGCAGGCGCGTGCGCTCCAGGAAGTTGCGCGGCACCCAGCCGCGCTGCACCAGCACGACGGCGCCGTCGCCCAGGCGCAGCGGCGTAATCACGTAGAAGCCCGGGCGCCCCTGCATCTGGCGGTTGTCCAGGAACACCGTGTCCTGGCTCAGCCAGCGTCCGCGCAGCTCGGCGCGCCGGTGCAGCAGCGCGTCGGCAGCATCCGGCCGGCCCCGGGCGCGCAGCAGGTCGGCGGTCTGCAGCGGCGCCTGCGCGGCCAGCGCCTCGATCCGGGCCTGCAGGTCGATCTTGTAGCTGGCGCGCGCCAGCTGCCAGCGCCCCAGCGCGGCGGTCAGCACGACGAGCGCCAGCGCCGCGACGGTGACCAGCGCGAAGCGCAGCGATGAATGGATGGTTGCCATGTTCCCCGGATAATGCCTGCATGAAGATTGTCGTTGCCCTGCTGTTCCTCGCCATCCTCGCCAGTCTGGGGAGCGCGCTGTTTTTCATGATGCGCCGCGGCGATGGCGACGCCACCGGTGCGGACGCCGACGCGCAGCGCGGGCGGCGCATGGCGCGCGCGCTGGCGCTGCGGGTGGCGCTGTCGATCGGGCTGCTGGCCTGCCTGCTGCTGGCCTGGAAGCTGGGCTACATCCACCCTACTGGCCTGCCCGTCACGGCGCGTTGATCATGAAAATATGAGCTGCTTGCGCTTGTCAGTCAACAAATTCAGATAGTTTTATTGCTGAATTTGGCTTTACACAAGCGTACACAGCTCATTTATTGATAGAACAAAAAAGCGCCGCGAGGCGCTTTTCTGCCGTGCGGGCGGCGCTTCTACATCCAGTAGACCAGGGTGTACAGGCCGAGCCAAACCACGTCGACGAAGTGCCAGTACCAGGCCGCCCCTTCGAAGCCGAAGTGGTGCTGCGCCGTGAAGTGCCCGCTGTGCAGGCGCAGCGTGATGAACAGCAGCATCAGCATGCCGACGAACACGTGGAAGCCGTGAAAGCCCGTCAGCATGAAGAAGGTGGTGCCGAAGATGCCCGAGTCGAGCCGCAGGTTCAGCTCGGTGTACAGGTGGTGGTATTCGTAGCCCTGCACGCACAGGAAGGTCACGCCCAGCAGCACGGTCAGCCACATGAAGGCGATGGTCTTGCCGCGCTCGCCGGCGCGCAGCAGGTGGTGCGCGATGGTGAGCGTGACGCCCGAGGTCAGCAGCAGCGCGGTGTTGATGGTGGGCAGCCAGAACGGGCCGACGGTCTGGAACGGCTCGATGGTGCCGGCCGGCGAGGCCGTCACGCCCGCCGCGACGCTGGGCCAGACGCCCTGGAAGCCCGGCCAGAGCAGCGCGTTCTCGACGTTGGCCAGGTGCGGCACCGAGTGCACGCGGCCCCACCACAGCGCGGTGAAGAAGGCGCCGAAGAACATCACCTCGGAGAAGATGAACCAGCTCATGCTCCAGCGGAACGACACGTCCACCTTGTGCCCGTACAGCCCGCCCTCGCTCTCGTGCGCGGCCTCGCGGAACCACTGGAACAGCACCAGCAGCCACCAGGCGATGCCGAACCAGAACGAATACGGCCCCCACGGCACGCCGTTGAGCCACGTGGCCGCGCCCAGGATGACAAAGAACAGCCCCGCGGCCGCCATGACCGGGTGGCTGGACGGCGGGGGTACGTAGTAGTGCGGCGTTGCGCCGTGGGTGGTTGCGCTCATTTCAGCTCCTCATCTCTGGTTTTCGGTATTTTTCTTCAAAATCTCTGTCGGGCTCACACGATCCAGTGCACCAGCACCATCAGCCCCAGCACGAACAGCACCAGCGCGGCCAGCCCCACGCACATGACCTGCAGCGGCTGCAGCCGGTGCTGGTCCTCGCGGTATTCGTCGCCGTTGCGCACGCCGAACATGGCCCAGGCGACGGCGCGCACGGTGCGCAGCAGCGAGCCGGGGCGCCGGGGCGGCGCGGGGGTGCGGGGATCGGTATCGGCCATCATGAACCCTGCCTTGCGCCGGCAGCCGGCTGCGCCGCTGCGGCCGTGGACTGCGGCGCCGCCGGAACCTTGCCGCCCACCTCGAAGAAGGTGTACGACAGCGTGATGGTCGTCACGTCCTTGGGCAGCAGCGGGTCGATCACGAACACCACCGGCCACTCCTTTTTCTCGCCCGGCTCCAGCGTATGCTGGCTGAAGCAGAAGCATTCGATCTTGTTGAAGTGCGGCCCCGCCTGGCGCGGCGCGTAGCTGGGAATGGCCTGGGCGGACATGCGCCGGTTCTGCACGTTCTGGAACTCGTACATCACGGTCGCCATCTCGCCCGGATGCACCTGCAGTGTGCGCTGCCCGGGCTTGAACTTCCAGGGGCCGTGTGCGTTGGCGTCGAACTCGACGGTGATGGTGCGGCTGGTGTCGACCTGGGTGTTCTTCAGGCGCGCGCGCGCCTGCTCGCCCGCCAGCGCGTTGCCCGGCACCTGGCTGGTCGTCCAGGCCAGGACGTTGATGCCCGTGGCCTCGCAGATGGCGCGGTAGGCCGGTATCAGCAGGTAGCCGAAGGCGAACATGCCGGTGGCGACCACCGCCAGCTTGCCCAGCATCTTCAGGTTTTCGATGCGCCGCACCATGGCCCGCCCCGCCTTACGCCGCGCCCGTGACGAAGTAGCGCTGCGCGATGAAGCCGAAGAACAGCACCAGCACGACCAGCGCCAGGATCAGGCCCAGGCGCAGGTTGCGTCGGCGTTGTTCCTGCTCGTGTTGCTGCGGCGTCATGGTTTTGCTCCCCGGCACCACGTCAGCCCACCACGCGGGTGGCGCTCTCGTCGAGCTTGGGCGGCGTCTCGAAGGTGTGGAAGGGCGCGGGCGACGGCACTTCCCACTCCAGGCCCTCGGCGCCCTCCCAGGGGCGCTGCGGCGCGGTCTCGCCCTTGCCGCGCAGCACGGGCAGCATCACGGCGAAGAAGAAGTACAGCTGCGCGGCGCCGAAGAAGAACGCGCCGATGGAGGCGATCATGTTGAAGTCGGCGAACTGCATCGGGTAGTCCGCGTAGCGGCGCGGCATGCCGGCCAGGCCCAGGAAGTGCATCGGGAAGAAGGCCACGTTGAACGACACCATGGACCACCAGAAGTGGATCTTGCCGCGCGTCTCGCTGTACATCACGCCGGACCACTTGGGCGACCAGTAGTAGAACGCGCCGAAGATGGCGAACAGCGAGCCGGCCACCAGCACGTAGTGGAAGTGGGCGATGATGTAGTAGGTGTCCTGGATCTGCGTGTCGATCGGCACCACGGCCGGGATCACGCCGGTGAAGCCGCCGATGGTGAACACGAAGATGAAGCCCACGGCCCAGAGCATGGGCGTCTCGAACGTCATCGAGCCGCGCCACATCGTGGCCACCCAGTTGAACACCTTCACCCCGGTGGGGATGGCGATCAGCATCGTGCCGTACATGAAGAACAGCTGCCCCGTGACCGGCATGCCGGTGGTGAACATGTGGTGCGCCCAGACGATCATCGACAGCGTGGCGATGGCGGCGATGGCGTAGACCATCGAGGTGTAGCCGAACAGCCGCTTGCGCGCGAAGGTCGGCACGATCTGGCTGATCATGCCGAACGCCGGCAGGATCATGATGTAGACCTCGGGGTGGCCGAAGAACCAGAAGATGTGCTGGAACATCACCGGGTCGCCCCCGCCGGCGGGGTTGAAGAAGGTGGTGCCGAAGTGCCGGTCGGTCAGCGTCATGGTGATGGCGCCGGCGAACACCGGCATCACGGCGATCAGCAGGTAGGCGGTGATCAGCCAGCTCCAGCAGAAGATCGGCATCTTCATCAGCGTCATGCCTGGCGCGCGCATGTTCAGGATGGTGACGATGATGTTGATCGCGCCCATGATGGACGACGCGCCCATGATGTGCAGCGCGAAGATGGCGGCGTCCAGCGACATCGGCATCTGCGCCGACAGCGGCGCGTACAGCGTCCAGCCGCCGGCGGGCGCGCCGCCGGGCATGAAGAAGGTGGACGCGAGGATGATGCCGGCGGGCACCAGCAGCCAGAAGCTGAAGTTGTTCATGCGCGCGAACGCCATGTCGGACGCGCCGATCTGCAGCGGGATCATCCAGTTGGCGAAGCCCACGAAGGCCGGCATGATGGCGCCGAACACCATGATCAGCCCGTGCATGGTGGTGAACGAGTTGAACATCTCGGGGTTGACGATCTGCAGGCCGGGCTCGAACAGCTCGGCGCGGATCAGCATCGCCAGCAGCCCGCCCACCATCAGCATGGTGAACGAGAACAGCAGGTACAGCGTGCCGATGTCCTTGTGGTTGGTGGCGTACACCCAGCGGCGCCAGCCCGTGGGCTGGTGGTGGTCTGCGTGGTGGTCGGCAGCGTGCCCGTGGTTGTCCAGAACTGCACTCATGGTCGAATCCTCAATACTTTGCGTAGGGCCGGGGCATTACTTGCCGCGCTGGGCCACGATCTCGGCGGGCTGCACGATCTGCCCGGTCTGGTTGGACCAGGCGTTCTTGGTGTAGGTGACGACGGCGGCCAGGTCGGTGTCGCTCAGCTGCTTCCACGACGGCATGCCGGTCACGGCCACGCCGTGCAGCACGATCTGGATCTGCTTGGCGTGGTCGGCGTCGAGCACGATGGCCGAGCCGTCGAGCGGCTTGATCGGGCCCGCGCCCTTGCCGTTGGCCTGGTGGCAGGCCGCGCAGTTGGCGGCGTAGACCTTCTCGCCGCGCGCCTTCAGCGGGGCCAGCTCCCAGACTTTGCTGGGGTCGTCCTGCAGCGCCGCCATGCGCTTGAGCTCGGTCTGCACCCAGGCGGTGTACTCCTTCTGCCCCAGCACCTTCACGTGGATGGGCATGTAGGCGTGCTCCTTGCCGCACAGCTCGACGCACTGGCCGTAGTAGTCGCCCACTTTCTCGGCGCGGAACCAGGTGTCGCGCACGAAGCCGGGGATCGCGTCCTGCTTGACGCCGAACGACGGCACCATCCACGAGTGGATCACGTCGTTGGCCGTGGTGATGATGCGTACCTTCTTGTTCACCGGCACGACCAGCGGATGGTCCACCTTGAGCAGGTAGTTGTCGCCCTGCGGCGTGCCGGCGCTCGACAGCGCGCGCTGCGACGAGTCGAGCGTGGACAAAAAGCCTATGCCCTCGCCCTCGCCGGTCAGGTAGTCGTAGCCCCACTTCCACTGGTAGCCGGTGACCTTGATGGTCAGGTCGGGGTTGGACGTGTCCTTCTGCGCAATGATGACCTTGGTAGCCGGCGCGGCCATGCCGATGACGATCAGGAAGGGCACCACGGTCCAGGTCACCTCGACGACCGTGGATTCATGGAAATTCGCCGACTTGGCGCCGCGCGACTTGCGGTGGTGCCAGATGGAATAGAACATGACGCCGAAGACGCCGACGAAGATCACCGTGCAGATGATGAGCAGCATCCAGTGCAGGTCGTGCTGCGCCTCGGCGATCTTGGTGACCGCCGGGTGCAGGTTCAGCTGCCTGACGGCCGGCCCCCCGGGCAGATCCTGCACCGCGTAGGCCGGTGCTGCGAGCGTGGCGGCCACCCATACAGGCCACGCCCTCAATTCGCGGGGAAAACTTTTCATCGTTGTCATTCTTCCTGGCTCCTCTTGACCAATCCTCGGCAGCGGCACTCCTGGCCGCTGCCGGCTGCCTGCGCAGCACCGGATGCGCGCGCACGGCCATGCCGAATATGGCGCGCATCCGCAATCACAAAATATAGCAAGGAGTATTGAGAAAAATCATTGTCCGCGCAATGGGCGCTACTACCGGGTAAACACCCGTTTCGCGGTTGATTCGCTACATGTGCGCATCAGGTTGCCCGGCGCGTGCGGATCAGGTCGCGCATCTGCTCCAGCGAGACGGACGTGGTGCCGTCCGATTGCACACGCGGCGGCGCCTTGAAGGCGTGACCGTAGACGATCTCGAAAGTCAGCGCAAGCTGCCCGCCTTCCCCCCCCAGGCGATCGGCCAGCACCTGGTGCAGCCGATCGCGCCAGCGCCGCCCGCGCAAGCCGGCAAAGCGCTGCGGATGCAGGTTGCGCCCCAGGCCGCGCAGCTCGGCCAGCAGGCGCTCGGGCGTGGCGAAGGTCAGCACGATGCGCTCCATGTCCACCACCGGCTCGGTAAAGCCCGCGTGGTACAGCATGTCGCCCCAGTCGTGCATGTCGGTCAGCACGTGGCCTGGGGGCGTCCAGCCCAGTTCGGCATACAGCTCGCGCAGCTCGCGCAGCGTGTCCGGCCCCAGGCAGGAGAACATCAGGTAGCCGTCCACCGCCAGCGCGCGCTGCCAGCGCGCCATCAGCGCCTGCGGCTGCGCCGACATGTGCAGTGCCATGTTGGCCCACAGCATCTGCACGCCGTCCTGGGGCGGCAGGCCGAACTGCGGCGCGGGCGCCTTCCAGCGCGCCGGGCTCCACCAGGGGCGCGCCAGGCATTCCTGCACCAGCGCCTGCGCCGCGGGCGATGACGTTTCCACCACGTGGCATACGGCCTGCGGGTAGCGCTGGGCGATCAGCGCGTGCGCCTGCAGGCCGCCGCGCAGCGGATCCCAGTGGCACCAGGCGGCGGGCGCCTGCACCATCCACTGCAGGCGCTCCTGCATGCGCCGCGCCACCTCCTCGTGCAGCCAGGGCGATTCCCGCGCCGCCATGGCCTGCCAACGGGTGGCGGCAACGGGGTCTATGGTGGGCGGCAGCGGCTCTGACATGGCGGGGAACGGGCAAATGGCCGCGAGTATATTGAGCCCATGCCCCTCACACGCCCAGCAGGGATATCGCAGCGCTGGCGCCATGCCCTGGCCGGCCTCGCGGGCTGGCTGCCCAGCCAATGCGCGCTGTGCCACGCCTGGCCGCACGGCCCGCTGTGCCACGCCTGCCTGGCGTGCCACGCCCCGCCCGTGCACCGCTGCGCCGGCTGCGCCCTGGCGCTGCCGGCGGGCGCGCCGCTGTGCGGCCAGTGCCTGCGCACGCCGCCGCCCTGGGATGCGTGCCTGACCGCCGTGGACTACGGTTTTCCCTGGAGCGCCCTGCTCGCGCGCTTCAAGTTCCAGGCCGAACCGGGCCTGGCCGCCACGCTGGCGCAGCTGATGCGCTCGGCGCCAGGCGCCAGCGCGGCCGTGGCGCAGGCCGACTGGGTTCTGCCCATGCCGCTGTCGCCCGCCCGCCTGCGCCAGCGCGGCTACAACCAGGCGCTGCTGCTGGCGCGCGCCCTGGCGCCCGAGCGGGCGCACGCCCGGCTGCTGCTACGCACGCACCACGCAGAGGCGCAAAGCCACCTGACGCGCGCGCAGCGCCTGACCAACCTGCGCGGCGCCTTCATGCTGGACGCCGGCCAGGCCGCGCAGCTGCAGGGCCGCACCGTGCTGCTGATCGACGACGTGATGACCACCGGCGCCACGCTGCATGCCGCCGCCCAGCCGCTGCGCGCGGCCGGCGTGGCGCGCCTGACCACGCTGGTGCTGGCGCGCACGCCCGCGCCCGGGTAGCACGATCCGGACGCGGGACAATACGGCCATGTTCCATATCGTCCTGGTCGAACCCGAAATCCCGCCCAACACCGGCAACATCATCCGCCTGGCGGCCAATACCGGCTGCACGCTGCACCTGGTGGAGCCGCTGGGCTTTTCCATGGAAGACCGGCACATGCGCCGCGCCGGGCTCGACTACCACGAGTACGCGCAGGTGCGCCGCCACGCCGACTGGGCCGCGCTGCTGCAGGCCGAGCGCCCCGACGCCGCGCACATGTTCGCGCTCACAACCAAGGGCACGCGCGCCGTGCACGACGCCGCCTTCGCTCCCGGCGACTGGTTGGTGTTTGGCGCCGAGTCGCGCGGCCTGGCGCCGGCGCTGCGCGAATCCTTCGCCCCGGCGCAGCGCCTGCGCCTGCCCATGCGCCCCAATCAGCGCAGCCTGAACCTGTCCAACGCCGTGGCCGTGACGGTGTTCGAGGCCTGGCGGCAGAACGGGTTTGCCTGAGAGCGTAAACACGCTCTGAACAGTTATCCGTGCAGCGCCTGCTGGATCTTGCTGCACATACGCTCTGACAAAAAATCCATGAACGCACGCGTGCGCGCCGGCATGAACTTGCGGCTGGGCACCATGGCGTACAGCGTCAGCCGGCCGCAGGTCCAGGGCGCCAGCACGCGCACCAGGCTGCCGCCACGCAGGTACTGCGCCGCCAGGTCGACCGACAGAAAGCCGATGCCCGCGCCGTGCAGCGTGGCCGCCAGCAGCGTGTCGGGGTGCTTGACGGTGAGCACCGGGCGCAGCGCCACCTCCACCTGGGCGTCGCCCTGCTCCGGGTGGCTGAGCACGACGGTACCGTCGCGCGAACTGGAGCAATGCCCCAGCAGGCAGTCGTGCCCGGCCAGGTCCTGCGGCGCCTGCGGCGGCGCGCGGCGGCGCAGGTAGTCGGGCGAGGCGCACAGCACGCCCACGGTGGAGGCGAAGGGGCGCGCGATGACGTTGCCGTCGAAGCCCGCCGGCGCGCTGAACAGCGCCACGTCGAAGTCCCCCCCGGGCAGGCCGCCACCGGCTTCGAGCAGGATGTCGAAGTGCACGGCCGGGTGCTGCAGGCGAAACTCCGCCACCAGCGGCGCCAGCACGTGCGTGGCCAGCACCGAATCGGAGCACAGGCGCAGCACGCCGGCCATGCCGCCCGTGTGCTCGCGCGCCGCGCTGCGCGCCGCGTCCACGTCGGCCAGGATGGAGCGCACCCGCGCCAGATAGGCCTCGCCGACGGGGGTCAGCGACACATTGCGCGTGCTGCGCTGCAGCAGGCGCGCGCCCACGTCCTGCTCCAGATCGGCCACGCAGCGCGTGACCGCGGCGGGCGACATGTCGAGCGCACGGGCCGCCGCCGCAAAGCCGCCTTCGTCCACCACTGTCTGCAGCACGCGCATTGTCAGCAACCGATCCATGGAGCCTCCGAAAGGGAATTCAAGCGCCCTATTGTTCCATTAATTGGAATTAAACATTGCATTCCACCCTGTTTTTCCTAGCGCAAACCCTGATTACAGTTCAACCCATGGATGCGCAATCAAGCGAATTCATCCAACAACTCCATGCGGTGCATGGGTTTTGCCCGATACGGGTCAATTTTTCATTTTGAGGAATATTGCCATGACAAAGAACGCACGCCTTCTCGCCCTTGCCGCAACCCTGGCCCTGGGTGGTGTTTCCGTCGCCCACGCCGATACCGCGGTGACCACCAACTTCTACGGCGAGTCCTACCCCGTCGAGCAGTCGGCCCCGAGCACGCTGACGCGCGAAGCCGTGATCGCCGACCTGGTGGCCGCCCGCGCCAACCACACCATGCCGCGCGACGGTGAATGGGACAACGTGCCTGCACGGATCGGCAACAGCGCAGCGTCCACGCTGACCCGCGAAGAAGTGCGCAACGAAGCCATCGCCGCCACGCGCGACCACTTCCAGCCCACCATCAGCGGCGACTATTGATCGCAGCGCGCGGCCCCGGCCGCACGCCACAAAGCCACGCCAGCGCGTGGCTTTTTTGCGTCTGCATCACAAGCCCCTGAAGGTGTAGCGCCAGGGGCCCAAAGGCGCTACTGCGCCCTTGCGCCGTAGCTGCGCACCAGCGCCTCGGCCACGCACACGGGTTTGTCGCCGCCTTCGCGCTCCACGCTGACCTGCCAGGTCATCTGCAGGCCGTCGGGCGCCACGGCTTCGGTCGCCAGCAGCCGCAGGTGGCCGCGCAGCCGGCTGCCGACCGGCACCGGCGCCGGAAAGCGCACCTTGTTCAGCCCGTAGTTCACGCCCATGCGCGTGCCGGCGATGGCAAAGCTGGACTCCATCAGGCGCGGCAGCAGCGACAGCGTGAGAAAGCCATGCGCGATCGTGCTGCCGAACGGCCCCTGCGCGGCGCGTTCCGGGTCGACGTGGATCCATTGGTGGTCGCCCGTGGCCTGGGCAAACAGGTCGATCTGCTCCTGGCTGACGACGCTCCAGTCGGTGGCGGCCAGATCCTGGCCGACGCAGGCGGCCACCTCGCCATAGCTGTTGAAGGTTTTCATGCGGCCAATGTAGCCAGGCCGGGCCGCCGCGCCTGTCCACGCGGCGACAGCGTCGAAGGGCGACGCTGAATAAGTCCGAGCGCTGGCGCACGCTCTCGCTTGGGATGGGATGCAAGGCGCAAACCGCAGACATAGCCACAGCTATGGCGAGGATTTGCAACGCCGCAGACCGCCCAAGCCAGAGATGCGCGACGCGCGGGGGACTTGTTCAGCGTTGCCTAGACTATCCGGCGGCCCCAAGCCAGGCCGTAATACCCTGCCACTGCTCCAGGTCACGCGCCACGCGGCTGGGGGTCACGTCGAACACCGTCAGGCCGTGCGCCGCCAGGTGCACGTAGTTCTGCGTGTCGCGCAACTGGCCCAGCACCGGCAGGCCCAGCCCGGCGACGAACTCGTGCAGCTTGTCGGCGGCAATGGTGCGCTCGTCCACGCGCATGCCCACCAGCCCCACCTGCACGCGGCCGGCCCGGCGCATGCCGGCGAGTTCGTCGAGAAACTGGCGCGTGGCGAAGATGTCGAACACGCTGGCCTGCAGCGGCACGATGACGTGGCTGGCCTGGCGCAGCACCTGCCCAAGCTGCGCGCCCTGCAAGCCGGCGGGGGTGTCGAGCACGGCGTGCGTCGTGCCCCTGGGCGGCTTGTCCAGCGTGCCGGGCTCGGCCTCGACGTGCCAGGGCGCAATCGCCGGCTGGCCGGCCGGGCGCAGCTGCAGCCACAACCTGGACGACTGCTGCCGATCCAGGTCGCCCAGCGCAACCGCGTGGCCACGGCTGGCGAAGTAGCCCGCGATGTTCGTCGCCAGCGTGGACTTGCCCACGCCCCCCTTGGGATTTGCCACCACTACCACCGGCATGCCTGCCTCCTTTGCAGCGTTCGCCCAGGATTCAAGCGTGGTTGGAGCCGCGCTTGACGAAAAACAGCCCTACCCCCACCAGCATCAGCAGGCCGCCGAACACGCGGTTTTGCGCGCGCATCGCGCTGCTGTTCTGCATCCAGCGGCGCAGCGCGCTGGCGCTGGCGGCGTAGCCGTTCATCACGATCAGGTCGACCGACACCATGGTGGCCGCCATCACCAGCAGCTGCAGCCACAGCGGACGCGTATCGGTCAGGAACTGCGGCAGCACGGCCACCATGAACAGAATGCCCTTGGGGTTGGTGACATTGGTCAGGAAACCGGTCAGCACGCGCCGGCGCGCGCTGGCGGGCGCCACCGGCAGGTCGCCGCCGAGCATGCCGCTGCTTCCCGCGCGCCACTGGCTCCAGCCCAGGTAGACGAGGTAGCAGGCGCCCAGCACCTTGACGACGGCAAACGCCAGCTCCGACGCGACGAGCAGCGAGCCCACCCCGGCGCCGGCCACGACCAGGATGCACACCAGCCCCAGTTCCAGCCCGGCGATGGTGGCGCCCGCGCCGCGCACGCCGTACGACAGGCCGTGGCTCATGGAGAGCACCGCGCCCGACCCTGGCGAAATGGCGATGAGCCACGACGCCGCAAAAAAAGCCACCCAGGTATGCCAGTCCATGCCGTGCCGCACCAATGAAAACAGGGAACCGATTCTATCGGTGCCGCACCGGGCCGCGCCAAGGGGCGGCGCAAAACTACTATATTCATAGCTGCAGGGCGTTGCCGGCGCGATTGGCCGGCCAATGCCAAAATTCCGTCCGCAACCGCACTCCAACCCGTTCCCCACGCGCGCACCCATGGCCCACGCCCCCACCTGGCTGACCTACGGCTTCACCTACCTGGCCGCCGCCGTCATCGCCGTGCCCATCGCGCGCGCGCTGGGGCTGGGCGCCATCATCGGCTACCTGGCGGCGGGCATCGCCATCGGCCCCTGGGGGCTGGCGCTGGTCAGCAACGTGCAGGACATCCTGCACTTCGCCGAGTTCGGCGTTGTGCTGATGCTGTTCCTGGTCGGGCTGGAACTGCAGCCCAGCCGCCTGTGGAGCCTGCGCCGCCCCATCCTGGGCCTGGGGCTGGCGCAGATGCTGGGCTGCACCGGCGTGCTGTGGGCGCTGGCCTACGCCATGGGCCTGCCCTGGCGCGTGGCGCTGGTGGCGGCGCTGGGGCTGGCGCTGTCGTCCACCGCGATTGCGCTGCAGGTGATCGCCGAGCGCAACCTCTCGCGCACCGACAGCGGGCAGAAGGCCTTCTCCATCCTGCTGTTCCAGGACGTCGCGGCCATCCCCATCCTGGCGCTGCTGCCGCTGCTGGGCGCGGCCGCCCGCGTGGCTGAGCCGCACGCGCCCGGCGAACTGCTGCACGAGACGCTCAAGATCGTCGGCGTGGTCGGCGCCATCGTGCTCGGCGGGCGCCTGCTGCTGCGCCCGGTGCTGCGCTGGATCGCCAAGAGCAAGACGCCCGAGATCTTCACCGCCACCTCGCTGTTCCTGGTGGTGGGCATCGC
>Ga0222429_100404_pt1 | contig 35673 bp, 32 predicted proteins | sample 1B50Ametagenome_FD_182475 | JGI IMG/M metagenome (GOLD analysis project Ga0222429, IMG submission 182475) | Enriched microbial communities from leaf-cutter ant dump, University of Wisconsin, Madison, United States - 1B50A (version 2) | ecosystem: Environmental > Terrestrial > Nest > Insects nest...
TGTAGCGCAGCATCATGTTGCGCTGCATGGCCGGGCGGCGCAGGTCCATCACGCGGTGCGTCAGGCGCGTGGTCTCGGACAGGTTGTCGTCGTCCATCTGGAACGGCGGCGTGACGGAGGCGTTGAGCACCGCCAGTTCCTGGCACAGCACCTCGATCTGGCCGCTCTTGAGCTTGTCGTTGGTGGTGCCGGCGGGGCGCGCGCGCACCAGGCCCTTGACTTGCACGCAGAATTCGTTGCGCACGTCCTCGGCCACCTTGAACATCTCGGGGCGGTCGGGGTCGCAGACCACCTGCACGTAGCCTTCGCGGTCGCGCAGGTCGATGAAGATCACGCCGCCATGGTCGCGGCGGCGGTTCACCCAGCCGCACAGGGTAACGGTTTGGCCCATCAGGGCTTCGGTCACGAGACCGCAGTATTCAGAGCGCATGGCCATGGTCGATAGTCTTCCTGCGCCCGCGTGGGGCGCGTCAAAAAAAGGATTATTTGTCCAGTTCCACGGGAACCAGGTCGGGCGGCGCCACCACCCCCATGGAGACGATGTACTTGAGCGCGGCGTCCACGCTCATCTCAAGCTCGACGCAATCGCTCTTGCGCACGATGATGAAGTAGCCGCTGGTCGGGTTGGGCGTGGTCGGCACGTAGACGCTGACGAACTCGTCGCGCAGGTAGGCCGCCACCTCGCCCGAAGGCGCGCCGGTGACGAAGGCCACGGTCCACACGCCCTCGCGCGGCCACTGCACCAGCACGGCGGTGCGAAACGCATTGCCGCTCTCGGAAAACAGCGTGTCCGACACCTGCTTGACGCTCGAATAGATCGAGCGCACTACCGGGATGCGGCTGACCAGCCGGTCGCCCCAGACCACCAGCTTGCGCCCGGCGAAGTTGCTGGCCAGGGCGCCCACGGTCAGCAATATGGCCAGCGTGAGCAACACGCCGAAGCCGGGCAGGTGCAGGCCCAGCAGCTTGTCGGGCTGCCAGGCGTCGGGCAGGATGGCCAGCGTCTGGTCGAGCGCGCCGATGATCCAGTTGAGCACCCACGCGGTGATGACACCGGGCACGACCACCAGCAGGCCGGTGAACAACCACTTGCGCAGGGCAGCCATGGGCGGTGTCAGCTCGCGCTGCCCGCAGCGGGGCTGGTCGTGCCGGCGCCGGTGTCCGCAGCCGGCTTGGCGGCCTCGCTGGCGCCTTCGCTCTTGGCGGCGGCTGGGGCGCTGGCATTGGCATTGGCATTGGCGCCGCCGCTACCCCCGCGAAAGTCCGTGACGTACCAGCCCGAGCCCTTGAGCTGAAAGCCCGCCGCCGTGATCTGCTTGGAGAACGCCTCGGCGCCGCAGGCCGGGCACACGGTCAGCGGGGCGTCCGAGATTTTCTGCAGCACGTCCTTGGCATGGCCGCAGGCGCCACATTTGTAGGCATAAATAGGCATTGCGCGAAGAAAAAGTGCAAAGCCTGCAATTATAGGCGGCGCGCCAGATTTTCAGCCCTCGACGCCCACGACCTGGCGGTGCGGCATGCGGCGGTTGTCCAGCATCTGCGGCGCCAGCGAGCCGGCCACCATGCCGAAGACGGCCGCCAGCAGGCCGGCGAGTTGCTGCGGAAAGACATCGCTCCAGGCCGGCGTGAGCATGAACACCAGCCACACGCCGATGCCCAGCACCACGGCGCACAGTGCTCCCTGGGTGCTGGCGCGCTTCCAGTACAGGCCGAACACCAGCGGGATGAAGGCGCCGACCAGCGGCACCTGGTAGGCGCTGGAGACCAGTTCGTAGATGGGCGTGCCCTCCATCTTGATCGAATACACCAGCACGCAGATGGCGAACACCAGCACGCTGATGCGCATGGTCAGCAGGTTTTCGCGGTCGCTAACCTGGTTGGAGCGGAACTGGCGCCAGATGTTTTCGGTGAACGTGATGCTGGGCGCCAGCAGCGTGGCCGACGCGCACGACTTGATGGCCGACAGCAGCGCGCCGAAGAACAGCACCTGCATCACGACGGGCATGCGCTCCATGACCAGCGTGGGCAGCACCTTCTGCGGGTCGTCCTGGAGCAGCGCGGCGGTCTGCTCGGGCATGACGATGAGCGCGCTGGCCACCAGGAACATGGGCACGAAGGCAAAGAAGATGTAGGCCGTGCCGCCGATCACCGTGCCGCGCACGGCGGCGCGCTCCGAGTTGGCCGACATGACGCGCTGGAACACGTCCTGCTGCGGGATGGAGCCCAGCATCATGGTGATGGCCGCGCCGAAGAAGAAGATGACCTCGTGCCAGCTCGGCTCGGGCCAGAACTTGAACAGGTCGCGGCTGGTGGCCAGATCGATCACCCTGCCGGCGCCGCCCGCCATGCCGGCGGCGAACCAGGCCAGCACCACCAGGCCCAGCACCAGGATGATCATCTGGATGAAGTCGGTAATGGCCACCGACCACATGCCGCCCCACAGCGTGTAGATGAGGATGGAGACGACGCCTATCGTCATGCCCATCGGAATGCTGACGGCGCCGCCCGACAGCAGGTTGAACACCAGCCCCAGCGCCGTGACCTGGGCCGACACCCAGCCCAGGTAGCTGAGCATGATGATCAGCGAGCAGATCACCTCCACCGCGCGGCCGTAGCGCTCGCGGTAGTAGTCGCTGATGGTCAGCAGCGTCATGCGGTAGAGCTTGCCGGCAAAGAACAGGCCCACCAGGATCAGGCACATGCCGGCGCCGAACGGATCCTCGACCACGGCGTGCAGGCCGCCCTCGATGAACTTGGCCGGCACGCCCAGCACGATCTCGGAGCCGAACCACGTGGCGAACGTGGTCGTGATGATCATGTACATGGGCAGGTGGCGCCCCGCGATCGCAAAGTCCGCCGTGTTCTTGACCCGCTTGGCGGCCCACAGGCCGATGCCGATGGTGCAGAACAGATAGGCAATCACCATGAAGAGCAGCACGCTGGTACTCCTGGACAGAAAGTGATGGGAAAGGTGGGTTGAAAGCGGTCAGAAAATGCGCAGGCGCAGGTAGAGCTGCATCACCAGCAGCCCCAGCACGAAGCCCAGGCCGCCGTAGATCAGGCTCTGCAGCAGGCGGTTGGTGCGCCGCTGCTCGGCCAGCAGCTCGTGCAGCGGGCCGGGCGCGCCCTGGTGGCCCTGGCGCAGGTAGTCGTACACCAGGCGCGGCAGGTCGGGCAGCACCTTGGCGTAGCGCGGCGCCTGCTCGCGCAGCTCGCGCCACAGGCGCTGCGGGCCCATTTGCTCCAGCATCCATTTCTCCAGGAAGGGCTTGGCCGTGCTCCACAGGTCCAGCTCGGGGTCGAGCTGACGCCCCAGCCCCTCGATGTTGAGCAGCGTCTTTTGCAGCAGCACCAGCTGCGGCTGGATTTCGACCTGGAAGCGCCGCGAGGTCTGGAACAGCCGCATCAGCACCATGCCCAGCGAGATTTCCTTGAGCGGGCGGTCGAAGTACGGCTCGCATACCGCGCGTATCGCCGATTCGAGCTCGTTGACGCGCGTGTTCGCCGGCACCCAGCCGCTTTCGATGTGCAGCTCGGCTACGCGCTTGTAGTCGCGCCGGAAGAAGGCCGTGAAGTTCTGCGCCAGGTATTCCTTGTCGTACTCGGTCAGCGTGCCGACGATGCCGAAGTCCAGCGAGATGTAGCGCCCGAAGGTGGCCGCATCCAGGCTGACCTGGATGTTGCCCGGGTGCATGTCGGCGTGGAAGAACCCGTCGCGAAACACCTGGGTGAAGAAAATCGTCACGCCGTCGCGCGCCAGCTTGGGGATGTCCACGCCGGCGGCGCGCAGGCGCTCGACCTGGTTGATCGGCACGCCCTTCATGCGCTCCATGACCATCACGTCGGTGCGGCAGAAGTCCCAGAACACCTCGGGGATCAGCACCAGGTTCAGGCCGTCCATGTTGCGGCGCAGCTGCGCGGCGTTGGACGCCTCGCGCATCAGGTCGAGCTCGTCGTGCAGGTACATGTCGAACTCGGCCACCACCTCGCGAGGCTTCAAGCGCTTGCCGTCGGCCGACAGGCTCTCGACCCAGCCGGCCATCATGCGCATCAGCGCCAGGTCTTTCTCGATCACCGGCAGCATGCCCGGGCGCAGCACCTTGACGGCCACCTCGCGCTCGCGGCCGTCGCGGTCGCGGATCACGGCGAAGTGCACCTGGGCAATGGACGCGCTGGCCACGGGCACACGCTCGAACGAGACGAACAGCTCGCCCAGCGAGCGGCGAAAGGACCGCTCTATGGTGGCCACGGCAATCTGCGGGTCGAACGGCGGCACGCGATCCTGCAGCAGCGCCAGCTCGTCGGCGATGTCGGGCGGCATCAGGTCGCGCCGCGTGGAAAGCACCTGGCCGAATTTGACGAAGATCGGCCCCAGCCGCTCCAGCGCCTCGCGCAGGCGCCGGCCGCGCGGCGCATCCAGGCGCCGGCCCACGGTGATGATGCGCGTCAGCCGCCGCAGCCAGGGGTGGTGGAAGCTCGACAGCACCAGCTCGTCGAGGCCGTAGCGCAGCACCACCCAGAGGATGACGCCCCCCCGAAGGAACCGGCTCATGGCGGCGAACGGTCCGCGCTGGCGCCCAGCCCGGGCATGGCCGCCATGCGCGCGCCGACAAAGCCGCGCAGCGCGCCGGCGATGCGCCCGGCAACGGACGCCAGGGCGTGCGCCGGCGCGTCGCCGATCAGGCGCGCCAGGTCTTCCTCGGCGTCCCAGCGCACGTTGTCGACCAGCCAGTTGATGTCGGCGGCCAGCTGCACGTCACCCTCGATGCGGATCGCCGGCTTGTCGCCGCGCAGCGCGCCCTGGGCCAGCGCCAGCGGCGAGGTGTCGCAGACTTCCAGGCGCAGATCGGGCTGGGCATCGGGCGCGGCCAGGTCGAGCAGGCCCGCAGGCGTGACCTGCAGCGCCATGAAGAAGCCGCGCCACTGCACGCGCGCCACACGCCCCTGCTGGCGCGCCAGCCTGTCCATGGCCTCGCGCTCCTGCATCAGCACGTGGTTGAGAAACAGCACCACGCGGTGCTGCACTTCGTGCACCAGCCACGCCGGCGGCTGCACGCTGGTGGCCACGCGCTCGAAGAAACCGCCCAGAAACGAAAAAGGGGACTGTGTTGCCATAGCCCCCGATTATCACGCCTTGCGCGGCGTATTTGGCGCCGTGCGGCGCGCGACTTTTCCCGGCGCCTGCTCCGCGATTACTGCAGCGCCTGCAGCCCGGCGACCAGCCAGCCGCTCTTGCCGTCCTTGGGCTTGGTCATGTTCCAGACCTCGCGGAACGGGCTGGGGCCGGCCGACGGCTCCTCGCGGATCATGCCCGAGAACTCGACGCTGGCCATGTAGGCGTCGCCCAGGTCCTCGATGCCCAGCAGCTGCGCCTCCAGCATCAGCACGTCGGTCTGGTTGGGTTGGGCGCCGCCCCGGTGCTGTTCGCGCTCGGCCAGCTGGGTGCGGATCTCGCCGACCATGCTGTCGGTCATCATGGAGCGCAGCGTGTCGATGTCCGAGCGGTCCCAGGCCGACTGCAGCGTGGTGAAGTTGCGCTTGGCCGCAGCCAGAAAGCCCGCCACGTCAAAGTCGGACGGCACGCCCCAGTTCTGTGAGCCGGCCAGGGCCGAGCCGATCATCGAACCGCCGCTGCCGCCATTGCCAGGCGCCTGAAACGCCATGCTGGAACGTTCCCAGGGGCGCGCCGAAGCGTCGTTGCCCACCTTGTCAGGGTTGTACTGGGTGGGCATGGGCGCCTGCGCCGCCGGCGCGCTGCCCGCGCCCTGAAAGGCGAACGGCGCCTGGCCGGCGCGCTGCGCCGGCGCCGGTTTGCGCGCGCGCAGCACCATGCCCACCACGGCCATGATGACCAGGGCCAGCAGGCCGAACATCAGAAACTGCGCGAACTCCGCGCCCAGCCCCAGCGAATTGGCCAGCCAGGCCAGGCCCAGGCCTGCGGCCAGGCCGCCGAGCATCGCGCCCCAGGGTTTCTTGGGGGCGGCAGCAGCCGCACCCGGCGCGGCTGCGGGCTTGGCCGCGCTGTTGCTGGCGGCGTTTTGCGCCGGCGCGCCAGCGGGCGCGGCAGGCGGCCTAGCCGCGTCGCGCTGCATCACGTTGGTGGACTGCCGTCCCATGGACTTGCCGCCGCCCAGGCGCCTGGCCTCGGCATCGGGATGGGCGATTGCCAGCATGGCAATCAGAATCACTGACCAGAGTTTCATCATGTCTGCTCCATAAGGATGGTGGGTTTCAGATAACGGTTCAACACTTGATGCCGACATGCAGGGCCACTACGCCGCCCGTCATGTTGTGATAGTCCACATGGCCGAAGCCGCTTTGCTGCATCAGGGCCTTGAGTTCTTCCTGGCCCGGGTGCATGCGGATCGATTCGGCCAGGTAGCGGTAGCTGTCGGCGTCGCCGGCCACCATGCTGCCCAGGCGCGGCAGCACGCTGAACGAATACCAGTCGTAGGCCTTGGACAGGGGCTTGGCCACCTTGGAAAACTCCAGCACCAGCAGGCGCCCGCGCGGCTTGAGCACGCGGCACATCTCGCGCAGCGCCGCGTCCTTGTGCGTCATGTTGCGCAGGCCGAAGGCCACGCTGACCAGGTCGAAGTGGTTGTCGGCAAACGGCAGGTGCTCGGCGTCGCACACCAGCGTGGGCAGCACCACGCCCTTGTCGATCAGCCGGTCGCGGCCCACGCTGAGCATGGCCTGGTTGATGTCGGTATGCACCACGCGGCCGGTGGCGCCCACCTTCTTGGAGAAAGCCAGCGCCAGGTCGCCCGTGCCGCCGGCGATGTCGAGCACCTGGTCGCCCTCGCGCAGGTTGGCCACCATCACGGTGTAGGCCTTCCAGGCGCGGTGCAGGCCGCCGGACATCAGGTCGTTCATCACGTCGTATTTGCCGGCCACCGAATCGAACACGCCGCGCACGCGGCGCGCCTTGTCCTGCTCGTCGACGGTTTCAAATCCGAAATGTGTGGTGCTCATGGCGTTTCATGCTAGGCGTCAAAGGCCCAGGCGCATAGCGACAACCCCGCGCAGGCGTGGGACAAGTGTCGTAAAAAGGTTGCAAACGGGGTTGGGGCCGGCCACGTCAGCGCGTACGGGTGATCGTGGTGCCGCGCGGGCGCATGGGCGCGTCGCGGTCCAGCCCGGCCTCCTGCAGGCGCTGCAGGTAGCGCTGCCACAGGCTGTCCTGGTTCTGGCCCAGCTCGTGCAGATAGTCCCAGGTGAAGATGCCGCTGTCGTGCCCGTCGGAGAAAACCGGTTTGACCGCGTAGTTGCCCACGGGCTCCAGGTCCAGCAGCGTAACGTCGCGCTTGCCGGTCTGCAGCACGTCCTGCCCGGGCCCGTGGCCCTGCACCTCGGCCGATGGCGAGTACACGCGCAGCAGCTCGAACGGGAGGCGAAACGCCGCGCCACCGGCGAACACCACCTCCAGCACGCGCGACTGTTCGTGTACGGTGATGGACTGGGGAACCGGGGTGTTTCTGGTCAGGCCGGGCATGGGGCAAAGGCGGTGCTGCACACCCACCGGCGGTGGGCATGCGGGGATTGTCCCCGGTTGCGCATAGCCCCTGCAAAAAACGGATATCGCGGGGCCGGGTCAGCGGCCTGCGGCCCAGGCGTCCAGGCGCTGGCACATGTCGGCGTGCACCTGCTCCAGGCGCGCGTGCAAGGCCTGCTCCAGCTCGGGCGCGCTGGGGCGCTGGGCGGCGGCCCAGACGGGTGCGGGAAAGTGGCTGTCCCAGTCGAACCGCGCGATCACGTGCCAGTGCAGGTGCGGCACGACGTTGCCCAGCGCCGCCAGGTTGATCTTGCTGGGCTGCAGCTGCGCGCGCAGCACCTCCTCGACGATGGCCACGGCCTGCATGCAGTGCAGGCGGTCGGGCGCGTCCAGATCGGAAAACTCCGCCGCGTGGGCGTTCCAGACCACGCGGTAGAAGGCCGGGAAGCCCGCCTCCTGCGCGTGGATGACGCGCACGCGCGCGCCGCGCCAGACAAGCAGGCCGCCGTCGGCGCTGCACAGGGGGCAGTCGTGCTGCGTCATACCAGAACCCTTTCTATGCCGCCAGCGTTGGCGCGCGCCACGTACTCGGGCAGCCAGTTGTCGCCCAGGATCTGCTTGCACATCTCGACCACGATGTAGTCGGCCTCCAGCAGGCCGGTGGTCAGGTCGTTCTCGTAGCGCGAGACGCCCTGCAGGCAGCTGGGGCAGCTGGTCAGCATCTTGATGTTGTCCTGCGCGCCCACGGCGCCGCTGGCGCGCAAGGCGGCCTCGCCCTTGCGGATTTCCTCGGTCTTGCGAAAGCGCACCTGGGTGGACACGTCGGGGCGCGACACGCCCAGCGTGCCCGATTCACCGCAGCAGCGCTCGCTCTTGAGCACCTTGTCGCCCACCAGCGCGCGCACGGTCTGCATCGAGTCGCCCTGCTTCATCGGGTTGTGGCAGGGCTCGTGGTACAGGTAGCCGCCCTGGCCGGCCGGCAGGGTAATGCCCTTCTCCAGCAAAAATTCGTGGATGTCCACGATGCGGCTGCCGGGGAAGATCTTGTCGAATTCGTAGCCCTGCAGCTGGTCGTAGCAGGTGCCGCACGACACCACCACGGTCTTGATGTCCAGGTAGTTCAGCGTGGTCGCCACGCGGTGGAACAGCACGCGGTTGTCGGTGATCATCTTGTCGGCCTTGTCCTGCAGGCCGTTGCCGCGCTGCGGGTAGCCGCAGCACAGGTAGCCGGGCGGCAGCACCGTCTGCACGCCGGCGTGCCACAGCATGGCCTGCGTGGCCAGGCCGACCTGGCTGAACAGCCGCTCGGAGCCGCAGCCGGGGAAGTAGAACACCGCCTCGCTGTCGCTGCTGGCCTGCGGGTCGCGGATGATGGGCACGTAGTCCTTGTTCTCGATGTCCAGCAGCGCGCGCGCCGTCTTCGTCGGCAGGCCGCCGGGCAGCTTCTTGTTGACGAAGTGGATCACCTGCTCCTTGATCGGCGCGGCGCCCACGGTGGCAGGTGGGCGCGCGGTCTGCGCCTTGGCAACGCTCTTGAGCACATCCACCGCCAGGCGCTGCGCCGGAAAGCCCACGTTCACCATGCCGGCGCGCAGCACGTTGATGGTGCGCGGCTCGGTCGAGTTGAGCATCGCCATGGCCAGCTTGTTGCCGGCGCGCCAGCTCTTCTTGTCCATCTTGACCAGCAGGTTGCGCATGGCCATGGTCACGTCGCCGAAGTCGATCTTGACCGGGCAGGGGTTGAAGCACTTGTGGCAGATGGTGCAGTGGTCGGCCACGTCCTCGAACTCCTGCCAGTGGTGGCTGGAGATGCCCCGGCGCGTTTGCTCCTCGTACAGGAACGCCTCGGCCAGCAGCGAGGTGGCCAGGATCTTGTTGCGCGGGCTGTACAGCAGGTTGGCGCGCGGCACGTGCGTGGCGCACACCGGCTTGCACTTGCCGCAGCGCAGGCAGTCCTTGACGCTGGCGACGATGCTGCCGATGTCGCTCTGCTGCATGATCAGCGACTCGTAGCCCATCAGGCCAAAGCTGGGCGTGTAGGCGTTGGTCAGGTCGGCAAAGGGCAGCGAGCGGCGCGTATTTTTATGAGAAAAATCAGGCTCTAGCGCTTTACCAGAAAGCGCCATTAGCTCTTGATTTCGTAGCAATTTTCCGCGATTGAAGCGTCCTTGCGGATCGACGCGGCGCTTGTACTCGGCAAACGGCGCCAGCTCGGCGTCAGTCAAGAATTCCAGCTTGGTGATGCCGATGCCGTGCTCGCCCGAGATCACGCCGTCCAGGCTGCGCGCCAGCTCCATGATGCGCCCCACCGCCTCGTGCGCGGTCTGCAGCATGGCGTAGTCGTCGCTGTTGACCGGAATGTTGGTGTGCACGTTGCCGTCGCCCGCGTGCATGTGCAGGGCCACCCAGACGCGGCCCTTGAGCACCTTCTGGTGGATGGCGGCAGCTTCCTTCAGGATGGGCTCGAACGCGGCGCCGGCAAAAATCTCGGCCAGCGGCTTTTGCAGCTGCGCCTTCCAGCTCGCGCGCAGGGAATGGTCCTGCAACTGCGGGAACAGCGCGGCCGCGCCGTCCAGCCAGCCCTGCCACAGCGCGCGCACCTCGGCCACCAGGCCTTGCGCCTGCGCCACGCGGTCGCCCAGCAGCTCGGCCGCCGAGATGCCCTGCGCGTCGTCGGACTTGCCCAGCGGCAGGTCGCCGCGCGCAAAGAACGCCGCCAGCGCGTCGCACAGCGCCAGCTTGTTGCGCAGGCTCAGCTCGATGTTGATGCGCTCGATGCCGTCGGTGTACTCGGCCATGCGCGGCAGCGGAATGACCACGTCCTCGTTGATCTTGAAGGCGTTGGTGTGCTTGGAGATGGCCGCCGTGCGCTTGCGGTCGAGCCAGAACTTCTTGCGGGCCTCGCTGCTCACGGCCGTAAAGCCCTCGCCCTCGCGCGAGTTGGCGATGCGCACCACCTCGGCGGTGGCGCGGGCCACGGCGTCGGGGTCGTCGCCCACGATGTCGCCGACCAAAACCATCTTGGGCAGGCGGCCCGCGCCCTTCTTGCTCTTGGTGGCGTAGCCCACGGCCTTCAGGTAGCGGTCGTCCAGATGCTCCAGGCCGGCCAGCAGCACACCGCTGCGCTGGGCTTCAGCGAACATGAAGTCCTTGATCTCGACGATGCTGGGCACGGCGAGTTTTGCCGAGCCGAAAAACTCCAAGCACACGGTGCGCGTGTGCGCCGGCATGCGGTGCACGATCCAGCGCGCGCTGGTGATCAAGCCGTCCGTGCCCTCCTTTTGCACACCCGGCAGGCCGGCGAGGAACTTGTCGGTCACGTCCTTGCCCAGGCCCTCCTTGCGGAAGGACTTGCCGGGGATGTCCAGGCGTTCGGTGCGGATCGGCGTCTTGCCGTCGGCCTGGAAGTAGGCCAGCTCGAAGCTCGCTACCTCCGCATCATGGATCTTGCCCAGGTTGTGGTTGATGCGCGTGACTTCCAGCCACTCGGCGTCGGGCGTGACCATGCGCCAGCTCGCCAGGTTGTCCAGCGCCGTGCCCCACAGCACGGCCTTCTTGCCGCCGGCGTTCATCGCGATGTTGCCGCCGATGCAACTGGCCTCGATGGACGTGGGATCGACGGCGAACACGTAGCCGCCGCGCTCGGCCGCGTCGGCCACGCGCTGGGTGACCACGCCGGCCTCGCTCCAGACCGTCGCCACCTCGTGGTCGAGGCCCGGCAGGCGGCGCATTTCCACCTCGCTCATGGCTTCGAGCTTTTCGGTGTTGATGACGGCGCTGCGCCAGGTGAGCGGAATGGCGCCGCCGGTGTAGCCCGTACCGCCGCCGCGCGGGATGATGGTCAGCTCCATCTCGATGCAGGCGGCGACCAGCCCCGCCATTTCGGCCTCGGTGTCGGGCGTGAGCACGACGAAGGGGAACTCCACGCGCCAGTCGGTGGCGTCCGTCACGTGGCTGACGCGCGAGAGCCCGTCGAACTTGATGTTGTCCTTGGCCGTATGGCGGCCCAGGCGCTTTTCCACGCTCTTGCGCAGGGCGGCCACCTCGACCAGCGTGGCGTCGAACTCGGCAATGGCGCGGTTGGCCGCCTCCATCAGCTGGCCCACGCGGCGGTCGCGCTCCAGGTTTTCCTCGGGCGTGCGGCGCTTGCCGATCTCGCCCATGCGGTGGCGCATCGCGTCCACCAGGGCCTTGCGGCGCGCGGGGGTGTGGATCAGGTCGTCCTGCAGGTAGGGGTTGCGCTGCACCGCCCAGATGTCGCCCAGCACCTCGTAGAGCATGCGCGCCGAGCGGCCGGTGCGCCGCTCGCGGCGCAGCAGGTCGAGCACGGCCCAGGCCTCGTGGCCGAGCAGGCGGATGACGATTTCCCGGTCGGAAAAGCTCGTGTAGTTGTACGGGATCTCGCGCAGGCGCACAGGCTCGGCGCCTGCGGCTTGTTGCAAGACGGCCAGCTCGATCGGAACATTCATGGGGAGCAACCTGGGTTGGGCGCGCGGCGCCCTTATGCCTTGGGGCTGGAAATTCTAAGGCGCGATACCCCCTTGCCGTGCAGCAAGCAGGTACCGCGCCATTTTTTGAATGAAAAACGGCTCAAACGCCCGTACTACGGGCGCAACAAGCTACTACTTCAATAGTATTTCAAAAGAGTACGCGACAACGGATGGTGCCCGGCACCTGGGCCAGCTTCTCCAGCGCCAGGTCGGACGAGCGCGCGTCCAGGTCGATCACCACGTAGCCGATGGCCTCGTTGGTCTGCAGGTACTGCCCGCCGATGTTGATGTCGTTGTCCGACAGGATGCGGTTGATCTGCGACAGCACGCCGGGCACGTTGCGGTGAATGTGCAGCAGGCGGTGCTTGCCCGGGTGCGCGGGCAGCGCCACCTCGGGGAAGTTGACCGACGAGGTGCTGGTGCCGTTGTCGCTGTAGGTGATGAGCTTGTGCGCCACCTCCAGGCCGATGTTGGCCTGCGCCTCCATGGTCGAGCCGCCGATGTGCGGCGTGAGGATGACGTTGTCGAGCCCGCGCAGCGGCGAGACGAACTCGTCCTTGGTGCTCTTGGGCTCGACCGGGAAGACGTCGATCGCCGCGCCCAGCAGCTTCTTGTCGCGGATGGCCTGCGCCAGCGGCTCGATCTCGACCACCGTGCCGCGCGCGGCGTTGATCAGGATGGCGCCCGGCTTCAACCGCGCGATTTCGGCCGCCTTGATCATCCACTTGGTCGAAGGCAGGTCGGGCACGTGCAGGCTGACGATGTCGCTGCTGGCCAGCAGTTCGTCGAGGCTGGCGGCCTGGCGCGCGTTGCCCAGCGGCAGCTTGGCGACCACGTCGTGGAACTGCACGTGCATGCCCAGGCTCTCGGCCAGCACCGACAGCTGCGTGCCGATGGAGCCGTAGCCCACGATGCCCAGCGTCTTGCCGCGAATCTCGAAGGCGTTGGTGGCGCTCTTGAGCCAGCCGCCGCGGTGCGCCGCGGCGTTCTTCTCGGGAATGCCGCGCAGCAGCAGGATGGCCTCGGCCAGCACCAGCTCGGCCACCGAGCGGGTGTTGGAGTACGGCGCGTTGAAGACGGCAACGCCCTTCTCGCGCGCGGCGTTCAGGTCCACCTGGTTGGTGCCGATGCAAAAGCAGCCAATGGCCACCAGCTTGTGCGCGTGCGCCAGCACCTCGGCCGTCAGCTGGGTGCGCGAGCGCACGCCGATGAAGTGCACGTCGGCGATCTTGCGCTTGAGCTCGTCGCCCTCCAGCGCGCCGGGCAGCAGCTCGACCTGGGAATAGCCGGCGGCGTGCAGCGCGTCCACGGAGCAGGAGTGGACGCCTTCGAGCAACAGAAACTTGATCTTGCTTTTATCCAGAGAAGTCTTGGCCATGGCTTGATAACCCAGGGTGATACCCCGTGCGGGGCGTTGCGGACGAAAAAAGGGGAAGCGCCATCATTGTGCAGTGCACAAATCCTTGCTGGCATCCGGGCAATTGCAGAGCCATGCGCCGCCATGGGTGAATTGGCCGTGACGGCGTTATGCGAATGTCACAATCGGTGTCACTTCCGACCGGCGGGTTTACCCGGTTGTTGCTGCATTTTGCGTATGCGACAACGTCACACGACTGTCACGCAACAGGTTCATCGTGTGAACCGAAGCCTTTAGCCCCTTTCTGAGGAGAAACCATGCAATTCAAGCACCTGGCCCTGGCCACCGCCCTGCTCGCCACCGGCCTCGCCGCGCAAGCGCAGACCGAAATCCAGTGGTGGCATTCGATGACCTCGGTGAACAACGACTGGGTCAACGACCTGGCCAAGGAGTTCAACGAAAGCCAGACGGAATACAAGGTGGTGCCCACGTTCAAGGGCTCGTACCCCGAGAGCATGACGGCGGCCATCGCCGCCTTCCGCTCGGGCAACGCGCCCGACATCCTGCAGGTGTTCGAAGTGGGCACCGCCACCATGATGGCCAGCAAGGGCGCCACCGTGCCGGTCGGCAAGGTCATGAAGGACGCGGGCGCCGACTTCAACCCCGCCGGCTACATCCCCGCCGTGGCCGGCTACTACACGGCGCCCAACGGCCAGATGCTGAGCATGCCGTTCAACAGCTCGACCACGGTGTTCTACTACAACAAGGACGCCTTCAAGAAGGCCGGCCTGAACCCCGACAAGGCCCCCGCCACCTGGCCCGAGGTGTTCGAAGCCGCCAAGAAGCTCAAGGAAAGCGGCCACAGCTGCCCGATGACGCTGGCGTGGATGGGCTGGACCCAGCTCGAATCGTTCTCCACCTGGCACAACGTGGAATTCGCCACGCACAAGAACGGCCTGGCCGCCGACGGCTACAAGGCGCGCCTGAAGGTCAACTCGCCGCTGCACGTGCGCCACTTCGAGAACCTGGCCAAGCTCGCCAAGGAGGGCGAGTTCGTCTACAAGGGCCGCAATTCCGACGCCCAGGCCTCGTTCACCTCGGGCGAGTGCGCGATGATCCAGACCTCGTCGGGCTTCTACGGCAGCGTCGCCAAGAACGCCAAGTTCGCCTACGGCATCGCCCCGATGCCCTACTACCCGGACGTCAAGGGCGCGCCGCAGAACACCGTGATCGGCGGCGCGTCGCTGTGGGTCATGGCCGGCAAGACGCCCGAGAAGTACAAGGGCGTGGCCAAGTTCTTCGAGTTCATCTCGCAGACCAAGGTGCAGGCCGCCAGCCACCAGCGCACCGGCTACCTGCCGATCACCATGGCCGCGTACGACCTGACGAACAAGTCCGGCTTCTATGAAAAGCACCCCGGCACCGACGTGGCCGTGAACCAGATGGTGCGCAAGGTGACCGACAACTCGCGCGGCATCCGCCTGGGCAACTACGTGCAGATCCGCACCATCGAGGACGAGGAAACCGAGCAAATCTGGTCCGGCAAGAAGACCGCCAAGGAGGCGCTGGACGCCATCGTCTCGCGCGGCAACGAGTTGCTGGCACGCTTCGAGAAGTCGTACAAGAAGTAATCCCCGGCGCACGCCCATCCACCGCCCGCTGGCCTGCCAGGCCTGCGGCGGTTTTTTTGTTTATTCACCACCATGGAAAAACGCGTTCTTTTCCGCTCGTCGTGGCTGCCCTGGGCGCTCATCGCGCCGCAGCTGGCCATCATCAGCGTGTTCTTTTTCTGGCCCGCGGCGCAGGCGGTGCTGCAGTCGTTCCAGCAGGAGGACGCCTTCGGCATGAGCACCGAATGGGTCGGCCTGGCCAACTTCGTCAACCTGTTCGGCGACCCGTCGTACCTGGACTCATTCCAGCGCACGGCGCTGTTCTCGGTGCTGGTGGCCGGCATCGGCATCGCGCTGGCGCTCGTGCTGGCCATTTTTGCCGACCGCATCGTGCGCTTCGCCATGCTGTACAAGACGCTGCTCATCGTGCCCTACGCCGTGGCGCCGGTGATCGCGGGCGTGCTGTGGGTGTTCCTGCTGTCGCCGTCGATCGGCGTGGTCACCTACTACCTGGGCAAGCTGGGCTACGAGTGGAACAGCATGATGAACGACAGCCAGGCCATGGCGCTGATCGTCATGGCGTCGGTGTGGAAGCAGATCTCGTACAACTTCCTGTTCTTCCTGGCCGGGCTGCAGTCCATCCCCAAGGCGCTGATCGAGGCCGCCTCCATCGACGGCGCCGGCCCCTGGCGGCGCTTTTGGAACATCCAGCTGCCGCTGCTCTCGCCAACCACCTTCTTCCTGCTGGTGATCAACATCGTCTACGCCTTCTTCGACACCTTCGGCATCATCGACGCCGCCACGCAGGGCGGGCCGGGGCAGTCCACCTCCATCCTGGTCTACAAGGTGTACCAGGACGGCTTCAAGGCGCTGGACCTGGGCGGGTCGGCCGCGCAGTCGGTGATCCTGATGTTCATCGTCATCGCACTGACGGTGGTGCAGTTCCGCTACGTCGAGAAAAAAGTCCAATACTGAGGCCCCCATGGTTGACCGCAATCCCTGGCTGACCTTCCTCTCCCACGCCGTGCTGGTGCTGGGGGTGTGCATCGTCGCCTTTCCCCTGTACCTGGCGTTCGTCGCCTCCACGCACACGTCCGAAGCCGTCGTGCAGTCGCCCATGCCGCTGCTGCCCGGCGCCCACCTGTGGGAGAACTACCAGGCCGCGCTGCTCGGCTCGGGCAAGCTCGGCTCCAACACCACGGCGCTGCACATGATGTGGGTGAGCTTCGTCGTGGCCATGATCATCACGTTGGGCAAGATCGCCATTTCGCTCCTGTCGGCGTTCGCCATCGTGTACTTCCGCTTCCCATTCAAGATGCTGTGCTTCTGGGCCATCTTCGTGACGCTGATGCTGCCCGTGGAGGTGCGCATCCTGCCCACCTACAAGGTGGTGGCCGACCTGGGCCTGCTCAACAGCTACGCCGGCCTGTCGCTGCCGCTGATCGCGTCGGCCACGGCCACGTTCCTGTTCCGCCAGTTCTTCCTGACGGTGCCCGACGAGCTGGTGGAGGCCGCGCGCATCGACGGCGCCGGCCCGATGCGCTTCTTCAAGGACATCCTGGTGCCGCTGTCGCGCACCTCGATCGCAGCGCTGTTCGTGATCCAGTTCATCTACGGCTGGAACCAGTACCTGTGGCCGCTCCTGATGACCACCAGCGAGGACATGTACCCGGTGGTGATCGGCATCAAGCGCATGCTCGCCGGCGGCGACGCCAACGTGGACTGGAACATCGTCATGGCCACGACCATCGTCGCCATGCTGCCGCCCACGCTGGTGGTGATACTGATGCAAAAATGGTTCGTGAAGGGCCTGGTGGATACAGAAAAATAAGCCAAAACAGCCCATAACTCGCTTACATACTGCGCAAACAGCTATTGAATTGATTGCAAAATGGCATCCATTTCCCTGAAAGACATCGTCAAGCGCTACGGCCACGGGCCCAAGGCCAACCAGGTCATCCACAGCGTCAACGCCGAGATCCGCGACGGCGAGTTCGTCGTGCTGGTCGGCCCGTCGGGCTGCGGCAAGTCCACGCTGCTGCGCATGATCGCCGGGCTGGAGGAAATCACCGGCGGCGAGCTGCGCATCGGCGAGCAACTGGTCAACGACCTGGAGCCGGCCAAGCGCAACATCGCCATGGTGTTCCAGAACTACGCGCTCTACCCGCACATGAGCAACTTCGAGAACATGGCCTACGGCCTGAAGCTCGCCAAGGTGCCCAAGGACGAGATCCGCCGCCGCGTGGACAAGGCCGCCAAGATCCTGGAGCTGGGCGGCCTGCTGGAGCGCAAGCCGCGCGAGCTCTCCGGCGGCCAGCGCCAGCGCGTGGCCATGGGCCGCGCCATCGTGCGCGAGCCGCAGGTGTTCCTGTTCGACGAGCCGCTGTCCAACCTGGACGCCAAGCTGCGCGGCCAGACGCGCATCGAGATCCAGAAGCTGCACGCGGAGCTGGGCATCACCAGCCTGTTCGTCACGCACGACCAGGTCGAGGCCATGACGCTGGCGCAGCGCATGGTGGTGATGAACGCCGGCCGCGTCGAGCAGTTCGGCACGCCCGAGGAGGTCTACCACACGCCGGCGACGACCTTCGTCGCCAACTTCATCGGCTCGCCGCCCATGAACCTGCTCAAGAACGCCCCCGGCGGCAAGGCCGGGCGCATCCTGGGCATACGCCCCGAGCACATCGACCTGGTGGACGCGGGCGGCTGGGAGTTCCAGGTGGAGACCGTCGAGCTGCTGGGCGCCGAGCGCCTGCTCTACGGCAAGGTGGGCGGCGAGGACGTGACCGTGCGCACCGAGGAATCGCGCTCCTACCCCAAGCCGGGCGAGACCGCGCGCATCGCCCCGCGCGAAGACCGCCTGCACTGGTTCGACGCCGCCAACGGCCAAAGGATTGCCGCATGACCGCCACGCACTGGCCCTACCCCCGCTGGATCGCCCACCGCGGCGCCGGCAAGCTCGCGCCCGAGAACACCCTGGCGGCCTTTCGCCTGGGCGCCGCGCACGGCTGGCGCATGTTCGAGTGCGACGCCAAGCTCAGCGCCGACGGCGTCGTCTTCCTGATGCACGACAGCACGCTGGAGCGCACCACCAACGGCAGCGGCGTGGCCGGCGCGCAGCCCTGGAGCGAGCTGGCGCAGCTGGACGCCGGCGCCTGGCACTCGCGCCGCTACGCGGGCGAGCCGCTGCCCACGCTGCAGAACGTGGCACGCTGGTGCATCGCCAACGCGCTCATGCTCAACATCGAGATCAAGCCCACGCCCGGCACCGAGCTGGAGACCGGCCGCGCCGTGGCGCGGCTCGCCGCCCAGCTGTGGCAGGGGCAGGCGGCGCCGCCGCTGCTCACCTCGTTCCAGCCCGACGCCCTGGCCGGCGCGCGCGAAGCCGCCCCCGACCTGCCGCGCGGCCTGCTGCTCGACCAGCTGCACGACGGCTGGCTCGACAGCGCACGCCAGCTGGGCTGCGCCGCAGTGGTCTGCAACCACGCGCTGTGGGACGCGGCCACCGTGCAGGCCGTGCGCGTGGCCGGGCTGCGTGCCCTGAGCTACACCGTGAACGACGAGTGGGCGGCCGAGCGCCTGATCGCGCTGGACACCGACGGCATCATCACCGACCGCATCGACCTGTTCAGCCCGGCGGCGTAAAGGCAACACGCAACCGGCCCCGGGCGCCCCGCAACGGCGACAATGCGCCCCACCATGCCCCGCCCCCTGCCCCTTTCCGCCGCGCCGCTGCGGCGCGCGCGCACCAGCGGCACGCGCCTGCCGCCGATCTGGCTGCTGCCCTGGCTGCTGGCCCTGGCCTGCCTGCTGGCGGCGCGCCCGGCGCACGCCGCCGACACCCTCGCCGCCCCCATCGGCCCCACCATCCCCATCGGGCTGGCCCCCGCGGGCAACGGCGGCGCGCCGGCCGCCAGCGTCGAGGAGCTGCGCCGCAGGCTCGATGCCGTGCCGCAGCAATTGGGCGAAGACGACGACGGCCGCAAGCTGCTGGCCGAGCTGAACGCCATAGGCGCCGCCGCCGAACAGCTGGTGCTGCGCCGCAGCACCGACCTGAACGACCTGGACCTGCGCCTGCAGGGCCTGGGGCCGGCGCCCGGGCAGGGCGCCCCGGCCGACACGCCCGACGTGCGCACGCAGCGGCGCACGCTGGAGCACCAGCGCGCCGTGGTGGACGCCAACCTCAAGCTGGCGCGCCTGCTCGCCGTGGACGCGGAGCAGCGCAGCGCCGACGTGGTGCGCCAGCGCCGCGCGCTGTTCCGCCAGACGCTGAGCGCACGCGCCGCATCGCCCCTGGCACCCGCCTTCTGGCGCAACCTGGCCAGCGCCGCCCCCGACGACGCGGGCCGGCTGCGCCACCTGGCCGGCCTGCTGCGGGCGCAGGCCGCCGGCGCCTGGCACGGCCCGCAGCGCGGCGCCATGCTGGGCTGCCTGCTGCTGGCGCTGGCGCTGCTGCTGGCCGGCACCTGGCTGGCCGAACGCATCCTGATCCGCGTGCTGCCGCCCCGCCTGCCGGCCACGCGGCTGCGCCGCACGCTGCTGGCCGGCTGCGCCGTCGTGGCCAACGTGCTCATCGCCGGCATGGCGCTGCAGCTCGCCTGGGGCGGCCTGGCGCTGGCCGACGCGCTGCCCGCTCCGCTGCAGGCGCTCAGGCAGGCCAGCCTGCGCGCCGGCGCCTACGCCGCCTTCATCGTCACCCTGGGCCACGCGCTGCTGTCGCGCCGGCACAGCTCCTGGCGGCTGCTGCCCATCGACGACGCCCTGGCGCGGCGCCTGAGCCCGTTTCCCTGGTGGCTGGGCCTGCTGGCGCCGCTGGGCGTGCTGGCGGCCGACGTGAACGCCATCGTCGGCGCCAGCCTGGCGGCCGACGTGCTGGTGCACACCTGCGTCGCGCTACTGCTGTCGGCCAGCGTGGCCAAGGCGCTGGGGCACTGGCGCAGCAGCCTGCTGCTGGCGGCGCCGGCCGGCGCGGACGCCGAGGCGGGCACCGCGCCGCCCACGCCGCGCCAGCCGCTGTGGCTGATCGCCGCGCTGGCCTGTGCCGGCGTGGCCGTGGCAGCCGCCCTGCTGGCCGTGGCGCTGGGCTACGTGGCGCTGGCCGGGCTGCTGGCGCGCCAGATGGTCTGGGCCGGCGTGGTGCTGGCCACCACCTATCTGCTGAGCCTGCTGGCGGACGACCTGTGCGAGGCGCTGCTGTCCTCGCACAGCCGGTTCGGCGCGCACCTGCGCGGCGCGCTGAACGTGCACGCCAGGCTGCTCGACCAGGCGGCGGTGCTGGCCTCGGGCGCGCTGCGCCTGCTGCTGCTGTTCTACATGGTGATCGCGCTGATGGCCCCGTTCGGCACCAGCCCCGACGAGGTGTTCCGCCGGGGCAGCAGCATGGACCACAGCCTGCGCATCGGCGGCTTCATGCTGGGCTCGCAGCAGCTGCTCATGGCGCTGGCCGTGGCGTGCGTGGGCTTTGGCGCCGTGCGCATGTTCAAGCACTGGCTGAGCGAGCGCTACTTTCCGCACACGGCGCTGGAGCCGGGCATGCGCAGCTCCATCGTCACGCTGCTGGGCTCGGTCGGGTTCGTCTTCGTCGTGGCGCTGGCGCTGGCCAGCCTGGGCATCAGCGTGGAGCGCATCGCCTGGGTGGCCAGCGCGCTGTCGGTGGGCATCGGCTTCGGCCTGCAGGCCATCGTGCAGAACTTCATCGCGGGCCTGATCCTGCTGGCCGAGCGCCCGGTCAAGGTGGGCGACTGGGTGCTGCTGGGCGACACCGAGGGCGACGTGCGCCGCGTCAACGTGCGCGCCACCGAGATCCAGCTGTCCGACCGCTCGACGGTCATCGTGCCCAACTCGGAGTTCATCACCAAGACCGTGCGCAACATGACGCAGGCCGGCGCCCAGGGCCGCGTGCTGCTGCGCCTGCCGGCGCCGCTGGACGCCGACGCGCGGCGCCTGCGCGAGCTGATCCTGCGCTGCTTCGCGGACCACCCCGGCATCCTGGCCGAGCCCGCGCCGTCGGTCACGCTGGAGGGCATACAAAGCGGCACGCTGACCTTTCTGGCCATTGGCTACGTCGCCAACCCGCGCCAGGTCGGCGGCGTGCGCAGCGACGTGCTGTTCGCCATCCTGGATGCGCTGCGCCAGGCCGGGCTGGCGCTGTCGCCGCCGGCCACCACGTCGGTGGCGCAGGCGCCAGCCGATGCGGGCGCGCCGCCGGCAGCCAGCGGCAGCGCCCCCTGAAAGCTACTGTTTATATAGCTTATTGCGCTTTATCCATGCGCCTTTCAGGCCAATTTGACTCATAAAACCGGCTGCGCGCGCAGATACGCGGCCACCTGGGCCAGCAGCGCGTCCAGGTGCTGCTGCAGCGGTGCAAAGCCCGCGTTGGGCGCGCGCGTGTCCTCGTCCATGTAGACCGGCCGGCGTATCTCGATCTGCAGGCTGTGGCGCCGCTGCTGCGGCTGGCCTATGCGCGCGATCAGTTCCACCCCCTTGTAGGGCTCGTTGTACGCCACGCTGTAGCCAAAGCCGCGCAGGGTGTCGCCCACCAGGCGGGCGAACTCGGGCGCGCAGGTGGTGCCGTCGCGGTCGCCCAGCACGAAGTCGGCCAGCGGCGGCGCGTCCGTCCGGCCCAGGCGCTGGTACACGTCGCCCGGCATGGAGTGCAGGTTCAGGTGCCACACGGCGCCGAAGCGCGCCACGCTGGCGTCTATGGCCTGGGCCAGCGCCGCGTGGTAGGGCCGCCAGTAGCGCGCGATGCGCTGCTGCACCTCGGCCACGCCCAGCTTGCGCGCGTACAGCGGCGTGGCCACGCCGCCCTGCACCACGTGCTGCCAGACCAGGCCCAGGCCCTGGCGCGTCTTGGGGCCGGGCGACAGGGGCTGGGGCCAGGCTCCGTCCAACTGCGCGGGGTCCAGGTCGTCGTCGCTGCGGTTGGGGTCGATGTAGGTGCGCGGGAAGGTCGCCTCGATCAGCGTGGCGCCGTGCGCCGGGGCGCTGGCCCACAGGCGCTGCACGTGCGTGTCTTCCCCGCGCCGCAGCAGCGCCATCGGCACGGCGTGGCCAAAGTCCTGCGGGTAGGCCGTGCCGCTGTGCGGCGAGTCGCACACCAGCGGCAGCGCCGCCGCCGTGGGCTGCCACACGCGCACCGGCTCGTGCGGCCGGGGGCTCAGGTCGTCGTGCCAATCCGTCATGGGCCCGGCTTCAGTCAACGCGGATATGGGCGCGCTGCGCCACCTTGGTGTAGCGGGCAATGGCGGCCTGGATCTGCTTGGCGAACTCCTCGGGCGTATTGCCCATGGCCTCGCCCGACACGGACTTCTCCTTTTCCAGGTAGTCCGGCATGGCCATCACCTTGTGCGCGGCGGCGTTGAGCTTGTCGATGATGGCGCGGGGCGTGCCCGCCGGCGCCACCAGGCCGAACCAGCCGCCGTCGCCCATTTCGGGGTAGCCCAGCTCGGCGTAGGTGGGCACGTCGGGCAGCACGCTGCTGCGCTGGTTGGCCAGCACGGCCAGCGCGCGCAGCTGCCCCGCCTGGATGCTGGGCAGCGTGGACGGCAGGTTGTCGGTCATGGAGTTGACCTGGCCCGCCAGGGCGTCCGTCTTGGCCAGGCCCGCGCCCTTGTACGGGATGTGCAGCAGCTTGATGCCCGCCAGGTCCATGAAGTTCTCGATGTTGGCGTGGCCCAGCGACGCCGTGCCGGGCGAGGCGAAGGTGTACTTGCCCGGCTCCTTCCTGGCCAGCGCGATGAATTCCTGCATGGTCTTGGCCGGCACGCTGGGGTGCACGACGAACACGCTGGGCACGCTCATCACGTTGGTGATCGGCGCGAAGTCCTTGATCGGGTCGTACGGCAGCCGGGCGTGTATGGCCGGGTTGGCCCCGTGCGTGCTGACCGTGGCCATGCCGATGGTATAGCCGTCGGGCGCCGACTTGGCGATGGCCGCAGCGCCGATGGCGCCGCCCGCGCCGGCCTTGTTCTCGACCACCACCGACTGGCCCAGCACCGTGGTCAGGCGGTCGGCCAGCAGGCGCGCCACCATGTCGGTCGTACCGCCTGGGGCGAACGGCACGATGAGCTTGATCGGGCGCTCCGGGTAGTCCGCCGCCTGGGCCAGCGGCGTGAGGGCCAGGGCGCAGGCGCAGGCAGCCAGGGACGACAACAGGGTACGGCGCAGGGCCATGGCGAATCTCCTTGGATTGTTGGATGGGAAAGGCAGGCCGATTCTTGAGCGCCCCGGGGCTTTGTGAAAAGCGACAAAATGGCGCCGACTCATTACCAACGCTCATCAATCCATGCGCATGCACTCGCCCTCGCTGCCCGAGCTCCACGCCTTCGCCTGCGCGGCCCGCCTGGGCAGCTACTCGCAGGCGGCGGCGCAGTTGCAGGTCACGCAGGGCGCCATCAGCCGCGCCATTGCCCGGCTGCAGGAGCACCTGGAGCTGCAGTTGTTCGAGCGTGCCGGGCGCCGCTGTGTGCTCACGCACGCCGGGGCCGAGTACCTGCGCGCCGTGGCGCCGTCGGTGGACGCCATCGAGGCTGCCACGCGCGCCGTGCGCGAACGGCGCAAGCCGCGCCAGCTGCGCCTGGCCGTGGCGCCCACGCTGTTCAGCCACTGGCTGATTCCGCGCCTGCCCGGCTTCGCCGCCCGCCACCCGGGCATAGGCCTGGCGTTTGCGCCCTACCAGCGCAACGACCCGTTGACCGCGCCCGACGTGGACGCCTGGATCTGCGTCGGCCGCAGCGCCTGGCCCGACGGCATCGCCACCGACTACCTGGTGGGGCGCGAGCTGGTGCCCATCTGCCACCCGGCGGCGCAGCCGTCGATACGCGCGCCGGCCGACCTGCTGGCCCAGCCCCTGCTATTCCACACCCACTACCCGGACAACTGGCGCCACTGGTTCGCCGGCGTGGGCTGCGCGCACGGGCCCTTGGTGCCGGCGGCGGACTTCGAGCTGGTGTCGCTGCTGGTGCAGGCCGTCATCGCCGGCATGGGCGTGGCCGTGGTGCAGCGCGCCCTGGTCGAGCCCGAACTGGCCGCCGGGCGCATCGCCATCGCCCTGGATGCGCCGGTGCTGCTGGAGCGCGGCTACCACCTGTGCCTGCGCAGCGGCCGGGCGCCGCAGCCGGCCCTGCAGGAATTGCGCGCCTGGCTGCTGGAGCAGGCGGGCACGCCGACGCCCGGCTGAGACTCAGCCGCGCCAGGCGCGCAGCCACAGCCACTGGCTGCTGGCACAGGCCACTACCAGGGCGGCGTAGGTCAGCATGGTGCCGTCGCGCCCCTGCAGCACCAGGCCGCCGGCCAGCACGCAGCAGCCGACGATGGAGTGAACCGCCCACGGCCGCCACCAGCCGCGCCCGGCAGCCCGCCGGCGCAGCAGCAGATGGCTCAGCAGCACCAGCGCCGCGGCGACGGACAGCGCGGGCGCGATGAAATTCAGCAGATGGTTGAATGCGGCAAGCAGGCCCATGGTGCGGCGCGGGTCGGGATCAATCCCCTGGAAAACGCCCAGGTGCGGCGCCAATTTTATAATCGCCCTCCATGGCAGTCTGGGCCCTGGGCATCAATCATCACACCGCGCCGCTGGATCTGCGCGGGCGCTTCGCGTTCGCGCTCGACCAGATCGCGCCCACGCTGCACGGGCTGCGCCAGGCGCTGGCCGGATCGGCCCGCCACCCCGAGGTGGAGACCGCCATCATCTCCACCTGCAACCGCACCGAAATCTACTGCGCCGCGCAGGCGCCGGCGCTGGAGCACACGCTGGACTGGCTGGCCGGCAGCGGCGGCGTGGCGCCGGCGCTGCTGCGCTCGCACTCCTACCAGCTGCAGGACGGCCTGGTGGCGCGCCATGCCTTCCGCGTGGCCAGCGGGCTCGACTCGATGGTGCTGGGCGAGGCGCAGATCCTGGGCCAGATGAAGGACGCCGTGCGCGCCGCCGAAGGCGCGGGCGCCCTGGGCAGCACGCTCAACCAGCTGTTCCAGCGCAGCTTTGCCGTGGCCAAGGAGGTGCGCACCAGCACCGACATCGGCGCGCACAGCATCAGCATGGCCGCCGCTGCGGTGCGGCTGGCGGGCCAGCTGTTCGAGGACCTGTCCAGGATCCGCGTGCTGTTCGTCGGCGCGGGCGAGATGGTCGAGCTGTGCGCCACGCACTTTGCCGCCAGGAACCCGCGGCACATCGCCATTGCCAACCGCACGCTGGAGCGCGGCGAAAAGCTCGCCGGGCGCTTCGGCGCCACCGTGATGCGCCTGGCCGAGCTGCCCGAGCAGTTGCACGAGTTCGACGCCATCATCAGCTGCACCGCGAGCAGCCTGCCCATCATCGGCCTGGGCGCGGTCGAGCGCGCTTTGAAGAAGCGCCGCCACCGCCCGATCTTCATGGTCGACCTGGCCGTGCCGCGCGACATAGAACCCGAGGTCAAGCAGCTGGACGACGTCTACCTGTACACCGTGGACGACCTGGCCAGCGTGGTGCAGACCGCCCAGGCGCAGCGCCAGGCGGCCGTGGCCCAGGCCGAGGCCATCATCGACGCCGGCGTGCAGAGCTTCATGCACTGGCTGGACCTGCGCCAGGGGGGCGAAGGCACGGTGCCGCTGATCCAGCAGCTCAACAGCCAGGCCGACGCCTGGCGCGCGCTGGAGATCGCACGCGCCAAAAAGCTGCTGGCCCGGGGCGAGGACATCGACACGGTGCTCGACGCGCTCTCGCGCGGCCTCACGCAGAAGATGCTGCACGGCACCATGGCCGAGCTGCACGCGGGCGACGCACAGGCGCGAGCACAAACGGCGGACACCGTCGCGCGGCTGTTCCTGCGCTCGCGCGGGCGCTCCTAGCTGCGCCAGAAAATATCAATAAAAACAGGCTCAAACGCTTATCCATAAAGCGTTGACAGCTATCGTTCTTTAAATTCCCGCACTTCCAATGAAACCTTTTCTCCGCAGCCAGTTGGAGCGCTACGCCCAGCGCCTGGGCGAGCTGGACTTCCTGCTCTCGCGCGAAGACATCATGGCCGACATGGCGCAGTACCGCGCCATCTCGCGCGAACACGCCGACGTGACCGCCATCGCCGGGCGCTACGCGCGCTACCTGCAGCGCGAGGCCGACCTGGCCGCCGCGCAGGAGCTGCTGCAGGACGCCGACATGGCCGAGATGGCGCAGGAGGAAATCCAGGCTGCGGAGGCCGAGCTGCTGCTGCTCGAAGACGAACTGCAGCGCCTGCTGCTGCCCAAGGACCCTCAGGATGAGCGCAACGCCTTCGTCGAAATCCGCGCCGGCACGGGCGGCGACGAATCGGCCCTGTTCGCCGGCGACCTGGCGCGCATGTACACGCGCCACGCCGCCAACGTGGGCTGGCGCGTGGAGGTGATGAGCGCCAACGAAAGCGAGCTGGGCGGCTACAAGGAGGTGGTGCTGCGCATCGAGGGCGACAACGTATACGGCGCGCTGCGCTTCGAATCGGGCGGCCACCGCGTGCAGCGCGTGCCCGCCACCGAGACGCAGGGCCGCATCCACACCAGCGCCTGCACCGTGGCCGTGATGCCCGAGCCCGACGAGCAGGCCGCCATCACGCTGAACCCGGCCGACCTGCGCATCGACACCTTCCGCGCCAGCGGCGCGGGCGGCCAGCACATCAACAAGACCGATTCGGCCGTGCGCGTGGTGCACATCCCCACCGGCATCGTCGCCGAATGCCAGGACGGGCGCAGCCAGCACAGCAACAAGGCCAAGGCCTTGCAGGTGCTGCAGGCGCGCATCCAGGAAAAAGAACGCAGCGAGCGCGCCGCCAAGGAGGCGGCCCTGCGCAAGGGCCTGGTGGGCAGCGGCGACCGCAGCGACCGCATCCGCACCTACAACTTCCCGCAGGGGCGGCTGACGGATCACCGCATCAACCTCACGCTGTACAAGCTGCTGGCCATCATGGAAGGCGACCTGGGCGAGGTGCTGGCTGCGCTGCAGCACGCACGCGAGGCCGAACTGCTGGCCGACCTGGAAACCTCTATTTAAGCAAAATCGGCACCAAACGCTTGTCCAGCAAGCGCAAACAGCTATGAACGAAGTAGCAACCGCCGCACAGGCCCTGGTGCAGGCGCAAGCCCTGGGCCTGGCCCGCATCGATGCGCAGATGCTGCTGCTGCACGCGCTGGGCCGCGCCACGGGCGACCGCGCCTGGCTGCTGGCGCACGACGGCGACGCGCTGGATGCCGGCGCGCTGGCCCGCTTCAACGCACTGGCCGCACGCCGGGCGGCGGGCGAGCCCGTGGCCTACCTGACCGGCACCAAGGAGTTCTACGGCCTGGCGCTGCAGGTGGACGCCCGCGTGCTCGACCCGCGCCCCGACACCGAGACGCTGGTGGACTGGGCGCTGGAGCTGCTGCGCGGGCAGCCCGCACCGCGCATCGCCGACCTGGGCACGGGCAGCGGCGCCATCGCGCTGGCGCTGCAAAGCCAGCTGCCCACGGCCCAGGTGCTGGCCGTGGATGCGAGTGAGGATGCACTCACCGTGGCCCGCGCCAACGCCCGGCGCCTGGGCCTGCCCGTGCGCTTTGCAGCAGGCAACTGGCTGGCGGGCGTGCCGGGCCCGTTCGACGCCATCGTCTCGAACCCGCCCTACATCGCCGCGCACGACCCGCATCTGCGGGCGCTGGCGCATGAACCCCTGTCGGCCCTGGCCAGCGGCGCGGATGGCCTGGACGACATCCGCACCATCGTCGCCCAGGCGCCCACGCGCCTTGCCCCCGGCGGCTGGCTGCTGCTGGAGCACGGCCACGACCAGGCCGGCGCAGTGCAGGCGCTGCTGCGCGCCGCCGGCTTCGCACAGGTGGCCAGCCGCTGCGACCTGGCCGGCATAGCCCGGTGCAGCGGCGGGTCAATGCCGCACCCCGGCGGCGGCAAAGTGAAATAATCGGCGGTTACCACCGCCCTGGCACAGGGCTACTTTCAGGAGCATTCATCCCCATGAGCGACGCCCAGCAACGCATCGACCAACTGGTCAAGACCAACGACATCCTGCTGTTCATGAAAGGCAGCCCGAGCTTTCCGATGTGCGGCTTCTCCGGCCGCGCCGTGCAGATCCTGAAGGCCTGCGGCGTGGACGCGGCCAACATCGCCAGCGTGAACGTGCTGGAGGACGACGCCATTCGCCAGGGCATCAAGGACTACAGCCAGTGGCCCACCATCCCGCAGCTGTACGTGCGCGGCGAGTTCATCGGCGGTTCGGACATCATGATGGAGATGTACGAAAAGGGCGAGCTGCAGCCCATCCTCGCGCCCAAGGCCTGAAAGGCCCGCGCCCCCGCACAAACCGCCTCCGGGCGGTTTTTTCACGCCCGGCCAATGCGCCGCACCCGCTTTGTATGGTCGAATAGCTGCCGCAGCCACTCACTTGCCGCCTATGAGCCCATACCAAAGCCTGCTCCTGATCGCCCTCTTGATCGCCGCCAGCGCCTTCTTCTCGATTGCCGAAATCTCGCTCGCGGCCGCGCGGCGCCTGAAGCTGCGGCAACTGCTGCAAGACGGCGACGCGCGCGCCGAGCTGGTGCTCAGGACGCAGGCGCAGCCGGGCGAATACTTCACCGTCACGCAGATCGGCGTCAACGCCGTCGCCATCCTGGGCGGCGTGGTGGGCGAAGGGGCGCTGACGCCCGTCTTTGCCACGGCGGCGCAGTGGTGGCTGCCGGCAGCACAGGCGCAGACGGCGGGCTTTCTGGCGTCGTTCACGCTGGTGACGGCGCTCTTCATCCTGTTTGCCGATTTGCTACCCAAGCGCCTGTCGATGGCCGAGCCCGAGCGCCTGGCGCTGCTGCTGGCGCGCCCCATGCAGGGCTGCACGGTGCTGCTGGGCCCGCTGGTGTGGCTGTTCAACCGCCTGGCCGACGCGGTGGCGCGGCTGCTGGGCCTGCCGACCGAGCGCGACGAGCGCATCACGCCCGAGGACATCCTGGCCATGACCGAGGCGGGCGCGCGCGCCGGCGTGCTGGCCGAGCGCGAGCAGGAAGTGATCGCCAACGTCTTCGAACTGGACTCGCGCACCGTGGGCAGCGCCATGACGCAGCGCGAGCGCATCGCCTGGTTCGACCAGGACGACCCCGACACCGTGATCCGCGCGCGCATCGCCGCCGAGCCGTTTTCCACCTACCCGGTGTGCAAGGGCGACATCGACCACATCGTCGGCTACGTGGACGCCAAGGATCTGTTCCAGCGCGCGCTCAACAACCAGAGCCTGTCGCTGCGCGACGACGCGCTGGTGCACAAGGTGCTGGTGGTACCCGACCGACTGACGCTGGCCGAGGTGCTGGAGCAGTTCCGCCAGGTGCACGAGGACTTTGCCGTCATCGTCAACGAATACAGCCTGGTGGTGGGCGTGGTCACGCTCAATGACGTGATGAGCACCGTGATGGGCGGCCTGGTGGGTCCGAGCGACGAGGAGCAGATCGTGCGGCGCGACGAGCACTCGTGGCTGATGGACGGCGTGACGCCGGTCGAGGACGTGGTGCGCGCCCTGCACCTGGACGGCCTGCCGCACGAGCAGGAGTACGAGACCCTGGGCGGCTTCCTGACCGAAATGCTGCGCCGCGTGCCCCGTCGCACCGACACCGTGAACTGGGGCGGCTACCGCTTCGAGGTGATGGACGTGGACAGCTACCGCATCGACCAGGTGATGGTCTCGCGCCTGCAGCCCGACGCGGGCGCGGGCGCGCAGGCCGGTCAGGCCGATACCGCCGCGTCCTGAAAGCGCCAGTTGCGCTGCGCGGCGAACACGGCGCTGGGGTAGGCCGCCTTGCCCCGGCTGCCGTTGTAGCGCCCCAGCGCCATGTACAGGTCGCCATTCTCGCGATCCAGGTAGTGGCGCAGGATGACGCAGCCAAAGCGCAGGTTGGTCTGCATGTGGAACAGCTTGCCGGCGTCGCCGTCGCCGATCACCCGCACCCAGAAGGGCATGACCTGCATGTAGCCGCGCGCGCCCACGCTGGAGATGGCGTACTTGCGGAACGCGCTCTCGACCTGCACCAGCCCCAGCACCAGGGAAACGTCGAGCCCCGCGCGCTTGGCCTCGTACCAGGCGGTCTGCAGAAAATCGCGCCGCACCTGCCAGTCGGGCTTGCGCCGGCGCAGTTGCTCGCTCATCGTGCCCAGCCAGCGCAGGTAGTGGATGCGCGAGGCGGTGCTGGCAAACAGGGGCTCGGGCGGCGCCATGTCGCTCACGGCGGCGCTGAGCGCCGTGCGCACCGCGTCGGCCAGTGGTTCTTCCAGCTGGCCGCCGGCGTGCGCGGGCGCGGCCAGCCCCAGCCAGCCGGCAGGGCCCGCGGCCAGCGCAGCCAGGCAGGCGCGGCGCCCCGGCCCGCCTGCCGCTATGTCACCGATCACATCCGCTTGCTTCATACCTGCAGCCGGCTCCTTACGAATGCACCCACCTCGGCCAGCGCCACCTTGGTGGCGGCGGCGTCGCGGCGGTGCTGGTATTCGACCACGCCCTCTTTCAGGCCCTTGTCGCCGATCGTCACGCGGTGCGGCACGCCGATCAGCTCCCAGTCGGCAAACATCGCGCCGGGGCGCTCGCCGCGGTCATCAAGAATGGCATCGACGCCAGCGGCCAGCAGCTCGGCGTGAAGGCTTTCGGCCGCGGCGCGCACTTCGGCGCTGCGGTCCATGCCGATGGGGCAAATGGCCACGGTGAACGGCGCGATCGCATCGGGCCAGATGATGCCGCGCTCGTCATGGTTCTGCTCAATGGCGGCGGCGGGCAGGCGCGTGACGCCGATGCCGTAGCAGCCCATCTCGAAGAAGGCGGGCTTGCCGTCCTCGCCCAGGAAGGTGGCGTTCATGGACCTGGAATACTTGGTGCCCAGGTAGAACACATGGCCGACTTCGATGCCGCGCTCGATGGCCAGCAGGCCCTTGCCGTCCGGGGATGGGTCGCCCGCCACCACGTTGCGCAGGTCGGCCACCACGTGCGGCTCGGGCAGGTCGCGGCCCCAGTTGACGCCGGTGATGTGGAAGTCCGCCTCGTTGGCGCCGCAGATCCAGTCGGCCATCACCGCCACCTCGCGGTCGGCCACGATCTTGAGCGGCTTTTTCAGGCCGACCGGGCCCAGGTAGCCGGGCTTGCAGCCGAAGTGCTCCTCGATCTCGGCGAGCGTGGCGAAGCGAAAGCCCGCATCCAGCCCCGGCACCTTGCCGACCTTGACCTCGTTCATGTCGTGGTCGCCGCGCAATAGCAGCAGCCAGACGGTGCTCTTGGCGATCTCGCCCGCTTCGTTGGTCTCGTCGGTGGCCAGCACCAGCGACTTGACGGTGGTGGCCAGCGGCACGCCCAGCAGTTCGGCCACGTCGGCGCAGGTGGCCTTGGCCGGGGTGGGCGTCTTTTCCATCGCCTTGCCCGGCGCCGGGCGTGGGCCTGCGGGCGCCAGGGCCTCGGCCTTTTCCATGTTGGCGGCGTAGGCGCTGTCGGGGCAGTAGACGATGGCGTCCTCGCCGGTGGCGGCGATGACCTGGAATTCCTCGCTCAGGTCGCCGCCGATCGCGCCGCTGTCCGCCGCCACGGCGCGGTAGGTCAGGCCGAAACGGTCGAAGATGCGCCGGTACGCCTGCGCCATGACCTGGTAGCTGGCCTTGGCGCCGGCTTGGTCGCGGTCGAAGCTGTAGGCGTCCTTCATGATGAATTCGCGCCCACGCATCAGGCCGAAGCGCGGGCGGCGCTCGTCACGGAACTTGGTCTGGACCTGGTAGAAGTTCCTGGGCAGCTGCTTGTAGCTGCGCAGCTCCTGGCGCGCGATGTCGGTCACCACCTCCTCGCTGGTGGGCTGGACGACGAAGTCGCGGCCATGGCGGTCCTGGATGCGCAGCAGCTCCGGCCCCATCTTCTCGAAGCGCCCCGTCTCCTGCCAGAGTTCGGCGGGCTGCACCACGGGCATGGTGCATTCCACGGCGCCGGCGCGGTTCATCTCCTCGCGCACGATGGCCTCGACCTTGCGGATCACGCGCAGCCCCATGGGCATGTAGGTATAGATGCCGGCGCCCAGCTTCTTGATCATGCCGGCGCGCATCATGAGTTTGTGGCTGACCACCTCGGCGTCGGCGGGCGCCTCTTTGAGGGTGGATATGAAGAATTGGGAAGCTTTCATCGAACAGGCTCTGCGTCTGTGGCGGCTTGGCTTGTCGCCGTCAGGACAGCGTGCATAATGACCACAGTTTTAAAAATTTGGGGTTAGATTATGCTCGACCGGGACGGCTTTCGCCCAAACGTCGGCATCATCCTGCTCAACCAGAAGAACCAGGTGTTCTGGGGCAAACGCATACGTACCCATAGCTGGCAATTCCCCCAAGGGGGCATCGATCGTGGAGAAACCCCGGAGCAGGCCATGTTCCGGGAGCTGCATGAAGAGGTGGGGCTGCAGCCCGGCCACGTCCGCGTGATTGCCCGCACCCGCGACTGGTTGCGCTACGAGGTGCCAGACCGGTTCATCCGCCGCGACGCGCGCGGCCACTACCGCGGCCAGAAGCAGATCTGGTTTCTGCTGCAGCTGCTCGGCCACGACTGGGATTTGAACCTGCGCGCCACCGACCATCCAGAATTCGACGCCTGGCGCTGGAACGATTATTGGGTGCCGCTGGACGTGGTGGTGGAGTTCAAGCGCGGCGTCTACGAGCTGGCGCTGACCGAGCTGGCGCGCTTCGTGCCGCGCCACGAACAGCGCAACCGCTACCTGCGCGGCGGCACGCGTACGCGCGAGCACGAGCCGGCGCCGCAACAGCCGGCGCCGCACCGATCCAATTCGATGCTGCTCAAGCCCGGCATGGAACTGCCCCCTGGGGCCAGCTTCGATCCCGATCCGCAGCACAGCGCGCCCGCGCCGCTGGCAGACCACGAGCCGCCCAAGCCGACCCACTGATGATCGGCACATCGAGATAGCGCAACGGCGCCCTATGCAGGGCGCCGTTTGGTTTTCTTCGCGGGTCAGTGGTGCGTCAGCACCAGGTTGTCGCGGTGCACCATTTCAGGCTCCGCCGCGTAGCCCAGCAGTTGCTCGAACTGCGACGAGGGCTTGCGGCACAGCAGGCGTGCCTCGGCGCTGGCGTAGTTGGACAGGCCGCGCGCAATCTCGCTGCCGCCGGCATCGCGCACGGCGATCACGTCGCCACGAGCAAAATCGCCTTCCACCGCCACCATGCCGATGGGCAGCAGGCTCTTGCCCTCGCCCACCAGCTTGGCGACGGCGCCGGCGTCCACCGTCACCGAACCGCGCAGCTGCAGGTGATCGACCATCCACTGCTTGCGCGCCTGGGTCTTCTGCGTGGGCGCCACGAGCAGCGTGCCGATGGCCTCACCGCGCGCCAGGCGCAGCAGCACGTCGGGCTCGCGCCCCCAGGCGATCACGGTCGACGCGCCCGACCCCGCCGCGCGCTTGGCAGCGATGATCTTGGTGATCATGCCGCCCTTGCCGATGCTCGACCCGGCACCGCCGGCCATTTCTTCGAGCGCCGCCTCGCCCGCCTGCGCCTCGTGCACGAACTGCGCGGCCGGATCGCGGCGCGGATCAGCGGTGTACAGGCCTTTCTGGTCGGTCAGGATGATGAGCGCGTCGGCCTCCACCAGGTTGGCCACCAGGGCGCCCAGGGTGTCGTTGTCGCCGAATTTGATCTCGTCGGTCACGACGGTGTCGTTCTCGTTGATCACCGGCACCACGCCCAGGTGCAGCAGCGTCAGCAGCGTGGAGCGGGCGTTGAGGTAGCGCTCGCGGTCGGCCAGGTCGGCGTGCGTGAGCAGCACTTGCGCGCTGCCCATGTGCTGTTCACGCAGCTTGGTCTCGTACATCTGCGCCAACCCCATCTGCCCCACGGCGGCAGCGGCCTGCAGTTCGTGCAGCTCGGCCGGGCGGGCGCTCCAGCCCAGGCGCTTCATGCCCTCGGCCACGGCACCGCTGGAGACCATGATGACCTCGCGCGCAGCGCCGGCCTCGCCGCGCACCAACGCCGCCAATTGGCGGCTCCATTCGCCGATGGCGACCTCGTCGAGCCCGCGCCCCTCGTTGGTGACGAGGCTGGAGCCGACCTTGATCACGATGCGACGCGCGTCGCGCAATGCACTGGAAGTCATATTAATGAAATATGCCTCTAACGCTTATCAGTAAAGCGCAATAAGCTATCAAATAAATAGTTTCTTATTCTGATGCGCGATCATCGGCAAAACGCGGATCGACCTCTGCCGGCCCTTGCTGGGCCAGTTGCTCGGCACGCACGTGCTGGTAGATGGATTGCACCAGCGGTTCGCACCCCTCGCGCGTCAGGGCAGAAATCTCGAACACCGGCCCCTTCCACTTCAAGCGCTTGACGAAGTCCTTGACGCGGGCAGCGCGGTCTTCCTGCGCCACCATGTCGAGCTTGTTGAGTACCAGCCAGCGCGGCTTGGCGTGCAGTTCGGCGTCGTACTTCTTGAGTTCTGCGACGATGGCCCTGGCCTGCTCCACGGGATCGACCGACTCGTCGAACGGCGACAAATCGACGATGTGCAGCAGCAGACGGGTGCGCTGCAGGTGGCGCAGGAACTGGTGCCCCAGGCCCGCGCCTTCGGATGCCCCTTCGATCAGGCCCGGGATGTCGGCGACGACGAAGCTCTGCTCCGGCCCAACGCGCACCACACCCAAATTGGGATGCAGCGTGGTGAACGGGTAGTCGGCAATCTTGGGCCGCGCGTTGGACACCGCAGCAATGAAGGTGGACTTGCCGGCGTTGGGCATGCCCAGCAACCCCACGTCCGCCAGCACCTTGAGTTCGAGCTTGAGGTTTTTCTTCTCGCCGGGCCAGCCGGGCGTCTTCTGGCGCGGCGCCCGGTTGATGGCGCTCTTGAAGCGCAGGTTGCCATAGCCCCCATCGCCGCCCTTGGCGATCATCAGCACCTCACCGGGAGTCAGCAGCTCGTAGAGCACCTCGCCGCTCTTGGCGTCGCTGATGATGGTGCCGACCGGCATCTTCAGCGTCACGTCGGCGCCTGCCGCGCCGAACATGTCCGAGCCCATGCCGTGCTCGCCGCGCTTGGCCTCGTGCCGGCGCGAAAAGCGGAAATCGACCAGGGTGTTGAGGTTGGGGTCGGCCACTGCGAACACGTGGCCACCGCGTCCGCCGTCACCCCCATTGGGGCCGCCGAACTCCTTGTACTTCTCGTGCCGGAACGACACGCAGCCATTGCCGCCGTCACCGGCGGCTATGTCGATAAAGGCTTCGTCGACGAACTTCATGGGAGTGCAGTGTAAAGGTGCGGCGCGCAAGCGGCCGCCAGGTACGGGAAACAACAAAGCCCCGACACGTCGGGGCTTTGCTTGTGCGTCAGGCCAGGCCCGATCAGGCCGGAGTCACACTGACGGTGTGCTTGGACAGGGCGCCCTTGGTGCCGAACGACACGTGGCCGTCCACCAGCGCAAACAGGGTGTGGTCCTTGCCCACGCCCACGTTGTCGCCGGGATGGATGCGCGTGCCGCGCTGGCGCACGATGATCGAACCAGCGCTGATCAGCTCACCACCGTAAGCCTTCACGCCGAGCATCTTGGGCTTGGAATCGCGCCCGTTTCGCGTAGAGCCGCCGCCTTTTTTCTGTGCCATGACTAAAGCTCCTTCAGGCTATTTAAGCGGCAATCGCCTGGATCTGCAGTTCGGTGAACTGCTGGCGATGCCCCTGGTGCTTGACATAGTGCTTGCGACGGCGCAGCTTGAAGATGCGCACCTTGTCGTGCTTG
>Ga0222429_100407_pt1 | contig 35475 bp, 28 predicted proteins | sample 1B50Ametagenome_FD_182475 | JGI IMG/M metagenome (GOLD analysis project Ga0222429, IMG submission 182475) | Enriched microbial communities from leaf-cutter ant dump, University of Wisconsin, Madison, United States - 1B50A (version 2) | ecosystem: Environmental > Terrestrial > Nest > Insects nest...
ACAGGCTGAAGCTTATTCTTCCGAGGGGGGCCTCCCCCTCCAAGGCTTCTTCTTCAGGCATCAAAAGTTAGATTTTTAAATGAGTGAGCCACTATCGTTCGGTTAGATTTTTAAATGAGTTGACACGTATTTGATGCGGCTCCATTGCGGCACCATGCTGATTTGCGTGATGGATCGATGCGCGAACGGCTTGTCGGATGGTACCGTTACGTGAGGTGTCTGGAGCAGGAGTTATTGCTTTTAAGCAATAACTCTCCCCGCTTGACGGATGATGTCATCGAATTATTGCTTTCGAGCAACAACTCACCCCCTTCTCAGCCCCATCTCCCACCATCGGGCCGATTTATTGCTCGAACGCAATAAAATTAAATTCAAATGGTCGAGTTGAGAGATTTATTGCTCAAAAGCAATAAATCTGAAAACAACGAACAGATGCTGCGGGCACTCGCAGAAGATGCATCAGCCTGCTGGTGTTGCTGGTGTTGCTGGTGTTGCTGGTGTTGCTGGTGTTGCTGGTGTTGCTGGTGTTGCCGGTGTTGCCGGGTTGCATCAGGCGTACAGCATCCGGAAGATCAGTTCCCCTCGCCAGACCCGCTCAAGCGGCTTGCAAGCCGGGTGCGCGCAGCTTCGTCCAATACATGCTGCACCGAGAAGCAAGACGGGCACACGTATATCGTCAGCGAGAACGGCGCCTCCAGCACGGATTGTCCGAGCGACTCCGGCACCCGCGGCAGGAAAGCATCCGCTGTGACGACTTGCGCTCCGGCCTCCAGCATATATTCCTTGCAGTGCGGGCATTCCGGCACGATTTCCTGCTCGTCAAGCAGCTTGTCGACCGCCTCTTCGACTTGCAGCAAGGTCTCGCTTGGGAGCAGCGCGTCTTCGCCATCGATCCATGACAAATCTTCGTCGCCGAGAATCGAACGCACGATGTCTTCCTCGTCCCCGTCGTCGTCTTCCGCTTCCTCGTCATCCTCCTCGCCGCCGATCGTCAAAGTCCGATAGCCGCCGAGTTCGTTCTCGCAGAACGGGCAGTACCTCTCCAACTCCTCGCCTTCCTCATGCGGGATTTCGCTTTGGCACCAAGGACACACCACAACCGCCATCGTCCGCGCCTCCTCCAACCGATTTTTTTTGCGAATCCCCGGACTCTTCAACCTGCATTCAACAAATACACGACGCCCAGAACGATAAACAATATCGCCAGCGCAAACAACGTTCCCCACAAATACTTCATCCTCGCGCCATCCTCCGCATCACGTTACCGCCGCGCCGATAATATAAGACAGCGAGACGGATATAATCATGGCCAGCAGCCCGACCGCCCGGTTGTCCTTGCCGATCTCCTCATCGATCCGGAACACCGGCGTCAAGTATTCAAACAGGAAATAGGCGACGAGCAGCAGCACGAATCCGACCGCCGCCCACAGCATGCTCTCGTAGATCGAATCGCCGGCGCCGATCGAAAAACGGAAAATGTTGCAAATCCCGAATATTTTCCCGCCGGTTGCCATGGCCGCCGACACGTTGCCTTTGCGAATTTCTTCCCAGCCGTCGTATTTGGTGACCCGTTCGAAGATGGACAAAAACACGATCAATGCCAAAATGCCGACTGAAAAATAAGCGAGTACGGACGCCAGCGGATACTTCAACAAAGAATCGACCACGCCCATGGAATCCCTCCGTTCGCGCCAGATCAATGCTGTGCGGCAGCTCCTGCACTCCGGTCAATGAAGCTCGGCTACCGTCACGCCGGCGCCGCCTTCCCCGTAGTTGCCCAGGCGGTAGCTCTTCACGTGCTTGTGCCGACGCAAGAACTCTTGCACGCCTGTCCGCAGCGCGCCTGTGCCTTTGCCGTGAATCAGATACACTTGCCCGAGATTCGACAGGAATGCTTCATCCAGAAAACGGTCCACTTCGAGAATTGCCTCGTCGAGCGTCGTTCCGCGCAGGTCGAGCTCGGTCCGCGTATGCTCGTCGCGCGTGCGCGTCACGCTCGGAGCCGTCTTTACAGGCGCCTTGACAGGCTTGGCGCGGACCTGCTCGAGTTCGTCCAACGGCACTTTCATCTTCATGATGCCGAGCTGTACGACCGCTTCCGACGCACCTGACAACTCGACCACATGCCCCTTCTGGCCATTCAAGGAATGCACGATAACCTCGTCGCCGGCTTCGATCCTGTGCGGCTTGACGCCGGTCGCAGCACGCATGCGCGCTGTCGGGGCGGCGGGCACGGCTTCTTCCAGGCGCCGTCTCGCCTCGATCAGCTTATGTTCTTTGATCGAGGCACCCTCCTCCAATGCCAGCTTGCGCAAGTCCGCGATGATGTCTTCCGCTTCACGCCTGGCTTTGGCGACGGAGACGCGGGCTTCCTCCCGCGCTTCTTCCATTAACTTGATCTTCTGCTCCTGGAATCGGCGGCGTTCGTCTTCGATCTGCTGCTTCAGCTTCTCCACTTCGGCGCGAAGCCGTTCCGCGATGACCCGCTCCGATTCGGCTCGCAGGCGATCCTGCTCAAGCGTGGCGATCATCGTGTCCACCTTGAGCTCGTCTTCGCTCACTTCGCCCTTCGCATGCTCGATGATGCTGCGCGCAAGACCAAGCCGCTCCGCGATCGCGAAGGCGTTGCTGCGGCCGGGCACGCCTACCAGCAGCCGATACGTCGGCCGCAGCGTGGCAACGTCGAATTCCATGCTGGCATTGCTGATGCCCTCGCGATTATAGGCGTAAGCCTTGAGCTCGCTGTAGTGCGTCGTTGCTACGATGCGGCAGCCGACCTTGTGCAGATGCTCGAGAATGGCGATCGCCAACGCCGATCCTTCCGCAGGGTCGGTTCCCGCTCCCAGTTCATCGAGCAGCACAAGACTGCGGGCATTGACCTGATCGAGCATCGCTATCAGGTTCGTCATATGGCTGGAAAACGTACTGAGGTTCTGTTCGATGCTCTGTTCGTCGCCGATATCCGCGTAGATACCGTCGAATACGCACAGCACGCTGCCTTCGTCCGCCGTGACGAACAAACCGGACATCGCCATCAGGCTGAGCAAGCCAATCGTCTTGAGCGACACCGTCTTGCCCCCGGTGTTCGGTCCGGTCACGATAATCGCCGAAAATTCGCCGCCAAGCTCCACATCGATCGGAATAACCTGCTTCGGATCGATCAGCGGATGGCGGGCTCTGCGCAGATCGATACGACCTTCGTCGTTCACGGCGGGCAAAGTGGCAAATTGGGATTCGGCAAGCGTCGACTTGGCAAATATAAAGTCAAGCAAGCCGATCGTCTCCGCGTCGCCGCTCAGAAGACCGGCTTTCTCTCCTGTCGACGCGCTGAGGTGCCGCAGGATCCGTTCGATTTCCTTCTGTTCGCGCAGCTTGAGCTCGCGCAGCTTGTTGTTTAATTGCAAGACTGCTTCCGGCTCGATGAACAAGGTAGCTCCGCTGCCGGATTGGTCATGCACGATGCCGCCGAAATGCGCCCGGTATTCCTGCTTCACCGGGATGACGTACCGATCGCCGCGAATCGTGATCAGCGCTTCCTGCAGCATCTTCTGCACCGAACCGGTGCGAATCATACTCTCGAGCTTTTCCCGCGCGCGTCCTTCGCTTATTCGAATGTCCCGGCGCGTGGACGCGAGCTCCGCGCTCGCCGCATCCAGCACATCGCCTTGCTCATCGATGCAGCGGCGAATTTCCGTCTCGAGCGGCTTGCAGTCCGTGAGCGGTTCGCACAGGTCTTCCAGCAGCGGCACTTGCGCTTCTTCCGCGACGGACGCGACATAGCGTTTGAGCTTGCGGATGCCGGCGATCAATTGCGCGATATCGATAAGCTCGGCAGGCTGAAGCATACCGCCGAGCTTGGCCCGCGACAATTGCGGCCTGGCGTCGACGATGCCGCCGAACGGGGCCGCTCCCTTGAGCGCCGATGCCCGCACCGCTTCGTCGGTTTCCCGCAGCAGGCGGGCCGCTTCGCGCAAGTCCCGGGTCGGGCGCAGCAGCTGCGCACGTTCCTTGCCGAGCGAAGTCGCGCAGGACTCCGTCAACCGGCGAATGATCTTGTTATATTCTAATGTATGGAGAGCCTTGTCGTTCACGGCTGGATGGCCAACTCCTCTCGAACCTTATTATAGCCGAACAGCTTCGTCTTGCGAAACTCTTGTGCCTATGGATAGAGCTGCCAACATCGGACAAACTAAGAATATCTCGGATTAAGGAGGCAGGTTGACATGCATTTTCTCGGACATGTCGTAAGATTTATCGTCTCGGCAATCGTGTTGATGGTGGTGGGATGGCTCGTCCCGAACTTCACCGTAGGCGGATTCTGGAGCGCGCTCGTGCTTGCGCTGATCATCGCCTTGTTCGGTTGGATTCTCGAAGGCATCTTCGGCAGGCGGATTACGCCGTTCGGCCGCGGCATCGTCGGATTTCTGGCGAGCGCGCTCGTCATCTGGCTGGCCCAATTCGTCGTCAGCGGCGTGCACGCGACTGTGATCGGCGCCATTCTCGCCGCATTGGTGATCGGGATTATCGACCTGTTCATCCCGGTGGGCAGTCCATTCTCGGCAGCAAAACGCAATCCGGCGAGGTAACATTGCCGCCTCGAGCAGACCGTCTCGTCAAATTCCACAGCGAAAGCCCTCGGATGACAACAACAGCGTCCGGGGGCTTTCGCATACGCCGATGTATCATTTTGTTCACGAACCCGTCATGATTTCAGCGCAATATGCCGGAAAGAATGTGCTAGAATGTGATTGTAATCATTGACAGGAATTGGGGGGAGGTTGTATGATGATACGCAAAAATTTAGCTCTGCTGCTGATGCTCGGGGCGTTGGCGATTGCCCTTGCGGCATGCGGCGGCAACAAAGAGAACAGCGGCAGCAGCGAGCCGTCCGGTTCGCAGCCGGCGGCGTCCGAAGAGATCGTAATCAAGGCCAGCAACTGGGAATTCGACAAGCCGGAATATATCGTTCCGAAAGATACGCCCGTCAAGATTACGCTTGAACTCGACGGCGGCCACGGCATCAAAGTGAAGGGCACCGACATCAATCTCGGGCCGGGCAATACGTCTACCGTCGTGACGCTGAAGGAAGGCACTTATGAATTCAAATGCAGCATCATTTGCGGCAAAGGCCACAACGACATGGTGTCGAAGCTGGTTGTGAAATAATCGGCATGTACGGAGGACAAACCAAGAAAATGGCGGCATCAGGATGGTTATCCCGGTGCCGCCATTTTGCATTTCCGCTCTATTGCCGCCGACGTCCGTCAACAATAGCGCGCGATGCTTCCGCAAACGTCTCGATTGACCGCGATCCACCGGGGGCATCTTCACCCGCTATTTGAGGACTGCTCTCAATCAGGTATACTTGCAAGAAAGTCCCTATTGCCAATGCCATACGACGGGAGGAGAGGGAATTTGGGAAATGAGCTGCAGCTGCAAGATTATATCTCGTTATGGAACTCTGTTTCCTTAACCGTGCTGGATGTTCGCCATGTAAACATGTCGATGGGCGATGAGCTGCGCTCCTACCGATTTCCAGCAAGCACCTTCTTGTACGTATGCAGCGGCGGCGCGCGGCTCGCGCTGGACGGTGTCGAGCGCAAGGCATCGTGCTTTTATGTGTTGCACGGGGGCAAAGGGGCGTGCCTGGACATTGAACTGACTGAACCCCATTTCGAATATTACATTCTGTTTTACAAGGCAGCCTTGCCGCCACAGAGCAGTCAAGATCATTTGCGCCTGATAAAGAAGTATACTCCATTCCAACTTCAATACGGTGTCGCGATGCTTCATCCTGTGCCTATGATGAATCGCATGGAACAGATGCAGCGTGAATGGAGCGGAACGAACATGCTGGAGAAGCTTCATGTGAAAGTTTTGCTTTATCAATTTGTACATGAGGTGCTTAATCAGTTGGATCTCCGCGCCGCCCATGCCCTCAAGCCCAGCTTGTCAACGCAAATCATCCGCTACATCGACGAACACTACCACAAGCCAATCACCCGCGAATCAATCGCTCGGCTGTTTCATTATCACACAGACTACATGTCCAGACAGTTCAAAGCCGAAACAGGGCGAAGTCTGATCGATTATTTAATCAGTGTTAGAATCGACAGAGCCGGCCAATTGTTGCGAACGATGAGCATGTCGGTGAAGGATGCGGCGGCAAATGTCGGCTATGCGGATACTTCCTATTTTATACGAATCTTCAAAAAACAGACCGGTATGACACCTATGCAGTACAAGGATCAACAAGAATGGTTGCAGCAATCTCCCTGATCGTCCTATTGTTTGGTCGGAATTGTCTATTGCTCTCCAAAAAATGTGACGTTATATTGATATTGATTATGATAATCATTATCAATACTGTAATAAGGGAGAGTTCATCTTGTACAAATCAAAGACATCTGGGGCAATATTGCTGCTCATGTGCTATGCACTGCTGTTGAGCGCGTGCGGGGGCGGAAATGTACCGAATGCGCAAAGCTCCGGCACGTCATCGGCCCATGCCAATGAAGTAGTCGCTGCGCCCAAACCATTCGAGCATTCAATGGGAAAAATAGAAGTTCCCGCAAATCCCCAGCGGATCGCCGGACTGTATTTAGACGATCATCTGCTCGCTCTCGGAATTCAGCCGGCAATCGAAACAGCGGGCTCCAACAAGCATGATTATTTGAAACCACTTCTTGGCGATCTCGTTCAAGTTGATCCGGCCGCTATCAATTTTGAGGCATTGCTTGCTGCCAAGCCGGATCTGATCATCCTTAGTCATCCGTACTATGCTGGCGACGGAAAATACGATCTATTCTCCCGTATTGCCCCCACTTATGTATTCGACGATGGCAAATGGCTTAATGACTGGCGGGGCACTTTGCGCATCCTTGGCGAGCTGACCGCCAAAAGCGAAGAAGCGGAGCAATTTATCAAGTCATATGATGAGAAAGTAGCCGATGCCAAGCAGAAGCTGCATGCAGCGATTGGCGAGCAAACGGCGGCGTTGATTCGTGTGGAGAATAAACGAATTATTCTGTATGGCGGACCTGGAAGCTATTCAGGCGAAGTTCTCTATAGCGACCTAGGCATCACACCGCCTGAGATCGTCAAGAAATTAGCCTGGGGCGAAAAGTCATATGCCGAAATCTCTATGGAAACGATCCCCGATCTTCAAGTGGACCATTTGTTTATTACGACCTACCCGAACGACGAATCCAAAAAGAAGACGGAAGAAATATTGGCAAGCGAGCTGTGGAAGAAGCTGCCAGCCGTCAAGAATGGAAACGTTCATAACGTCAGTATGGATTATTGGATGACACCCGGCCCGCTCGCCTTTGACAAAAAAGTGGACGATGTGCTGTTGGCATTGGTCAAGTAATCCTCTGCCATTGACTCGTTATCCCATGCCGATTGATCAACCGACCGTCGTATCAGCCCGGCCATATTAGCGCAAAAGAAGCCGCATCTCTCGTGAGAGACGGCTTCTTTTGCAAACAAGCTCAAGGGTGCTCCAGCAAATCAATCCACTCGTTGTACTCGGTTTGCAGCTTTTCGTACTCCTCGCGAAGCGAATCGTGCTCGCGGCGGAGCGCCGCCAGCTCCGCCTCCAGGCGGTCGCCGCGCACAGCCTGCTCCTGCGCGGCAACCGCCTGCTCCGCTTGCGACGCGGCCAAGCCCGCCTCGCGCGCGTCCAGGGCGGCGGCCTGCGCACGCGCCGCCTCAAGCTCCCGCGCCGCCGCTTCGCGCGCGGCTTGCGCCACTGCCTCCGCCTCGCCCAGCTCGGCGAGGCGCACCTCCAGCGCTGCGCCGCGTTCCGCCGCTTCGCGCAAATCCCGCTGCGCTGCGTCCACACGCTCCTGCATCCGCTGCGCCTGTGCCTGTGCCGCCCGCTCCCGCTCGGCGGCCTCGGCCAGCGCCCGCTCCGCGCGTTCCCGCGCCGCGGCTTCCGCCCGCAAGCGCTCGGACGCTTCCGCGTCCGCCGCTTGCCGCTTGCGCTGCGCTTCGGCGCTAGCCCGCCGAAGCTCATCCAAATCGCGCGATATGCGCTGGATTTCCCCCTCCAGCTTCGATCGCTGCTTCATCCAGTCGAGCTCGCGCGCCAGCCAGTCGGCCTTCTCCCCCGACCAGCCCGAACGCTCCGACTCCAAAGCCGCGCGCTCCTCCGCCCACGAGGCGCGCTCGTTCAGCCAGGCCTCGCGGTCCGCTGCATGCCGGGAGTCGCGTTCATCCGCTTCCCGGTTCGCCAAGTCTTGTGCGCGAGCCCTCTTCTCTTCCAACTGCCGGGCTTGCTGTTCCGCCGCATCTTTCAACTGCTTGCGCTCATTCGCATGGGCGCCGGCGATCCGCACCAGCTCGGCCGCATGCTCGGCTCGCAGCGCTTCAGCCTGACCGGCCAGCTCCTGCTTCTGCGTGTCGAGCATCTCGCGGCAGGCCTCGGCTTCCGCACGGGCTTGTGCAAGCTCCGCCTCCAGCGTTTCCCGCTCCGCGGCCATATGCAGCAGCTCGTCGTGATCCGCCCGCAGCTTCAGCATCTCGTCGGCCACATTCATCGCCGCCAAAACCGCAAGCCGCGGCAGGTCGAGCCGGGAATCGCTCCCCGATATTTTATTGACCCGGTCATTGACGAGCTCCGCCACTTTCCGCATGTGATCGGGGTTGGAATGGCCCTTGATCGAATATTGCGTCCCGTATATTTCTACCGTTACACGCGCCCGATTATCATCGCTCACGGTCTATTCCTCCCTCGATCTTTCATTTCGCACGGAAAATGGCGCCCGGCCGGGACTGCGTCAGCCCGATAGAGTCGATTTTCCAAAAAGAAGATGTGATAAGTCGGCTTCGTTCCGGACTGATGCTGTGATTAACAGGAGGATTTCCCGTTAACTTAAAAGCTGATCGTTTGCATGCAACCGTTAGCCAGCACACTCAGTCAGTAAGCTTCACCAGCTACGAACCTCCTCGCAGCAAGCTGCGAGATATCTCTCCGACATCGAATTCGTTCGACGCGACAAGCTGCGGGGAATTCGACCCGGAGATTAAACTATATTTCCCGAATAAACGGCACCGTCCTGACGGACGGAGCAGCCGTTTATTCTTGGTTCTCATTCAATTCGCCGCTCCCCGAGCGGTTTCCTGCTTACTTGCGAAGTTCCGCGCCGAAAGATTGTTCCAATTCTGTGAGCACGCGGGCATGCGCCTCCGCCACTTCCTCGTCCGTAAGCGTTCGTTCTGCATGCCGGTACACGAGCGCCAGCGCGACGCTCTTCTTGCCGGCGCCCAGCCGGTCCCCGGTGTACACGTCGAATATCGACACCGATTCCAGCCCGTCGCCGCCCGCGCGCCGGATCGCATCGATCAGCGCAGCGCCCGGTACGGCCGCATCCACCACGACCGCGAGATCCCGCTCCGCTGCCGGATAGCGCGGCAGCGTCCGGTACACGATATCGCGATCCGCATGATCGTACAGCGACGCTAGCTCGATTTCCGCCGCATACGTATCGGGAAGATCGTACTCGCGCTGTAAATCCGGATGCAATTGACCGACATACCCGATCGTTTCCAGACCGACTCCCGTGCGCAAGCGCACAGCCGACGTGCGGCCGGGATGGAAGCCATCCGCATCCTTTGCCGCCGAATAGACGACTTCGCCTTCCAAGCCGAGCCGCTTGAACGCCGCTTCCAAAAGTCCCTTCGCCGCGTAGAAATCCGCCGCTTCCGCCTGACGGTTCCACCCTGCCCGATGCCCGAACGCGCCTGCAAGCAGCAGCGCGAGCCGAGGCTTCTCAAGCGGCTGACGCGTCAATTCCGTCTCATCCGTATGGTACACGCTGCCGATCTCGAACAGCGCGACATCGTTGTTCTTGCGCGACAAATTGTAGGCCGCCGCTTCCAGCAGACTGGGCAGCAGCGTCGTGCGCAGCACGCTGCGCTCCTCGCTCATCGGCATGGCCAGAGCGATTGGCTTCGCGCCCGCAGCCAGCCCGGCGAACCGGCCCGCATTCACGCGCGACGTCACCGAATACGAGATGGCCTCGTGCAGCCCGGCGTGCGTCAACAACCCGCGCAGCTCCCGGCGAATCGCCTGGGCCTTCGTCAGCGAGCCCGGCGTCGTCGGCCCTTCGATCGGCGTCGTCGGAATGTTGTCGTAGCCGTGCAGCCGCGCCACTTCCTCGATCAGATCGACATCCCGCGACATGTCCCCGCGCCGCGTCGGCACGCTCACCCGCCAATGGCCGTCTCCGAGCACGTCCGATTCGAATCCGAGCCGGCTCAGGATCGTCTGCACCTCCAGCCCGGACAGCGATGTGCCCAGCACCGCGTTGATTCTCGCCAGCGTCAAATCAACGACCGCGCCGCCCTGCGCACCCGACGGTCCGCCTTCCCTCTTGCCGCCAGCGACTCCGCTTGCAGCGCCGTTCCCTGCACCGTCGCGCGAACCGCCATCCGCACCATTTAGCGCACGATATCCACCACCCGCTTCGACACTGCGAGCGTCGCCCGAGAACGCCTCGACCACGCCGTCCGCCACGACGCCGTCCGCATATTGCGCCATCAGCGAAGCTGCCCGATCCAGCGCCGCAACGACGCGGCCCGGGTCGACTTCCTTCTCGAACCGCGCCGACGCCTCCGAGCGCAGCCCGAGCTGGCGCGACGTCTTGCGCACCGTGCCGCCCGCGAATTTGGCCGCTTCCAGCAGGATATCGACCGTCGCATCCGTCACTTCCGATTCCAGTCCGCCCATCACGCCCGCGAGGCCAAGCGCCTTCTCGCGATCCGCAATCACGAGCATGTGCGGCTCCAGCTTCCGCAATTGCCCGTCCAGCGTCACGAGCGTCTCGCCTTCCCGCGCCAACCGCACGACGAACTGGCCCGCCTCCACCTTCGCCGCATCATACGCATGCAGCGGCTGCCCGTACTCCAGCATCACATAGTTCGTAATGTCGACGATGTTGCTGATCGGACGTATGCCCGCCGCCATCAGACGATTCTGCATCCACAGCGGCGAGCTGCCGACTCGGATCCCCTTGATATACCGAACGGAAAAATGCGAGCATAAATCTTCCGCCTCGATCGTCACCGAAGCCCGGTCCGCCGCATCGTCGGCACTCGCCGGCAGCTCGCGCGCCGGATCCGGCAACCGAACCTGCCGACCGGTCAGCGCCGACACCTCGTACGCCACACCCAGCATACTCAGGCAATCCGCGCGATTCGGCGTCAAATCCAGCTCCAGCACGTGATCGTCCAGTCCCAGCACGTCCAATACGTCAGCCCCGACCGGCGTCTCCTCGGGCAGCACGAGAATGCCCTCCTGCAGCGCCTTCGGCAGCAGCTTGTCGTTCATGCCCAGCTCCTTAGCCGAGCAGATCATCCCCTGCGACTCCACGCCGCGCAGCTTGGCCCGCTTGATCGCGAGCCCGCCCGGCAGCTTCGCTCCGACTAGCGCGACCGGCACCTTCTGCCCGGCCGCCACGTTCGGCGCCCCGCAGACGATTTGCAAATCTTCCCCTTGCCCCGCATCCACCGTGCAGACGCTCAGCTTGTCGGCGTCCGGATGCTTCTCCCTCGCTTTCACGTAGCCGACGACGACACCGCTCACGCCCAGGTTGCGAGAAGGCACACTGTCAATTTCGATGCCGCCCCTCGTCATCATTTCTGCGAGTTCCTGCGGCGTAATGCCGCTCAAGTCTATATAGTCGGACAACCAACGATAAGATACGTTCATCGCTCAAACCCCTCGTTTTTGGAAAATGTGTACATCGACGCTCTTCCCGCCGCTCGCGGGGAGCGTGAATCGCCGTCCCGGCAACTCGCTACATGCGTGCAAATTGGCTCAGGAAACGGACATCGTTCGTATAGAAATGACGGATGTCGTCAATCTCGTACTTCAGCAGCGCGATCCGCTCCACCCCCATGCCGAACGCGAACCCTGTCACTTCCGCAGGGTCGTAGCCGCCGTGCTCCAGCACCTTCGGGTGCACCATCCCGCAGCCGAGAATTTCGATCCAGCCGGTATGCTTGCACATCCGGCAGCCGTCTCCGCCGCAGCGTACGCAAGTCACGTCGACTTCCGCGCTCGGCTCCGTGAACGGGAAGAAGCTCGGACGCAGCCGGATTTGCATCTGCGGGCCGTACATTTCGCGCACGAATTGCAGCAGGGTGCCCTTGAGGTCGCTCATCCGGATGTTCGGGCCGACGACGAGACCTTCGATCTGGTGGAACATGAACGAATGCGTCGCATCGTCTTCATCACGTCGGTACACTTTGCCCGGGCAGATGACTTTGACCGGCGTCTTGCCGTTCATCGCCTTCATCGTGCGGACCTGCACCGGCGACGTATGCGTGCGCAGCAGCATCTCGTCCGTCAAATAGAACGAATCCTGCATGTCGCGCGCCGGATGGTCCTTGGGCAGATTCAGCGCCTCGAAATTGTAGTAATCCATCTCTACCTCGGGGCCTTCGGCAATCGTGTAGCCCATCCCGAGAAAAATGTCCTCGATCTCCTGCGCCACCTTCGTCAACGGGTGAATGCTGCCGATATGCGGCGTTTTACCGGGCAGCGTTACGTCGATCGTCTCCGCCTGCAAGCGGCGCGTCGTCTCGGCACGGTCGAAACCTTCCTGCTTCTGTGCGATCACAGCTTCGATGGCCGCGCGAACCTCGTTGGCCACCTGCCCGATCACCGGGCGTTCTTCCGCAGACAACCCGCCCATGCCCCGCAAAATTTCGGTAAGCTGCCCTTTCTTGCCCAAATACTGCACGCGCAAGTCATTCAACTCCGCCGCGCTGCCTACCGTCTCCAAGCGATCCAGCGCTTCTCCGCGAAGCGCCTCCAAGCGATCCTTCATGATCTTTCTCTCCTCCAAGAAAAGTCATTTTGAAAACAAAAAAAGCCCTCTCTCCCCGTAAGGGACGAAAGAACCGTGGTACCACCCTTGTTGGAATGCGCATGCCGGTGAAACGGCAGTCATTCCCGCTTGATGCGGCTGTAACGGCCCGCGGCCGATTCCCTCTACTTGCAACGAATGCGGGCGCGGGCGGACACCGGAAGCTCTCCACCGCATCGCTCTATAACCGCTTCAGTCGTTTCAAGGGACTGCTCCGGAGTGAATTTCGGCAACCTGATTTCCCGGGATCGCTCACAGTCTCCGGCGACCCCTCCCTGGCGGAAAGCGCTGCTTACTTGTCTCCATCTGCGCATTTTGCATGATTTATAGCCATTATAGGGGAAGTTGGCCCCGGAGGCAAGCGCCGCTCGCCTGCTCTGCACTTTTGGACACACCTCTTGACGCATCAATTCACCTTTGCCTTAAGCCGCCCTTTCTCCACCAGCTTTGGATCGTAGAACGATTTGATCAACACAAGCACCTCTTTCTCAGATTGTTCATACAGCTCGCCATATTGGTTGTACTAGTAATTCGATATACTGCTCAATACTCGCAGCATGCGGTCCATATCCCGCGTCGACAGGATCTGCTGCGCATGCAGTTTCGCAATCGTCTCGACGGTCTCTTGCACAACCTTCTTCAGTTCAACAAATTGCGTCTTCGCCTGCTCCCGCTTCTTCTCCTCGGGCCATTCGCTGCTTGCGATACGCTGAAGGCTCTTCCGCACCTTGAACACCTGCAACGGCAGCAGCGCATGCATCCGTTTCTCCCGGAGTTCCTCAACCGACAGCTGCCAGTAACGAACAGTCGGCACTTCGTACACAAATTCTGTCCCGTTCGGCAACCGCAACGAAAGTGCGACCGAATCACCCACCGCATCGTCCTCTTCCAAGAAGATGTCGTCCCCGACACATTCGGTATTGCTGTAGCGAATCTTCAGTTCATCTTCCAGCTTGAACATGTCACCGAATAATCCATTGATCAAGCCCACCGTAAGCGACCTGGACATCTTAAACAGCAAGCGCATCATCCGATCCATCTTCAACTGTTCCCTGCTCTTCATTATACGCGATTCCCCTCTCTCCACCACGCAAAAAAGCACACCTCCAAAGCGTCATCAGACGCTCTGCGCAGTGTGCTTCACTCGCAAACAATTATGATTGTCCCCATCTTAACACTTCAATACACATCCTGCAGTTACACTGTTGGACTTTCGCCTGCTCACCGGGCTTTCCCGGCAATACACCTCGGGCTTTCCCTTCAGGCAGCAGCTTATATCGTTTTCATAAAATCATCCAATTGCTCCGAAGTGGCCGCAATGGTTTGGTTCGCGTCCCCGATTGCCTGCCAGATGTCCAGCAGGTGGCCCAGATCCCGTTCGATCTGCCCGTTCATCTCCCTGTTGCTGTCAATCGTGTCGGTAATGGTGCGGAACGATTCGCCGACGGCGCCGCCCTTGTCCTGAATGGTGCCGGCAAACCGGTCGATATCCCCGATCGATGCGGTAATCCCGTCCACTTCCGCAATCGTGCCCTGGATCAACTGCGTAATGGATTTGACGGACGCCTTGGTTTGCTCCGACAGCTTCTTCATCTCCGCTGCTACGACCGCAAAGCCTCTGCCCTGTTCGCCCACGCGGGCAGCTTCAATCGCGGCGTTCAGCGAGAGCAGGTTGGCCTGGGTCGCCACTTCGGTGACCAGGCGGGTAATGTCGCGAATTTTGCCGGCATTCTCGCCCAGGGTTGCTGCCTGCGAGCCGATTGTCCGCATGCCGGTTCTGACCTGCGTCAAGCTTGCCAGCAGTTGCTCGACATGGGACAGACCGTCGGACACGCGCAGTTTGGCCGTATCCGCCAGTTCGGTGCCTTCCCGCGAATTCGACGTGGCCGATTCGGTATGGGCGACCACCTCCTGCACCGAAACGTTCGTCCGCGCCGACAACGCAGCCAGTTCCGACGCCAACCCGCTTACGCGCTGTTTGACGGTCTCCCGCTCTTCCTTGATTTTGATCTCGTAAAAATGCAGCACAAGCTGCGTCTCCAAATTCAGCAGCTTCGTGAACGTCCTGGCCATCGCCACAATATCCTCCGGACCGTATCCGGCCTTGCTCGCAGCTTCAAACATCGCGTTGGCCAACACCTGCATCGCCGCCACGTAAAAACGTATTTCCAGTCCGACCTTCACATGAACGTTGGCGATGCGCACCCGTCTTTCCACATAATCGTCGTCGATGTCTCCGCCAAACATATCCAGCAGATGATGCCGCAAAATATTCATGTGCTTCTGCATATTGCTGTGAGTCATAATAATATTCGCCAGTTCTCCGAGCGCGCCCAAGCGGCCATAAACATAATCAAGCAGCTCGTCCGCATGCGCCGCAATGAAATTCCCGATCCTGCCGGCCATGCGCCAATCTTCCCCGTTCAACCCGATCAGCTCAATCTGTGCCGTAAACGCCTGATAACGTCCCAGTCTGACGGACACCGTACGAACCTGCCCTTCCCGAATGGACACCCGCGCGTTCCCCGCTTGAGCGGGCGCAGGAGCGCTTGTTGTGGCGCGCTTTCCGATCTTCATGAACTTCTGCTCCCTGTTTTCGGATTCCGCTAAGCGATCATTCGGATCGGTCCTGCCCGTAGTCTGATCCAGTCGAACAAGAACACCCGACCGAAACGTTCGTCCTCCGGGCGGCGTTGAACGATTGCAGGGGCGCGACATCCGACAGAATAAGTGTTCCCCCTCCCATCATAGAGCTAAATAAACGCATCAGTCAACTGCCAATATTGCGGCCTAACGCCCCCTCGCTTCTATATATAACTGCCCTGCAGCATCCCCCCTGCAGCGACCGCCCCACGCCGACTGCTCCCGCAACATCCCCATCACGTTCTCCTCCTTTAGCCCTTCAATGCGCCAATCATGACGCCCTTCACAAAATACTTTTGCAAGTAAGGATACAGGATGAGTATGGGAAGCGTGGCGATGATGATGATGGCATACTTCAACGTTTCATCGACCAGTCCTTTATCGAAGGAATCGACGCCGAGCAGCATGGCGTTCGTATCGTTCTGAATCAGAATCTCGTTCAACACGAGCTGCAGGGGATACAGGTTGCGATTGCTGATGAAGATCATCGCGTGAAACCATGCATTCCAGTGAGACACGCCGTAAAACAAAATCATGACCGCCACAACCGGCATGGACAGCGGCAGCGTCAACCGCAGCAGAATGGTGCGGTGCGTAGCCCCGTCCATATGGAACGACTCCTCCAGCTCGACCGGAATTTGCATAAACGCCGTGCGCATCACAATGAGATTGAACGTACTGATCGCGGTAGGAATAATGAGCGCCCACAGCGTATTGTCCAGTTGAAACTGCCGAACCGTCAGATAGAACGGAATCAGTCCCCCGCTGAAAAACATCGTGAAGACGATGAAGATCATCGCCGGTTTCACAAGCACCGCATTCCAGCGCGAGAGAAAATAAGCTCCGATCGCCGTCATGGTCAAGTTCAAACAAACGCCGCCAACGACAATGATCAGCGTGTTCCCGTACCCGCTGAGCAGCATAGGGTTCCGAAACGCCAGCTCGTAAGCTTCCAGCGACCAGCCGGCAGGCATCAGCAGCAGATTGCGATGGGCGATCAAGCGGGCCGGATCGCTCAGCGAAGCGGCCCGCACATAATAGATCGGATAGACGGTAATTATGGACAGCGCAATCATCAACAAGTTATTGAAAATATTGAAAAATCTTTGTCCGACGCTTTCTTTCACCCGAGTTTGCCCTCCCCTGCTACCACAAGCTGTTCTCGCTCCATCTGCGGCTGAACCCGTTGGCGCAGAGCAGCATGATGAAGTTGATGCTGGCATTGAACAAGCCCACCGCCGTGCTGTAGCTCCAGTTGAATTCCAGCAAGCCCTTGCGGTAGACGAAGGTGGAAATCACGTCGGCTGTCTCATAGATCGCCGGATTGTACAGCAGGATGATTTTTTCAAAGCCGACGCTGAGCAGGCTGCCCATTTTCAAAATGAGCAAAATCATGATCGTTGACGCAATCGACGGCAGCGTGACATGAAACACCTGCTTCCACCTGCTGGCGCCGTCAATCGTGGCGGCTTCATACAACTGACCGTCCACCGCCGCAATCGCCGCCAAATAAATAATCGAGCCCCAGCGCCGAATTGCACCAAAAGCGGCTGGCAGGGCGAGGTTGGACCGGCTATTAGTGGCGGAGAAGCACTATTGCGGCGGGCTGGCACGGTTGGGCGGGCATTTAGTGGCGGAGAAGCACTATTACGGGCGGTAAGCGCAGTTGGGCGGACATTCAGTGGCGGAGAAGCACTATTGCGGGCGGTAGGCGCAGTTGGGCGGGCATTCAGTGGCGGAGAAGCACTATTGCGGGCGGTAACCGCGGTTGGGCGGGCCATCAGTGGCGGAGAAGCACTATTGCGGGCGGTAGGCGCAGTTGGGCGGACATTCAGTGGCGGAGAAGCACTATTGCGGGCGGTAACCGCGGTTGGGTGGGCCATCAGTGGCGGAGAAGCACTATTGCGGGCGGTAACCGCGGTTGGGTGGGCCATCAGTGGCGGAGCCGCCACCGATGGCTTCGCCGCAGCAGCCTTGCGCCTGCGCGGCAGCGCTGCAGTCAGCGCGGACACACCCGCACAGCAGCGGCAATTCAGCGAGATGAAGTCTTGCGATTGCTCCTTACGGCTTGCGCCTGCGCAGCAGCGCTATGATCAGCGCGAGCACGCCTGCGGCCAAGCCTGCGATTGACAGGCCCAATGTCAGCGCATCGCGCTCACTGCCGCTACTGCTGCTTGCTGCTGCACCGGCATCATGCCCGTGGCCGTCTCCGCCGCTTGCCGCCGTCACGGTCGTGACCGATGCCGGCTTGTCGGTATCCGCAGCTCCCGTCCAGTCCACGATGCTGCCGTCGGCGTACGTCTGATGCGCCTTCCACACGAGTTCCTTGGCATTTTCCGCGATCTTGCCCTGGAAGTTGAATTGTCCGAATTCAGTCGCGCTCAGGCCTTCGCCTGTCGTTTTCCAAGTTACGGTCGTGATCTTGCCGTCCGCATCCTTCTCCAGCGCGTACGTCCAGTCCGATTTCGGCTCGAACCGGGACACATTCACGTCCGCAGGCACTTCCAGCTTGACTTCAACCGTCGCAATCTCCTTCTCCGTCGGCACCCGCATGGTGAACACCTGGTACGAATTCGCCGGCGCCTGGCTCGGCTGCACCGTTACATGAGCGCTTGCCAGCCCGCCAAACGTCAATCCAAGCAGCCATACAAGCGATACCGATATGATCCTTTTCATCATCCATCCGACCCCTTCGCTCTCGACTCTCGACATGTTCAAGTATAGTGCGCGCCAGGCGAAGCCGCATGACTCGAAAGGGCCAGTCTTGCAATGGTTGTATGGCGATTGTGTGGCGAAATGCGCAGGCGGTTATTCAATCCTGCCCGGCCGTTCTCGTTCGAACCCAGAGCACAACGGGAATCAGGAGCAATGACAGAAAAGCGCCGGCCAGGGAAAGCGTCGTGTAGCTCGATTGCGCGACAACCGTACCCGACAATGCGCCGCCGGAAGCGCCGCTTAGCGCAATCAAAACATCTATCGCGCCTTGGGTTTTCGCCCGAATCTGCAGGGGCGTTGCATGCACCGCCGCCGCCGTCCCGCTGATCAATCCAAAATTCCAGCCCAATCCAAGAAGCGGCGGTCAGCGTGACCAAATTCGGGCCGGCCACGGCGCCGAACGTGGTGAACACCATCGCCATGCTGATCGCTTTGGCCCGATGCGTGGGCAATGCCAGATCCGTTCCCGCATATCTGGCCTGCAAATTGGTTGCCGAGCCTGCGCCGTATAGCAGCATGGAGAGGAAAAGCAACAGCACATTGTTGAACAATCCGATACATGCACGTATTCCATCATGGAAGACGACAGACCTTGCGCGTTGCTCTCAATAGCTGCAGAATTATCCGACATGCTCATTCTCCCTTGTCGGCCAACCTATAAAAATGATCTGTCAAGCCATCTTCCGACCTTGAATGATTACACATTGCAAGTCGAATTTCAATGGTTGCCCTTCGCTGTCAAGGCGGATGTCGAATGCGGTTTTCGTCTCATCGTCAGCGGTTCTCAGCATCTGTACGACCTCATCATATCGCGCTTTCGCCGGAACTGACTGCTGAATCCACCAAGCGAAATCCAAAGGCATATTCCATGTTCTCGCGATCTGCGAATCAATATCCACTTGAAGCAACTTGCCCATCCATTCGGAGATTGTCCATTCCCGCACATGCGATTCGTCGCGCAGCCAATCGAGCCGGTTGATGAATTGATCCAGCTTCGGACTATCGGGAGCAATGTGATCCGCCAGAATGACTCGTCCCCCGGGTTTCAGCACGCGGGCTATTTCAGCCACAGCTTTGTCCGGATCGGCAAAATGGTGCGCGGCGAGCCGGCAAGTAACAAGGTCGAAATAGGCTGACGGAAACGGCAGCCGCACCACATCCGAAACAACAAATTGGACGTTAGCCAATCCGCGCTCCTCTGTTAAGGCCGCAGCAGATTCCACCATTCGCTCGGTCAGGTCCGCGCCGATCACCGTCCGCGCGCTGCCGGCCAATGCTATCGCGGTGTGTCCCGTTCCGGTTCCCACGTCCAAAACCCGCTCCGTACCCGTAAGGGCAGCGGTTTCCACGATCCATGCCAAGTCTTCGCCGTGCGCGTGAATCGGTGACGTTTCATATTTCCGGGCATCCTTCGAAAACCGCGCCTGAACTATTTCGTTAAGGCTGTGTACGTCTCCCATACTTGTCGACACTCCTTATGATAAGGATTGATCATGTGCAAAATTATATCAAACGATTGATAATTTGCGTAATATATGAAGTGAATTATGTTTATAGATATTGCCTATAAGATCTTACTAACACCAAGTTACGCTCCTGCCGTGGATATACTTCCTTGTTCCTGGTAAAATGGACGGGTTCGAAGCTGTCCCGTTGCCGCAACGCTCATACGATGGGCCTGAACATTTTGGCCGGGGGCAGGCTCTTCACAGCGGATTGCGACAATGCCCAGCCCGGCCGGCCGCGCTTAACCTTCCGGATTCACCATGCCGTGCTCGTAAGCATACTTGGCTAATTGCACCCGGTTGCCCAGATGAAGCTTCTGCAAAATGTTCTTGAGATGGTTCTTGACCGTGTGCTCCGACAGCCCCAGCGATTCGGCGACTTCCCGGTTCTTCTGCCCGCGCGCGACAGCCAGCAGTATTTCCCGCTCTCGCGGGGTAAGGCCGCCTTCCGCCGCCGATTCGTTGTCAGCATCCGATATGCCGCCTATGCCGCTTGCCGCATGTGGACGCACCGCATCATCCGCTCCTGCGCTTCTGCGCGCGCCGAATTCCCGCAGAATCGACATCGCCAGATCGGAGTTCAACGGCGCCTCGTCATGCACCACGGCATATAAGTAATCCCGCCAGGCGGACGGGTTCAAGTTTTTCAGCAGGTAGCCTTGCGCCCCCTTCTTCAGCGCTTCGAACAGATGGGCCGCATCGTCCGACACCGTCACCATGACGATCTTCACGAGCGGGTAAGCCGACTTGATCGCTTTGACCGCCTCGAATCCGCCCATGCCGGGCATATGGACATCCATAAGCACCAGCTCGGGACACACCCGGCCTGTCAGCTCCAACGCTTCTTCCCCGCTGGCCGCCTCCCCGACCACGACAAAGCCGGGATCGGCGGCGACGATCTCCCGCATGCCTTCCCGCGCATGACGATGATCGTCCGCCAGCAGTACGCGTACAGGTTGCGTCATCGTGCGCCTTCCCCCTTCCTATGCGCTTGACGCGCGCCGGCCGGCTTGACGATTTCCACGACCGTCCATTCCCCCCGCCGTACCGCGGCGAACGTCCAGCCCATCCGCTCGGCCCGATCCCGCACCATACGCAAGCCAAACCGCCCGTGCATCGCCAGCGGATCGGCCGCAAACCCGACGCCGTCGTCTTCGACCGTGCAGCGGAACCCGCCGGCCTCCGCTTGCGGCGTCATCTCCCCGAACACCCGAACGTGCGACGCCCCCGCATGCTTGCGCACATTCATGAGCGCTTCCCGCAGGCAAGCGTGCAGTTCTACCTTCTCCTTGCTGGTCAAGGCGCCGTCCGGAATCGTCCAGCGGAATTCCGCCTCGGCTTCGGTCACGCTTGCCGTGTCGCCGATCAACTCGCGCAGCGGCGTTACCCAGGCGGCATCTGCGGGAGAGGGCGGCTTGCGCAGATTGGCGATCGCCTGGCGGACGTCCTCGTGCATGACGCGCACCGTCTCCTTGAGTTCGCCGGAAAGCGCCAGCACGCGCTCTTCTCCCTCTGCCGCCACCCGATCGAGCCTGTCCAGCTTCACGGCAAGCAGGAACAGCGATTGCGCAATGCCGTCATGCAGCTCCCGAGCCAACTGTTCCCGCTCCTCCAGAGACGCGCTGACCGCCTTCTCCAACTGCAGCGCATTCTGCGATTGCTCCAGCCGGGCGAACAAATGCCTTACGAGCGTCAGTGTCACGATCAGGACGATGGCCGGCGTCAGCCAATTGCCCATCTCCATGGACAGATACGGCAGCAAGAATGCATGGCGCGCATATTCCCACAATCCGACCGTCAGCGTCGGAATGAGCAGAATGAGCCATTTGATCCGGCGGTCCGTGAATCGTTGCGGCTGCATGACGCGTCATCCTCCCCCCGCTGATCTGCCTAGTAAATTCTAAATGTCGTTGTCCGCTCCAGCGATTCGCCGTCTGCATCCGTTATCAGCATCTGCGCCTGCCATTCGGCTGCGAACGGCAAGTACGGCCCTTGTGACCGGTACGTATATTTGGCGAACCCGGGGAAGCCGTCGAACTCCTCGTCCTCATAAGCCTCCAGCGGCACATCCACATATCCGACATCCTTGCGATCCAGCGGCAGCAGTCTGAGCTGCACTTGCTTGGGCGCATCCTGATCCTCCGGCAGCCATACTTTGAGCGTGAACGCGTTGTCTCCCGGGATGTTCGGCGTAATGCGCAGCGTGAGATGCATTTCCGTGCCCATCTGATGAAAATGCAACTCTTCGTTCTTGGGCAGCGGAGTTTGGTAGGTGAGCACGCCGACGACAAGCACAAGCGCGGCAAGCAGGCCGACATCCATCTTCAGCAAAGCGCCGCGGGGCAAGTCGCCTTTGCGCAGCCGCAAACGAATGAGCAGCGCGGTCACGGCGACGAGCAGCGACAGGCCGATTTTGGCGAAGAGCCATTTGGCCCATAGCGTATATTTCAGATACGACAACGAAGGCAGGAACGCCAGCGTGGACAAAATCCCGGTGACCCACAAGACCAGGAAGGAAACGAGCGCCCACTTGGAGAAGACGAGCGCGAATCGCCCGGCTTCCGGCCGCTCCTTCAGCCAGACCGCAAGCAGCAGCACGAGGCCGCCGGCCCACACGGAAGCTGCCGCCAGGTGGACGAAATCCAGCCCGATCGTGTACGCTTCCGGGCGGAAGACGGCAGCATGGCCCGACCAGGCTTCGATTCCGAGGAAAATGACCGCCCAGACGAGCCGGCCCCATTTTCCCAAACTCGTCAACAACGGCGCCGCGAACGCCAGCAGCAATTCCGCAACGAACAGCCGGCCGATCGTCGTGTCCTTCAAAATGCGGAGCCATTCGGACATAGGTTCTCCCTGCGTCAAGTCCATCAGGCTGATCGCCACATAGGCGAGCGTCGCGACCAATGTGAACTTGCCGGCAAAGGACAGCGCCTTCTCCCGCATGTCCCTTGCGAGCGTCGAAGCTTGCGCCTCGCGCAGCAGCAGGCTCCACAACGCCAGCCCGGCCGCGACGAGCAGCCCGGCGTAGTAGGCGATCCGCGTAGCGTAGATCAGGAACGCCTGGTCGTTCGCAGTCGATGCGCTGTGGTGATCATGGCCGACCTGTGCATGCGGATCGAGCTGACCGGCTCCCGGCAGCGGAACAGGATTGCCGATCGTGAACACGTAAGCGCCCGAGATCGGGTGACCATCGGCGGAAATGACGCTATAGGCGACTGTGTAGTGGCCTTCGCCCAGCTTGGGCAGCGCAAGCCGCACCCCCTTGCCTTCCTCGAAGCGCTCCGGCTTGCCATCGGCAACGGTGCGCTTCGCGGCATCAAGTACGGAAAGCTTCGTTCCGCCCGTGTCCAGCCGTTCGTTAAACAACAGCTCGACGACGGGCGGACTGTCCTCCATCTGACTGCCCGAAGTCGGCGTCATGCGGACGAGCTCCGCGTGAGCATCCGCGGCCGGCAGCCAGGCAGCCAGTCCCATCCACAGCGCGAACGCCGCCAGGATGAACCATTGGAGTCCCTTTCTCAGCGGACTTCCCTTTGACCGGGTGCAGGCACCCGTTTGTCGATATGACGAATGATTGCGGACGTTACTTGTAACGTTATTCAAGATGTTTCTCCCCCCGCCCATGATTGGCAAGCTGCTATCTTCGCTTCAGCGCGAGCGGCTCATGCGGCGGAACAAGCGTAAGAACCCGCACGCAAAGCGGCAATACCATCGTACCCGATTGGAAATGTCTGTTCAACTTCTGTACAATGTGCGGTAAGGAGGGGATGACGATGGCTTTCACTTTGTCATTGGGAGAGCAAGCGCCGGACTTCTCGCTGCCGGCCACGGATGGCAATACGTATTCGCTGAAGAATTTTGCAGACGCACCGGTACTCGTCGTGTTCTTTACTTGCAATCATTGCCCTTATGTTCTTGGATCCAACGAGGTCACCCGGGCTACCGCGCTGAAATTCAAGGAGCAGGGCGTCGCTTTCGTCGGCATTAACGCCAACAGCGAACGGACGAAACCGGACGATTCGTTCGACCATATGGTGGCGCGCATGCAGGAGCAGCAGTTCCCTTGGACTTATCTGCGCGACTTAAGTCAGGATGTTGCCAGAGCCTATGGCGCGCTGCGTACGCCTCATTTCTACGTATTCGATCGCGAACGCAAGCTTGTCTACTCGGGCCGGGGCGTAGACAATCCGCGCGAGACGGACAAGATGACCGTAAACGACCTGGACAACGCCTTGACCGACCTGCTTGCCGGCCGCCCCGTCTCCGTGCCGCTGACCAATCCGCTTGGCTGCAACGTCAAGTGGGACGGACAGGACGAGCACTGGATGCCGTCGGAGGCGTGCGACCTGGTTCCGCAGGCTAAGTAACCGTGCGAACTGGCATGTGAATGTTCCGCTACGGTCTACAAGCGAGAACTGAAGCTCATCCTGGAAGTAGAACCGGCAGGGCATACCCTGACGGTTCTTTTTGGCGGATTGGCGGATTGGCGGGGCTGGGGCGGATTTTGTGGCTCTGTGACACTATTTTGGCGGATTGGCGGGACGGGGGTCGGTTTTGTGGCTCTGTGACACTATTTTGGCGGATTGGCGGGGCGAAGGCGGGTTTAGTGGCTCTGTGATACTATTTTGGCGGATTAGCGGGACGGGAGCGGATTTAGTGGCTCTGTGACACTATTTTGGCGGATTGGCGGGACTGGGGCGGATTTAGTGGCTCTGTGACACTATTTTGGCGGATTGGCGGGACGGGAGTCGGTTTAGTGGCTCTGTGACACTATTTTGGCGGATTGGCGGGGCGAAGGCGGGTTTAGTGGCTCTGTGACACTATTTTGGCGGATTAGCGGGGCAGGGGCGGATTTAGCGGGACGGGAGCGGGTTTTGTGGCTCTGTGACACTATTTTGGCGGATTGGCGGGGCAGGGGCGGATAGTACGGACATCATCCTATTGGCGTGGTCGGTCGAGCAGTGTTTACGGAAAAATTCATTTCGCAAGCGATCGCGTGGAACGATCGATGCCCTCGCCGCTTACATCATCTTGCCTGCCGTAGAACAGTGTCTCCACGAACAGCATTTCCTCAGCTGTGCAGGCGCAAAGAGATGTAAAAGGTGCAGTAGTATGCTTGAGTAGTGATGAATCCGATCAAAGAGCTGCATAATGAGCTGTTGAATGGACCTGCCCCTGACACATTTCCATTGCTCGTTAGAAATCATAATGTATGTTGTGCAGTTTATCGTGTAGGTTCGAGGAATCTGACGGAAAAGTACTGCACTTTTTGCAGCAGAGAGCGCCGCAGACAAGTTACACATTCGATGTCCGCATAAGACACTTCCCCTCCGTATACAGGCATACAATCCCGACACCGTTTTCGGGAGGAAACAAGTCAGCTTACCCCCCTCAGATTTTATACGTTCTGAATCGTCAAGGTAAACCGGCTCCACCGTCCTTTAAGGGACGGCCCCGTTATTCGTGTTTCTGATTGTCCGCCCTCTATCCGTTAACCCGCCAAATTGTCCGCGAACAATTCCTCGAACCGTTCAGGCCCGACCGGGCGAGAGAAGAAGTAACCTTGCGCCTCCTGGCAGCGCTGTTCCTTGAGGAAAGACACTTGTCCCTCGCTCTCGACGCCTTCGGCCGTCACTTTCAGATTCAGGTTGCGGGCCATCGTGGAGATGCCGGAGACGATCGCGGCATCGCTGCGGTCCGTCAATACGTCGGTGACGAAGGAGCGGTCGATCTTCAGCTTGTCGATCGGGAACCGCTTCAAATAATGGAGCGAGCTGTAGCCGGTACCGAAATCGTCGATGCTGATCCGCACCCCGATCGCCTTCAGCTTCTCCAGCATCTCCGTTGCGTATTTGACGTCCGCCATGATGCTCTCGGTAATTTCCAACTCAAGCAGCGAGGCGGCCAAACCGGTCTCCTCCAGCGTCAGCCGGATGCGCTCGCTCAGATCGTGCTGCCGGAACTGACGAATCGACAAATTTACGGCCATGACGATCGGCGGATATCCCTGGTCCTGCCACTCTTTCATCTGGCGGCAAGCTTGCTGGAGCACCCATTCCCCGAGCAGCAGGATGAAGCCGGTCTCTTCGCACAGCGGAATGAATTCGGAAGGCGGGATTTCCCCTTTCTGCGGATGCTTCCAGCGCAACAGCGCTTCGGCTCCGACCAGCTTGCCCGACTCCAGGTCCACGAGCGGCTGATAAGCCAAGCGGAATTGTCCGAGCTCAAGCGCAATTCGCAGATCGTTCTCGAGCAGCAGCCGCTCCTTGGCTTTGCGGTTCATGTCGGTCAAGTAGCGTTTCCAGCCGTTGCGCGTCTCCTTGGCGCTGTACATGGCCGTGTCCGCGTTCTGCTGCAGTTGGATCAGATCGAGCCCGTCGTCCGGATAGAGCGCGATGCCGATGCTGATGCTGAGATGGAAAGACGACGGGCCGATCCGCACCGGCTCGCGAAACAATTCCACGAGCGTCTGTGCGGCTTGCTCCGCTCGCTCCGCGTCCGTATCCGGCAACAGGATCGTGAATTCGTCTCCGCCCATACGGAACAAGCAATCCGACGGGCCCGGATATCGACCGAGCCTGTCCGCGACCGCGATCAGCAATTGGTCGCCGACGGCGTGCCCGAGCGAATCGTTGATCGTTTTGAAACGGTCCAGGTCAAGCCACAGCATCGCGAACCCTTCCTGCTGTTTGGACGAGCGGTTCATCTCGTCTGCCACTTTCTCGGCGAACTTGCTGCGATTCGGCAGGCCTGTCAAGTCGTCGTGATAGGCCAGATAATTGATCCGCGATTCAATCTCCTTGCGCCGCTTGAGCGGTTCTTCGATCGAGACGTAATAGATGCCCTTAAGCAAGCAATAATAACCGGCCAACTTGAAGCCGTCCGCATAAATTGCGTGCCAGTCGCCTAACCTGACAAAATCTTCAAGGACGGAGAAGAACAGCCAGATCAAGCCTTGCACGATCGTCAGCATCGCTTGCGGCTTCTCCTGTCGATGCTGATAGAGGATCATGATCGCCGTAAACGCGTACAGTATCATGACGGTTGCTTGCACGTAAGGGTGAGCGATCGCCAAGTACGTTGCATCGTCAGCATCCGTGCGGTATACCTGCCAGGTCAGGACGGCGAGCGCGACGACGACGGAGAACATCGCGGCGACTCGCGAACGGGGCGGCACGCCCTGGTTGTGCATAGCGAACAGAATCGGCAGGCCGATCGCGACGAGACCCTGCGAGAACCAGCCAAGCCATATGTAGGGGGATTGTCCGGACAACGGATCGTAGAAAGGCATGCCCGGCAAGCTCAATCCGCGAAGCAGATCGATCACGCCGATACCGGCGAACAAAGCGGCGGTGGCCAGCCGCAATCGGCACAACGTCGGTACGAAGATCATCCAGCCGAGCGTTAGAATAGCGAAGCATATCGCGAGAGACAGAATTCCGAGGATAAGATTGACATTCACGTATCCCATGAAATCGATGGCATGATTCAGAGGCTTCTGCACCATCAGCAAGATAATAAACGCAAGCATTGCGGTCACGATGGTCCAAACCGTATTCATTTCGGCGCGATTAATCGACATGAGGGCCTCCAGACAGAACTACGACAACGAATAGCAAAGTTTCGTGCGGCAATTCATCACTTTACGTACAATCTTCCACATTCGTCGACAAAATTCCTGCCTGGCACATGGCAAATCGTGTCGAAAACAGTACCTCGTGCAAAAGGAGGCGGCGGACGGGAGTTGTGAACTTTGAGTTCGTTATTCCACGCTTGGCGGCGGTTGGACGGGAGTTGTGAACTTTGGGTTCGGTATTCTGCGCTCTGCGGCGGTTCGGGCGGGAGTTGTGAACTTTGGGTTCGTTATTCCACGCTCTGCGGCGGTTCGGGCGGGAGTTGTGAACTTTGGGTTCATTATTCTGCGCTTTACGGCGGTTCGGGCGGGAGTTGTGAACTTCGGGTTTGTTATTCCACGCTTTTCGGCGGTTCGGGCGGGAGTTGTGAACTTTGGGTTCATTATTCTGCGCTTGGCGGCGGTTCGGGCGGGAGTTGTGAACTTCGGGTTCGTTATTCCACGCTTTTCGGCGACTTGAGCGGGGAGTTGTGAACCGTCTCCGGTCCGGCTGACTTTTCGCTTAAAACCTCCCGTTCGGCAACGCTCCTTTGCAAAGGCCGCGGCAGCCTGTCGCCTACTCCGGCGCACGGATCGCGACCCCCGCTTCACGCAAGCCTGCGTACAATCGTTTCGCATGTTCGGCGGCATGCGGCGTATCGCCATGCAGACAAATCGTCCCAACGGCAAGCTCCGCCAGGCTGCCGTCATGGCAGCGCACGCGGCCTGTCCGGATCAGCGAGAGCGACTGCTCGATCACCTGCTCTGGTTGTTCCAGCACAGCCCCGGGTTCGCTTCTTGGCACCAATTTTCCGTCAGGCAAATAGGCTCGATCGGCGAAGCCTTCGGCGACGTACGGCAAGCCGCGGGCTTCGGATTCCCGCGCAAGCCGGCTGTTCGGCGGCCCGTATAGCCGCAAGCGGCTGTCCGCCCCCTGTACCGCGCAAACGACGGCTTCCGCCAGTTCGACATCCCGCGCAGCCATATGATACAAGGCGCCGTGCGGCTTCACGTGGCGTACGGTCGCTCCTGCCGCAGCCGCGATCGCCTGCAAGGCTCCGATCTGATACAGCAGCCAATCGGCTACCTCGGACGGCAATACGCGCATCTCCCGTCGTCCGAAGCCCATCCGGTCCGGCAGCCCGGGATGCGCGCCGACTGAGACGCCATGCACGAGGCACAGTTCGACCGTCCTGCGCATCGTATGCGGGTCCCCGGCATGATAACCGCAGGCGATATTCGCAGAGGAGACGATGCGAAGCAGCGCTTCATCATCCCCAAACGCATAAGGTCCGAACCCTTCTCCCATGTCCGCGTTCAAATCGATGGTCCCAACGTTATTCGTCACGACGAATGCCCCCTTGCCGCAAGTTGAACGCCTGCGTGCAGCAGGCGATATTGACGTTCGGCGTTCATCCAGGCTTGCCATGCCTCTTCCCGCCCGACCAGCCGGAAAGTCAGTTCAGCACCAGGCAAGCATTGCGCCAGCAACGGCAGATCTGCTCCGACAACGTGGGCGATGACCGGATAACCGCCGGTCGGCTGGCAGCCCGCCGCCAGGATGATTGGCTTTCCGCCTGCCGGTACCTGGATCGTGCCGGGCGCGACGCCATGCGATGCCAGCTCGCGATCCCCGTTTCTCGTCAGGAGCGGCCCCGACAGCCGAAGCCCCATACGGTCGGAATCAGTCGTAATTTGATACCTGTCTCGCAACAGATGTCTCCGCGCTTCCGGCGAAAATTCCTCCCACTGGGCTCCCGGCAGCAGCCGGATTTCAACAGCTTGACGGGATGAACCGAGAGGCCATGAGGCCGTTTCCGCCGCCCACCGCGCAGATGCCCAAGCCCTGTCCGAACGGTCTGCTTCCGCCTGTAAGCTTGCGGCAATTCGCTGTCCCAGCGCTGTCGGCGTACCGACGGGCACCCGGTCGCCGGCAGCGAGCGCCCGGCCTGTCGGGCCTTGCACACCAAACCGCAAGTCCGCGCTGCGGCTACCGAGCAGCTTCGGCGTAGTCACGCCGCCCATCACCACCAAGTAGGCGCGGCAGCCCCGCTTCGCCTTGCCGAACGAGAGGACAGTGCCGGCCCGCAGCCAGACGGGGCGATGCAGCGGCATCGCTTCACCGTCGACGCGTGCGTCCAGGTCGGCGCCGCAGGCGGCAGCCAAGATGTCGCGTACAATGCGAAATTCGGCACCGATCGCCGTCATTTCCAGCCCCGCCGCGTCCGCCGGGTTGCCGACCAACAAATTGGCCGTGCGCAGCGATTCCGCATCCATGGCGCCGCCGACCGATACGCCGTAAGACTGCCAGCCACACCTGCCCCTGTCCTGTACGGTCGTCAGCATGCCGGGTTTGCGCACTTCGAGCGCATTCGAGCCGTTGTCCTCATGCTCTGCCGCAGACACTTTATGTTTGAACACTTCGAGCACGCCCGAATCGCCACCCGCCCGGTTTGCCGCAGACACACGCACCGGCGCGCGATCCCGATCCTCCAACGATGCAGTTGTCCTCTCGCGTACGATTGAATTCGCACCCGCGGACGTCGGCACGAACGCAACGCGATCGCCCGGCTTCAGCAAGAACGGTTCATCTGCTTCGGGACGGAATAACGGTACCGGCGTTCGGCCGATCCATTGCCATCCTCCAGGCGACCGTACCGGATAGATGCCCGTCTGAGCGCCTGCGACGCCGACCGCGCCAGGCGGCACTTGAAGCCGCGGCGATGCGTGCCTCGGCTGGGCCAGCGCTTCCGGCAGCCCCGTCATATACGGAAATCCCGGCGTAAACCCGATCATCGCCACTTCATACTGCGCCGAAGCATGGGCCCGAATGAACGCTTCCGGCGACATCCCGCAACGCTGCGCGCATGCGGCAAGGTCCGGCCCGGCCTCGCCGCCGTAGATGACGGGCAGCCGGATCACGCCTGCGTCCGCTTCACCTTCGTCATCCGCAAGCCGTTCCTCATCGGAACCGAAATCGCCGACAGCCGATCGCTCCTCAGCTTCATCGCCAATAAACTCCTGTAAGATGCGTTCCATCCATAGAAAATTCGCTTCTCCGAACGCTTTACCATCCGACCATAAAGAAATTCCTTCGTAGAACGCCGCACCTTCCACTCCGACGCTCTCAAGAAACACTCCCAGGTCCAAATGTACGGTGACAGAACGCAACGCAGGCACACATTCCCGCACGAACGCCAATCGTAACGTACGAACGCGCTCTGCCCGTGCAGCGATTAACGCAGCGCCACGACTTGCTCCGTCTTCGCCCGATGCCGGCCATTCGAATCGCAGCGCGGCATCGCCCAGCCAACTGATTTTCACGATGTAACGCACCCCCGCTTTCGCCGCCGATTAACCCGCGCTCCATGTATCGGGCCGGGTCGCCGCGCTGACGCCATTTTCCGGCTTACGTCCTTACGGGGAAATCCCTTGCACGAAAATCTCGAACGAGAGCGCCATCTGGTCGGCCAGCTCCCGCTCCCCTTGATCCAGCGCCCAACTCATCAAGACGCCAAAATACGTCTGAACCGCCAGTTGCGCGATCGCGCCAGCCGACAAGTCGGCTCGCACTTCGCCTTTAAGCTGTGCGTGCTCCACGACCGGCACGAGGCTATTTTGCAGCTCATCGCTCCGCAAGCAGTGAAGGTTCCGCATATTATCGCTGCCATATATCCCCTGCAACACGGCCCGGGTCACCGATCGGCTCATCGGATAATTCCTTGCATATTCGAACAGAACGACCTGAAGGCGCGGCACGACCGGGCCGGGCTTGCCGACGACGGTCTCGATCTCTTTCATAATGACCATGCCTTGCAGTTCTATCATCAATTCTTCTTTGGAAGTGAAATAGTTGAAGAAGGTCCCCTTCGCCACTGCTGCGCGTTCGGCAATCTGCTGCACCGTCGTCGTCTCGTACCCGTTCAATTCGAACAGTTCGACGGCCGCTTCGGCGATTTTTTGCCGCGTTTGCGCTTTCTTCAGTTCCCGTTTCATGTCGGCCACCCTCCTCCCCCTATTGTAGCATAGCGACGAATCCCCGCAACAGATATTGACCACCTGTCCAAAATCAACCCATTCCTGATTAATTACTATTCGCGATTTATCACGAAATAACGTTGACACGCTGATATAATTTGCACAAAAATAAAATATGACCGACGGTATAATTTTTTGTTGATTTTTACTTCCCATTCGCGTATAACTTTCATACAGAGGGTGATATCCGTCACCGCCAACGAACGCTGCAACGAATCGAAAGGAGCTATTCCCGATGGATAAATGGATCAAATGGACGGCCAAACTTCGCTGGGCGTTCCTCGCCGCGTGGATCGCGATCGCAGCTGCTTCGGTGCTCGTCATGCCCGATTTGCAGGAAATAGTCAAACGGACGGAGCAAAATTTTCTCCCCTCCGATTCTGAATCCCTGCAGGCAACGCGGCTGCTGAACCGGATCAATCCGGAATCCCGAGCCGCGTCCAGCGGCGTCATCGTGCTGAACCGCGACGGCGGCTTGCAGGAATCGGACATCGATTGGATGAACGGCATGCTGAGCGAGCTGGAGCAGAACAAGGCGCAGATCGGCGTTTCGAGCATCCTGACCGAACAGACGCAGCCGGAGCTGAAAGACCAGTTTCGCAGCCAGGACGGAACGACCATGCTGGCGATCGTCAATCTTCCCTACTCGGACCTCGACGACGCCACCTTGGCTGCCATCAACGATATCCAAACTTATCTTGACCAAGCGCCGAAAGGCGCCCGGGCGGCGCTCACCGGTTCGGCCCCGATTACCCAGCAGTTCCAGCAATCATCGCAGGATGGATTGAAGAAGACGGAAATATTGACGGTCGGCCTCGTGCTCGTCATCCTGCTATTCGTATTTCGCTCGCCGGTCGCCCCGCTCATCCCGCTCGTCACAATCGGCATCAGCCTTGTCATTTCCCGCGGTCTGATCGCCGCCGCCACGGACTGGGGACTGCCGGTGTCCAACTTCACGGAATCGTTCCTGATCGCCGTGCTGTTCGGCGCGGGGACCGATTACTGCATCCTGATGATCCAGCGTTTCCGTGAAGAACTCGCCAAGGACGGCGACCGGCTTGCTGCGTTATCCCGCACGCTCAGGGGCGTCGGCAAGACCATCGTTTTCTCCTCGAGCACCGTCTTCGCGGCATTCTTCCTGATCGGCTTCGCCCGCTTCGGCCTCTATCAGTCCGCAGCAGGCGTCGCGATCGGCGTCGTCGTAACGCTCGCCTGCGGCATGACGCTTGTCCCCGCCTTGTTGCTCCTGCTCGGCCGCGCCGTCTACTGGCCGATGAAGATCGGCGCAGGGCAAGGTCATGGCGAATCCAGATGGTGGGGGGGCGCCGCGAAGCTCGCTTCCAAACGTTCCGTGCTCGTCATCATCGTCGTAGCGATCGTGCTGGCTCCATTAACAATGTTGTTTAAAGGCCAGCGCACCTTCGACGATCTGGCGGAGATCGATCCGGCGCTGGGCTCCGTTACCGGCTTCAGGCAAGTGGAACGGGCATTCGGATCGGGGGAAGTGTTCCCCGTATCGATCGCAATCGAAGCCGGCGCTTCCATGCGTACGCCATCGGCGCTGGCCGCGCTTGAGATTGCGAGCGGCGATGCGATGCGCGTTCCCGGCGTGAAGGAAGTTCGCAGCGCCGTGCGTCCGCTGGGCAAGCAGTTGACCGAGCTTACCGTGCTGGACCAATTGGGCAAGACCAATGAAGCGATTGGCAAGCTGAAAGAAGGCGTAACGGACGTTGGGTCGGGGCTGGAGGACGCGAATCGGCAGTTGTCCGGCAGCCGGGACCAGCTGCAGCAGTTGGAAGGCGGCTTGCAAGAGATGGCTTCGCAAACGGAGGATGCGAGGCAAGGCGCCGACAAGCTTCAGCAGGGGCTGCAGCAGAGCGCGGATGGCGCCTCCCGGTTCGCGGAAGGAACGCGCAGCTTAAGCTCGGCAGCCGTATCCTTGGGCGGCGACATCGACAAGCTGATCGCGGAGCATCCTGAGCTTGCACAGGATCCGAGCCTGCTGGCGATCGCTGCCAAACAGCAGGCGCTGGCCAAAGGGCTGAGCACGATCGCAGTCGGGGCCGTCCCGCTTAGTCAGGGGCTGATCGGCATGGTGCCGGCGCTTGGCCAATTGGGCGATGGCCTGAGCAAGCTGGCGGACGGTCAGCGGCAAGCCGCACAAGGCGTTGCTTCGTTCCAGGCAGGCATGGGCAAGCTGACGGACGGACTGAGACAAGGAACGGACGGTTTGAACCAGGTAGCGAACGGACTCGGCCAAGTACAGCAAGCACAGGAAAATATTGCGGCGGCCGGCAAGTCGCAAATCGGCGGTTGGGTGCTGCCGGAAGAGGCTTTGACAACGGACAGCTTCAAACAGGCACTGGATTACTACGTTTCCGATGACGGACTGGTCACCCGGTTCGACGTCATTCTCGCGGATAATCCTTATTCGGAGCAAGCGATGGACACCGTCAGTCGAGTAACGGATGCGTTGCGCCAAAGCCTGTCCGCGTCCGTCATCCCGGAAGCGAAGGTGTATGCAAGCGGCACTTCGGCGCGTTATAACGAATTGCGGGACCTCTCGCTTGACGATTTCCTGCGTACCGGGGCGCTCGTGCTGGCAGGGATCGCGCTTGTGCTCATCCTGCTGCTGCGCTCCATTCTGGCGCCGTTGTACGTGCTGGCATCGCTCGGCTTCAATTATCTCGTAACGATGGGAATCTTGGAATTCCTGTTCGTGCGCGTGCTCGGTTATCCCGGCTTATCCTGGTCGGTGTCGTTCTTCATCTTCTTGATCATCGTCGCGCTTGGGGTCGATTACAGCATCTTTCTGATGGCGAGATTCAAAGAGGAATACCGCATCGGCGGCGTCAAGGCGGCCATGACCAAAGCGATGACCACGACGGGCACCGTCATCGTCTCCGCGGCCGTCATCATGGGCGGCACGTTCGGTGCGCTGGGGCTCTCCGGCGTATTGACGCTCGTGCAGATCGGGGTCGGTACGTTGATCGGCTTACTGCTGTATGCCGTGGTGTTCATGGCGCTCGTCGTGCCGTCATTCTCCTTCCTGTTCGGAGAAGCCAACTGGTGGCCGTTCAACCGCCGTCGGCGCGCAGCTGTGCCTCAAGCGGAAGAAGCTTCCGGGGAACTGCTGCGGGGATAGGGAGCGAGTCAAAGGCTTTGGAAGCCCAGTCGCAAACTCTTTACCTGTGCCTTCCTCCAACGTGAACAAACGATAGGCTGTCGCCCGAAAGGTCTGTTCGGACCAGGGCGGCAGTCTATCGTCAGATTAATGACTTGCTCTTCGTTTGGGGGCGATCGCGATCAAGATAAGCGTCCCCAGACCTCCACTCGCACAAAATTCAGCGATTTTTGAACAGATAAGCGTCTTTCGGAGACTGTCGATTAATTGTGGAACGAGCCAAACAACCTGTGCAAGCAGCGCAACGGAACTCAGCAGCCTTAATCGGCAATAAAGGGCGTTTGGGAAATGCTAACGGAACGGAGAGCCCTTATCAACGACAAACGTTACCAAAATCACCGTAAAACCGCGGAATAACGGCGCTGTGTTCCGTTAAAATCCAGAGCGGAACCCTCTTCATCGGATAAGGGCGCTGTGTTCCGTTACGATGGATGGCTATGCGAAGGAGCGCTGTGCTCCGTTACGATAGATGGCTATGAGAAGGAGCGCTGTGCTCCGTTACGATAGATGGCTATGAGAAGGAGCGCTGTGCTCCGTTACGACGGATGGCTATGCGAAAGAGCGATGTGTTCCGTTACGACGGATGGTTAGGTGAAAGAGCGATGTGTTCCGTTACGACGGATGGCTAGGCGAAAAAGCGCCGCTTCGTGCGCAATGCATTCTGTTAACCATTAATCGACAGTCTCTTTCGGTCGCCTATTCCGAACCTGCAAGAAGTGGATGAACCTCCCCTACTTTCGCTTCACTTAGAAGTAGGGGTTTCTTGCTAGCCCTAACCGTTACCTTCTGCAAACAAATAGGTTGGCTATTTGTTTTCGCTGCATACAGCGGAAATCTAACGGTATGGTTCGGCAAGCAACACTTTTGCAAAATATCAGGACTTATGCGTTTTCACGCTCA
>Ga0222429_100408_pt1 | contig 35131 bp, 38 predicted proteins | sample 1B50Ametagenome_FD_182475 | JGI IMG/M metagenome (GOLD analysis project Ga0222429, IMG submission 182475) | Enriched microbial communities from leaf-cutter ant dump, University of Wisconsin, Madison, United States - 1B50A (version 2) | ecosystem: Environmental > Terrestrial > Nest > Insects nest...
GGCTCGTCCGTCAATTGTTTGCCGCAGCCCGACGAAACCCGCTTAGAGAGTGCCTCGTCCGTCAATTGTTTGCCGCAACCCGACGAAACCCGCTTAGAGAGTGCCTCGTTCGTCAATTGTTTGACGCAGCCCGATGAAACCCGCTTAGAGTGTGGCTCGTCCGTCAATTGTTTGCCGCAGCCCGACGAAACCCGCTTAGAGAGTGCCTCGTCCGTCAATTGTTTGCCGCAACCCGACGAAACCCGCTTAGAGTGTGTCTCGTCCGCCAACTGTTCGCCGTAGCCCAGCATACCCCGGATAGAGTGCCACCCCGTCTCGACACAATTGCATAACCATCGCGAGCAGGCATTTTCGTTCAAATTTTCGTGCTTTTTGGCGATTCGTACATATGATATAATAGGCTTCATTATGCGAAGGCAATATGCCGAGGAGTGAACGAGAGTTGGCTTTGATCGTGATGAAATTCGGCGGCAGTTCGGTCGGTTCGACGGAGCGGATGAAGCGGGTCGCCCAGCGCATCGTCGACAAGAAACTGCAAGGCGACCGCGTCGTCGTCGTCGTGTCCGCGATGGGAGATACGACGGATGATTTAATCGATAAATCGAAGGATTTGCACGATAATCCGCCCGCCAGGGAAATGGATATGCTGCTGACGACAGGCGAGCAGATCTCGACGGCGCTGCTGTCCATGACGATCCACAGCCTTGGACATGAAGCCAGATCTTTGACCGGTTGGCAAGCGGGCATCCGCACCGAGGCGCTTCACGGCAAAGCGCGCATTACCGATATCGTGCCCGAGCGGCTGCATCGTGAGCTTGAAGCGGGCCATATCGTCATTGTCGCGGGCTTCCAAGGAATGACGGACGATGGTGAAATTACGACATTGGGACGCGGAGGATCGGATACGACGGCTGTTGCGCTGGCTGCGGCGATTCGAGCGGATGTATGTGAAATCTATACGGACGTGGACGGCATTTATTCGACGGATCCCCGCATCGTCAAGAACGCCCGCAAGCTGAACGCCATCACCTATGACGAGATGCTCGAGCTCGCGAACCTGGGAGCGGCTGTGCTGCACCCGCGTGCTGTTGAATATGCCAAACATAACAATGTGAACTTGGTGGTGCGTTCGAGCTTTACGCAGAACGAAGGGACGCTCGTGAGGGAGGAAGCAGAGATGGAACAAGGAATCGTCGTTCGCGGGATCGCCTATGACAAGAATGTGGCCCGCATCAGCATATTGGGCGTAGCCGATGTGCCCGGCGTACTCGCCTCGATGTTCGGCGCGTTGGCCGAGGCGGGGATTGATGTGGATATTATCGTGCAGAGCGGAGTGAAGGACGGCAAGGCTGACTTCTCCTTCACCGTATCGCAGGCGGACCGCACTCGCGCAATGGATGTCATCGGCGGCATTCGCGCGGCAGTCCCTTATGATGATTCGGCTTATGAAGAGAATCTCGTCAAAGTGTCGATCGTCGGCGCTGGCATGGTATCCCATCCCGGCGTGGCGGCCCGCATGTTCGAGGCGATCTCGAAGCTGGGCGTAAGCATCAAGATGGTCAGCACGTCCGAAATCAAAGTCTCGTGCGTCATCGACGCCGGACCGGTACAGGATGTCATTCGCGCGCTCCATACCGCGTACGATTTGGACACGGCCGATACCGTATTCGTCGGAGGACCGCAGGACCGGCGTTGATCATCAGCTAGAACTTGTTTATGATGAAGCTTAGAATTTTCAGCATCAGAGCTGTAAGCCCGGCAGCCATCAATGGCCCGACGGGAATGCCGCGCAAAGCTACGATCCCGACGATCGAGCCGACGACCAGCCCGATAATGAGCTGCGGATCGAATTTAAGCAAATCCAGACCTTTGCTGTTCAAATATGTAGCGGCAGCTCCGCCAAGCAGGGCGACCCACCCGGTCCAGCTGGTGAAAGCTGCCGCTATGTCTTTGCCCTGCACCTTGCCGGAGGCAAAAGGAACGAGTACGGCAAGCGTCAGGAACAGCACCCCGAACTCCAATCCGCGCTTCTCGATCATCGGCAGGAAACGCTGCAGGTGAATCAATTTGACGATCAACAGCAAGCAAGCCGCCGTCGTGATGATCGGTGATCGCCCCAACAAACCGATAATGATAAGCGCGACAAGGACGATTTCACCATTCATGCAGTTGTCACGCTCCCCCATCAGGATGGCAAGCCCCGTGTCGGTCAGGCACTTGGTACCACATTATGGAACAAGCCCCCATTTTAGAACGATAAACCCTCGGTGTGACCGGTGAGCTGGATTATTTGAATCTGTGATCGAACAGAAGAGGCCGGAAGATAGGCGAGAACAAGCGGTGCTCTGACACAAATTCGGAGGTCAGTCGGGATAGTGGCGGAAATAGTGGCGCTCTGACACAAATTCGGCGGTCGGTCGGGTTAGAAGTGGAAATAGGGGCGCTCTTACACAAATTCGGAGGTCGGCAGGGACTGCGGCGGTAGCGGAAATGGAAGGCGCACACGAAAAAGACCGCCGGGGCAACAACGAACAAAGCGTTGCCCGGACGGTCTTGCGGCGAAGCGCAGACAAACTCCTGTCAGATCATATAATCGGAGAACACGCGGTTCAATTCGAACGTGTCCGAACGCAGACCGCGCCGCATCGTCTCCAGCGCCATGACGTCCTGAACCGGGATATTCCCGAGGTTGACCTCGGAACCGACCGCCTTGATCAAGGCGACTTGCTGCTCCTTGAGCGGCGCCTCCCAGAGAATGCGCTCGCGATTCGGAAGGATCCGCAGCAGTTCCTGCAGCTCCTGCTCCCGGCATGCGCCCTGTTCGTCGAACAGCCCGACGCCCACGCCGGATTCCCGCGCTTCCACAATGACGAGCTCCGCTCCCGCTTTCCAATCTTTTTCCGCTGTTTCCACGAAGGCCAGCGCATCGATCCGGGACCCCGACAGCTTCTTCCCGTATTCCGTGAACACGCGAAAACCGAGCTCCCTGGCTTCACCGATCAATTCGTCCCGTCTGGCGCGCGACAGCTCGATCGTACCGTCGGATACTTCAATCCCGTCAAAACCGAATGCGACCGCCTGGCGAAAAAACGCGGGTACGATGTCGCTGGCCACGGCCGATTCCAGCAGCGTTCCGCCCGGCACGACGGCGATTCGTCTGCGCTTGGCAGCCGAGAGCTTGCGGCTCAGCAATTCAGGAGGATAGAGCGGCGACGTCCCGAAGCCGAATTTGACGATATCGATATATTCGCCGGACACGGCCAGCAGGTCTTCGAACGATTGCAAGCCCAGCCCCTTGTCGATCACCATCGTCATGCCTTGGCTGCGGGGCTTGCCGGAACGACAGCCGCTCGGATCCGAGAGCGCCCCGGGCCAGGTGTGATTCGCCGTAATTTCCATGTTCTACGCTCCTTGTCTGGTCTGCAAGGTGGAATGTCAAGAGCAATATATGCATCGGCCTATCCGCCGGTTCCCCTGACGCCAACAAAATAGACAAGTTGTCCGGCTTGTTCGCATAACGTAGTAGAAACAGCGGCAATGCCGGGAGGGAAACCACAATCATGGACAAGGCTGCGATGAGCATGGCGGTGCTCCGCATATTATCGGGCTGTCTGGAGCTGACGGCGGCCATCGTCATGATCCGTCTGAACAATGTCGAGAAGGCGCTCGTCGTCAATTCCATGCTGGCGCTCGTCGGCCCGATGGTATTGATCGCGACGACGACGATCGGACTCGTGGGCTTGGCCGATAAGCTGTCGCCATCCAAGCTGTTGTGGATCATGGCGGGCGTGGCTTGCTTGCTGATCGGCATTCTGCGTAAAGGGTGAGCGGCGTCGTTCAGGCTGCAATAGAATCGAAATTTCGGATGATTATCGCAACCATTTTAATGGACTTTTCCAGTTATCGTCGCTAAGCCCCGGCAACAGGCAGGATGATCTAAGTCGCAATCATCCTGAATTTAGCCAACGGACAAGCCTGACAGGCATAATCGGGCGGTACAAGCATACAAATCAAGAAGAAAGGCTTTTCCATCTTTCTAGCTTTCTATCCACTTTTGCCGGGAAGGGGGGACGGGCGATTGGCACAGACGATGCCGGATTTGTTCGTATATCCTTTGCGCGGCGTTCTGGAGCGGCTGCCTGAGCATGTCGGCGTGACGCTGGAGGAAATTCGCATCCGCGAAAGACGGCCGCTGGAAATCGGTTATGCGGGGCGATCGGCATTCGTGCGGCCTGACGGCACGTTAACGGGGGATTACCGCAGCGCGTATGCACCGGGCAGGGAAGAATGCCGGGCGCTGCTGGAGCGCGCGACCAATCATTCGTTGTACGCAGTCGAAGAAGAGCTCAGGCGGGGATACATCACCGTCAGCGGAGGGCATCGGGTAGGGCTGGCCGGGCGTGTCATCCTCGACCGGGGAGCCGTCGCCCATCTGCGGGACATCGCGGGGTTCAACGTGCGGATTGCACGTGCCCGCACCGACTGCGCAGCGGCCGTGCTGCCGGGCATACTCGACCCGCGGGCGCGGACGATCCGGCATACGCTCATCGTCTCGCCGCCGCAACAAGGGAAAACGACTTTGCTGCGCGACCTGGTTCGCAGCATCAGCTCGGGCGAATGGCACCATCCGGCCGCCTCGGATTGGAGCGGCCGCAAGGTCGGCGTCGTGGACGAAAGATCGGAGATCGCCGCCTGCGAAGCGGGCGTGCCGACGTTCGATCTCGGCCCGCGAACCGATGTGCTGGATGCCTGCCCGAAGGCGGAAGGCATCATGATGCTCGTGCGCTCCATGTCGCCCGAAGTCGTCGCGGTGGATGAGATCGGCCGCCCTGAAGACGCCGCTGCCTTGCACGAAGCGCTGCATGCCGGCGTGCGCGTGCTGGCGACCGCGCACGCGTCTGGGCTCGACGACGTGGCTGCGCGTCCCGTATTGGCCGGCTTGGCGGAGTCGGGCGTATTCGGCGCCTACGTGCTGCTGTCGCGTTCCGCAGGCAAGGTAGAGCATCGCGTCGTCACGCCCGAGCACGCCTTGCGCGAGATCAAGTCGAGGCCGCAGCCGGCGATCCGCTCCCCCGACGTCCGGCAGCAGGAGGCCGGCAGCGTATGATGCAATTCGCGGGAGCGCTGCTCGTGCTGTTCGCCGGAACGATGATCGGCTATCTGCAAGCTTCCCGCTTCGCGGCCAGGCCGCGCCAGATTCGCCAGCTCATGCATGCGCTGCAGCGGCTCGAGACCGAGATCGGCTACGGGCAGACGCCGCTGCCGGACGCGCTGGCCCGACTCGCCGGCATCGTGCCCGCTCCGGTCTCCGGACTGTTCGCAGCCATAGCCGCCAGCTTCGCGGACCCGGCACGGGCGTCAGGCACGCTGCGCGACAACTGGGAACGCGCGATGACGGACGGCTGGGGGCGAACGGCGATGCGCACGCCCGAACGGGATGCGATGGTCCGCTTGGGGGCGACGCTCGGCGGCAGCGGCAGAGAGGATCAGATCAAGCATGTTCGGCTGGCCATGCATCAGCTGCAAGCCGAGGAAGCTTCGGCAAGAGAGGAGCAGCAGCGCTATGAGAAGATGAGCCGGAGTCTGGGGGTGCTGGGTGCTCTGCTAGTCGTCATATTGATGCTGTAACCCCAGGGGGTCCCCTCCATTGGCAATCGGAATAAGCCGCGAAGGCCAAGGTCGCTTATGGGGGATGAGTCTGGAGGCTTGAAGGATGAACATAGACGTCAGCACGATCTTCCAAATCGCCGGCATCGGCATCATCGTAGCCATGATCCATACGGTACTCAAACAAATGGGCAAGGAAGATATGGCGCATTGGGTGACCGTGATCGGATTCGTCGTCGTGCTGTTCATGGTGGTGCGGCTGCTGAACGATCTATTTCAGGAAATCAAAACGATATTTTTGTTCCAGTAGGTGAGCGCGGTGGACATGGTACAGATCGTCGGCATCGCGTTTCTCGCCACCGTGCTGATCCTGGTCATCCGCGAGCAGAAGCCGATGTTCGCCTTCCTGCTGGCGGCATTCACCGGCGTAGGAATCTTCCTGGCGCTCGTCGGCAAGATCGGCATGGTCGTGTCGGTATTGGAAGAGCTGGCGGATCGCTCGGGCATTCCGTCCGTGTACTTGAAGACGATGCTCAAGATCATCGGCATCGCCTACGTCGCCGAGTTCGGGGCGCAAATCGTACGCGACGCGGGGCTCGAGAGCATTGCCTCGAAGATTGAATTCGCCGGCAAGATGCTTATTCTCGTCATGGCCGTGCCGATCATCAGCGTCATCGTGGAAACCGTGCTGAATCTGCTGCCGGCCTGACCGGAGCGCCGGGCACGGGGCCGCAGGCAGGAGGAGGATCATGCGCCGTCTATTCGTACTCGTTCTCTTCATGCTGCTGGCCGCGCCACCGGCCGTCGCGCTCGCCGCCCCGCTTGCAACGGCCGGTACCGACGATCCGGACCCGGGCAGCTTCGTCTCCGAGCTCGCCCGCAAGCAGTCCCAGGAGATGCAGACCAGGGAGATCGAACGTTACTGGAACGAGCTGAAGACGCAATACGGCGGCTATTTTCCCGACGGCAAGCTTCCGGAAATCCGGCAATTGATGTTTCCGGACGGCGAGCCATGGAGCCTGGGACAGGCTATGACGGGTCTGGTGCGTTACTTCCTGCATGAAGTGCTGTACAACGGCAAGCTGCTCGTCACGATCGTCCTGTTGACGGTATTCACGATGGTTCTGGAAACGATGCAGACGGCGTTCGAGCGCAACACGGTCAGCAAAGTCGCCTATGCCATCGCATACCTGGTGCTGCTGATCCTGGCGGTGAACAGCTTTCGCATCGCGACATCGTACGCGGAGGAAGCGATCCAGAACATGGTGCAGTTCATGCTCGCCATGATTCCGCTTCTGCTCACCTTGCTGGCCAGCACCGGCAATGTGACATCGGTGGCGGTGCTTCATCCGCTCATCGTGTTCATGATCCACACCGTCGGCACGTTCATTCATTTGTTCGTGTTTCCGCTGCTGTTCTTCTCGGCCGTGCTTCATATCGTCAGCTCGATCAGCGACAGATACAAAGTGACGCAGCTTGCGAATCTGCTGCGCAGCGCCGGTGTAACCGTCCTGGGGCTGATGGCGACGATGTTTCTCGGCGTCCTGTCGATCCAGGGCGCGACCGGGGCCGTGACGGACGGCGTGGCGATGCGCACGGCGAAGTTCGTCACCGGCAACTTCGTGCCGGTCGTCGGGAAGATGTTCTCCGATGCCGCCGATACCGTGCTGTCGGCCAGCCTGCTCGTGAAAAATGCGATCGGCCTCGCCGGCATCATCATCCTGCTGTTCCTGTGCGCGTTTCCCGCCCTCAAGGTCGCCGTTCTTGCGCTCATCTACAACTTGGCGGGCGCGGTGCTGCAGCCGCTCGGGAACTCGCCCGTCGTCGTATGCCTGCAGACGATCGGCAAAGTGCTGATCTACGTATTCGCGGCGCTCGCTGCGGTAGGCCTGATGTTCTTCCTGGCGATCACCATTATCTTGACGGCCGGCAATGCCGCGCTGATGATCCGTTAGCGAGGAGGGACGCAGGCGATGGGGCTGATGGAAGCAATGTCCGGCTGGCTGCAGCAGATTGTCGCCGTCGTCCTGCTCGCCGCGCTTGTGGATCTCGTGCTGCCCAACCGCACGATGCAGCGGTATGTGCGCCTGGTTGCGGGGCTGATCCTTCTGCTGACGATCGCGACACCCGTGCTGCAATGGATCCGCGGCGACTTCGACAGCAAGCTGGCGGCCGGGATGCAAGCGGTGGAGCTGAATCCGCAGTCGGCGCCGGACGAGCTGGCGCGCATCGAAGAAGAAGGGCGCAAGTGGCGGGAGCGCGGCAGTCTTGAAGCAGCGTCTTTGACAGCCCGGCGGCTGCAAGAGGCGATTCTTCAAGACGTGGAACGTGCGGAAGGCCGGGAAGTCGCGGACGTGGCCGTCGAGCTGCAGCAGACTTCGGGCGGATCGCTGGACGTGCGGCAAGTGACCGTGACGCTCGCTGCCGCGGATCCCGCCTCCGGGGCGGACGAGTCGCAGGTTGTGCCGCAGCCTGGCGCCGGCATGCGGCCGATCGAGGCGGTCAGGCCGGTCACGGTAGCGGACCCGAAGCCGATCCGCGCGGAAGAAGACCGGGCGGCGGACACGGCGGCAGAGGCGGCGGATGCGGCGGATGCGGATGCGGTGGATCCTGCCGTCCGCAGCCGTATCGCAGCGCTGATCGCGGCGCGATACGGCATCGCGGCGGGCCGGGTTCGCGTCGCGGCGGAAGGAGGCGGTCAAGGGAGGTGATGCGATGGCCAAATGGTTGGAGCGGCTGGAAGCGTTCATCGGCGGCGGGACGGGCGGCGGGCGCAGAATCAAGGCTTTTCGGTGGCTGGTGCTGCTCGGCCTCGTCGGCGCTGCACTGCTGTTGATCGCTTCTTTGCTTAACATGAAACCCGTCGATCAGCGGCAGCAGACGGAATACACGCCGCCCGGCAGCGTCGATGCCCCGCCGCACCAGGACACCGTTCTTCCGGCGGGCGGCAGCGCGAAGAACGATCCGATCGCCGACATCGAAACGGAGCTGGAGAGCCGGCTCAAGGATTTGCTGGAAACGATCGTCGGCGTCGGCAGCGTCAACGTGCTGGTGACGGTGGAATCGACGGAAGAGACGGTCGTGCAGTTAAACGAGAAGACGGCGCAGGAACTGACCAACGAATCGGATCGCAACGGCACGACCCGCCATATTACGCAAGTGACCCGGGACGGCCAGGTCGTATTGTACGAATTGTCGGGCGGACAGTCGCCCATCGTCGTGAAGAAGCTCAAGCCGAAAGTGCGCGGCGTCGTCATCGTCGCCAAAGGGGCGGAGAACGCCACCGTCCACAAGCTGATCCAGGAAGCGGTATCCCGCGGGCTGGACGTGCCGATGCAGCGGATCTCGGTCGTGCCGCGCAAAACTTGAATGCAATGCCATTTCTAGGGAGGATGAAAACATGAACAACAAGCGTCAAACGATTTGGCTCGTGTCAATGCTCAGCCTGATGGTGATCCTGTCCGCGTATTATCTGTTCACGGAGGACGTCACCCCGCCTTCCCAAAGCGCCAGCGAAAGCCATCAGGCGGCGGACGGAGCCGACAAGGCGAACGCGTCCGCGACGGATTCGTCCGGCTCGCAGAGCGATATCAAGGTCGAGGTCGTCGACCCGATCGGCGCTTCGGCGGAAGACGTGTCGGTCGGCAGCGCGAACGATGGGGCAGACAACGCTCTCTCGAAAGGCGACGAAGCCGTCTTGAACGAATATACGAATTTCCAAGGAAGGGAATACTTCGATCAGCTGCAGCGGGTGCGCGAAGAGAAATTCGACAGCGAGAACGAGCGGCTGAGCGCCATCATTGCCGATACGAAGAACCATTCCCAGGAAGATGCGGCTGCGGCGACGGAAGAGCAGGCGCGCCTCGACGATGCGGATAACCGCATTACGAGCCTCGAAGTGAAATTGCAGCAGCAGTACGAGAATGCCGTCGTGACCGAAGAAGAGCTGGGCTACAAGGTCATCGTCCAGGCATCCAAGCTGGACAAGAAGCAAGCGGTGCAAATCATCGACCTCGCTACCAAGGAATTGAAGGTCACGCCCGACCGCTTGTCCGTTCAATACGTCGAATAATCGCCATGCAAGCGTTGACGCATAAGTCCCTTCCGACCTCCCTTTGCCCCTGGCGGCAAAGGGAGGTTTGGCCATCGGAAGCGCAGGCCGGGCGAACATCGTCCTTTCCATTTCGACCGGTTATGGTATAATAGTTCCGTTATGGGATCGTACAGGTTACTTGCGTTTCCCGCGATTCGACCCATGAAGCCAAGGAGTGGACTTAATGTTCAAGCTTAGCGAAATCAAAGAATTGATCAAATTGGTAGACCAAACTTCCGTTCATGAACTCGAAATCGAAAATGAAGGCGCTCGCCTTGCGATTCGCAAGCCGGGCCGCACGGAAGTCGTGAACGTGCAGACTGCGCCGGCCGCCCCTACATACGTCACTGCCGCGCCGGCTGCCGCTCCCGTTCCCGCCGCCGCGGCTGCCGAAGCCCAGGCAAAGACGGAATCCGCCGACACGTCGCACCTGCACCGGATCACGTCCCCTATGGTCGGCACGTTCTATCGCGCGCCATCCCCGGATGCGGCGTCATTCGTCAATGTCGGGGACCGCGTCACCGAGAAGACCGTCGTCTGCATCTTGGAGGCGATGAAGCTGATGAATCCTCTGGAGGCGGAAGTGAATGGCGAAATCGTTGATATCCTGGTCGAGAACGGCCAGCTTGTCGAATACGGCACGCCGTTGTTTCTCGTAAAGCCGCAATAATCGCCGGAGGAGGTAGCCCGCATTGAAATTCCACAAAATATTGGTGGCCAACCGCGGCGAGATCGCCGTACGCATCATCCGGGCTTGCCGGGAACTGGGCATTGCCACCGTCGCCGTGTATTCGGAAGCCGACCGGGAGTCCCTGCACGTGCGGCTGGCGGACGAAGCCTATTGCATCGGGCCCAGCGCCGCCAAGGACAGCTATTTGAATTTGACGAATATGATGAGCGTCGCGGCATTGACCGAATGCGACGCGATTCACCCGGGGTACGGGTTCCTGTCTGAAAACGCCGATTTCGCAGAGATCTGCGAGACTTGCCATATTACATTCATCGGGCCATCCGCAAGCGCGATCAGCCGCATGGGCGACAAGTCCGTGGCCAAGATGACGATGAAGAACGCGGACGTGCCGGTCATTCCCGGCTCCGACGGGCTCGTGGCGGACGTCGAGGAAGCCGTCGTCGTGGCGCGCCGGATCGGTTACCCCGTCATCATCAAGGCGACGGCCGGCGGCGGCGGACGCGGCATTCGGCTCGCCGAAGACGAAGAAATGCTTATTCGGGAGATTACGACCGCCCAGCAGGAAGCGCAGAAGGCGTTCGGCAACCCCGGCGTTTACCTGGAGAAATATTTGACCGGCATGAAGCACGTGGAAATCCAGATCATCGCCGACAAGCACGGCAACGTCTGCCATCTCGGAGAGCGCGATTGCTCGGTGCAGCGCCGCCGCCAGAAGCTCGTCGAAGAAGCGCCTTGTCCCGTCATGTCGCCCGCGCTGCGCGAGCGGATGGGCCATGCGGCTGTAAGGGCGGCCCACGCGGTCGAATATTCGGGAGCCGGTACGATCGAATTCCTGCTCGGGCCGGACGAACAATTTTATTTCATGGAAATGAACACCCGGATCCAGGTCGAGCACCCGGTGACGGAGATGATTACGGGCATCGACCTGATCAAGGAGATGATCGCGGTTGCGGAAGGCGCGCCGCTCTCCTTCGAGCAGAAGGACGTGCAATTCGACGGCTGGGCGATCGAATGCCGCATCAATGCGGAAGATCCCGACCGCGGCTTCATGCCGTCTCCCGGACGCATCGGCTTCTACCTTCCGCCGGGAGGCCCGGGCGTGCGGGTGGACAGCGCGGCTTACCCGAATTACGTCATCTCGCCGCATTACGATTCGATGATCGCCAAGCTGATCGTATGGGCGCCGACGCGCGAAGAAGCCGTCGCGAGAGCCCGCAGGGCGCTGGGCGAATTCATGGTGGAAGGGGTCAAGACGACGATCCCTTTCCATCAGAAGCTGCTCGCCCACCCGATATTCGCCAAAGGAACGTTTGACATCAAGTTTTTGGAAGAGCACGATTTGAACGCGCCGCAGGAGCTGGAATAAGCAGGCGCCTGCGGGACAACTGTTTGTCATAATTATCCGTCAATGCTATAGTAATAATTACAAGGGCCGATGGCCCGACAAGGCGAAATTCGGTTGGACGGAGGTGGAAAGCGCTTGGATACGGCAACCGCGGAATTTGGCCGCACGTTGATGGGAACGATCGAAATCGCGCCGGAAGTCATTGAAGTCATTGCCGGCCTCGCGACAGTGGAAGTGGACGGCGTCGCAGGCATGAGCGGCGGCATTTCCTCTGGGATCGGAGAACTGCTGGGCCGCAAGAACTTGTCCAAGGGCGTGAAGGTGGAAGTCGGGCAGCGCGAAGCTGCAGTGGATGTATCGATTATCGTTCAATACGGGCGTAGAATTCCGGAGATTTCTGCGGAGATTCAGCGCAATGTCAAGCGTTCAATCGAGACGATGACGGGACTGAGCGTCGTGGAAGTGAACGTACATATTCATGATGTGCACTTCAAGACGGCGGAGAAGCCCGAAGAGGAAGAAGCTGCCGCGAGAGTTCGATGACGATGCCGGTCGGCGCGGCTGCCAGTCAGCCCGCGCCGACTGCAACAGGGGGACGCCGAGTTGATCAGAATGTTGGACAGGCTGCTGCTATTTCTATATAGTATCGCGATCGGAGCGGCTGCGATCCTGTTCATTGTCGCTGCGAGCGGCGGATTTGCCTCATCCTTTCTGCAAGATGCAGTGACCCGTCTGACCGATGACCGAACCGTGCAGAGCGTCACCATCGGCGTGTCGATCGTCGTTTTGCTGGTCAGCCTGCGGTTTTTCATCGTATCGGTTCGCCGCAACGGACCTCAAGCTCCTTCGATCAATCAGCGAACGGAGCACGGGGACATCCGCATTTCCGTGGAGACGGTGGAAAATCTGGCGTTGAAGGCGGCCGGCCGCACTCGCGGGGTGAAGGACCTGAAGGCGCGCGTGCGCGTCGCGGAAGCGGGTCTGGAAATTCTGATTCGGGCATTCGTCGACGGGGAAGGCTCGATTCCCGCGCTGTCGGAAGATATCCAGCGCACCGTTTCGCAGCAGATTGAAGACGCGACCGGCATTCCCGTAGCGGAAGTGTCCGTCTATATCGCCAACGTGACCTCATCTGCGGCTTCGTTCAAAAGCCGGGTGGAATAGGGGGAGCGGCCCATGTGGAAGTCGTTGTGGGAAGCCTATGGCGGACGCGCAAGCGGAATCGCGGCGGGATTGTTTTTCGGCATCATCTATCTGATCAGCGGGTTCTGGGATATGTTGTTCGTCGCGCTGCTCGTCGGCATCGGATTTTGGTTCGGCAAGGCGAGGGACGAACAACGGGGACCGCTGCTGCCTTGGGATCGCTTGACGGATTGGATGACGGACCGTTGGCCTTGGAGCCGCTAAACTTTGCGCAGCTCCCTGGCTCCCGGGTTTTTTTGTTTTTCTAAATATAAGGCATAATAAGGCAACTGCCTTATCGTTAAACTTATATTTCTCGAATAAACGACACCGTCCGTGGAAGGACGGAGAGGCTGTTTATTCTTGGCAGACCTATAATAGGCAGTAACGAAACGCATGTCGCACAGCGCCGAACGGAGGACGCATGAAACCCAGATTGGCAAGGGAAATTGCGGTATCGAGCTTGTATCAGATGGAGATGAACGAAGTCTCCGCAAGCGAGGCCGTGGATATGGTCATGGAAGAAGCGAGAGCCGACAATGAAATCGGACTGGAAGTCGGGGAACTCGCCGCCGTGGACGCTTTTTCGCGCGAGCTCGTGGAAGCCGTGCATGCCCGCAAGGAAGAGCTGGACCGGGAGCTTGCCGGGTATTTGACCGGCTGGCAGGTGGACAGGCTGTCCCGGGTGGACCGGCAAATCTTGCGGCTGGCCGCCTATGAAATGGCGTATCGGAACGTTCCGCCGAAAGTCGTCGTGAGCGAAGCGATTGAGCTGGCCAAGCATTTCGGCCTGGACGAATCCGGCAAATTCGTCAACGGGGTGCTCGGGCGCATGCTCCGGGACAAAGCCGCGGCGGCGGAGCCGACAGCATCTGAACCGGCGGCTGTCCGGAATAAGGAAGGGGAACGATCCGAATGAGCGCGCAAATTATCAGCGGCAAGGAAATATCCGAATCGATCCGGCAGGAAATCCGGACGGAAGTGCAGCACCTCCAGGAGCGGGGCATTCGTCCCGGGCTGGTCGTCATCCTCGTCGGCGAAGATCCGGCATCGCAAGTGTATGTGCGGAACAAGGCCAAGGCGTGCGAGGAGTTGGGCTATCATTCCGAAGTGATCCGGGTTCCGGCTGATACGACCCGCGAGGCGCTGCTTGCGCTGATCGACCAATACAATGCGGATCCGGCGATTCACGGCATTCTGGTCCAGCTTCCGCTGCCGAAGCATATCGAAGAGAAGGCCGTGATCGACCGGATCGCGGTAGCTAAAGATGTGGACGGCTTCCACCCGGTTAGCGTCGGCAACCTGATGATCGGAGACGATGCGCTCTTGCCTTGCACGCCTGCCGGCGTCATCGAGATGCTCCGGCGTTCCGGCATCTCTCCGGCTGGCAAGCATGCCGTCGTGATCGGCCGCAGCAACATCGTCGGCAAACCGGTATCGATGCTGCTGCTGCGGGAGAACGCCACGGTGACGATGTGCCATTCCCGCACGCCGGATTTGCCGCAGGTAGCGCGGCAGGCGGACATTCTCGTCGTGGCGGTCGGCGTGGCCAAGCTGGTCAAGCGCGACTGGGTGAAGCCGGGCGCCGTCGTGATTGATGTCGGGATGAACCGGCTGGATAACGGCAAGCTCGCGGGCGACGTCGATTATGAGGATACGGTGGAGACGGCCGGATGGATCACGCCGGTACCCGGCGGCGTAGGGCCGATGACGATCACGATGCTGATGGCCAACACGCTCAAGGCGTGCAAGCGGGCTCACGGAATCGATTGACGTTGGGAGGCGCGGCGGCATGAACACGTCTGCGAAGGTGCTGAGCATCCGGGACGTCAACCGATACATCAAGCTGAAGCTGGAGGGCGACTCCGGCCTTCAGGACATCTGGCTGCGGGGCGAAATTTCGAATTTCACCCGCCATTCCAGCGGTCACATGTACTTCACGCTGAAGGATGAGAGCGGTCGTCTCAAATGCATCATGTTCGCCTCCTATAACCAGCGGCTGCCGTTCGTACCGAAGGACGGCATGAAGGTGCTGGCTCGGGGAGGCGTTTCCGTATATGAACGGGACGGAGCCTATCAATTTTACGCGACGGCGATGCAGCCGGACGGAGTCGGCAGCTTGTATCTGGCTTTCGAACAGCTCAAGCGCAAGCTCGAATCCGAAGGCTTGTTCGCGGAGTCGCTTAAGCGGCCCATACCCCGGTATCCCGGCGCGATTGGCGTCGTGACGTCCCCGACAGGCGCGGCGGTGCGCGATATTCTGATCACGCTGCAACGGCGTTATCCGTCCGTACCTGTGCTGCTCTATCCGGTCTCCGTGCAGGGCACGCAAGCGGCGCCTTCCATCGTGAAGGCGATCGGGGAGATGAACCGGCTGGGCGAAGTCGACGTGCTGATCGTCGGCAGAGGCGGCGGATCGCTGGAGGAATTGTGGGCGTTTAACGAGGAAGCGGTCGCCCGCGCCATTCGCGCTTCCCGCATCCCGGTCATCTCCGCGGTCGGCCACGAGACGGATTTCACGATCGCCGATTTCGTCAGCGACCTGCGCGCCGCGACGCCGACCGCCGCGGCGGAGTTGGCCGTTCCCCATACGGGCGAATTGCGCCAGCAACTGCACTATCTGGAGCAGCGGATGGGCAAGTCGCTGCGCCTGATGGCCGGCAAGGTGCGCGAGCGCTGGCAGCATGCCGCCAGGTCGCCGTATTTCACGCAGCCGCGCCGTACGCTGCTCGCGCAGACGGAGCGGCGCGATCGGCTGCGCGACCGGCTTGTGTTCCGCGTGCAAGGGCAGAGCGGCCGCGCCCAGGAGCGGCTGGCGCGGCTAGCCGGTCGACTCGCCGGCGCGAGCCCGACCGAGCAGGCGGGCTTCGCCCGCAAGCGGCTCTCGGGCGCCAGACGTGCGCTGGAGCTGGCGATGAGCGGCACGCTCCGCGATGCGCAAAGCCGTTACGGGTCGCTCGTCCGCGGACTTGACGCGCTAAGCCCGCTGAAGGTGATGGGACGCGGATACAGTCTGCTGTATGACGAGCAGGACAAGCGTCTGATCCGCCGCATCGGCGACGTGCAGCCGGGCGATCTGGTGCGCGTCCGACTGACGGACGGACGTTTGGATTGCCAAGTATGGGGCATACATGGGGAGGAGAAGGACAATGGCTGAGGAAATAAGAGGCGCGGGGGAAGCTGCGGTCGGTACCGCATCGGCATCGGCGTCCGTCGAGGCAACGTTCGAGCAGGCGATGGAACGTCTGGAGACGATCGTGGAGAAGCTGGAAAGCGGCGACGTGCCGCTCGAAGCCGCCATCGAATTGTTCCAGGAAGGCATGTCGTTGTCCCGACTGTGCGGCCAGAAGCTCGAGCAGGTCGAGCGCCGGATCGAGATGCTGGTGGAAGGCGAATCCGGACTGACCCGCAAGCCGTTCGCGCCGGAAGGTTAAGGCTTAAGCGCAGATAGGGGAATGATGGTGACCGTTACTTCGGAGGTATTGACACAATATTTGGCCGATCGAAGGCTGAGGATCGAGGAAGCGTTGCAGGCGGCAATTCCGGCTTCCTGGCCGATGCCGGACAAGCTGCGGGAGGCGGCGGCGTATTCGCTGTTTGCCGGAGGCAAGCGGCTGCGGCCGATATTCGTCTTGGCGGCAGCCGAGAGCGTCGCAGGCGACGAATCGGCTGCGGCAGGCGCGATGGCTTTCGCGGTCGCGATCGAGATGATCCATACATATTCGCTCATTCACGACGATCTGCCGGCGATGGACGATGATGATTTCCGGCGCGGCCGTCCGACCAATCATGTCGTCTACGGCGAAGCGATGGCGATCCTGGCCGGCGACGGCCTGCTTACGCATGCCTTCTACGCGGCTTCCCAGGCGGTTCACGGTGGGGTTTCGGCGGGGCGCGCGCTGGCCGTGGTCGCCGAGCTTGCCCGCTATGCCGGGCTGCCCGGCATGGTCGGCGGGCAGGCTGCGGACATGCTGGGAGCGCAAGGCGTCACGACGCTGCAGCAGTTGGAGTCGATTCACCTGCACAAGACGGCTGACTTGATCTCGTTTTCTCTCAGAGCCGGCGGTCATTCCGCGGAAGCGAACGAGCGGCAGCTGGAAGCGCTCGGCTTGTTCGGCCGCAATGTCGGACTCGCGTTTCAGATCCGGGACGATATTCTGGACGTGACGGGAGATGCGCGGAAATTGGGGAAACCGGTCAGAAGCGACGAGAAGCAGGAAAAGGTCACGTATCCTTACTTGATCGGATTGGATGAAAGCCGCAAGCGCGTAGCGGAGTTGACCCTTGAAGCGAAGCACGCGCTTCTGGCGGCCGGGTTGGCCGATCCCCGCATGCTGCTGGCCATTGCCGACGATATTATGACGCGGGATCATTGACGGGATTCCCCGGATCCGCAGGAAGTTTTGGGCATCCGCCCGCGGATTATGATATAATGTTGGCATTATGAACGCCCCATGCGGGAGAAAGCGGGGAACAATTTGCTGCTAGAGGAGATCGACAGCCCGGCGGATCTGAAGAAATTGACAGTGGCCGATCTGCCGCAGCTTGCGGAGGAAATCCGGAAGTTTCTCATTGAGAAATTGTCGCTCACCGGCGGTCACCTTGCTCCGAATCTGGGCGTGGTGGAATTGACGCTGGCGCTGCACTATTTATATAACAGCCCGCAGGACAAGATCATTTTCGATGTCGGGCATCAAGCCTATGTGCATAAAATGTTGACCGGCCGCAAGGACCGGTTCGATACGCTGCGTCAAAAAGACGGTTTGTGCGGTTTCGTCAAGCGCGGCGAGAGCGAGCATGACGTGTGGGAAGCCGGCCACAGCAGCACGTCCCTGTCAGCCGCGGCAGGCATGGCGATCGCAAGGGACTTGCGCGGCGCTTCGAACAAGGTGATCGCCGTCATCGGCGACGGCGCCCTGACCGGCGGCATGGCGCTTGAGGCGCTCAACCACATCGGCCATGAGAGACGCAACCTGACCGTCGTGCTTAACGACAACGAGATGTCGATTGCGCCGAACGTCGGCGCGATCCACAATTACTTAGGCAAAGTGCGCTCGGATCGGACATATCGCAAGGCGAAGGATGAGCTGGACTTGCTGCTGCGCAAAGTGCCGGCAATCGGCGGCAAGCTCGCCAAGACGGCTTTGCGTGTGAAGGACAGCTTGAAGTATTTGCTCGCGAAGAGCGGCGTGCTGTTCGAGGAATTCGGGCTGACTTATTTCGGTCCGGTCGACGGCCACGATATCGGCAAGCTGCTTGAAACGTTCCGCCAGGCGGACAACGTCGAGGGGCCCGTCCTCATACACGTATTGACGACGAAGGGGAAAGGGTATGCCCATGCGGAACAGGATTCACACAAGTGGCATGGAATCACGGGCTCGTACAAGATCGAATCCGGCCAAGTGATCAAGCCGGTCGGACCGCCGATGTATACGGAAGTGTTCGGCAACACGCTGATCGAGCTGGCGCGGCAAGACGACCGGATCGTCGCGGTGACGCCTGCCATGCCGGGCGGCTCCGGCTTGCTCGGCTTCGCCGCCAAGTTCCCCGGCCGGATGTTCGATGTCGGCATCGCCGAGCAGCATGCCGCGACGATGTGCGCGGCGCTCGCGGTAGAAGGCGTAAAGCCGGTATTTGCCGTGTATTCGACGTTTCTGCAGCGAGCCTACGATCAGGTCGTGCACGATATTTGCCGTCAAAACCTGAACGTCGTGTTCGCGATCGACCGCGCCGGCTTCGTCGGCGCCGACGGCGAGACGCATCAGGGGGTATACGATATCGCCTTCCTGCGGCATATTCCGAATATGGTGCTGATGATGCCCAAGGACGAGAACGAATTGCGCAACATGCTGTACACGGCCGTCCGGTACGACGCAGGCCCGATCGCTGTGCGTTACCCGCGTGAAGCCGGTGTCGGCGTGGCTTATGATGAAGAGATGAGCGCGATTCCGATCGGCACGTGGGAGACGGTCCAGTCCGGCGACTCGGCTGCGATCCTGGCGATCGGTCCGATGGTGAAGGTGGCGGAGGAAGCCGCTGAGCTGCTCAAGCGTGACGGCTGGCAGGTGCGGGTCGTTAACGCCCGCTTCGTGAAGCCGCTGGACGAGAAGATGCTCGCCCAACTGGCACACGAACGCATCCCGATGCTGGTGCTGGAAGAAGGCAGCGAGATGGGCGGCCTTGGCGCCGCTGTGCTTGAATATTATGCGCGCAGCGGCCTGACGCACGGACCGGTGCAAATCGCCGGCGTACCGGACGTATTCGTCGAGCATGCGACGATCAAGGAACAGCGCCAGGACAACGGCCTCACCGCCGAGCAGGTTGCGGCGAAGCTGCGCACGGCAGCCGTGCGTCCCAGGCAAAGAGCCACATGACGGAGAAGCCCGCGGTTAAGGAACGCTTGGATGTATTGCTCGTCGAACGAGGCTATTACGACAGTCGGGAGAAGGCAAAGGCTGCCATCATGGCCGGGCTCGTCTGGCAAGGTTCGGAACGGCTTGACAAAGCCGGGACGAAGATCGCCAGAACCGTGGAATTAACGGTCAAAGGCGCGCCCCATCCTTATGTCAGTCGCGGCGGCCTGAAGCTGGAGAAGGCGATTCGCGCCTTCGGTCTCGATCTGCAAGGCGTCGTCATGCTCGATATCGGCGCTTCGACCGGGGGCTTTACGGACTGCGCGCTGCAGCACGGGGCCGCGTTCGTGTATGCGGTCGATGTCGGGTATAATCAGCTTGATTGGTCGCTGCGGCAAGACGTGCGCGTACGGGTGATGGAACGCACCAATTTCCGGCATATGACGCCGGATGCGCTGGCGGTCGGCCCGCGCCCGGGATTCGCGACGATCGATGTGAGCTTCATCTCGCTCAAGCTGATTTTGCCTCCGCTGATCGGCATGCTGGAGCCGGCAGGTCAAGTCGTCGCGTTGATCAAGCCGCAGTTCGAAGCGGGGCGAGAGCAGGTGGGCAAGTCCGGCGTCGTGCGCGACCGGCAGGTTCATGTCTCCGTTCTGCGGGAAGTGCTGTCGCTTGCGGACAGCCTTGGACTTGTGCTGCGCGACTTGACGTTTTCTCCGATCACCGGCGGAGAAGGCAATATCGAATTTCTCGCTTGCTGGTCGCTGTCTGCGTTTCCGCAGGTGGACGAGACCCGCGCCGAGCAGGATTTTGCCGAACGGATCGAAGCGGTCGTTCATGAAGCGCATGCGGCTTTCCGTTCTGCCTAATATGCGATTGTCCGGATGAACCGGAACTGCCGAAGAACGGCCGGATATCGGTTCGTGCGGCAGTTCCTTTTTTATTGCTTAAGCGGATGATCCTGCATGCGAGGTGATGACAGGTGGGAAGATTCGGAGATTGGCTGCTCCTGCTCGCCGGTGCAGCCGTCGCAGTCTGGTGGCTGGCCAGGCGGTTCGACCACTGGCTGCATGAGCCCCCGGGTGTGAGGCTGCGCCGGATCGCCCAGAAGAGCGGCGTCGCGGAGGACGAGACCGTCCTTTTGCTGCGGGACAACGGCTTCGACGTATTGTCCGGCAAGCACAAAATTCCGCTTGGCGTTGCCATCGACGGCGCTCCCGCGCAGCAGACGCGATTGTTTTTCGATTACTTGGCTACGAAGGAGGATAAATATTATTTGGTGAAGCTGGAGCGGGCCAGGCAGCCGATCGACTGGACGCCCAGCGGGCTGCGCGAGCGACTGCTCGTGTATGCGCTATTATTTCCGGACTGCGAAGGCATTATCATCGCCGATCCGAAGGACAAGCTCGTACGCACGGTACGGTTCCAAGTGGGGGATGACGAGGAATGAAAAGTTTGCGACAACGGAAAATCAGGGAATTGATCTCCTCCGGCGAGATCGAAACGCAGGAAGACCTGGTCGAAGCGTTAGGCCGGGCGAACATGCAAGTGACGCAAGCAACCGTATCGCGCGATATCAAGGAATTGCAGCTCGTAAAAGTGCCGCTCGAGAACGGCCGGTACAAATATTCGCTGCCGCAGGATCAACGATACAATCCGGCGAGCAAGCTGAGAAGAGCGCTGGCCGATCACTTCGAAAGCACAGAGGCGGCGGAAAATCTCGTCGTCGTCAAGTGCATGCCGGGCACGGCCAACACGATCGCCGCTTTGATTGACGGTATGGAATGGCCGGAAATCGTCGGATCGATCAGCGGGGACGATACGACCTTGCTTATCTGCCGCACGAAGGAATTGGCCGCCGTTATCGTTAGCCGCATTTTGAGCATGCTTCATTAAAGCAGCTTTTAAATCGTATGACTTGTGATCGGAGGGGGCATTCCATGCTGCGTGAGCTTACGATCCGCAACTTGGCGGTCATCGAACAGGTGTCTGTCGTATTTCATGAAGGCTTTCATGTATTGACAGGGGAAACCGGGGCAGGCAAGTCGATCGTCATCGATGCGCTGGCGCTCGCCGCCGGGGGAAGAGGCGCCGCGGACATGATCCGCTATGGCAGCGACCGGGCCGAGGTGGAAGCGCTGTTCGACTTGCCGCCGAAGCACCCGGTATGGGACACGCTGGAGAAGATCGGCATCGGGGCCGACCCGGCAGAGCCGCTGCTCATTCGCCGGGAAATCCAGTCGCAAGGCAAATCGTCGGCGCGCATTAATGGCCAGCAGGTGACGATGTCCATGCTGCGCGAGGTTGGCGAGCATCTGATCAACCTTCACGGTCAGCACGAGCATCAATCCCTGCTGCGCACCGAGCGGCATCTGGAATGGCTCGACCAGTTTGCCGGGGAGACGATCAGCGGCGAGAAGGCCGAATATGCGGCGCAATTCCGGCGTTATCAAGAGACGTTGAAGGAACGCCGTGAACTCGAGGAGAAGTCGCGTCAAGGGATGCAAATGCTCGACCTGTACCGATTTCAAATTGAAGAGATCGGAAGCGCGCGGCTGAAGCCGGGGGAAGACGAATCGCTCGCCGAAGAGCGGCGCAAACTATCGCATGCGGAGAAGCTGTCGGACGCGGTGACGGAAGCTTACGACTTATTGTACGGCTCCAAAGGGCTGGTATCGCTGTCCAAGGCGCTGTCGCGCTTGCAGGACATTCAGAAGGTCGATCCGGCCAAGCTGGATCCGCTCGTGGAACAGTTGCAATCCGCATACTACGCCGCGGAGGACGCGTCGTTCCAGCTTCGCGATTATCGGGAGAACATCGAGTTCAACCCGCAGCGACTGGAGCAGATCGAACAGCGTTTGGACTTGCTGCACGGAATGAAGCGCAAATACGGCGAATCCGTGGAAGAAATATTGGCATACAGGGAGCGCATTGCGGGCGAGACTGACCGGTTGGACAACCGGGAGGAGCGCTTGCGCGAATTGACCGCGATGGAAGCGGAGCTATTGGAGGATCTGAACGTCAAAGCGGCCAGGCTGACAAGCATTCGGCAGCGGGCCGGACAAGTGCTGGCGGAAGCGATCGTCAAGGAACTGAATGAGCTTCACATGGGACGTTCGGTATTCGAGGTGAAGCTAGAGCAAGGGGCGCTGTCCGCGCAAGGCGCGGATTCGGCGGAGTTCCTGTTGTCCACGAATCCCGGGGAGCCGCCCAAGCCGCTGGCCAAGATCGCTTCAGGCGGCGAGATGTCGCGCGTGATGCTGGCGCTCAAGGCGATATTCGCCCGGATCGACCGCATTCCCGTACTTGTCTTCGACGAAGTCGATACCGGTGTCAGCGGACGGGCGGCGCAGGCGGTTGGCGAGAAGCTGGCCAGGCTGTCGGGCAGTTGTCAAGTGTTCGCGATCACCCACCTGCCGCAGGTGGCTTGCATGGCCGATCATCAATACGAAATCCGCAAGGACGTCAGCGAAGAAGCCGGCCGCACGGTCACATCGGTACACGAGCTGCAGGGCGACGAGCGGGTGGAGGAGCTCGCCCGTTTGCTTGGCGGTGTAGAGGTAACCGAGCGGACCCGGCACCATGCACAGGAGATGCTTGCCCTGGCAGAACGCCAAAAAAACGCGTAATGGCGCGAAATATTGAAGGTCAAGGAAGCTTTTCGGGAACATAAAAGCAGGGGGGCAAGGTTACCTTATAGGTACGTTATCGGCAGATCACCATTGCCGGTCGAGACCTGTAAGGGAGCGTGAGAACTTGAATCCCCATCCCCACAGAAGCCGACTGATCGGGCTTTGCCTCATGATTATACTCGGCGCCATCGTCTGCTCTTCGCCGATCCGGCATTATGTTTCGTTTCCCAGCAGTCTGCGTCTGTTTCAAGGTCAGGTCAGGCAACTGCATTTTGCCATGCCTGTGCACGCGATGGGCAGTGTCGATCCGCATGTCGCCGACATCAACGGCAATCCGAATGGCCAGTTCCGGGTAAATCTGAATCAGCCGCTGTCCATTCATCCGAAGCAGAGCGGGACGACCGAGCTGAAGCTCCGATTGTTCGGCCGCATCCCGTTCAAGACGGTGAAGCTGCAAGTCATTCCCGATCTGAAGGTTATTCCGGGCGGTCAAACGATCGGCGTCAAAGTGAAATCGGCGGGCATCATGGTCGTTGGGCATCACCTTGTCAAGGCGGCGGACGGAGCGAAAATGTCGCCGGGAGAGGAAGCCAAGCTGAAGCTCGGGGATTTGATCGTTCAAATCGACGGCGTGCCGGTCAATGACGTAACGAAGATCGGTCCGATCGCGCAGACGGCGGGAGAACGCGGAGATTCGCTGTCCTTGCTCGTGGAACGGGATAAAACCCGGTTTCGCACCAAGCTGACTCCTGCCTACGATGAAGAAGACAAGGCGTGGCGTCTGGGTCTCTACATTCGCGATTCGGCAGCGGGCGTCGGCACCTTGACCTTCTATGCCCCGGACCACGGCGTGTATGGCGCGCTGGGGCACGTCATCACCGATATGGGCACCCAGACGCCGATCGTCGTCGGCAGCGGCGAAATCCTGCATTCCAGCGTAACCTCGATCGCCAAGAGCCATCACGGCGAACCGGGCGAGAAACGGGCGATCTTCAAGGAAGGCCGCAAGCTCGGCAACGTGGAGAGCAATACGTCGTTCGGTATTTTCGGCCGCATGAAGGAACTGCCCGGTCATTCGTATCGATCCGAAGCGGTGCCCGTCGCATTCGCGGAAGAGGTCGAGGAAGGACCTGCGGAAATGTGGACCGTCGTGGGCGGCCAGAAGGTGGAGAAGTTCGATATCCGCATCGTGCACGTAACGAAGCAGTCCTCCCCGGCCACCAAGGGCATGGTCATCAAAATTACCGACCCGAAGCTGCTGGAACGTACCGGGGGCATCGTGCAAGGCATGTCGGGCAGTCCGATTTTACAGCATGGCAAGCTTGTCGGAGCCGTTACCCACGTATTCGTCAACGACCCGACCTCGGGTTACGGATGTTATATCGAGTGGATGCTTCAGGATGCCGGAATAATGCTGAGCCCGGAGAAAACCATGTCTAAGGCGGTTTGACGCCTTAGATTTTTGGTTTAGGGGAAAAGCGGGAATTTGTCGAAAATATACGAATCGAATCGGTTGTTGGCGTAAATTATTAATTATATTCGATTGTACATAAAAAATAAAGAAATATTTTTTGGAGGCAGAAGGAATTCATTCGGGATTGTCGAAATCGAATAAACAGAGAAACGGTGAACGTTTTTCTCGACTAATTTTTCCAGAGCGAAAGGGAGGACCTGACATTGCAGCGAATTGAAGTTTTCCTTGCGGACGACAACCGAGAGTTCACGAATTTATTGTCCGAGTACATTCAAGAACAGGATGATATGACGGTCATCGGGGTAGCCTACAACGGAGAAGAAGTCATTCGTCAGTTGGAAGAAACCCGGCTTGTGCCGGATGTCATGATCCTCGACATCATCATGCCGCATCTGGACGGACTCGGCGTATTGGAGAAGCTGCGGGACATGAATTTGTCGCCGATGCCCAAGATCATCATGCTGACGGCATTCGGCCAAGAGAACATTACCCAGCGCGCGGTTCAATTGGGGGCTTCTTATTACATCTTGAAGCCGTTCGATATGGACGTACTGGCCAACCGGATTCGGCAGCTTGCCGGGTCGTCGGCACAACCCTCGATCTCCACCGGAAGCCAGTCAAGCAGCGGCAGCTCGCATCGCTCGAATATCGTGCCGATCAGCGGCAAGCCGAAAAACCTGGACGCCAACATCACGAGCATCATTCATGAAATTGGCGTGCCTGCGCATATTAAAGGATATCAATACTTGCGCGAAGCGATCACGATGGTGTACAACAACATCGAGATTCTCGGCGCGATCACGAAGACGCTGTACCCGGCGATCGCCGAGAAGTTCAAGACGACGCCGTCGCGCGTCGAGCGCGCCATCCGCCACGCGATCGAGGTCGCTTGGACGCGGGGCAATATCGACTCGATTTCGCATCTGTTCGGGTACACGATCAACATTGCGAAGTCGAAGCCGACGAATAGCGAGTTCATCGCGATGGTGGCGGATAAATTGCGGATCGAGCATAAGGTGAGCTGAGCGTAGGCGGGTAAGGGTTTTCGGAAATCGGATAATGTATTCTTGAACAGAACTTATCCGCTACCCCGATGATCGTTGCATTAAAGAATTTCTCAGCCATTGCGAAGTACTTTTTAAATGTCACCCCGTTTCCTGCGAGAGTTTATCGGTTGCTTAGTCTCGATTTTTTTAGCATTAATGCGCAAAGTGTTACAGTCCCAAATTCAAATAAAAGGCTCCTGCAATTTTGAGGAGTCTTTTATTTTTGTTGATTCCCAGTCATACATTATTCCAAAACTTACAAGCGGAAAGGTCGGAAAATTATGGTGGGATGCCTTTCGATGGTTTTGGTGATGATTGGAATGGGAATGGTCGTCAACGGGAGAGCGGCGACAACAAGTGCAGAAGTCGATGTTTCCCGTTTTATCTGGGACAAGTCGCAAGAAAATGAATCAAAAATTAATCAAGTCATCAATAGTAAATGGGATGCAACAAAACAAGCTGTAGTTGCAGAAAATGTTTATGGTAAGTTGGGTGCATTCGTTCAATTGAAGGCTAATCAGATTATTGTTGGTGACAGCGGCGAGAAGATTGATGATTCGTTGATTGATTCCGCTAGTTCTTGGAACGGAAAAACAACTTTATTAACCGGTTCGGGTGTTTATACCGGGCTTGTGAAGGCTACTCAAATAATAGTCGGTGATGCCAATGAGAAGATTTCTGATTCAGTAATTTCAAGTGCTCTGTCTTGGAATGAAAAAACTACATTGCTAACTGGCGATGGAATTTATACCGGAACAGTGGAAGCTACTCAAATAAGTGCAGAAACATTGTCTGCGATTTCGGCTAACTTAGGTTCAATCACTGCTGGATCAATTAGTAGTGTAAGTATTTACAGTTCAACCATCACAGGTTCTACGATACAAACTCAGTCAGAAAGGGTTATATCCAAGAACTGTTTTGAGTACGACGGGTAACCTGTTCGGTGCATACCGAGATAACGACACATTTATTCGAATCGATCCGATAACGGGCGCAGGTGGATTGCCTGTCGTTCACTTTGGCTTTAAGGGCGGAGCAGTTACAAATTTCGCAAGCATGCTACTTGACGGAAGTTATTTGAAAGTGAGCGCAACAACATCGTTACAATTCGCGATAGGCCAAGCGTGGCTAAGAGGTGGCAGCGCAGGAGGTAGCGGAGGCGTTAATATCACTGTTCCAAGTGATGTAACAGTTAAAATTAACGGTGAGCCGATTGCAACACGGGATTGGGCGCAACACAACGTTATCGCAAAGTTTGGATAAGAGAAGGAGGTTATAGGGTTGGCACAAATAAAAAATAAATTTGAAATTCTTGCGGGTATTGAAGAACCCGTGAACGAAATATCTTCAATTATCTCAGCATACATAACGATTCATCAAGGTAATAAAATAGGAAATCTCGAAGAACTCAAGCAAGCGATTGAACAGGCGCTATTAGAATTGGAAGAGTAAATTTTTAGGGCAGTTCTTTGAGTGTGAATCAGAGGATTACCCTAAAAATTTACGTTTAATATATCAATGTTTTACAAAATATGATAAAATAATGGGAGTTACACGGAAGGGGTTATTGTGTGAAAAAGTTCAAGGGGTATATAATCAGTTTTATTTGTGGGGCAGTAATATTTTCAGCTACATCGGTGTTCGCGGAACCAATTCAACAATATCTTCTTACAAAAATCAGTTATCCTATTCTGATTAATGGAGCAGAGTACACAAACCCCGATTTACCTGTTTTAAACTACGAAGGAAATACATATGTTCCTGTGAAGTCCATAGGTGATATTTTAGGCGTGAATGTGAATTGGAATCATCAGTTGAATAGGGTGGAGATTAGTACCAATAAGGATATACAACCTGTAAGTGGGAACAGCCCTTCATATGGGGAAAATGATGCGAAAGGACAACGAACAAGTATCTCGGAATATGCAATTGGCAATCAACCACCAGAAGAAAAACCTACGAAGATAGAGGTTACATTTTCTGAATTTAAGAGTGTATTTTCGATTGGGACAATAAAGCCTGGTATAGCAAACGATGAACTTATAACAACGCTTAGTTACTCTGGGAATTTGGATTCAATTGAATTTTATAAGTGGTGGGATCCTATAGAACTTGAAACAAGAAAGAAATTTGCCGAAGAACTGGGGCAAGAAATTCAATTAAAAAATCCTGAGTATAATATTGCAATTGATTTTATATACCAAGGTCAAAGGCTGGGATATGTCTTGGCTTATAAAGAAGGCTATCAATTATCAAGTTTCCAAAATGCGCCTCCGGCTAATGAAATAAAGTAGTGAATTAAGGAGGAAATAAGTTGAAAAAATTCGTAATTGGTTTCATGCTTGGTGCAGTGTTTTTTTCAAGCGTATCTTATGCAGCAACAAGTACCGAAGTTAAGGCATATATTACTGATTTTAAACTTAAAATTCACGGAAAAGAGACTCCATTAACAAACAAAATTGTTTCAATCAATGGGAGTTCATATCTTCCGGTGAAGGAAATATCTAACCTACTCGGTTATCAGGTTGCATGGGACGATAAAAACAAGACGGTAAAAATAGGCACAGAAGCTACAATTAATTCTGATGTACCAAGTTTAAGCGTAAAGGTTTCTATTCCTGACAAGGCATTGGAAGCAATAGTTAGAAGGACAATTAATAAACCAACCGGAGACATTTATACGGGTGATGGTAAGAATTTAACTGGTATTTTTGACAATGGCGAAGGAGTTAAGAGTTTGGAGGGATTGCAGTATTTTAGCAACCTAAAGAGCATCCAGTTATCACAGACAAGTGTTACTGATTTAAAACCACTTGAAAAAATGACTCAGCTTGAAATGTTAGATTTGTATAAGAGCAACATTTCAGATATCAGCATATTGAATGGCCTTAAAAATTTGAAGTCACTTAATCTCATGGATAACAACATAACCGATATTACTGCGTTAAGCGGTTTGGTAAATTTGGAAACCTTACTTTTGGATAATAATCAGATAAGGGACTTAAAGCCTATAAAGAATTTAAAGAATCTCCAAACCTTATCATTTTCGAATAATTTGATAACTGATATAACTCCTCTCAAAGAACTTAATATCAGCAACAAATATCGAACAGTCAATGGATTATTACAAAGTAATAGTAATTTATATTACCAATTACCAACCCGTCAAACTGCCTTTAGATTAAATAGCAAACTTTATCTTTTAGAATTCACAAGTTCACTCGGGTTATACGTGGATGTAAATAATAAATTATATACAAATTCACATGAATTAGGCTCGATTGCTTCATTTATAAGCATTGCATATGGAAAGTACAGTGACTCAAGATTCATGAATAATAATCCTTTTGTAGATGGGGTCATACAGCCAGATCAATCACAAAACTTTATTGATTATGAGCAAAAATATTTAAATGCAACAGAAACCTATACAGAAGGAAAGATTTATAATATCGATAAATCGAAAAGTTATCCATACAGGATGAAGAAAAATGATTATCTTGGCTTAATCGAAGTCAACGAATATCAGCAATTGATTCCCTTTAGTGATGTAATGAAAACACTTGAAATTAAGTTTAACGTTGATTTTGATCTAGAGAATAAACTTACAATTTTTAGTTTTGACTAATGCTTTCGACTTGCCGCCAATCTAGGCGGTTTTTCTTTTATCTAAGCGGAAGCAATAAAATAATCCCCGCTAAAAAAATCGGCGGGGATTGAAAATTGTTATTTGATCTGTTTAACTTTAACCTTTTTATCGACTCCATCAACAATCATATAATAGATTGAACCATCTTTATATATGGTAACATCAGGACTGTACTTGTAGGAATATTTATAATCAAAACTTGTTTGCTCCCAAATCTGTCCATTCTGGAGTTTGAATATCTTTCCGTCTTCAAAACCTTCAAAATCTCCATCTATTTTAGAGTTGATTGTATCAAATGCAGTTCCATTGTTTGTATCCGTATAATTGCTCCCTGAACTGGTCCCCGTCGTTCCATCAAATAAACTGCCCGAAAGAATCCATAACTTTGATAATTGAGCATCAGTTATTATCCCGCTCAGATAATCTTTGTAGTTTTGAGTTATTATCTCGATTGTGTTTTCGGTTCCATTAAACAGATAAACAACCTGAGAATATTTTGCATTAAAATCAACTAAATTTCGAAAAATTTGATCGATATTAGGCCAATCTACATCAAATCCACTTGTAGCTTGATAATAGGTTATTGCTGTCAATTCTCCAGCAATATTTGTTAATGTTACACCTCCGCCACCGTAATTCATGATGTCTATGGTTTTTTGAACAGGATCAAATTCTTTACTAACCGTTTCTGTTTGTACTGTTGGTTTTGCTTTTTTAATATCAACAGTTTGATTCTTGCCATCCCATGAATATTCGATTCCGGCCTCTTTAAGCAGATAAATTGGAACCATTGTCCTGTCATCCATCAAAACTGCCGGGGCATCTGATACTTTAACGGGAACGCCTTCGACTGTTAACCTAATAATTGGCTTCCCATTGTATGATCCCCATAACGAAGCAGCACTCACAACCCCAGTAATCATAAAACTTGCTAAAACAATAAAAAGTACCTTCTTCTTCATTTTATCACCTTGGTATAATAGAATTATTTCTTAAGTCCTATGATCAATCTTATATTATACTTTTCATATTGGCTATGTTTTCCAAGGTGTTAATAATAAAAAATAAAGTAGGAAATTCGCCTAACCCGTAACTCTACGTTCTCCCGCATATACCACGAACCATTGATCCGCACAACATCATCATCAACGCTGAGTATCTTACCCTCAAAGCCAATGAGTTTGCCTTGCTGATAGATGACGATATGTAGATTGTGCTGTTGAGCGGTTAGTAGCTGTTCGGTTGTAGTCAGGATAGTTCCTGATTTACACAGAAGGATCGCCTCAGTAGATATTTAAGTAAGAAAGCCGTACAAGGCGTTTAATTCAAGTACGGCTTTCAATTTCACACGCGCATTACTTGAATTTAAGACTTCCGCGTTTCTTTTCATTTCCCTTATCAACTAAATGCGTAACAGGTGATGCTTTATCGTGCTGTTGTTGAAGATCTGAACCAGTGTATTTAACATAAACCTGAGTCATATTCAAAGAAGTATGACCGAGAATCCGTGCCAAAGACATGGGATCACCGCCTTCACGTAAATACTTGACTGCGAAGTAATGACGAAACGTGTGCGGTGATACACGGGGGCCAGAAACTCCACTTCTTTTAGCATACAACTTTAACAATTTGGCGAAAGTATCGCCATAATAACGTTCACCGAATTGAGTAAGCCAAAGATAATCATCTTCTCCTGTATCCATATAACTAATGAGGCTTTCCAACTCTTTGATTGTTTTTTGTGATACTGGAACAATTCTTAGCGTTCTTGTTTTCGATGTATCCGCTCTAACTGTAATTTGACGCAATTTAAAATCAATATCGGATTTCTTCAAGTTAGTCAGTTCTTTGATTCTGAGTCCAGCATCGATTAATACAAGCATCATACAATAATCACGGCGACCTGTGTACACTCTTCGATTAGGTGCAGAAAGAAGTCTCAAAACGTCCTCATCAGTAAATGCCTCAAATGACTCTTTATCTTCAGTTTGATATTCAATCGAATCCATTGGGTTATGCAAAATAATTCGTACATTTACCAGATAATTAAAGAAAATTTTCATGTTGCGTATGACGTTATTGACCGTTCTTGCAGACAACCCGACTCCAGAATTAGGGCTAGTCGGATGGTCATCCCATCGAGTCTTTTCAAACGATAGGAATCCAATATACTCCCTAATGACATCTGATGTGATTGGTGGATTTTCTTTTTCCTCGTACCATTTCTTAAATTGAGTAAGAACCTGCAAGTAAGCAGATATTGTTTTAGGCGAACGTTTTGCAATTCGTTTTGCATCTAAGAAACGGATAATTTGAGTGTCGAGGTCAAAATTGATATTCGCTTCACGTTTTGAAATGAACGCGAATTTTGGCTGATTTCGGGCCATTTTATCGGCCACCTCCGTAGGGATAAAGTGGACTCTAAACGTTCCGATAAGATCGCATAATGTTCTTCGCAACACTTTCACCCTAACACCCTTGCGCGAAGCGATCACGATGGTGTACAACAACATCGAGATTCTCGGCGCGATCACGAAGACGCTGTACCCGGCGATCGCCGAGAAGTTCAAGACGAATAGCGAGTTCATCGCGATGGTGGCGGACAAGCTGCGGATTGAGCATAAGGTGAGCTGAGCGTTGCAACCCTATCAGAAGGCCATCCTAATCGGATGGCTTTTAATTTTTAATGATTGCCGGCCAACAGGTTATGCTACAATAAGCGCATAACCCATGGAGGCTTTCGGACAAGTAATTCGGAGAAGAGGAAGAACAGTTGGATCAGGAAACGAGAGAACAATTTCGCAAAATGGACAAGCGGTTGGATCGGTTTGAAGATATGTTGGCTACCTTGATTCAAATCGCGGGCGAGACCAATGCACGTCTGGAAGAGACGCAAGCTGAATTTAGGGAAGAGAATGCAAGTATGAGAACAGAGTTCAAGAAGGAACTCGCAGATTTCAGAGCGGAGATCAAGCGAGAGAATGCGGATTTCAGAGCGGAAATCAAGCAGGAATTTGCAGATTTCAGGACGGAGATCAAGCGAGAGAATGCGGATTTCAGAACGGAAATCAAGCAAGAATTTGCAGATTTCAGGACGGAGTTTACTGACAGCCAGGAACGGCATGATCGCATTCTGGAAATCTTGTCATTGAAGTCGATCGAGACGGATGCCTACTTGCACGATTTCAAGCGCAGATTGCAAATTTCATAATTCAAGCTGTTTCAGGTTTGCGAGCCGTATAAAGGCACCTCTCAGGTGCCTTTTATATCCGTATCAGAAAGCAAATCTGAATGAGAAGCTGCTCTGTTCCATCCCAAAACTGTGCGGGAACTGTTTGCCCGTTTACGGATGATAAGTGTTCTATGCGGTCATCGAATGTACAGCTTGTCTGTGACGCTCTCTGCTGCAAAAAGTGCAGTACTTTTCCGTTAGATTACTCGATTCTACACGATGAACTGCACAACATACATTTGATTCCTAGCGAGCAGTGGAAAGGAGCCAGTGGTTGGCCCATTCAACTGCCCATTATGCAGTTCTTTGATCTGATTAATCGCTGCTCAAGAATACTACTGCACCTTTTACATCTCTTTGCGCCTACACAGCCCAGAAAACGCTGTTCGCGGAGACGCTGTTCTACGGCAGGCAGGATGCTGCAAGCGGCGGGGGCATCGATCGTTCCGGACAATCGCTTGCGAAATAAATTTCTCCGTAAACACCGCCCGCCAATCCGCTGAAATTGCGCCACAGAGCTACTAATCTCGCCTCAGTCCCGCCAAACCGCTGAAATTGTGCCACAGAGCTACTAACTCGCCTCAGCCCTGCCAATCCGCTGAAATTGTGCCACAGAGCTACTAATCTCGCCTCAGCCTCGCAAATCCGGCTAAAGAAGGACCGTCAGGGTGTTTTGTTTATTTTGTTTTTATCTCCCTTTAATGTTCCTCTCAGAAAACGCTGATATAGTAGGAAACAGTGATTTCGAAGGGGGTTCAAGAAAGAATGGATGAGAATAAAAACCAGCCGCAGCCGCGGAACGAGGCGGTTGAGGACGCGAACGAGCAAGTTGAAGTTGAAATTGTGGCCAATCCGCATGAAGCCAAGGCACCCGAGACACCCGAGACAGAAGCAGCGGTAGCAAGCGAGATTGTTGTTCAGACCGGCCCGAAACCAGGCAGAAGACCGGGAGCCCCGTGGCCTTGGATCGCTGTTGCGCTTCTTGCCGTTGCCGCACTTGTCTTCGTGCTCGTGAGGGACAGCATGGAAGTCGTCGGCGGCGGCAAGAACGAAGTGGTCGGCCGGATGGACGGCGCGGCGATTACGAAAGCGGATTTGTACGACGAATTGACCAAACAACTGGGCAAGGAACAAGTAGCAGCCCAACTTGACAACCTGATGCTTTTGAACCTGTTGAATCTGGAGGCTGCGAGCCAGGGGATTACGGCGTCGGCCGAGGATGTGGATGCCGAAATCAACGACTTCAAGAAGCAATTCGGTTCGGATGACGATTTCCAAAGCATGCTGCAGCAATACAACATGACGCTGGACGGCCTGAAGGAAGAGGTCGAAATTTCCGTCAAACTCCGTAAAATATTCGAGCCTCAAATCAATCCGTCGGAAGATGATTTGAAAAATTCATATGAAGAAAACATAGCGAATTATGAATCGTCGCCGGAACAAGTCAGGGCGTCGCATATTTTGCTGTCGACGAAGGAAGAGGCTGTGGCGGTGCTGGCCGAACTGAAGCAAGGAGCGGATTTTGCCGCCATAGCCAAAGCCAAGTCAATAGATGAAGCTTCCAAGGAAAATGGAGGAGATCTTGATTTCTTCGCTCGCGGAGAGATGGATGAAGCCTTCGAGACGGCGTCCTTCGAGCTTGACAAGGGTCAGTTGAGCGATGTCGTCGAATCTCCGTACGGATTTCACATCATTCAAGTAACGGACAAGAAGGATGCGGTTACCGCATCCTACGAAGAAGTGAAGCGTCAAGTCAAGAACGCCTATCTCGATCAAGAAATCGACAACAAGATCGGCGACTGGATTACGGAGAAGAAGAAGGCGTACCACTACGAGAATTTATTGACTCCGCCGTCCGAGGGCAGCGATTTGCAATAGAGGCTAGTCGATCGGTCCTGCTTTCTCCATGAACTCGAGCCGGTTGCCGAATGGGTCGTGAACGTAGAAGCGTTCGATTCCTTCCCGATTCGCATCGTCCTGAACGGTATATCCGTGCCGGATTAATCGTTCGCGCAGCGCGGCGATCGGGCTCACTTCGATTCCCGGATGCGCTTTGCGCGCCGGGACGAACGCTTCCTGCACGCCGATATGAAGCTGTTGGCTGCCGCACTGGAACCATACGCCGCCGCGATGCCGAAGCGCTTGCGGCTTGACGACTTCGGCCATGCCCAAGCATTCGCTGTAAAATTCCCTCGCCAATTGTTCGCAGTGAATGGGAGCCGCCAATTGAATGTGGTCGATCCCCGCGAATGTGTAGTTCATAGTGATAGCCCTCCTCATGAGTTTCATCTGAAGAAACATAGTTTCACAAAAACAATATCATAAAAAAGGTAGTCTGTCATTCGCATTTGAGCTTATTTTGAACTTATTCCGCAAACAACGACGATTCTGGCCAACAATTAAACCGGCCGCGGATAAACAAGAAAGACCGTCAGGGTAGATCGCCCTGACGGTCCTTTTTGACCCGCCGACTGCCGCACCCGCACATTTGGCGACCACATCGCCTAATTCCATCGACCGATCGCCGCATCCGCACATTTGGCGACCTCATCGCCTATTTCCACCGACCGACCGCCGCATCCGCACATTTGGCGACCACATCGCCTAATTCCATCGACCGATCGCCGCATCCGACCATTTGGCGACGACAGCGACTATTTCCACCGACCGACCGCCGCATCCGCACACTTGGCGACCTCATCGCCTATTTCTCCCGACCGACCGCCGCATCCGCCCATTTGGCGACCTCATCGCCTATTTCTCCCGACCGACCGCCGCATCCGCACATTTGGCGACCTCATCGCCTATTTCTCCCGACCGACCGCCG
>Ga0222429_100411_pt1 | contig 34975 bp, 28 predicted proteins | sample 1B50Ametagenome_FD_182475 | JGI IMG/M metagenome (GOLD analysis project Ga0222429, IMG submission 182475) | Enriched microbial communities from leaf-cutter ant dump, University of Wisconsin, Madison, United States - 1B50A (version 2) | ecosystem: Environmental > Terrestrial > Nest > Insects nest...
GGTCGTGCCGTACCACGACTACACGGCGGCCAAGGCGGCGCTGCTGTCGCTGACGCGCACGGCGGCGAACGACCTGGGGCCGGACGGCATCACGGTGAACATGGTCTCGGGTGGGCTCTTGCGCACCACCGACGCCAGCAGTGCCACGCCCGAGGCGGTGTTCGACCTGATCGCCAGCATGACGCCGTTGCGCCGCGTGACCACGCCGGCCGAGTTTGCCGACGCGGTACTGTTCTTCCTCTCGCCCTGGGCGCGCGCCGTCACGGGGCAGAACCTGGTCGTCGACAGCGGCCTGGTCAAGGATTGATTGCAAGGAGAGTTTCCATGCCCTGGACCCACCCGATCACGGCCCAATGGCCGGCCAGCTACCCTGACCGCATCCAGCTGTATTCGCTGCCCACGCCCAACGGCGTGAAGGCGTCGATCGCGCTGGAGGAGCTGCAGCTGCCCTACGAGGCGCACCTGGTCAGCTTCGAGACCAACGACCAGTTCTCGCCCGCGTTCCTGTCGCTCAACCCGAACAACAAGATCCCGGCCATCCTCGACCCCAACGGCCCCGGCGGCCAGCCGCTGGCGCTGTGGGAGTCGGGCGCGATCCTGATTTATCTGGCCGAGAAGACCGGCAAGCTATTGCCCGCAGACCCCGCCGCGCGCTACCAGGCGCTGCAGTGGCTGATGTGGCAGATGGGCGGCGTGGGGCCGATGTTCGGCCAGCTCGGGTTCTTCCACAAGTTTGCCGGTAAGGACTTCGAGGACAAGCGCCCGCGCGATCGCTACGTGGCCGAATCCAAACGCCTGCTGGGCGTGCTGGACAAGCACCTGGCCGGGCGCGACTGGATCATGGGGGCGGACTACAGCATTGCCGACATCGCCGTCTTCCCCTGGGTGCGCAACCTCATCGGCTTCTACGAGGCGGGCGAGCTGGTCGGCTGGGGCGGCTATCCGCAGGTGGAGCGTGTGCTGGCGGCCTTTGCCGCGCGCCCGGCGGTGCAGCGCGGGCTGGCGATTCCGGTGCGCGCCTGACGGCGGCGGGCGGCGCCTACTTCCAGCGCAGCGGCTCCAGGTGCACGCTGCCCAGCTGGCTGCTCAGGGTCAGCGCGCCGTCCTGCACCGTGGCCTGCAACTGCATGCTGCGCTCGGCCAGGCGGGCCAGTTCCTGCACGGCCTCGTGCGGCAGGCGCCAGGCCTGCAGCTTGTCCTGGCGCGCCAGCTTGCCCTCGATGCCTTTCCACCACACCTCGGCGGCGTGGCTGAAGGCGTACACGCGCACCGCGTCGGCGCGCGAGCAGGCCTTGGCCAGCGGCTTGTCGTCGGGCTGGCCCACCTCGATCCACAGGCGCTTGGCGCCGGTGAAGTCGGTCAGCGACAGGTCCGGGTCGTCCGGGTCGGACAGGCCGGCGCCAAAGGCCAGCGTGGCGTCGCCCTGGCACATGTCCTGCAGCTCGTGGGCGTTCAGCGCCAGCGCCGCCAGGCGCACCATCATGCGCTCGTCGGTCTCGCTGGGGTGGCGCGCCAGGGTCAGCTGGTGGTCGGCGTAGTAGTTGTGGTCGATGTCGGCGATGGCGACGTTGGCCTTGAAGATGGTGGATTTGAGAGCCATGGTGTTATAAAAAACAAGAGCTGTCTGCGCAGCACTAACGCCACTTTGACAGCTCTTTATATTTGAGTTGCTTGCCTGTAAAGCGCAAACAGCTATTGAATCAGCAGCGCTTGGCCAGCTCCACCGCCTTGCCGGTGTAGCTGGCGGGCGTCATGGCCAGCAGGCGGTCCTTGTCGGCCTGGGGAATGTCCAGGCTGGCGATGAGCTGGTGCAGCGCCTGGGCGCTCACGCTCTTGCCGCGCGTGACTTCCTTGAGCTTCTCGTACGCGCCGGGCACGCCGTAGCGGCGCATCACCGTCTGGATCGGCTCGGCCAGCACTTCCCAGGCGGCGTCCAGGTCGGCGGCCAGGGCTTGTTCGTTCAGTTCGAGCTTGTTCAGGCCGGTCATCAGCGAGCTGTACGCCAGCGTGGCGTAGCCCAGCGCCACGCCGACGTTGCGCAGCACGGTGGAGTCGGTCAGGTCGCGCTGCCAGCGGCTGACGGGGAGCTTCTCGGCCAGGTGGCGCAACAGCGCGTTGGCCAGGCCCAGGTTGCCCTCGGCGTTCTCGAAGTCGATCGGGTTGACCTTGTGCGGCATGGTGCTGGAGCCGATCTCGCCGGCCTTCAGCCGCTGCTTGAAGTAGCCCAGGCTGACGTAGCCCCAGATGTCGCGCGCCAGGTCCACCAGGATGGTGTTGGCGCGCGCCACGGCGTCGAACAGCTCGGCCATGTAGTCGTGCGGCTCGATCTGGATGCTGTAAGGCTGGAAGGTCAGGCCCAGGCCCAGCGGCTCGGGCGTCTCGACCACGCGCCGGGAGAACGCCTCCCAGTCGAAGTCGGGCCAGGCGGCCAGGTGGGCGTTGTAGTTGCCCACGGCGCCGTTCATCTTGGCCAGGATCTTCACGTCGGCAATGCGCGCGCGCGCGGCCTGCAGGCGCACGGCCACGTTGGCCAGCTCCTTGCCCACGGTGGTGGGGCTGGCCGTCTGCCCGTGCGTGCGGCTGAGCATGGGCACGGCGGCGTACTGGTGCGCCATCTCGCGCAGCTTGGCGACGATGGCGTCCAGCCCCGGCAGCAGCGCGGCGTCGCGCCCGGCCTTGATCTGCAGCGCGTGGCTGGTGTTGTTGATGTCCTCGCTGGTGCAGGCGAAGTGCACGAACTCGGCGGCCTTTTGCAGCTCGGGACGGGCCTCGAACTTGGACTTGATCCAGTACTCCACGGCCTTCACGTCGTGGTTGGTGGTCTTCTCGATGTCCTTGATGGCGGCGGCGTCGGCCTCGGTAAAGTTCTTCACCAGGCCCAGCAGATAGGTGCGCGCGCCGGCCGACAGCGGCTTGAATTCGGCAAAACCGGCGTCCGACAGGGCGATGAACCAGGCCACCTCGACCTGCACGCGCCGGTGCATGTAGCCATGCTCGCTCATGATCGGGCGCAGGGTGGCAAGTTTGGCGGCGTAGCGGCCGTCCAGCGGGGAGAGGGCGGAGATGTGATGCAGGCTCATGGGCCGCAATTGTAGGTGCCGGCCCCGGCAGGCGGCGCGCGCCGATAGAATCGACCGCCCACCCTGTCATACAGGCCGCGCCCCGCGCCGCCGCGACCATCATGAAACTCATCGGATCGACTGGCAGCCCCTACGTGCGCAAGGTGCGCGTGGTGCTGGCCGAGAAAAAACTGGAATTCCGCCTTGAGCTGGACAACGTCTGGTCGGGCGATGCGCTGATCGGCGCCTCCAACCCGCTGGGCAAGGTGCCCTGCCTGGTGATGGAGGGCGGCGAAGCCATGTTCGACTCGCGCGTCATCGTCGAATACCTCGATACGCTTTCGCCCGTGGGGCGCCTGATTCCCCAGGGCGGGCGCGAGCGCGCCGAGGTCAAGACCTGGGAGGCGCTGGCCGACGGCGTGCTCGACGCCGCCGTGCTGGTGCGGCTGGAAAACGTCTTCGAGGGCCGCAGCCCCGCGCAGCGCAGCCCCGCCTGGATCGAGCGCCAGATGGCCAAGGTGCGCGCCGGCCTGGCCGCGATGGACAAGGGCCTGGGCGACAAGCCGTTTTGCTGCGGCATCCACCTGAGCCTGGCCGACGTGGCCGTGGGCTGCGCGCTGGACTGGCTGTCGTTTCGCTTTCCCGAGCTGGATTGGCGCACGCCCCACGCCAACCTGGCGCGGCTGATGGACAAGCTGGCCCAGCGGCCGAGCTTTCAGGGCACGCAGCCGGCGTAGCCAAGTATTCGCCGCAAAGCAAAAAAGCGCGCATCCGCAATGGATGCGCGCTTTTTGCGTAATAAAAAAGGTTGCGAAGCGCCCTGAAACGAAATATGAGAGGGAGGGAGGAGAAACGCCCCAGGATTGCAGCCGGGCAGGGCCCGGAAGGCTTCGCAACGTTAAAAACTTGGACTTGGCACCGCGGGCCGCAATGGTTTGCGGTGCATGGTTCATAGAGTAGGAGCACTGCGCGAAAGTTCAAGGGGCGGTGTGTAAATTTTTATGAACCCGGGTCACACCATGTCCAGCAGGCGCTGCAGCCCGGTTTTCACGCGCACCTGGCGCTGCGGCAGGGCGGCGGTGATCTTCCAGCCGGGCTGGGCGGTGTCGCGCGGTATCGGCTCGCCCGTGGCCATGCCGTCGCGGTTGAGCACCACCGCCACGCGCGGCGTGGTGGCGCTGGCGCCGCGGCGCAGCACCACGCCCACCTCCTGGCTGGCCAGGCGCACGAAGCTGCCGGGCGGGTACACGCCCAGGGTCTTGATCAGGGCGGCGCCGGCCTCGTCCACCTGGCGCGCCTCGTCGTAGTAGCTGGCCTGCATGGCGGCCGTCACCAGCATCGGGTGGCGCGTGGCGCGCGGCGCGATGCGCGCGCCGAACAGGTCGGCGCGCTGGATCAGGCGCGCCATCTGGCCGCTGGCGCTGCGCACGGCCAGCGGGCCGGGGGCGCGGTCGTGGTGCTGGCGCACGGCCTGCAGCCAGTCCTCGTCGGCCACGCCGGCGCGGCGCAGCAGCGCCTCGGCGGCGCCGGCGTGGGCGTGGATCACGTCCATCTGCGCGGCGCTGGGCGCCTCGGCCTGCACCGCCAGCTCGTCCTGCAGCGCCGTCATCGCAACGTTCATGCTCAGCGCGGCGGCGCCCAGGCTGTGGCAGCGCGGCTCGGGCCAGTGCAGCGTCTCGTGCGCCACCACCATGGACACGCAGGCCACCAGCATGGCGTGCGTGGCGCTGTACATGCGCGTCTCCAGCGCCGACAGGTAGATCAGCGCCAGCAGCGTGGCGTCCGGCGCCTGCTGCGTGTGCCGCGCCAGCTCGCCGTGCAGCGCCAGCAGGCGGGGCAGGAAGTCGTCCGCCTGGGGCGTGCGCAGCAGCTGCGTGCTGCGCAGCTGCAGGTCCGGCCAGTTGGGCGGGCCGTCGTCTGCCGCCTGCGCGCTGGCCTGCGCGGTGACGCCGAGCTGGACGTTGGCGAGCTGCCCCAGCGCGGTCTCGGCCAGCAGCATGCTTTGCAGCTGCGCCATGTAGCTGCGGTGGCTCTCGCCCGATTCGTCGGTGTCCACGAAGATCTGCAGGTCGCGCCCGAGCAGCGCGGCCAGCTCCGCGCGGTTGCGGAACACGAAGCCTTTCTGCGTCAGCAGCACGCCGTCGGCGCGGCGCAGCGCGAACGGAATGGGCTGGCCGGGGCGCAGCGAGTCGAGGTTGAGCGCGACGAGGTTCATGGCAACGCCAGATTATCCCGGCTGGCGCCGCCCGCCAGCCGGGCAGTTTGCGCGCTTATGCCTGGTTGTTTACCCGATTGCCGTCGGCGGCGGCTGCGCCGCGCCCGCCCAGGAGCCGGCGCAGCCACTGCGCCGCGTCGTCCACGTAGGTGAACACGGCGGGCACCACCAGCAGGCTGAGCACGGTGGAGGTGATCAGCCCGCCGATCACCGCCACCGCCATCGGCGAGCGAAAGCTCATGTCGGCGCTGCCCAGCGACAGCGCAATCGGCAGCATGCCCGCGCCCATGGCCAGCGTGGTCATGATGATCGGGCGCGCGCGCTTGTGGCAGGCGTCCAGCAGCGCGTGCAGCCGGTCCATGCCGGCGCGGCGCGCGACGATGGCGTACTCCACCAGCAGGATGGAGTTCTTGGTGGCGATGCCCATCAGCATGATCAGCCCGATGAGCGAGGGCATCGAGAAGCTCTTGCCCGCGATCAGCAGCGCCACGAAGGCGCCGCCCAGCGACAGCGGCAGCGCCGCCAGGATGGTGACGGGCTGCAGCAAGTCCTTGAACAGCAGCACCAGCACGATGTAGATGCACACCACGCCGGTCAGCATGGCCATGCCGAAGCTGGCGAACAGCTCGCCCATCATCTCGGCGTCGCCCACGTCGATCAGGCGCACGCTGGCCGGCAGGTGCTGCACGGCGGGCAGCTGGCGCACGGCCTGCGTCACCTCGCCCAGGCCGCGCGCGCCCAGCTCGATCTCGAAGTTGACGTTGCGCGCGCGGTCGTAGCGGCGTATCACCGCCGGCCCGCCCGACAGCTCCAGGCGCGCCACCTCGCCCAGGCGCACCGGGCCGCGGGCGCCGAGAATGGTCAGGCGCGCGAGCGTGTCCAGATCCTGGCGCGCGGCGTCCTGCAGGCGCACCACGATCGGCACCTGGCGCTGCGCCAGGTTGAGCTTGGGCAGGTACTGCTCGTAGTCGCCCACGGTGGCCACGCGCAGCGTATCGGCGATGGCCTGCGAGGTCACGCCCAGGTCGGCGGCGCGCGCGAAGTCGGGGTAGACGGCGATTTCCGGGCGCACCAGGCTGGCCGTGGAGCTGACGCCGCCGATGCCGGCGATGGTGCGCAGCTGGCGCTCCACGTCGCGCGCCGCGTCGGTCAGCGCCTGCGGCTCCTGGCTGGCCAGGGCCAGCACGTATTTGTCGTTGGAGCCGCCCAGCCCGATCTTGACGCGCACGCCGGGCAGGTCCTGCATGGCGGCGCGCAGGCGCTGCTCGATTTCCTGCTTGCGCGGGCGCTGGTGGCGCGGCGTCATGCGCAGCGTCATCGTGGCGATGCGCGGGTCGGCCGACAGGGCGCTGCTGCTGGCCGGGTCGGCCCCGGCCGAGCCGCCGCCGATGGCGGTGTAGATGCGCTCGATATGGCCCACAGCCATGGCGCGCTGGCGCGCCTGCTCGACCAGCGCGCGCGTCTCGGCCAGCTTGGTGCCGGGCGGCAGCTCCAGCGTGACCTGCGTCTGCGCGTTGTCGTCGGCCGGGATGAAGCCCGACGGCAGCAGCGGGATCAGCGCCAGCGAGCCGACGAAGAACAGCAGCGCCCCGGCGAACGTGGCCACGCGGTGGCGCAGGCACCAGCCGCTGGCGCGCATGTAGGCGGCCAGCCAGCGCGGCTCCCGCTCCAGCGCCACGATGGGTTTCATGATGTACGCCGCCATCATGGGCGTGAGCAGCCGCGCGACCATGAGCGAGGCGAACACCGCCAGCGCCGCCGTCCAGCCGAACTGCTTGAAGAAGCGCCCGGCGATGCCGCTCATGAAGGCCGTGGGCAAGAACACCGCGATCAGCGTGAAGGTGGTGGCGATCACGGCCAGGCCGATCTCGTCGGCCGCCTCCATCGCGGCCTGGTACGGCGTCTTGCCCATGCGCAGGTGGCGCACGATGTTTTCCACCTCGACGATGGCGTCGTCCACCAGGATGCCCACCACCAGCGACAGCGCCAGCAGCGTGATGATGTTGATCGAAAAGCCCAGCCAGTGCATGCCGATGAACGCCGGTATCACCGACAGCGGCAGCGCCACGGCCGAGACGACCGTGGCGCGCCAGTCGCGCAGGAACAGCCAGACCACGACGACGGCGAGGAGGGCGCCTTCGTAGAGCAGCTTCATCGAGCTGTCGTACTCGTCGCGCGCGATGTCCACGAAGTCCACCGTGCGTGTCAGCGTCAGGTGCGGAAAGTCGGCCTGCAGCTGCGCCAGCGCCTGCTGCACGCCCGCGCCCACCTCCACCTCGCTGGCGCCGCGCGAGCGCGCCACCTCGAAGCCGATGACGGGCTTGTCGCCCAGCAGCGCCATGCTGCGCGGCTCGGCCACGGTGTCGCTGACCGCAGCCAGCTGGTCCAGGCGCACGTGGCGCCCGCCGGGCAGCGCGATCGACAGGCCGGCCAGCTCCTGCGCCGTGCGCACCGTGGCCAGGGTGCGCAGCGGCTGCTCGGCGTCGCCCAGCTCGGCGTGGCCGCCGGCGCTCTCCAGCTGCACCTGGCGCAGCTGGCGCGACACGTCGGCCGCCGTCGCGCCCAGCGCCTGCAGCCGGAGCGGGTCGAGCGCCACGCGCACCTCGCGCGTGGCGCCGCCCACGCGGCTGACGGCGCCCACGCCGGGCACGGCCAGCAGGCGGCGCGTGAGCGTGTCGTCCACGAACCACGACAGCGCTTCGTCGTCCAGCGTGCTGGACGCGATGGCGTACGCCTGGATCGGCTGGTTGGCGAAGTCGAACTTGGTGATGACCGGGTCGCGCAGGTCGGCGGGCAGGTCCGAGCGCACGCCCGAGACGGCCGAGCGCACCTCGTCGAGCGCCTCCTGCACGGGCTTTTCCAGCTGGAACTCGGCGGCGATGCTGGCCACGCCGTCGACCAGCGTGGTCGAGATGTGCTTGACGCCCTGGATGGTGGCAATCGCGTTCTCGATCTTGCGCGCCACGTCCGATTCGAGCTGCCCCGGCGCCGCCCCCGGCAGCGCTGCGCGCACGATGACGACGGGCATGTCCATGTCGGGAAAGTTCTGCACCTTCATGGTGTGGAACGACAGCAGCCCGGCCAGCGTCAGCAGCACGAACAGCATGGTGGCCGCAATCGGGTTGCGGATGGACCAGGCGGAAAGGTTCATGTTAACTATTGAATTGGTAGCTTATTGCGCTTTATCGGTGGGCGTTTGAGCCTTGTTTGGCTCTGAATCCGGCGCGGTGCGCACCAGGTCGCCGTCGTTCAGGAAGGTGCCGCCGCGCGCCACGATGCGCGCCTGGGGCGACAGGCCGGCGGTCACCTCCACCATGCCGTCGCCGCGCTGGCCGGTCTGCACGCGGCGCATGGCCACGCGGCTGCCCTCGCCCAGCTCGAAGACGTGGGCAAAGCCGTCGCGCAGCACCAGGGCCGACAGCGGCACCGTCAGCGCCTGGCGCCGGCCCAGCAGGAACTGCCCGTGCGCGTACATGCCGGCGCGCAGCGGCGCCTGCGGCGGCAGGTCCACGTAGACCAGGGCGTTGCGCGTCTGCGGATCGACGGTGGGGCCGAGCACGCGCACCTGGCCCGTGATCTGCGTGCCGTCCGCGTCCGCCAGCTCGACCTTGTCGCCCGGGTGGATGCGCGCCAGCTCGGCGGCCGACACTTCGGCGCGCCACTCCAGGCGGCCGCGGCGCACCAGGCGAAACAGCTCCGCGCCGGGGCTGGCCACCGCGCCCACGGTGGCCAGGCGCGCGCTGATGGTGCCGGCGTCGGGAGCGCGCACCTCGGTATGGCGCAGGCGCAGCAGCTGCGCGTCCAGCGCCGCCTGCGCCGCCTGCACCTGGGCGCCGGCCTGCTGCGCGGCCAGCTCGGCCTGCTGGATCTGCTGCGCGCTCATCGCGCCCGTGCCCTGCAGCGCGGTGGCGCGCCGGGCGTCGGCCTGCGCCAGTGCGCGGGCGGCCTGCGCCTGCGCCAGTGCGGCGCGCGCCTGCGCCACGTCGGCCTGTACGGCGTCGGTGGCGAAGCGGGCCAGCACCTGGCCGGCGCGCACCGTATCGCCCACGCTGGCCAGCACCTCGGCCAGGCGCAGGCCGCCGACCTCGGCGCCGACGATGGCCTCCTGCCAGGCGGCGACGTTGCCGTTGGCCTGCAGGCGCTCGGTCAGCTCGACGCGCCGGGGCGCGACCAGGCTGACGGTGAGCGCCGGGCGCGGCGCCTCGGCGGCGCTGCCGGGCTGGGCTTGCTGCGCCGCGCGCGGCGCGTGGCTGTACAGGGCGGCGCCGGCCACGGCCAGTAGTACGGCCAGGGCGAGCACGGTTTGGGAGCGGGTCGGGCGTTGCATAGGCGGTGCGAGCGCAGGACGGTCTGGTACGGGGCGCCCCGACGCAGGGCCATCGGGCATGGGGGCAGTCGGGTGCCGGACGGTGGGTAGCAGGGGCGCCGCCCGGTGGGGCCGGACGGCGGGCTTAAAGCGTGTTTACGATCTCTCCATGGTGCCCGTTGCCCCGCAAAGGCGGCGGATGCAAGGCGCAAAACGCAGCCGGGCTGGTGGCCCGGCGAGTATTTGCAACGCCGCAGACGCTGTCTTTGCGGGGCAACCCTTCGGGCAAGGCAGCAAACAGCCGCACTCGTCGTTGCGCGCCTTGTCCAGGCCGCCAGCATGGCCTGCGGCGCGCGCCTCGATTGCGGCTGTTTGCTGCCTTGCGGGCACCATGGGGAGATCGTAAACACGCTCTTAGTGGCAGGCGGGTCAGCCGAACACCGCGCGCCACAGCGTCAGTATGGCTTGGCGTTCGGTGGCCAGGGCGGATTCTGACACGCGCGTGGCCTGCTCGTTCAGGCGCGCGCGGTGCTGCACCTGGCGCAGCGTGCGGTAGGCGTCGGCGGCGGCGCGGCCCACGCCCGCAGGCAGCAGGCCGGCGTCCTCGGCGCGCAGCAGCAGCGCGATGTTGCCCAGGTTGTCCAGCAGCCCCGGGTGCGCGCCGCTGTGGGCAAGAATCAGGTATTGCACGGCGAATTCGGCGTCCAGCATGCCGCCGGTGCTGTGCTTGACGTCGAACTGCCCGGCCGGCACGGCGTTGGCCGCGCGCATGCGCTCGCGCATCGCGGTGATCTCGGCGGCCAGCAGCGCGGCGTCGCGCGGCGCGCTGATGACGGCCTCGCGCACGGCGTCGAAGCGCGCCCGCAGGCCGGCGCTGCCCAGCACGAAGCGCGCCCGCGTCATGGCCTGGTGCTCCCAGGTCCAGGCGGTGTTGCTGCCGCGCTGCTGCTGGTAGTCGGCAAAGGCCTGGAAGCTGGTGACCAGCAGGCCCGAGTTGCCGTTGGGGCGCAGCTGCGTGTCGATCTCGAACAGGTCGCCCTCGCCGGTCTTGGTCGATAGCCAGTTGATGAGCTTGCGCACGAAGGCGGCGTAGACCTCGGGGGCGCGCTCATCGTCGTCGTCGAAGACGAACACGATGTCCAGGTCGCTGCCGTAGCCCAGTTCCTTGCCGCCGAGCTTGCCGTAGCCAATGATGGCGAACTGCGGCTGCTCGCGGTGGCGGTTCTTGAGCCGGTCCCAGCACCAGGCGGCGGTCACGCGCAGCACGCTGTCGGCCAGCAGCGACAGGTCGTCGGCCACCTGCTCGACGCTGATGCTGCCTTCCACGTCGCGCGCCAGGGTGCGGAACACCTCGGCGTGGTGCGCGCGGCGCAGCAGGTTGAGCAGGGTCTCGTCGTCGTCCTCGCCGGTCGATTGCAGCGCCGCCAGGCGCTGGGCCAGTTCGCGCTCGAAGTCCTCGGCCACGAAGCGCTCGGCCAGCAGCGCGCCGCCGGCCAGCTCGTCGATCACGCCGGGGTGCTGCAGCATGTAGCGCGCCGGCCACTTGGCCGCGCCCAGCAGGTGCAGCAGGCGCTGGTGCACCTGCGGGCGCTCCAGCAGCAGCGCCAGGTAGCTTTCGCGGCGCAGCAGCGCTTCGAGCCAGTCCACCAGGCGCAGCGCCGCGTCCTCGCTGGCGCTGCCTTCGGCCAGCCACTGGCCGGTGCGCTGCACGATGCGCAGCAGCCGCGCGCGCGCCTGCTCGCGCAGGTTCTGCACGCGCGGGGTGTCGCGCCACTGCGCCACGCGTTCGCGTACGCGCTCGGGCAGCTGCGCCAGCAGGGCGTCCAGGTCGGGCGCGGCGGCGCCGCCGCGCGGGCCGGAGCAGCCGCCGGTGCAGGTCTTCTTGCCGGCCTCGCCCGCGCCCAGCAGGGTGTCGAACTCCTGCGCCACCAGCTCGCGGTGGCCGTCGAGCTGGCGCAGGAATTCGCTGCAGTCGAGCCCCATGGTCTGGGCGATCCAGGCCAGGTCGTCGTCGCGCGTGGGCAGCAGGTGGGTCTGCTGGTCGTCCAGGTACTGGATGCGGTGCTCCACGCGGCGCAGGAAGGTGTAGGCGGCGGCCAGCTGCTGGGCGGTCTCCTGCGGCATCAGGCCGGCCCTGGACAGGCGCACCAGCGCCTCCAGCGTGGGGCGGCAGCGCAGCTCGGGGAACTGGCCGCCGCGCACCACCTGCAGCAGCTGCACGGTGAATTCGATCTCGCGTATGCCCCCGCGCGAGAGCTTCACGTCGTTGGCGCGTCCCGGGTGGCCGGCGCTGCGCTGCATGGCGTGGTCGCGGATCTGGCGGTGCAGCGAGCGCAGCGCGTCGAACACGCTGTAGTCCAGGTAGCGGCGGAACACGAAGGGCAGCACCACGGCGCGCAGCGCCTGCACCTCGGGGCTGGCGATGCACTCGCGCGGCGCCACGACGCGGCTCTTGAGCCAGGCAAAGCGCTCCCACTCGCGCCCCTGCACCTGCAGGTATTCCTCCAGCGCCGCCAGCGAGCAGGCCGCCGGCCCCGAGTTGCCGTTGGGGCGCAGCGCCAGGTCCACGCGAAACACGAAGCCGTGCTCGGTGGTGTCGCCAATCAGCGCGTAGATCAGCTTGACGGCGCGGGCGAAGTACTCGTGGTTGGAGATCCGGCCGCGCCCGTCGCCCTGGCCGGCGGTCTCGCCGTCGTGCTCGTAGACGTAGATCAGGTCGATGTCGCTCGATACGTTGAGCTCGCGCGCGCCCAGCTTGCCCATGCCCACGATCCACAGCTGCACCGGCTGGCCCTCGGGCCCCCGGGGGGCGCCGTGGCGCTCGTCCAGCTCGGCGCGCGCGTGCCGGCAGGCGCGGTCGAGCGCCAGTTCGGCCAGCCAGGTGACGGCGTGGGTCACGTCGGGCAGCGGCGCCCCGGCGTCGCAGTCGAGCGTGATCAGCCGGTGCATGGCCAGCTGGCGCAGCATGCGCAGCGCCGCGCCCGGCGCGTGGCCGCGCGCCAGCAGCGCGTCGCAGCACTGCGCCAGCGTCTCGCGCGTGGGCGCGCCCGGCGCCAGCAGCGGCAGTTCGGCGCCGTAGCGGCGCTCCAGGCGCTGGAAGAAGCGGGAATGGCCGGAAAGGGGGACGGGCGCACCCAGGGTGGTCGCTGGTTCAGGGCTGGTCATGGAGGCGGGCGGGATGGGCGCTCACAACCCGCTCGCGGCGGGCTTGCGGCGGGTGCAAAAGCTACCAATGGTTGCGAAATTCTCCAGGGATGGGCGGGTCATAATTCCTGCCACCCTCAGCGCCCGCCATGAATCAGCCGTTTCCCCTTCCCTCGCGCCTGCTCAAATGCATGGCGGCCGCCGCGCGCTGGGCGCTGGGCGTGATGCTGGTGTTCTGGCTGGTGGTGGCTCTGGCCTGGGGTGGGCTGCATGGCTGGATTGTGCCGCGTATCGCCGACTACCGTGCTGCGCTGGAGCGCCAAGCCAGCGCGGCGCTAGGGGTTACGGTGCGCGTTGGCGCCATCACGGCGCGCAGCGAGGGCGTGTTCCCGGTGTTCGAGCTTTCGGGCGTGAACCTGCTCGACGCCCAGGGGCGCCAGGCGCTGCACCTGGCGCACGTGGTGCTGATGCTGTCGCCGCGCTCGCTGATGCGGCTGGGGTTCGAGCAAATCTATATCGACGCGCCGGAACTGGACGTGCGCCGCCAGCCGGACGGCGCCATCGTCGTCGCCGGCATGGCGCTGCGCCCGGGCGCGCAGGACGGCGGCGGTGCGGCCGACTGGCTGTTCGCGCAGACCGAGGTCGTCATCCGCGGCGGCACGCTGCGCTGGAGCGACGAACTGCGCGGCGCGCCGCCGCTGGCGCTGACCCAGGTCGATCTGCTGCTGCGCAACGGCGCCTGGAGCCACGGCCTGCGCCTGGACGCCACGCCGCCGCCCGCCTGGGGCGCGCGCTTCACGCTGCAGGCGCAGCTGCGCGCGCCGCTGTTGAGCACGCACGGCAACGACTGGCGGCGCTGGAGCGGCCAGTTGTTCGCCCAGTCCGAACGGGTGGACGTGGCGCAGCTGGAGCACTACGTGGACCTGCACGGCGTGGAGCTGGCGCAGGGCAACGGCGCGCTGCGCGCCTGGCTGGACGTGCGCCAGGGCGAGGTGGCCGGCGCCGTGGTGGACATGGCGCTGGACGCGGTGCACGCGCGCCTGGAGCGCCGGCTCGAACCGCTGGCGCTCGAACGCGTGAGCGGGCGCGTGGGCGTGCAGCGCCTGCCCGGGGGCTTCGAACTGGCGCTGCGCGGCCTGCGCTTCGTGGCCGACGACGACCTGCATTGGCCCGGCGGCGACCTGACGCTGCGCTACACCGGGCAGGGCCAGGCGCAGGCCGGCGAGCTGCGCGCCGATCGGCTCGACCTGGAGGCTCTGGCGCGCGTGGCCAGCCGCCTGCCGCTGGGCGACGCGCTGCACCAGGCGCTGGCCACTTACCAGCCCCAGGGCGTGGTGCAACAGGTGCAGGCCAGCTGGCGCGGCCCCGTGGCCGCGCCGCGCCAGTACCAGGCGCGCGGCAAGGTGGTGGGGCTGGGCCTGGCCGGCCAGGACACGGCGGGCGGCGCGCCCGGCGTGCGCGGCCTGAACCTGGACTTCGACTTCAACCAGGCCGGCGGCCAGGCGCAGTTGGCGATGCAGGGCGGCGCCCTGCTGCTGCCCGGGGTGTTCGAGGAGCCGCTGCTGCCCCTGGCGCAGCTCGACGCTGGCGTGCGCTGGCAGGTGGACGGCGCGCGCATCGCGGTGCAGGCCGAACGGGTGCGTTTTGCCAACGCCGACGCCGCCGGCGAGGCACGCCTGGCCTGGCGCACGGGCGACGCGGGCCAGCCGCGCCTGCCGGGCGTGCTCGACCTGGCCGGCAGCCTGGCGCGCGCCGACGGCACGCGCGTGCACCGCTACCTGCCGCTGGCCGTGCCCGCCGACGCGCGCCACTACGTGCGCGACGCCATCCTGGCGGGCAAGGTCAGCCAGGTGCAGTTCCGCGTCAAGGGCAATCTGCACGACTTTCCGTTCGCCGGGGGCGGGCCGGGCGAATTCCACATCGCCGCGCGTGTCAAGGGCGTGCGCTACGACTACGTGCCGCGCCGCTTGCAGGCGGCGCAGGAGCTGCCCTGGCCGGCACTCGACGACCTGGCCGGCGAACTGGTCTTCGACCGCGCCAGCATGACGGTGCGCAACGCCAGCGGGCACTTCGCCGGCATGCCGCAGCTGCGCGTGCAGCAGGTGGGCGCGCGCATTCCCGACCTGGAGCACACCGTGGTGGAGGTCACGAGCGAGGTACGCGGCGCGCTGGGCGACATGCTGGCGCTGGTGCGCGGCTCGCAGGTGGCGCGGCTGACGCAGGGCGCGCTCGACGCGGCCAGCGCCACCGGTGCGGCGCAGCTGCAGCTGGGGCTGACCCTGCCGATCAGCCACCTGGAACAGGCCGGTGTGCGCGGCAGCGTCACCCTGGCGGGCAACGACGTGCGCTTCATCCCCGAAGCGCCCCTGGTGCGCGCGGCGCGCGGCGTGGTGGAGTTCAGCGAAAACGGCTTTACGCTGGCCGGCGTGCAGGGCCGGGCGCTGGGCGGCGACGTGCGCCTGAGCGGCGGCCTGCAGGCGCCTGCGGCGGGCGCGCCGCCCGGCGCGGCCGCCATCGTGCGCGTGCGCGCCCAGGGCACGGCCACGGCCGAAGGCCTGCGCGCCGCCGCGCCCTGGCCCGCGCTGGCGCAACTGGGGCAGGCCGCCAGCGGCAGCACGGCGTACGCGCTCGATATTGGCGTGCGCCGGGGCGTGGCCGAAGTGCAGGTCAGCAGCGACCTGGTGGGGCTGGCGCTGGCCCTGCCCGCGCCGCTGGACAAGCCGGCCGAGCAGCCGCTGGCACTGCGCTTTGAACGGCGCCTGACGGACGCGGCGGCGGCGTCGCCCCAGGCGCCGCTGCACGACAGGCTCGTGCTGTCGCTGGGCGACGCGGTGCGCATGCAATACCAGCGCGCGCTGGAGGCGGGCGGCGCGCGCGTGCTGCGCGGCGCCGTCGCCGTGGGCGCTGCGGCGCTGGAGGTGCCCGACGCCGGCGTGGCGGCGCAGGTGGACTTGCCGGTGCTGGACGCGGGCGCCTGGGGAGCCTTGGCCGCCGCACCGGCTGCGCCTGCCGCCACCACGGGCGCGGCTGCTGCAGCGCCACCGTCGGGTGGCGACGCGGGGGACGTGCAGGGCTATCTGCCCGCGCGCATCGATCTGCACGCGGCCAGCCTGCTGCTGCACGGGCGCAGCCTGCACCAGGTGGCAGCGCAGGTGGTGCGCGACGGGCCGCTGTGGCGCGCCGACGTGACCGCCGACGAGTTGCAGGGGCGGCTGGAATACCGCCCCGGCGCCGGCCAGGACCCGGGGGTGCTGCGCGCGCGCCTGGCGCGCCTGGAGCTGGCGCAGGAAGCGCAGGCGCAGGCCGACGAGCTGCTGGACGCGCAGCAGCCCGGCAACCTGCCCGCGCTCGACATCGAGGTACAAGACTTTGAACTGCACGGGCGCAAGCTGGGGCGCCTGGAGATTGCCGCGCAGAACCGCGGCACCGACGCGGGGCAGCGCGAATGGCGGCTTTCGCGCTTCAACCTGCAAGTGCCCGAGGCGCAGCTGTCGGCCAGCGGCAACTGGGCCTTGCTGGGAGGCGCGGCGGGGGCGGCAGGGGCGGGCGAGGCGCCGCGTAGGCGCACGGCGCTGAAGTTCCGGCTCGACGTGGAGGACGCGGGCGCGCTGCTGGCGCGCTTCGGCATGGACGGGGTGCTGCGTCGCGGCCAGGGCCGCATCGAAGGCAACCTGGGCTGGCTGGCCTGGCCGCTGGCGCCCGACTACCGCTCCATGGCCGGGCAGATGCACGTGGACGTGCAGGAGGGGCAGTTCCTCAAGGCCGACCCGGGGCTGGCCAAGCTGCTGGGCGTGCTCAGCCTGCAGTCGCTGCCGCGGCGCTTCGCGCTGGATTTCCGCGACGTGTTCAGCACCGGCTTTGCCTTCGACTTCGTGCGCGGCGACGTGGGCATAGAGCAGGGCGTGGCGCGCACCAACAACTTGCAGATGAAGGGCGTGAACGCGGCCGTGCTGATGGAGGGCAGCGCCGACATCGAGCGCGAGACGCAGGACCTGCACGTCGTCGTCGTGCCCGAGATCAACGCCATGACGGCGTCGCTCGTGGCCACGGCGATCAACCCGGTGATCGGCCTGGGCACCTTCCTGGCGCAGGCCTTTCTGCGCGGCCCGCTGATCCAGGCGGCCACGCAGGAGTTCCAGATCGACGGCAGCTGGGCCGCGCCGCGCGTGCAGCGCACCGAGCGGCGGCCTGCGCCAGAATCCGAAGCGGCGCACCCGCCTGCCGCCACGCCCGCACCCGCAGGCGCCGCGGCCACGGGGGACGGCGCCGCGCGAAAGGAGTGAGCACATGCAGGTGGCAGCGGTACAAATGGTTTCGGGCGTGGCCCGCGAGGACAACCTGGCGCAGGCGCGGCAGCTGCTGGAGCAGGCGGCGCGCGCCGGCGCCGAGCTGGCGGTGCTGCCCGAATACTTCAGCGCCATGGGCCTGCGCGACACGGACAAGCTGGCGCTGGCCGAGGCGCCGGGCGACGGGCCGGTGCAGCGGTTTCTGGCGCAGGCCGCGCGCGAACTGGGGCTGTGGATCGTCGGCGGCACCGTGCCGCTGGCCAGCGCCGAGGCGGCGCGCGTGCACAACAGCTCGCTGGTGTACGACCCTGCTGGCGCCTGCGTGGCGCGCTACGACAAGATCCACCTGTTTCGCCTGGACAACGGGCGCGAGCAGTTCGACGAGGCGCGCACCATCGCTCCGGGCGGCCTGCCCGTGGGCTTTGACCTGGCCGCGCGCGACGGCCGCACCTGGCGCGTGGGCCTGTCGGTGTGCTACGACCTGCGCTTTGCCGAGCTGTACCGCCGCCACGCCGGCGCCGACCTGCTGCTGGTGCCCAGCGCTTTCACCTACACCACCGGCCAGGCGCACTGGGAGCTGCTGCTGCGCGCGCGCGCCGTGGAAAACCTGGCCTACGTGCTGGCCCCGGCCCAGGGCGGAACGCACGAGAACGGCCGGCGCACCTGGGGCCACAGCATGCTGGTCGATCCCTGGGGCGCGGTGCAGGCGCTGCGCGCCGAGGGGGCGGGCCTGGTGCTGGGCGAGCTCGACCCGGAGCGCCTGCGGCAGGTGCGTACGCAGCTGCCAGCGCTGCAGCACAGAGTCTTGTGATATTGCTTTGTTATTGATAGCTGTTTGCGCAATGTGGGTAAGCGTTAGAGCCTGATTTTGTTTGAAAAAAATCACACCAACGAACCCGTCGCCGCGCGGCGCCTGAGGCGCTGGCTCGGCGCTTGGCGGCGCTGGTCGCTGTGGATGGCGCTGGTACTGCTGGTGGGGGCGATGCTGGTCACGCTGGTCTGGCTGGCCGGGCGCTACGAGGTCAGCCAGGTGCAGGACAGGCTGGAGCGCGACGCGGCCAACGCCGTGGTCAGCGTGCGCACCGCCTTTGCGCGCAATCTGCAAAGCCTGCAGGCGCTGGAGGCCGGCGACCCGGCGCTGCCCGCCTGGCAGGCGCGTGCCGGCGAGCTGCTGGCGGCGCGCCGGGAGCTGGCGCGCATAGAGCTGCACGACGCGCGGCTGCGGCTGCTCGCCCATGCCGACTCCCCCTACCGCACCGTGCTGTGGGACGTGAACGGGCGCGGGCAAACACATTCCGAGACCATGCAGGCGTGCGCCAACGCGCAGCGCCTGAAGGGCGCGTCGTACTCCAGAAGCTATTTCCAGCCCATGCCCCAGGGGCTGGGCGCCGAGATGATGGAGGTCTGCCTGCCGCTGGAGCACGACGGCAAGGCGCAAGGCTTTGTCGTGGCCACCTACGTACTGCAGACGGTGCTGGCCGAGATCGCCGCGCCCAAGCTGCAGATCACGCAGGGCATTTCGTTCACCGAGGCCGACGGCACGCGCCTGGCGCTGGTGGGTGCGCGCCGGCGCGGCACGCGCAAGTTCACCGCGCAGCAGCTGTTCGACCTGCCGGGCGTGGCGCTGGTGGTGCGGCTGGAAGGCTGGCACGCCGCACCCCAGCTTTTCCCCAACCTGCTGACGGCGCTGGTCACGGCCATGTCGATCGCGCTGGTGGCCGTGCTGGTGGTGCTGGTGCGCGACAACCGCAGGCGTCTGCGCGCCGAGCGGGATCTGGGCGACGCGCTGGCGTTTCGCAAGGCCATGGAGGATTCGCTGGTCACCGGGCTGCGCGCGCGCGACCTGCAGGGCCGCATCACCTACGTGAACCCGGCGTTCTGCGCCATGGTCGGCTACAACGTCCAGGAACTGCTGGGCCAGGTGTCCCCGCTGCCCTACTGGCCGCCCGAGCATGCGCAGGAATACGCCGAGCGCCAGCAGGCGCGCATGGCCGGGCTGCAGCCGGCGTCGCGCGAGGGGTTCGAGACCGTCTTCGTGCGCCGCGACGGCACGCGCTTTCCGGTCATGATCTACGAGGCGGCGCTCATCAACGCGCAGGGCGTGCACACCGGCTGGATGGGCTCGTTCATGGACGTGGGCGCGCAGCGGCGCGTGGAGGAGCTTTCGCGCGCCTCGCAGGAGCGCCTGCAGGCCACGGCGCGCCTGGCCACGGTGGGCGAGATGGCATCGCTGCTGAGCCACGAGCTGAACCAGCCGCTGGCCGCCATTGCCAGCTACGCCAACGGCTCGCTCAATCTGCTGCAGGACGGCGTGCCCGACCTAGCGCAGGTGCGCATGGCGCTGGAGCGCATCGCCGGGCAGTCCGGGCGCGCCGGGCGCGTGATCAAGAGCGTGCACGACTTCGTGCGCCGGCGCGCGCACACGCGCGAGCCGGTGGCGGCGCAGGAGCTGCTGGACGCGGTGCTGCCCATCATCCGCCTGCAGGCGCGCAAGCTGGGCGTGGACGTGCAGCTGCAGCTGGCGCCCGGCTTGCCGCCGGCGCTGTGCGACCGCACCATGGTCGAGCAGGTGCTGCTCAACCTGACGCGCAACGCCATGCAGGCCATGGACGCGCCGCAGATAGACCCGCGCGTGCTGCGGCTGGGCTGCGTGGCCAGCGGCGCCGGCTGGCTGGAGTTTTCCGTGGCCGACGGCGGCGTTGGCATAGACGCCGACGTGCTCGAACGCCTGTTCACGCCGTTCTTCACCACCCGCGCCGAAGGCATGGGGCTGGGGCTGAGCCTGTGCCGCACGGTGGTCGAGCAGCATGGCGGGCACCTGCGGCACGCGCCGCGCCAGCCCCGTGGTACCGTATTCACCTTCACCCTGCCCGCGTATCCCAACCATTGATATGGAACCGACTTCCAACGCTACCGTGTACATCGTCGACGACGACGCCGAGGTGCGCGAAGCGCTGTCCTGGCTGCTGCGCTCGCGCCGGCTGCTGAGCGAAACCTACGCCAGCGCGGAAGCCTTCGAGGCCATGCTCGCCGAACGCGAGGCCAGCGGACTGGCGCAGCGCCAGCCCGCGTGCCTGCTGCTGGACGTGCGCATGCCCGGCATGAGCGGGCTGGCGTTGTTCGAACGCATGATCGAGCGCAGCCAGACCCGTGCCGTGCCGGTGATCTTTCTACCGGCCACGCCGACGTGCCCACCGCCGTGGCCACGGTCAAGCGCGGTGCCTTCGATTTTTGCGAGAAGCCGTTTTCCGACAATCAGCTGGTGGACCGCATCCAGGCCGCGCTCGACCTGTCGGCGCAGTATCTGCAGGAGTTCCAGGGCCGGCACGACCTGCAGGCGCGCCTGGCCGAGCTGACCGAGCGCGAGCACTGCGTCATGCAATTGGTGGTTCGGGGGCTGCCCAACAAGCTGATCGCCGACCAGCTCGACATCAGCGTGCGCACCGTGGAGGTGCACCGCGCCCGGGTGTTCGACAAGATGCGCGTGAAGTCGGCAGTGGAACTGGCCAACCTGCTGCGCGGCACGCAGCTGCCGTCGGCGTGACGACCGGGGCGCTGGTTGGGGGCTATGGCTCGTCGGCCGGGGGGGCTGGCGGCGGGACGGTCGGCTGCTCGGGGGGGCTGGCAAGCTCGCCGCCCTTGCGCCCGGCGAACATGGTCCACCAGATGATCGCGATGAATACCAGCAGTGCCAGCAATGCTTCAAGCAAAATCAGTCCCATGAATTCTCGTCTCCTGCGCCTGGCTGCGATGGCGCTGATTGTAGGAAGCATTGCCGCGTGCTCCACGGGGCCGATTACCGAGCCTTCCTCCGAAACGCAGGAGCCGGCGCCTGCGGCGTCCGTGCCGGGCGTGCTGCAGCAGGCCAAGAGCCGCTGGGTTCCCGCCGCGTGGGACGAGCTGCCCGGCTTTGCCCAGGACGACCTGCACGACGCCTGGAACGCCTGGCTGCGCAGCTGCGAACGTCCGCCGGCACGCTTTGCCGCGCTGTGCCCCGAGATCCGGCGCCTGTCGATCGCCAGCGACGAGGAACAGCGTGCCTGGATGCGCCAGCGCCTGCAGCCCTATCGTGTCGAATCCCTGGGCGGCAATCCGGATGGCATGCTGACGGGGTATTTCGAGCCCGAGCTGCAGGCGTCGCGCCTGCCGGGCAACGGCTTCGACGTGCCCCTGTACCGCCCGCCGGCCGGCCTGGGCGCGCGCAAGCCCTGGTACACGCGCCAGCAGATCGATACGCTGGCGCAGGCCAGGGAGGCGCTGGCCGGGCGCGAGATCGCCTGGGTGCGCGATCCGATCGAGGCCATGGTGCTGCACATCCAGGGGTCGGGGCGGCTGCAACTGCGCGAACCCGACGGCAGCGTGCACCTGGTGCGCCTGGCCTTTGCCGGCACCAATGACCAGCCCTACCAAAGCGTGGGGCGCTGGCTGCTCGACCGAGGCCTGGTGCGGGACGCGACCTGGCCGGGCATCAGCGCCTGGGCGCAGGCCAATCCAGCGCGGGTGCAGGAAATGCTGTGGGCCAACCCGCGCTACGTGTTCTTCCGTGAAGAAGCGCTGACCGACGTGGATGCCTCTGCCGGCCCGAACGGTGCGCAGGGCGTGGCGCTGACCCCCGGGCGATCCATCGCGGTGGACAGGGGCAGCATTCCCTATGGAACCCCGGTGTGGCTGGCGTCGAGCGGGCCCACGGCGCAACTGGCACGCCTGGTGCTGGCGCAGGACACCGGCAGCGCCATCGTCGGCGCCGTGCGTGCCGACTATTTCGCCGGCTGGGGCGAGCAGGCCGGCGCGCTGGCCGGGCGCCTCAAGCAGGGGCTGCGCCTGTGGGTGCTGTGGCCACGGTAGGCTAGTTGCATTTGTGCATTGCCGCGACCCCTGACGCTGTCCTGGTAGGCGTGCGGCGCCAGGGGGGTTATTTCACCAGGCGCGTGCCAAGCTGGCGGGCCAGTATCGAGGCCACTTCGTCCCAGGTGGCTTGCACGCCCAGGCTGGCCAGGTCGACCGTCTTCAGCTCGGCGTAGCCGCAAGGGTTGATGCGGTCGAAGGGCTCCAAATCCATGCCCACGTTCAGCGCCAGCCCGTGGTAGGTGCGGTGGTGCGCCACCTTGATGCCAATCGCGGCAATCTTGCCCAGGCCGGTGAAGTCGGGTTGCGGCGGTGCGCTGCCAGCAATGCGCTGCTGCGGGCGCTGCGCCAGCACGGCGTGGCTGGCGGGGTCTTGCGGACGCACGTAGATGCCGGGCGCGCCGGCCACGCGATGGCCGGTGACGCCCAGGTGCGCGAGGGTGCGGATCACGGCCTCTTCGAGCCGGAACACGTATTCCTTGATGTAGTAGCCGGCGCGGCGCAGGTCGAGCAGCGGGTAGGCGACGACCTGGCCCGGGCCGTGGTAGGTCACTTGGCCGCCTCGGTTGGTTTGCACCACAGGGATGCTGCCGGCCGCCAGCACGTGCGCGCTGCGGCCGGCGAAGCCCTGGGTGAACACGGCGGGGTGTTCGCACAGCCAGAGCTCGTCGGGCGTGTCGTCGGTACGCTCGTCGGTGAAGCGGCGCATGGCGGCCAGCGTGGCCTGGTAGTCGGCCGCGCGCAGGATGTGCGTCTGCATGCCTACAGCACGATCTTGACCATGGGGTGGGACGACAGCGCGCGGTACAGGTCGTCGAGCTGCTGCCGGCTGGTGGCGGTGATGGTGATGGTCACGCCAAGGTATTTGCCCGAGCTGCTGTCGCGCAGCTCGATGCCGGCGGCATCGAAGTCGGGGTCGAATTGCCGCGCGACTTCGGTGACGGCGTGGACGAAACCGTCCGTCTTGAGGCCCATGACCTTGATGGGAAAACGCGAAGGGTATTCGATCAGGGAGTCCTTGCGCGGATCGTTTGGCGGGGGGCTGGTCATGTCAGGGATGGCTGGTGCCTGCGGAGTAGATGGCGTGGATTGTCGGGCAAACCCGCAGGCCCGCAGGCCGGCGACGTCCAGGCGTGCCGAGAAGGCGCGCGCACCGTGCAATCGGCCCCAGGGTGTGGGGTCTTGGTTGCAAGTTGTACGGGGTTTCCACTTATAATGGGAGGCTTTATGATTCTTCTGGTTGGCCGCACTGGCGCATTCGTTACATGAATTCTGCCGAGCGTCAGATCGAAGATGAGGATGAAAGTTCCGGCTTCAAGCCCTTGAGCGCGCAGGAAGCGGCCGAGTGGCGCTTGCGGCAGCCGAAACTGTCGGTGTGGCGCGTGCTTGCGCTGCAGGCGTTGGCAGGGGGGCTGGTTGCAGCGGGTGCCTGGATGTTGACGGGCCGGGTGCAAGTGGCCTGGTCCGTTGCATATGGAGCGTTGTCGGTCGTGTTGCCGGCCTTGCTGTTTGCGCGGGCTCTGGTGCGCAGGCGCGTATCTGCGGCGGCGGCCCTGATGGGGTTGTTTGGCTGGGAGCTGGTGAAGCTTGTTTTCACCGTCGCCATGCTGGCGGCGGCGCCTCGGGTCGTGCCGGGGTTGAGTTGGCTGGCGTTGCTGGTCGGCGTGGTGGTGGCGATAAAAACGTACTGGGTGGCGCTGCTGATGCTGTCCGGTGTTCGAAGAACCGATTGATTATTTGAGAGAAGAGTTGTCCGATGACCGCAGAAGTGCATGCTCCGACTGCCAGTGAATACATCGTTCACCACTTGCAGCATCTTCAGAACATCAAGCAGAAGTTCATTGTCGATTTCTCTGTTGTCAATGTTGACTCGATCGTCGTTGGCTTGATTCTGGGTATCGTCGGGCTGTTCTTCTTCTGGCGCGCTGCCCGTAATGCCACTTCGGGCGTTCCCGGGCGCTTCCAGGCGGCGGTGGAGATCCTGGTCGAGATGGTGGACAACCAGGCCAAGGCGACCATCCACAATGCCGAGAGCCGCAAATTCATCGCTCCGCTGGCGCTGACCGTGTTCGTCTGGATTTTCCTGATGAACGCAGTCGATCTGCTGCCCGTCGACCTGCTGCCCGTGCTGTGGCAGGGTGCGCTGGGCGACCACCATGCCTACCTGCGCGTGGTTCCCACGGCCGACCTGTCCACCACGCTGGGCCTGTCGTCGGCGGTGCTGATCCTGTGCTTCTATTACAGCCTCAAGATCAAGGGCGCTGGCGGCTGGGCGCACGAACTGGTCACGGCGCCGTTCGGCACCAGCAAGAACCCCATCTTCGCCGTGATCCTCGGCGTGATCAATCTGCTGATGCAGATCATCGAATACGTTGCCAAGACGGTTTCGCACGGCATGCGACTGTTCGGCAACATGTACGCTGGTGAGTTGGTGTTCATGCTGATTGCCCTGATGGGCGGTGCGGCTGCCATGTCGCTCTCTGGTGTGTTGCTCCCCGTGGGGCATATCATCGCAGGCTCTATCTGGGCGATCTTCCATATTCTGATCATCACCCTGCAAGCCTTTATTTTCATGATGCTGGCGCTGATTTATCTCGGCCAGGCGCATGAAGCTCACTGATCCTTTCCTTTCCTTTTCAACCTTTCTTTTTATCTTTAGGAGTCATCATGGAAAACATTCTCGGCCTCGTCGCTCTGGGTTGCGGTCTGATCGTGGGTCTGGGCGCAGTGGGTGCCTCGATCGGTATCGGCCTGATGGGCGGCAAATTCCTTGAAGCTTCTGCACGCCAGCCGGAACTGATCAACGAATTGCAAACCAAGATGTTCGTGCTGGCCGGCCTGATCGACGCCGCCTTCCTGATCGGCGTGGCCATTGCCCTGCTGTTCGCTTTCGCCAACCCCTTCGTTCTGGCCTAAGCACTCCGATCAACGCCCCTAGATAGAAAGGTGTTGCCGTGAGTATCAACGCGACCCTGTTCGTTCAGGCCATTGTCTTTCTGATTCTGGTGTGGTTCACGATGAAGTTCGTGTGGCCCCCGATCGCGAAGGCACTGGATGAACGAGCCCAGAAAATCGCCGATGGTCTCGCCGCTGCCGACCGGGCCAAGTCCGAGCTCGCCGCTGCCGATCAGCGCGTGAAGAAGGAACTGGCTGCCGCCAGCAACGAAACCGCGACGCGCCTGGCCGATGCCGAGCGTCGCGCCCAGTCCATCATCGAAGAGGCCAAGGCACGCGCCACCGACGAGGGCAACAAGATTGTCGCCGCCGCCCGTGCCGAAGCCGAGCAGCAGGTTGTCCAGGCCCGTGAAGCCCTGCGCGAGCAGGTCGCCGCCCTGGCCGTCAAGGGTGCCGAGCAGATTCTCCGCAAGGAAATCAACGCCGGCATTCACGCGGACTTGCTCAATCGACTCAAGACCGAGCTGTAAGGAGCAATTCAATGGCTGAACTCGCCACCATTGCTCGTCCTTACGCCGAGGCGCTATACAAGGCCTGCACTGGACAGTCCGGTGCGGATGTTGGCGCTGCCGCCGCCTGGGTCGACGAGCTGGCGGTGATTGCCGCCAATCCGCAATTGCGCCAGTTGGCCGACAACCCCAAGGTGACGGCGCAGCAGGTGTTCGACGTCATCACGGGTGTGGCCCGCGCCACGCTGCCGGAACTGGCCCAGAATTTCCTGCGCACCGTGATCGAGAACGGTCGCGTGGACGTTCTGCCTGAAATCGCAGCTCAGTTCCGTGCCTTGCTCAACCGCAGCAATGGCTTGTCCGACGCCGTGGTCTATAGCGCCTTTCCCCTGGACGCAGGCGCATTGGCCGATCTCGGCACCTCACTGGAAAAGCGTTTTGGCCGCAAGCTCAATCTTTCCGTCCAACTGGACGAGAGCTTGATTGGAGGCGTGCGCGTGGTGGTGGGTGACGAGGTTTTGGATTCCTCGGTCAAAGTCCATCTGGAACAAATGAAAGCTGCCCTCACGGCCTGACAGGGTCTGAGGTCCTATACCGAAAGAAAGAAGGAAAGAGTCATGCAACTCAATCCCGCAGAGATTTCTGAACTGATCAAGAGCCGCATCGAAGGGTTGGCAGCCAGCAGCGACATCCGCAACCAGGGCACCGTGGTGTCCGTGACCGACGGCATTGTGCGCATCCATGGCCTGTCGGACGTGATGCAGGGTGAAATGCTGGAATTCCCCGCTGACGCCAGCGGCCAGCCCAGCTTCGGCCTGGCGCTGAACCTGGAGCGCGATTCCGTGGGCGCGGTGATTCTGGGCTCCTACGAGCACATCTCCGAAGGTGACACCGTCAAGTGCACAGGCCGCATTCTGGAAGTGCCGGTCGGGCCTGAGCTTATCGGCCGTGTGGTCAACGCCCTGGGCCAGCCGATCGACGGCAAGGGCCCGATCAACGCCAAGATGACGGACGTGATCGAAAAGGTCGCACCCGGCGTGATCGCCCGCCAGTCCGTGGATCAGCCGCTGCAGACCGGCCTGAAGTCCATTGACTCCATGGTGCCGATCGGCCGCGGCCAACGCGAGCTGATCATCGGCGACCGCCAGACCGGCAAGACCGCCGTGGCCATCGACGCCATCATCAACCAGAAGGGCCAGGGCGTGACGTGTATCTACGTCGCCATCGGCCAGAAGGCTTCGTCGATCAAGAACGTGGTGCGTTCGCTGGAGCAGGCCGGCGCGATGGACTACACCATCGTCGTGGCCGCCTCGGCCTCCGAATCCGCCGCCATGCAGTACGTGTCGGCCTACTCCGGCTGCACGATGGGCGAATACTTCCGCGACCGCGGCCAGGACGCGCTGATCGTCTATGACGACCTGTCCAAGCAAGCCGTGGCCTACCGCCAGGTTTCGCTGCTGCTGCGCCGCCCGCCAGGCCGCGAAGCCTTCCCCGGCGACGTGTTCTATCTCCACAGCCGCCTGCTCGAACGCGCAGCCCGTGTGAACGCCGACTACGTCGAAGCCTTCACCAAGGGTGAAGTCAAGGGCCAGACCGGCTCGCTGACCGCACTGCCCGTGATCGAAACGCAGGCTGGCGACGTGTCCGCATTCGTGCCGACCAACGTGATTTCGATCACCGACGGCCAGATCTTCCTGGAAACCAGTCTGTTCAACGCCGGTATCCGTCCCGCCATCAACGCCGGTATCTCGGTGTCCCGCGTGGGCGGTGCAGCGCAGACCAAGGTCATCAAGGGCCTGTCCGGCGGCATCCGTACCGACCTGGCGCAGTACCGCGAACTGGCTGCTTTCGCCCAGTTCGCCTCCGACCTGGACGAAGCCACCCGCAAGCAGCTGGATCGCGGCGCACGTGTGACCGAGCTGCTCAAGCAGCCCCAGTACAGCCCGCTGCCCACCAGCCTGATGGCCGCAACCCTGTTTGCCGTCAACAAGGGCTTCCTGGACGACATCGACGTGAAGAGGGTTCTGCCCTTCGAGTCCGGCCTGCATCAGTACCTCAAGACCAGCCACGCAGCCTTGCTCGACCGTATCGAAAAGGCGCGTGCCTTCGACAAGGAAGGCAAGGACGAAGCCGAGTTGACGCAAGCCATTACTGCGTTCAAGAAGTCGTTCGCTTAAACCGGACGAGGAACCATCATGGCAGCAGGCAAGGAAATACGCGGCAAGATCAAATCGGTGGAAAACACCAAGAAGATCACCAAGGCCATGGAAATGGTGGCTGCGTCCAAGATGCGCAAGGCACAGGATCGCATGCGCGCCGCCCGTCCCTACGCCGAGAAAGTCCGTAGCATTGCGGCCCACCTCGGCAAGGCCAATCCCGAGTACGTCCACCCCTTCATGAAGGCCAACGATGCACAGGCGGCTGGCGTAATCGTCGTCACGACCGACAAGGGGCTGTGCGGCGGCATGAACACCAACGTGCTGCGTGCAGTCACCAACAAACTGCGTGAACTGCAGGCAGCTGGTGTGCAGACGCAGGCCGTTGCCATTGGCAACAAGGGGCTGGGTTTTCTCAATCGTATCGGTGCCAAGGTTGTGGCTCAGTCCGTAGGCCTGGGCGATACCCCGCACCTGGACAAGCTGATCGGTCCCGTCAAGGTATTGCTCGACGCTTACGCAGAGGGGAAGGTGAACGCGGTGTATCTCTCGTACACCAAGTTCATCAACACCATGAAGCAGGAATCGGTGGTGGAGCAACTGCTGCCCCTGTCTTCGGAGCAGATGCAGGCCGACAAGTCTACCCACGGCTGGGACTACATCTACGAGCCCGACGCGCAGAGCGTGATCGATGAGCTGCTGGTGCGTTACGTCGAGTCGCTGATTTACCAGGCCGTGGCAGAGAACATGGCTTCGGAGCAGTCGGCGCGGATGGTGGCGATGAAGGCTGCCACCGACAACGCGGGCAACGTCATCAACGAGCTCAAGCTGGTCTACAACAAGACGCGCCAAGCTGCGATCACGAAGGAACTCTCCGAGATCGTGGCCGGTGCGGCGGCCGTCTAAGCGGTAATTCAATTTCTGGAGCGAATCAAATGGCTCAAGTGCAAGGCAAGATTGTTCAATGTATCGGCGCCGTGGTGGACGTGGAGTTTCCGCGCGACCAGATGCCCAAAGTCTACGACGCCCTCAAGCTCGACGGCACGGCGCTGACGCTGGAAGTGCAGCAGCAGCTGGGTGACGGTATCGTGCGTACCATTGCCCTCGGCTCTTCCGACGGCTTGAAGCGCGGCCTGATGGTCACCAACACCGGCAACCCGATCACCGTGCCTGTGGGCAAGGCCACCCTGGGCCGCATCATGGACGTGCTGGGCAACCCCATCGACGAGCGCGGCCCGGTCAGCCAGGAACTGACGGCCTCCATCCACCGCAAGGCTCCGGCTTACGACGAACTGTCGCCCTCGCAGGAACTGCTGGAAACCGGCATCAAGGTGATCGACCTGGTGTGCCCGTTCGCCAAGGGCGGCAAGGTGGGTCTGTTCGGCGGCGCCGGTGTGGGCAAGACCGTGAACATGATGGAGCTCATCAACAACATCGCAAAGGCGCACAGTGGTCTGTCGGTGTTTGCCGGCGTGGGCGAGCGTACCCGCGAAGGTAACGACTTCTATCACGAAATGTCTGACTCCAAGGTCGTGGTGCAGGAAGACCTGAGCCAGTCCAAGGTGGCCATGGTCTACGGCCAGATGAACGAGCCCCCGGGCAACCGTCTGCGCGTGGCCCTGACGGGGCTGACCATTGCCGAGTCGTTCCGTGACGAAGGCCGCGACGTGCTGTTCTTCGTGGACAACATCTACCGCTACACGCTGGCCGGTACCGAAGTGTCCGCCCTGCTGGGCCGCATGCCTTCCGCCGTGGGTTACCAGCCGACGTTGGCCGAGGAAATGGGCCGCCTGCAAGAGCGCATCACGTCCACCAAGGTGGGTTCGATTACCTCGATCCAGGCCGTGTACGTGCCTGCCGACGACTTGACCGACCCGTCGCCTGCCACCACCTTCGCCCACCTGGACTCCACCGTGGTGCTTTCGCGTGACATCGCCGCCCTGGGTATCTACCCTGCCGTCGATCCGCTCGATTCCACCAGCCGCCAACTCGACCCCCATGTGGTTGGTGACGATCACTACAGCGTGGCACGTGCCGTGCAGGGTACGCTGCAGCGCTACAAGGAACTGCGCGACATCATCGCCATCCTGGGCATGGACGAGCTGGCGCCGGAAGACAAGCTCACGGTGGCTCGCGCGCGCAAGATCCAGCGTTTCCTGTCGCAGCCCTTCCATGTGGCCGAAGTGTTCACCGGCGCTCCCGGCAAGTACGTGCCGCTGTCCGAAACCATTCGCGGCTTCAAGATGATCTGTGCTGGCGAGTGCGACCATCTGCCTGAACAGGCGTTCTACATGGTCGGCACGATCGACGAAGCATTCGAAAAGGCCAAGAAGCTGGCGAATTAAATGCCCGTGGCGTGTATGGCGCTATGCCATGCATGCCACTCATGCAAGCCACTCTTTCCCTTTTCTGAGGAGCAATGATGAACACCATCCACGTCGATGTGGTCAGTGCCGAGGAGTCCATCTTCTCCGGCGATGCGCGTTTCGTCGCGCTACCCGGCGAAGCGGGCGAGCTTGGTATTTGTCCACGCCACACGCCGCTCATTACCCGTATCAAGCCGGGTTCGGTGCGTATCGAAATGCCCAACGGCAGCGAAGAGTTTGTCTTTGTCGCGGGCGGGATTCTTGAGGTGCAGCCTGACTGCGTCACCGTGCTGTCCGATACCGCCATCCGCGGAGCCGATCTGGACGACCAGAAAGCGCAGGAAGCACGCCAGGCCGCCGAAGAGGCCTTGAAGAACGCCAAGAGCGAGATCGACATCGCACGCGCCCAATCCGAACTAGCCATCATGGCAGCGCAGATTGCAGCGCTGCGGAAATTTCGCGAGAAGCGCTGAAAAATCTCTGCAGGGCCTGTAATTTGATCAGTAGATCAGTACTGCGCCATCACTGAAAACCCGGTTCCAGCCGGGTTTTTTTATGCGTGCCCGATGCTGGCAGAATTGCTTGCCAATCGATGCTCCGATTGACCATCATCGACATAGAAATGGACGATATCGTCAAGCAGGCCATGGCCAAATGGCCTGATGTTCCCGATTGCTACGGCTGGCTGGGGCTGGACATGCGCGGCCACTGGTATTTGCGCGACGCTGCCACCCAGGTCTGTGGTGATTTTCCTAATGCCAAGGGACAGCGTCTGGAGCATGCCGGGTTGCTGGCTTTCCTGGGGCGTAACTACCAACCCGATGCACAAGGGCGCTGGTATTTCCAGAACGGACCGCAGCGCGTATTCGTAGAACTGCAGGTTGCTCCATGGGTGCTGCGTGTGGACTCGCGCGGCGGGGTTGAAACGCATACTGGCCTTGCCGTAGCGCCACAGCAATGCCTGCAAGACGAGCAGGGCTGGGTCTATCTCGCAGGTGCATACGGATTGGGGCTGGTGCACGGCATGGATATGGTGCACGTTGCCGAGCAACTGGAGCAGGGGCGCTGGATCGTGGCCGACGCGCACTCAACCGAATTGGCGGAACGATTTGGCTTTGTACGCAGCCCGAAGTTGGCCAATGGGGAATAGGCACGAAAAAGCCGGCGCGGGGGCCGGCTGATTCTGATTGCTGGATGCCTTATTTTTGCTCGGGAGCCTCGGTTGCGGCGGCAGGAGGTTCCGGCTCCTTGAAGTTGGCGCCGCCCGCATTCGCCATGTAGGCCACGCCACGTGCGATTTCCGTATCGTTGAATTCTCCGCCGCCTTGTGGCGACATGGCCCCTTTGCCGTGCAGGGCCGAGTGCACCAGGGCCTCGAAGCCTTGTGCAATGCGTGGCCCCCAAGCAGCGGAATCGCCAAACTTGGGGGCGCCGGCTGCGCCTGTGGCATGGCAGGCAGCACACTGCCCGTGGAAGACCTGCTCGCCGGAGCGCAGCGGGCGATTGGCGTCACGGATTTCCACACTGCCGATTTTTTGCAAGCGCTGGGCGATGGCCAATTCGGAATTCTCCAGCCCATTGCCCGCCGGCTTGCTGCCCGACGTGACGAACATCACAAGCCCGATGATGACGAACACCGGCAGCACAAAGGCGAAGATGGTGGAGATCAGCAGTTGCTTGGGGGTCTTGATCACGCCCTCATCGTGGGTATCGCTCATGAGATCCTCTGCGAGATTTGTTGTAGGTTGACTGCCAAATTATAGGAGCGTCCCCCGGCGCGGCGGCGTTTATCCGGCAGTTTGCCCATCGACTGGCTATTTGGCCTCGCTCCAACCTCCCCCAAGGGTCTTGTAGAGCGCCACCTGGTTGAGCAATTGCTGCAAGCGTGTCACGACCAATGTCTGCTCGGCGCTGAACATCGAGCGCTGGGCGTCGAGCAAGTCCATGCTGCTGGCGACGCCGTTCTCATAACGCAGCTGGGAGAGCTCCAGTCGCCTGCCTTCTGCCTTGACCAGCGCTGCCTGTGCGTCCAGCTGCTCTTGCAATGTCGCCAGGCCGTCCAGGCTGTCGGAGACTTCCTGAAATGCGACTTGAATGGCTTTTTCGTATTGAGCCACGGCAATTTGTTGTCCTACGCGTGCGGCGTCCAGGGTCGCTTGGTTTCGGCCTGCGTCAAAGATCGGTAGCGTCAATTGCGGGGCCAGCGAGAACGCCCAGGTTCCGCTCTTGAACAGGCCGGAAAGTTCGTCGCTGACGGTACCCATGGATGCAGTCAGTGAAATGCGCGGGAAAAACGCGGCGCGGGCCGCGCCGATATTGGCGTTGGCTGCGATCAATAGTTGCTCGGCACGGCGGATGTCCGGGCGGCGCTGCAGCAGGTCGGATGGCAGCCCGGCAGCCAGAGGCCGCATCGGTGCGGCGCTGGCAAGACGGGATGCAGTGAGTGTGCTGGTAATCGTGTCCGGCACCGCCTGCCCGAGCAGCAGCGCCAGCGCATTTTCGTCTTGCATACGCTGGCGCTGCTGCTGCGCGTAGGTGGCGCGCGCGGCTTGCACCAGGCTTTGCGCTTGCTGGTTGTCCAACTCGGAACTGACGCCGTTTTCAAACCGCAAGCCTGTCAGCTTGGCAGACTGTTCTCGGCTGCCCAGGGTGCGGCGCGAGATGTCGAGCAGCTCTTCGTCGGCCATGAGCGTCAGCCAGCCGGATGCCACTGCCGCCACCAGGCTGATCTGTGCGGCTTTGCGCGCTTCTTGCGTGGCCAGGTATTGCGCCAGAGCCTGCTCCTTGAGGGCGCCAATGCGGCCGAAGAAGTCGGGCTCCCACGCGGAAACCCCGAGTCCGACCTGAAACACGTTGCCGTAGCGCTTGGTCGTGGTGCTGGGCTGGCGCGTGCCACTGGCCAGGGCATTGACGGTAGGGAACTGGTTGGCGCGCTGGATCTGGAATTGGGCGCGAGCCTGCTCCACGTTCAGCATCGCAACGCGCAGATCACGGTTGTTCTGCAGTGCGATGCTGATCAGGCTCTGCAGGCGCGGATCGGTAAAGTAGTCCTTCCAGTCGACATCGGCTGCTGCCTCGCTGCCGGCCACCCCGGCTGTCTGGGGAGCGGCGAACTGTTCTGGCACTGGTGCGGCGGGTCGTTCGTACTGTGGAATAAAGCTGCAGCCTGCGAGCAGCACCGCTGCGGCCAATGCGCTGAGCCTGGCTGCGGGTTCGATACGGAACATTGTGTTGGTATGCATGCGTTTTCTCCGGCGAAGGGTTCAATCTTCGCTGCGGTGTTGCAGGGCGTGTTTGGCGTCGTGTTCGTGTTGGCGCTGGCTGCCCTTGAAGTAGCTGCGCACCAGTACGAAGAATGTCGGAACGAAGACGACGGCGAGCATGGTGCCAGAGATCATGCCGCCGATCACTCCGGTGCCGATGGCGCGCTGGCTGGCCGAGCTGGCGCCCGTGGCGATGGCTAAGGGCAGCACGCCCAGCGTGAAGGCCAGCGAGGTCATCACGATCGGGCGAAACCGCATGTGCGCTGCCTCCAGGGCCGCCGTGATGACGCTTTTGCCAGATGCTTGCACGTCTTTGGCGAACTCGATGATCAGGATGGCGTTCTTTGCCGACAAACCGATGATGGTGATCAAGCCGATCTGGAAGTACACGTCATTGGCCATTCCTCGCAACAGCGTCGCCAGCACCACGCCCAGCACGCCAAGCGGCACCACCAGCAGCACCGAGAACGGGATCGACCAGCTCTCATATAGCGCGGCCAGGCAGAGGAAGACGGCCAGCAGGGAGAATGCATACAGCACCGTGGCTTGCGAGCCGGCAAGTTTTTCCTCACGCGACTGGCCCGTCCATTCGAAGCCGAAGCCTTCAGGCAATTGGGTGGCCAGGCGTTCCATCTCGGCCATGGCATCGCCCGTGCTGTAGCCCGGGCCGGCGTCGCCGGCGATCTTCATCGACGGATAGCCGTTGTAGCGCACGGTCTGCATCGCGCCGTTGAGCCAGCGCGTGGTAGCGAACGTCGACAGCGGCACTACCTGGCCCTTGTTGTTGAGCACGGGAATGTCGAGCACCTCCTCGGGCTGCATGCGTGCACGCGCATCGGCCTGCACCACCACGCGCTGCAGGCGGCCCTGGTTCGGGAAGTCGTTGATGTAGGTCGAGCCGAGCGCCGTGGAGAGTGCGCTGCCGATGCTGTCGAACGACACACCCAGGGCGTTGGCCTTGTCGCGGTCGATGTCGATCTGCATCTGCGGCGCGTCTTCCATGCCGTCGGGGCGCACGCCGGAGAGCACCTTGCTCTGCGCAGCCATGCCGAGCAGTTGGTTGCGCGCGGCCACCAGCGCGTCGTGGCCCTTGGAGCCGCGATCCTGCAGGCGGAAGGTGAAGCCCGAGGCGGTGCCCAGCTCGGGGATGGGAGGTGGACTCAGCGCGAAGATGAACGCGTCGCGGTAGCCCATGAGCGCGCCCATGGCGCGGCCCGCGATGGCGCTGGCCGAGTGCTCAGGGCCGGGGCGCTCGCTCCAGTCCTTGAGCGTCACGAAGGCCAGGCCCGCGTTCTGCCCCTGGCCCGAGAACGAGAAGCCGGCCACGGTGACGATGTTGTTCACCTCGGGCTGCTTGAGCGCGAAGTTCTCGACCTGGGTCAGCGCGGCGCGCGTGCGCTCCAGCGAGGCGCCCGCAGGCAGCTGGATGTTGGTGATCAGGTAGCCCTGATCCTCGTTGGGCAGGAACGAGGTGGGCAGGCGCGTGTAGACCAGGGCCACAGCGCCGATCAGTGCGGCGTAGACGATGGCCATGCGTCCGCCGCGGCGCACGAGACGCGAGAGACCCGACTCGTAACGGCGCGTGGTGCTCTTGAACGCGCGGTTGAACCAGCCGAAGAAGCCCTTCTTCTCATGGTGACCCTCGGCCACGGGCTTGAGCAGCGTGCCGCACAGCGCAGGCGTGAGCGAGAGCGCGAGGAACGCGGAGAACGCGATCGACGTGCCCATGGTGGCCGCGAACTGGCGGTAGATATTGCCGGTGGAACCGGCGAAGAACGCCAGCGGCACGAACACCGAGATCAGCACCACGGTCACGCCCACGATGGCACCCGAGATCTGGCCCATGGCCTTGCGCGTGGCCTCCAGCGGCGGCAAGCCTTCCTCGCTCATGATGCGCTCGACGTTCTCCACCACCACGATGGCGTCGTCCA
>Ga0222429_100412_pt1 | contig 34668 bp, 40 predicted proteins | sample 1B50Ametagenome_FD_182475 | JGI IMG/M metagenome (GOLD analysis project Ga0222429, IMG submission 182475) | Enriched microbial communities from leaf-cutter ant dump, University of Wisconsin, Madison, United States - 1B50A (version 2) | ecosystem: Environmental > Terrestrial > Nest > Insects nest...
TGATAGTGCGGGTTCCCGTGTGAAAGTAGGTCATCGTCAGGCTCTTATAACCCCCAAGCCCCTCCCTAGATCTCCTAGGCGAGGGGCTTCGGCTTTGGGGCGGCGATCTTTGAATGATCAATCTCCACCCATCATCAAACTGAGCGTGAGCCATAAAATGGTGCATTGGATGCACAAATTTGGTGCAAAATTCTGGAAATTCATTTTCGATCTGGAAATGCACCAAATTAGTGCATTTCGCACAAGAGCCTGCAAAGGAGTCCCGTTTTTTTGAGGCGAGAAGATCAAAAAAAGCTGGCACGCAAGCTGCTTTCCCATGTACATCGCTTTGATGAACCATTCACTCTCGGAGAACCCTGATGGCCAAGACTGTTGCAGACGTGATGAACCTGGTGAAGGACAACGAGGTCAAGTTCGTTGACTTCCGCTTTACCGATACCCGTGGCAAGCAGCATCACACGACGGTGCCTGTATCGCATTTTGACGAGGAAAAGTTTGCCTCGGGCCATGCTTTTGATGGTTCCTCGATTGCCGGCTGGAAAGGCATCGAAGCATCGGACATGCAGCTGGTTCCCGATCCCAATACGGCGGTGATTGACCCCTTCATGGAAGAAACCACGCTGGTCCTGACCTGCGACGTGATCGAACCGAGCGACGGCAAGGCCTATGACCGCGATCCGCGTTCCATTGCCAAGCGTGCAGAAGCCTATCTGAAGGCTTCTGGCCTGGGCGATACGGCGTTTTTCGGGCCTGAGCCGGAATTCTTCATTTTTGATGGTGTCCGCTGGAGTTCCGAGCCGAACAACACCTTCTACGAAATCGAAGAGTACGAGGCGCCGTGGAACACGGGGGCGAAGCTCGAAGGCGGCAACCGCGGCCACCGTCCCACAGTCAAGGGCGGGTATTTTCCCGTTCCTCCGGTCGACAGCACGCATGACATGCGCGCTGAAATGGCGCTGGTGCTCGAATCTGTGGGCATTCCCGTCGAAGTTTTCCACCACGAAGTGGCAGGCGCGGGCCAGAACGAGATCGGCACCAAGTTCAGCACCCTGGTCGAGCGTGCCGACTGGACGATGCTGCAGAAATACGTGGTGCACAACGTAGCCAACACCTACGGCAAGACGGTCACCTTTATGCCCAAGCCCTACCATGGCGACAATGGCTCGGGCATGCACGTGCACCAATCGGTCTGGAAGGACGGCAAGAACCTGTTCGCAGGCGACGGCTATGCCGGCCTGTCGGACTTTGCCCTGTACTACATCGGCGGCATCATCAAGCACGCCCGTGCGCTCAACGCCATCACCAACCCGGGCACGAACAGCTACAAGCGCCTGGTGCCGCACTTCGAGGCACCGGTCAAGCTGGCGTACTCGGCAAAGAACCGGTCGGCATCGATTCGTATTCCCTACGTGGCCAACCCCAAGGCACGCCGCGTCGAGGCCCGTTTCCCCGATCCGCTGATGAACCCTTACCTGGGCTTTGCCGCCTTGCTGATGGCAGGCCTGGACGGCGTCGAGAACAAGATTCATCCGGGCGAGGCCGCCACCAAGGATCTGTACCACCTGCCGCCTGAAGAGGACAAGCTGGTTCCGACCGTTTGCCACAGCCTCGACCAGGCCCTGGAAGCGCTGGACAAGGATCGCGCCTTCCTGACCAAGGGCGGCGTATTCAGCGACGCGATGATCGATGCCTATCTGGACTTGAAGATGGGCGAGGTCACGCGCTACCGCATGTCGGTTCATCCCGTGGAATTCGACATGTACTACTCGCTCTAAGCGCTGTTCCACAGGAGCAAAGGCGGCATGTGCCGCCTTTTTTCATGGGATGCAGAGCGGTTGGAAAATATCCGCAGGCTCTACGCCACAGTACAGATGCTTGCAGCAGCGTTGGTTGCAGGCCATTGGCGCGATAAAGCCGTTGGGGGATACTCCCACCTTTATGCACCACGCATGCCGTGCCGGTCATGTCGTTGCACCGTGAGGATTCAGATGAAAAACACCGTATGTATCCTGGCTCTTGTCGTGGCGGCATTGCCGTCTGCATGGGCGCAGGATCGTATCTATCGTTGTGGCAACGAATACACCAACAATGCAGCCCAGGCCAAGGAGCGCGGCTGCCGCTTGGTGGAAGGCGGGAACGTCACGGTCTTGCAGGGCGGGCGGGCTCCCAACGCGTCTGGCGGCGCCGCCGCGTCCACGGGCTCCAACGCCAGTTCGCCAGCCAGCGCGCCCAAGGTCAGCGCAGCCGACCAGCGTGCGCGCGATGCGGATGCGCGCGCCATTCTTGAGTCGGAACTGCGCAAGGCAGAGGCGAAACTGGCCGACTTGCGCAAGGAATACAACGACGGATCGCCCCAGCGCACCGCGCTGGAGATGCGCAACCCCCAGGGCTACATTGAGCGCACGGCCGAACTCAAGGCCAGCGTGACCCGCGCCGAGGCCGACGTGGCCGGCATCCAGCGCGAGCTGGCCCGCCTGAACAAGTAAGCAGACAACAAGGCGCCGACCATTCGCCCAGACATTGCTGCCGAGCGCTATCAGGCGCTGGACTTGGTCTCCACGCTGGTGGCGGTGCTGCGCGCCGACGGGGCGGTGGTCTTCGCCAACGCGGCCCTGGAGGATGCGCTGGGGCTGTCGCGGCGCGCGTTGCGCGACGGGGACTTCTGCGCGCTTTTCTCCGAACCCGGCTTGCTGCATAAAGCGATCGATGGCGCGCGCGAGCAGAACTTCGCGGCCCTGCGCTTCGAAACCGTGTTGTGCCGCCCCCAGCAGGAGCCCCTGCCGGTGCACGCCAGCGTGGCGCTGGTGGAGCAGGGCGCGGAGGTGCTGGTCGAACTGTGGCCGCTGGAGGCCCAGGTGCGCCAGGATCGGGAGGAACGCCTGCGCGATCAGGCACAGGTCAACAAGGAGCTGATCCGCAACCTGGCGCACGAGATAAAAAACCCGCTGGGCGGCATACGCGGGGCGGCGCAGCTGCTGGAGCTGGAACTGGCCAGCCCTGACCTGGCCGAATACACGCAGGTCATCATCCACGAGGCCGACCGCCTCCAGCTGCTGGTCGATCGCCTGCTGGCGCCCCATCGCCATCCGCACCAGGTTGGCGACGTGAATATCCACGAAGTGTGCGAACGCGTACGCGCCCTGGTGCTGGCCGAATATCCCCATGGGCTGCGCGTGCAGCGCGACTACGACGCCTCGCTGCCCGAATTCCGTGGCGACCGCGAGCAACTCATCCAGGCCGTGCTCAACATCGTGCACAACGCGGCCCAGGCGCTGGCCGGGCGCATCGCCGCGGGCGACGCCGAGATCGTTTTGCGCACCCGCGTGGCGCGGCAGGTCACCTTTGGCCGTCGGCGCTACCGCCTGGCATTGGAATTGCATGTGATCGACAACGGACCGGGCGTGCCCGAGGCCATCAGGGACAGAATCTTCTACCCCCTGGTGACCGGGCGCGATGGTGGATCGGGACTGGGCCTTACCCTGGCGCAAAGCTTTGTGCAGCGCCACGATGGCCTGATCGAGTGCGACAGCCGGCCTGGGCGCACCGACTTTCGAATTCTGATTCCGCTGCCTTGAGGTCTGCCCACCGCAACTAGGGAGCAAGACACATGAAGCCGATCTGGATAGTGGACGACGACCCATCGATCCGCTTCGTCCTGGAAAAGGCCTTGGCGCGCGAGAGCCTGCCCACGCGCAGTTTCACCCAGGCGCGCGAGGCGCTGGACGCGTTGGCCGACGCGCTGGCCGGCACGGGCGATGAAGCGCAGGCGCTGCCGCAGGTGCTGGTCACCGACATCCGCATGCCTGGCGCGTCGGGGCTGGAACTGCTCGAACAGGTGCGCCAGCGCCTGCCCGGGCTGCCGGTCATCGTCATGACGGCGTACTCCGACCTGGACAGCGCCGTCTCCGCCTTCCAGGGCGGCGCCTTCGAATACCTGCCCAAGCCCTTCGACCTGCCCAAGGCGGTGGAACTGGTGCGCCGCGCCGTCGAGGAGAGCCAGCGCGAGGACGTGGCCGAGTATGGCGGCGCCACGTCGCACGAGATGCTGGGCCAGGCGCCGGCCATGCAGGACGTGTTCCGCGCCATCGGCCGCCTGAGCCAGAGCCAGGTCACGGTGCTGATCACGGGCGAATCGGGCAGCGGCAAGGAACTGGTGGCACGCGCGCTGCACAAGCATTCGCCCGTGGCCAGCGGGCCGTTCGTCGCCATCAACACCGCCGCCATCCCGCGCGACCTGCTGGAGAGCGAGCTGTTCGGCCACGAGCGCGGCGCCTTCACCGGCGCCCAGACGCAGCGCCGCGGGCGTTTCGAGCAGGCCGAGGGCGGCACGCTGTTCCTCGACGAGATCGGCGACATGCCGTTCGAGCTGCAGACGCGCCTGCTGCGCGTGCTCTCGGACGGCCAGTTCTACCGCGTGGGGGGGCATGCCGCCGTCAAGTCGCACGTGCGCGTGATTGCCGCCACGCACCAGAACCTGGAGCAGCGCGTCAAGGACGGCGTGTTCCGCGAAGACTTGTTCCACCGCCTGAACGTCATCCGCCTGCGCCTGCCGGCGCTGCGCGAGCGCAGCGAAGACGTGCCCATGCTGACGCGCCACTTCCTCAAGCACAGCGCGCGCCAGTTGGGCGTGGAGCCCAAGCGCATCAGCGACGCGGCGCTGCAGACGCTGATGCGCTTTGCCTTCCCGGGCAACGTGCGCCAGCTGGAGAACATCTGCCACTGGCTGACCGTGATGGCGCCGGCGCAAGTGATTGCCGCCCGCGATCTGCCGCCCGAGGTGCTGCAGAACATGCCGGCGCCGGCGGCCGAACCGCAGCCTGCCATGGAGCTGCCGCCGCCGCTGCCGCCGCAGGCGGCGCCCATCAGTGCTGCCGGCACCGCCCCCGTTGCGGCGGCCGTCACCGCAGCGCACGCGGTTGCAGAGTGCGAGCAGGGCTGGGACAGCGCGCTGGAGCTGGAGGCGCGCAGCCTGCTGCAGGGCGGCCAGCCGCAGGTGTGGGACGTGCTGTCGCGGCGCTTCGAATCGTGCCTGATCCGCACCGCCCTGCAGGCCACGCACGGCCGACGCATGGAGGCCGCGCAGCGCCTGGGCATAGGGCGCAACACCATCACGCGCAAGATACAGGAACTGGGCCTGGACGCGCAGGATGATGAATGAAATTGGCCTCAAGCGCTTACTGGATAAGCGCTGACAGCTATTGAATCAGTAGTTCCTCGGCCCAGCTGGCAACCACTGGTGCGTGGTCGCTGGGCTGCGGGTTCTTGCGCGGCGCGCGGTCGATGCGGCAGCTGGAGAGCCCGCCCAGCAGCGCCTGGCTGACCAGGATGTGGTCGATGCGCAGTCCGCGGTTCTTCTGGAAGCCTAGCATGCGGTAATCCCACCAGCTGAACGATTTGTCCGGCTGCTCGAACTGCCGAAAGGCGTCCACCAAGCCCAGATCCAGCAGCTGCTGGAAGTGGGCGCGTTCTTCCTGCGTGTGGTGGATGGTGTCCTTGAGCCCCACCGGGTCGAAGGAATCGCGGTCCTGCGGCGCCACGTTGAAGTCGCCCACCAGCGCCAGGCGCGGGTGCGCGCGCAGCTCGCCGGCCAGCCAGCCGTGCAGGGCGGCAAGCCACTGCAGCTTGTAGGCGAACTTCTCGCTGCCCGGCGCCTGGCCGTTGACGAAGTAGCAGTTGACCAGGCGCAGCGGGCCGTCCGGCATGTCCAGCGTGGCGGCAATCACGCGGGCCTGCGCGTCGTCCAGGCCGGGAATGTTGCGCACCACGTCGCGCACCGGCACGCGGCTGACGATGGCCACGCCGTTGTAGGTCTTCTGCCCGAAGCAGACGCTGTGGTAGCCCGCCTGCTCGAAAGCGTCGTGCGGAAACTTGTCGTCCGTGAGCTTGAGCTCCTGCAGCCCCAGGGCGGTGACGGGGTTGGCCTGCAGCCAGGCCAGCACCTGGGGCAGGCGCACGGACAGGGAGTTGACGTTCCAGGTGGCAATATGCATGGGGCGATTGTGCCCGCTGGCGCGGCAATCGGTATTTTGGTGGGGCCTTGTCATGCCCCAAAGCCCCACTGCCGGCGATACCCGACAATACCGGGGTTGGCCGCAGCGCCGGTTGTGGCCGCGGCGCCGTTTTCAGTGGATAGATCACACCATGAGCGATACCCCCAGCAGCGCGCGGCCCACGCCGGGCGCCAAGTTCGTCAGCCCGCAGGGCACGCGTGCCATCAAGGACGGCGTTAAGGTCACGTCCATCACCCGCGTGCCGGACGCCCAGGGCAAGCCCGAGTGGCTGCGCATGAAGCTGCCCTCCGGCGCCAAGTACCAGGAGGTGATGGAGATCGTGCGCAGCCACAAGCTGGCTACCGTCTGCGCCGAATCCAAGTGCCCCAACATCGCCGAGTGCTGGGGACGCGGCACGGCCACGCTGATGCTGATGGGCTCGGTCTGCACGCGCGCCTGCAAGTTCTGCTCGGTCTCCACTGGCAACCCGCAGGGCTGGCTCGACCACAAGGAGCCGGCCAACGTGGCCGACGCCGTGGCGCTGATGAACCTCAAGTACGTGGTGCTCACTTCGGTGGACCGCGACGACCTGCCGGACCTGGGCGCGGGCCACTACGCCGCCTGCATTCGCGCCATTCACGAGCGCATGCCCGACACGGCGGTGGAGGCGCTCACCCCCGACTTCCAGGGCCGCCACGAACTGGTGGCGCAGGTGCTCGACGCCGGCCTGGCCACCTACGCGCAGAACCTGGAGACGGTGCGCCGCCTCACGCACCCGGTGCGCGATGCGCGCGCCGGCTACGAGCTGACGCTGGATGTGCTCAAGTTCGCCAAGGGCTACGCCCCCGAGACGGTCACCAAGACCAGCATGATGCTGGGCCTGGGCGAGAGCGACGACGAGATCGCCCAGGCGCTGGCCGACATACGCGCGGCCAACGTGGACGTGGTGACCATGGGCCAGTACATGCGCCCCACCAAGAACCACCTGCCGGTGCAGCGCTACGTGACGCCCGACGAATTCAAGAAGTACCGCGAGATGGCGCTGGACCTGGGCTTCGTCGAAGCCGTGGCCGGCCCCTTCGTGCGGTCGAGCTACCGCGCCGAGCGCGTGCTGGAGCACAACAACGTCGGGCTGGATCCCGAGATCATCGAAAGCATCCGCGAGACGACCGCCAACGCCCTGCGCTGCTGAGCGCCGCCGGGCGCCGTCAGCCGCCCCAGGGCGCCGCCTGGGCCAGCAGCGCGCGCAGGGCGTCGTCGTCCAGGGCCGCGAGTTGGGCCTCTGCCTCGGCCAGGTGCTCGGCCGGCATCACGGCCTGGAGCACGCCGTCGCCCTGCAGCGGGCTCAGTATCAGCAGAACCTGGCCGTACGAGGCTTCGAGCAGCGCCGCCTGCCAGCGCCGGCCTTGGGAATCCTGGAATGCGCGCATCGGCTTGTGCTCCCTGGGTGTGGTCAGCCGCCGCGCCGCAGGCTGACGAAGTGGTACGGCAGGCCGGTGCTGCCCACGTGGCTGCTGCGCTCCACCTCGCGCCATTCGGGGCCGGGCGTGGGGGCGTGGGCGTCGCCGTCGAAGTCGCGCGCGATCTCGGTCAGCTCGATGCGCGTGGCCAGCGGCAGCGCCTGGGCGTAGATTTGCGCACCGCCGATGACCCAGGCTGTCGCAGGATTGGTTTGCTCTGCTATCTCTAGCGCATTGCGCAGGCTGGAAGCGCGCTGCGTGCCAATTTGGTTCCAATCTTCCTGGCGCGTCACGACGATGTTGGTGCGCCCCGGCAGCGGGCGAAAGCGCGCGGGCAGGCTGTCCCACGTCTTGCGCCCCATGATGACGGGCGCGCCCTGGGTCAGCTGGCGAAAGTGCGCCAGGTCTTCGGGCAGGTGCCAGGGCATGGCGCCGTCCTTGCCGATCACGCCGTTGGCGGCGCGCGCGTAGATAAGGGCGATTTCCATCGCGGCTTGCCTTTCAGACCGCCACCGGCGCCTTGATGGCCGGATGGTGTTCGTAGCCCAGCACCTCGAAGTCCTCGTACGCGTAGTCGAAGATGCTTGCCGGGCGGCGCTTGATGTGCAGCCGCGGGTAGGGGTAGGGCGTGCGCGCCAGTTGCGTCTGCACCTGCTCGAAGTGGTTGCTGTAGATGTGGCAGTCGCCGCCCGTCCAGATGAAGTCGCCCACGGCCAGGTCGCACTGCTGCGCCACCATGTGCGTGAGCAGCGCGTACGACGCGATGTTGAACGGCACGCCCAGGAAGATGTCGGCGCTCCTCTGGTAGAGCTGGCAGCTCAGCCGCCCTTCGGCCACGTAGAACTGGAAGAACGCGTGGCAGGGCATCAGCGCCATCTTGTCCAGCTCGGCCACGTTCCAGCTGCTGACGATGATGCGGCGGCTGTCGGGGTTGGTCCTGAGCGTGTCGATCACCTGCTGGATCTGGTCGATGTGCCCGCCGCCGGGCGTGGGCCAGCTGCGCCACTGCACGCCGTACACCGGGCCCAGGTCGCCGTCCGGGCGCGCCCATTCGTCCCAGATCGTCACGCCGCGCTCCTGCAGCCAGCGCACGTTGCCGTCGCCACGCAGGAACCACAGCAGCTCCAGGATGATGGACTTCAGGTGCACCTTCTTGGTGGTGACCAGCGGAAAGCCTTCGCGCAGGTCGAAGCGCATCTGGTGGCCGAACACGCTCCTGGTGCCGGTGCCCGTGCGGTCGCCCTTGGCCACGCCGTGCTCGAACACATGGCGCATGAAGTCTTCGTACTGGGAGCGCGCGGTGCGGACGGTATCGGTCATGGCGTGCCATTCTAGTGACCCGGTAGTAACCCGACGGCGCTGGTTCATGCCCGCCACGGGTTTGTTTTTATAATCAAGAATCATTCGCAAATTAACCATATCCACGCCATGCCCGCCATCCACCCCGTGCACACGCTCTACCGCGAGCACCATGGCTGGCTGCAGGCCTGGCTGCGGCGGCGCCTGGGCTGCGCGCAGGACGCGGACGACCTGGCGCACGACACCTTCGTGCGCCTGCTGGGCCGCCCCGCGCCGGCGCTGGCGCCCGAGGCGCTGCGCGAGCCGCGCGCCTACCTGACCACGGTGGCGCACGGGCTGCTGGTGGACTTCTGGCGCCGGGGCGAGCTGGAGCGCGCCTACCTGGCCGACCTGGCCGCCCGGCCCGAACCGCTGCACCCCTCGCCCGAGGAGCGCCTGGCCGCCGTGCAGCTGCTGCGCGCGGTGGACGCGCTGCTGCAGGGCCTGACCCCCAAGACCCGCGCCGCGTGGCTCATGCACCGGCTCGACGGCCTCACCCACGCCGAAATCGCCGCGCGCCTGCACGTGTCGGTGCCGCGCGTGCGTCAGTACCTTGCCAACGCCATGCGCCACGCCTACCACCTGCGCTTTGGCGCCGCCCCATGAGCCAGCCCATGGACAGCGTTGTGGACAGCTCCATGGCGGCGGATGCCGACGGCGCTCCCGTGCCCGGCCCGGTGCTGGACGAAGCCATCGCCTGGCAGCTGCGCATGGCCGAAGGCGGCCCCGGTGCCGACCCGGCCGCCCTGCAGCGCTGGCTGGCCGCCCACCCCGACCATGCCCGGGCCTGGCGCCAGCTGCGCCTGCTGGGCGCCGAGCTGGACGCCGGCCTGGCCGCCGCGCGCGGCCCCGCAGCCCGCCGCGCGCTGGCCCGCCCCGCCGCGGTGCGCGCCCGCCGCGCCGCAGCGGCCGTGCTTGCCGCAGCCCTGGCGCTGGCGGCGTGCTGGGGCGTGCTGGGCCGCTACCAGCCCACCGGGCACCTGCTGGCCGACTACCGCACCGGCACGGGCGAGCGCCGCACCGTCACGCTGCCCGACGGCAGCGTGCTGCACCTGGATACGCGCAGCGCCGTCGACCTGGCCTTTGGCGCCACGCGCCGCGCCATCGTGCTGCGCACCGGCCGTATCGCCATCGAAACCGCGCACGCCGGCGCGGCCGAACGGCGCCCCTTCATCGTGCTCACGCCCGGCGGCAGCCTGCATGCCCTGGGTACGCGTTTTACCGTGCAGGCGCAGGAGGAGGGCGCGGGCGATGCCGCCGGCGCCAGCCGCGTCACCGTCACCCGATCCGCCGTGGCCGCGCGCCCGCCCCATTGCGCCGCGGATTCCACCGACCCCGCCCCGCCTTGTGCGGACGAGCGCATCGTGCACGCCGGCCAGACCGCGCTGCTGCAGGGCGGCAGCGTGCAGGCGCCCGAACCCGCCCCGCCCGAGCCCGACGCCTGGAAGGACGGCATGCTCGTCGTCGAGAACCAGCCGCTGGCCGACGTGGTGGCGCAGCTGGCCCGCTATCGCCCGGGCCACCTGGGCGTCGATCCGCGCGTGGCCGGCCTGCGCGTCACCGGCACCCTGCCGCTGCAGGACATCGACCAGGCCCTGCTGGCGCTGACCGCCGCCGTACCGGTGGAGGCGGCGTACGTTACGCGCTGGTGGGTGACGCTGGAGCCCCGGCGCGCGGCAGAGAATAAATAAATGAATCCGGCAGATTGCCGTACAATCCAGGCCAGGAGAAATGAAAGGACGGCACCATGCCCGCTGCTTCCACTGCCCGTCTCGAAGCGCGAATCAGCCCGGATCTGCATCAATTGGTCAAGCGCGCGGCCGAGCTGCAGGGCCGCACCCTGACTGACTTCGTGGTCGCCGCCGTCCGGGACGCCGCGCAGTCCGCCATCGAACAGAACGACGTGATTCGCCTGTCGCTGGCCGATCAGCAGCGCTTTGCCGAAGTGCTGCTGTCCCCGCCTGAGCTGGCGCCGGCGCTCAAGCGCGCGATGGCGCGCCACGACAAATTGTTGCGCACCAAAGAACAGGCCCATTGAGCGATGGCGCCGTTCCTGATCGCGGCGCTGGATACCGCTACCCACGACCGGGGCCGTTTCAACAGCGGCACGCAGGCGCTCGACCGGTATCTGCGCGAGCAGGCTGCGCAGGACATCCGCCGCCGCGCCGCCGCATGCTTCGTCGCCCTGGCCGGTAGCGAACAGCGCATTGCCGGCTACTACACATTGGCAACGGCCAGTGTGCCGTTGGCCGGCCTGCCCGATGCGCTTCGGCGCAAGCTGCCCCGCTACGGCGCCGTGCCCGCCATCCGTATGGGGCGGCTGGCGGTCGATGTCGCGTTCCAGGGCCAGGGCCTGGGTGGCGCATTGTTGGTCAACGCACTGCGCAAGGCTGCCGCCGCCGAGATTCCTGCGGCCGTCCTTGTCGTCGATGCCAAGGACGACCGCGCCGCCGCGTTCTACCGGTATCACGGCTTCGTCTGCCTGCCGGATTCACCTTTGACCCTGATCCTGCCGCTGGCAGGCGTGCGGTAGGCATTCAGGCGGACGCCTGCGGATATTCAGACCGGGATCAGGCACAGCGCCTCGGCGCCACCCAGCACGGCGGCGGTTACCAGCCGGCGGTCGAAAGTCGCCAACTGCCCGCCATGGGCACGGGCAAGCGCCAAAAGGTAGGTGTCGGTGACCTGTGCGGCATCCAGCAGCCGGGTGGTATCCACCAAGGCTGGATCGGCCAGGCTGATGCGGTCGGCCCAAAAGCAATGCCCCGGCAGGCTGCGCAAGCCCGCCAGCAGCCCGGCCACCAAGGCGGGCGAGCCGGGTGAGTTGGGGTAGCGCGGATGGCCCACGATGCGCAGCAGCCCGTTTTCCGTCAGCGGGCAGGTCGCCCAGGCCGCATGCCCTTCGCTGGCAAACCAGGTATGCGCCGCGTCGTGCTGCACATGGCGCGGATCGACCAGCGCGATCAGCACGTTCACGTCCAGCAGATAAGGCGTCATGGCAACTCGTCGCGCAGCTGGTTGACCAGTTCGGGCGTCACTACGGCGGCAGCCTCGCCAGCCGGCTCGGCCAGCAGTGGAATGCCATTGCGGCTGCGCACCGGGGCGGCAAGCCCGCCCTGCGTCTTCTGCATCAGCAGCGCCTGCCGCGCCAGCGCGGAAATCACCTCGCCCACACTCTTGTGCTCGCGCTGGGCGCGGTGGCGGGCGGTTGCCAGCACGTCGTTATCAATGGTGAGGGTGGTTCGCATCGGATCCTCCATCTGAAAGAGCATCAAACATCAAACATCATATCAAGATGAACGGGCATGGAAAATTTGTTCACCCCCCTCTCACTTTCGGGCACTCGTTCGGCAAGAGGAATAAGACCGCTGTTGCTGGTCCCGGCATGCCCCGCATGCCCCACCGCTGCGCGCGTCCCTTGGGGGCGCGCGCGGTTTTCCTCGTGCCGTTTGGAGTCCGACCCGTGTCCAGAGCCCTGTCTTCCATCCCGTCCTTGCGCCTCAGCCCCTGCGCCGCAGCCTTGCTGCTGGCGCTGGGCGGCGGCTTGCTGCCGCATGCGGCCCATGCCCAGGCCCCCGTCGCCGCAGCCGAGTCCGTGCGCGATTACGACCTGCCCGCCGGCGCGCTGGCCGCCACGCTGAACCGCATCGCGCGCGAAGCGGGGCTGGCGCTGACGATGGAGGCCCAATTGGTCGAAGGCCGCAGCGCCGCGCCCGTGCGCGGGCGCCTGAGCGCCACGCAGGCGCTGCGCCAGGCGCTGGCCGGCTCGGGGCTGGAGCTGCTGGCCACCACGGGCGGGGGCTATACGCTGCGGCCCGGCGCACGGCAGCCCGCGCCTGCCGCCGTGCGCGGCGACGGCCAGGCCACGCTGGCCGAGGTGAAGGTGACGGCGCAGGCCGAGCGTGCCGACGGTCTGCCCGGAACCTACGCTGGCGGCCAGGTCGCGCGCGGCGGGCGGATGGGTCTGCTGGGCAATGTGGACGTGATGGACACGCCTTTCAATACCACCAGCTACACCTCTCAACTGGTCGAGGATCGGCAGGCAGCCACGGTGCTGGATGTGTTGCAAAACGACCCATCGGTGCGGCAGAGCGCGGCGCCAGGGGAAATGGCCGATGCGGGCTTCAGAATTCGCGGTTTCGACGTCGGTACCAGAGCGGTGATGTTCAACGGACTGTCTGGCTTGGCGCCAGACAGCGGAAACCTTTCAGTAGCGTTCGCCGAAAGAGTAGAAGTGCTCAAGGGGCCGAGCGCTCTGCTTTACGGCATGTCGCCCAGCGGAGTGGTCGGCGGTGCCGTCAATCTCGTCCCCAAGCGGGCGGGCGACGCGCCCTTGACGCGCCTGACGCTGGGCGTGGAATCGGATTCCTTGTGGACGACCCAGGTGGATGCCGGTCGCCGCTTTGGCGCCGACAATGAATGGGGTGTGCGTTTCAACGGCACCTACAAAGATGGCGATGGCTTTCTCGATGGCGCAAAGAGCGGGGGCAATCTCGGCGCTCTGGCGCTGGACTACCGTGGCGAGCGTTTGCGCATGTCGCTGGATGCCTATCGCTTGCAGAACACACTGTCTGGCGCCAGGGCCCTGAATGCCACTGTCTCTGGTTGGAGCGGACCCAGTTGGCTGAGCTCGATGCCTGCCGCACCCGATGGCCGCACCAATGTCGTTCCAGGCGCTCCCGAGTTCAAGGAGACGACGCAAGCGGCCATTCTTGGCGCGGAATACGACTTCAATGACCGCTGGACCGGCTACGCAAAGCTGGGCGTGGGGCGTACCGAGGCTCACGGGTTCTATGATTTTGTCCAGAACATCCAAGCCAACGGCGATGGCAACCTGGCTATGTATGACTCGCCCCAGTTCGTCAAGACCAAAACCGGCGAAGCGGGCCTGCGGGGCAGGCTCCAGACCGGAACAGTCAGCCATGCCCTGGCTTTGAGCGCGTCGTATCTGAGTCTCGATCGCGGTGGTGCGTGGGCTTTTTCCTCCCAGCCGACCAACATCTACAGACCCGAACCCATCAGCGTAGCCTGGCCTGTCTCGCCGACCCCAATCCCGAAGACTTCGGAAACCACCCTCGGCGGTATTGCGCTGGCGGACACGCTGGGCTTCATGGACGACCGCGTGCTGCTGACCCTGGGCGTGCGACGGCAGAACGTGAAGACGAAGAACTTCGATAGCGACACCGGCGCTGCGACCTCGGGTTACGACGCCAGCGCATGGACGCCGATGGCCGGGCTGGTGGTCAAGCCGACCAATGACCTGTCGCTCTACGCCAACGTCATCCAGGGGCTGTCGGAAGGCAGCACGGTCGGTTCGGATTACCAGAATGCAGGCGAAGTCTTTCCTCCCTACAAGACCAAGCAGATCGAGGTGGGAGCCAAGTTGCAGACGGGCAGCTTCACCAACACGATCAGCGTGTTCCAGATCGCCAAGCCCAGCACGATCGCCGACGACAGCACCACGCCGCTGCCCACGCTGCGCCTGAATGGCGAGCAGCGCAACCGGGGCATCGAATGGACGATCTTCGGCGAGTTGACACGCGGCCTGCGCATGCTGGGCGGGGTGACCTACACACAAGCGAAGCTGACCAAAACGCAGGATGGCCTGCAGGATGGAAATTACGCGGCCGGCGTACCGCCGTGGTTGGCCAACCTGGGCCTGGATTGGGATGTGCCGGGCTTGCCGGGCCTGGCGTTGAGCGGGCGCGTGCTCTATACCAGCACACAGTGGGTGGACAACGTCAACTCGCTGAAGCTGCCGTCGTGGACGCGGCTGGACTTGGGGACGCGCTATGCGACCAAACTGGGCGGCAAGCCCGTTGTGCTCCGCGCCAGCGTGGACAACGTGTTTGACAGGAACTACTGGCAAGACGTCTTTTACAGCGGCAGCGTCAACCTGGGCGCGCCGCGCACCTTCCGCGTGTCGGCCTCGTTCGACTTCTGAGCCATGATCGTGTGCCTGGCACTTGCGCTTACCGTTTTCGGTAGCGCCTTGCTCTATCTTGCCAACCCAAACCAGAAATGGCTGTCGCGGGTTCCACCGCGGCGGCTGTTTCTGGCGGCGGGAAGCCTGCTGCTGATCGCCGGCCTTGCCGTATGGATCGCGGCGCTGCGGCCCCTGGCGGGCTTCTTCGTGACGCTGCATGTTGCGATGGTCTGCCTGTTCGCCTTTCCTTTTATCGGCGCGTTGTGTCGCGTTGGGCGGAGGAACTGACATGGCCCGCGAATTCCGCCCCGACGCGTGGGGCAAGGCCAGCGCCGGCGCGATCCTCGGCTTGGGCCTGGCGCTGGCGCTGGCCGGTCTCTACGCCTACCTGGGCCCGGGCGGCATCGACGCGCCGACCGGGCGCTACTCGCTGATGCGGCTTCTGGAACCGTTCGTCTGGATCGCGGTGTTCGGTCTGTGCTTCCTGTTTCGCAGCGCTCGCGCGGCGTGGGCATGGCTTGGCGCGGCGAACCTGATCGCGTTTGCGGCACTGTTTGCCTGCCGCTTCTATTTCTTCGCGTGAGGCGATCATGATCCGTACCGATATCGTCAGGCTCTACAAGACCGTCCACACATGGACGGGCATCACTTGCGGCTTCGGGCTGTTCATCGCCTTCTATGCGGGCGCGCTGATGATGTTTCAGGAGCCCATAGCACGCTGGGCCTCGCCGCCCGCTGTGGGAGTGGCGGCGGTTTCTTTGGACGATGCGCCCCGTCTCCTCGAATTGGTGGCTGCGGCCCATCCTGAAGCGCAAGAGGAAGGCATCACGCTGCATCTGCAAGGACACGAGAACGAGCCGGCGCGGGTGACGTGGGAAGAAGACGCGCCGCATCAGGAAGGGAAAGGCCGGTGGCACAAGCACGTCCATTGGTGGGCCACGCTCAAGCCCGATGGCACGCTGCTGGCACGGCAAGAGGAACCGTCCGAACTGACGGCGTTCATCGACTCCATCCACAGGCGCGCCGGGATTCCCGGCCCTTGGGGGTCGTACTTCATGGGCACGGTGTCCCTGCTCTACGGCGTGGCGCTGATCGCCGGCGTGTTCGTGCTGCTGCCGACGCTCGTCAAGGATTTTCTGGCACTGCGCATCGGTCACAACCTCAAGCGCATGTGGCTGGACGTACACCACGTCGTCGGGATGACGGCGCTGCCGTTTCATCTCGTGATTGCGGTCACTGCAACAGGATGGGGCTTCTTTGGCCCGCTCTTGTCCGCACAGGAGCATGTGATCTACGGCGGCCGGCAAAAGAGCGTGATGGCACGCGACGCCGAGCGGTGGCGCGTGCCAGGGCCGACTGGCGAAGTGGGCGCCATGCTGCCGCCTGCGCAACTGCTCCAGCGCCTGAACGCGCAGGTGTCCGGCTTTGAGCCCGCAGCCATGACCTTCACGAACTTTGGAGACAAAGCCGCCGCCGTGAAGGTCGCGGGCGCCGAACACGGCTATGTCGGCGATACCCGTTTCGGAGGCGTCATTCTCAGCGCCGTCACCGGCACGCTCATCAAAGATAACCGTGCGTCGCACCAAGACCCGGATCGGCGAGCCGGAACAGTGATCCTGGCGCTGCACACCGGGGAATATGGCGGGATCACGATCACATGGGCCTATTTTTTCCTCGGGTTTTCCGGTGCATGGCTGTTCTATACGGGCAACCTTCTGTGGATAGAAACGCGGCGCAAGAGGGCTCGCCAAGGCAGCGAGGTCGAGCAACCGCGTTCCGCGCGCCTTCTGGGCAGCGCGACGGTGGGCGTGTGCCTGGGCTGCGTGGCGGGCCTGTCACTGACCATCGTGGCTGCCAAGTGGCTGCACGGCCGCGTGGCCGACCTGAACCACTGGCACGGGGTCATCTACTACGCGGTGTTCCTCGCCTGCATCGCCTGGGCCTTCGCTCGGGGCGCGGCGCGCGCGGCGGTGCATCTGCTGTGGCTGTGCGCGGCGGCGACGCTGGCGATCCCGCTGACGAGCCTGGCCGCGCTGCTGTTTCCGGCCCTGGGCCTGTGGGCGCACGGCAGCGCCGCCGCCATCGGTGTCGATGTGGTCGCCTGCATCGGCGCGCTGTGCTTCGCATGGATGGCGCGGGCCACGGCGCGGCGCGTCCAGCACGGCCCGGCGGACAGCGTGTGGTCGGCGCGTAGCGCGCGGGCGGTGGTGGCGTCTTGAGGGGTAAATAGGCATCCAGCGCTTTCTGGTAAAGCGCTGGCAGCTATTGATTCAGGGGTACATGTGCCGACGCCGGCAGTCCGGGCGTCGTTTGGGTTTCATAAAAAAGAGAGCTGCTTACACTTTAATAAAGCCAATTCCAGATATTTATTTATCTGAAACAAAGGTTTTATAGGCGCAAGAAGCTATTGTTTTATGAGTCCATTCCGACAGGCGTGCCGCACCGCCTCAAGAATGCGCCACCCCCCTGTGGTGCCGCGCCAGGTGCAGGCGCTCGTCCAGCGTGGAGAGCAGCAGCGCCAGCGCCACGCCCGCTACTGCGCCCACGGCGGTGTCGGCGATGCGCGACAGCGCCATGTCGGCCGGGGCGCCGGGCGTGGCCAGCGAGGTCATGAGCAGCGCCATCGGCGTCACCAGCACCTGGCCAAGGGCGTAGTTGAAGCCGATCACCGCCTCGGTCAGCACCTGCAGCACCGCGACGGCCAGCACCACCTGCCAGAACGACAGCCCGCGCGACAGCAGCCACCAGGCCAGCGCCGCGCCCAGCAGCGTGCCCAGGGTGCGCTGCCAGGCGCGGTGCACGGCGCCTGGCAGGTAGCCGCCCTGCACGATGGCGATCGCGCCGATGGCCGCCCAGGCGGGGTGCGCCAGCCCGGCCGCATGCGCCAGCAGCGCTGCGGCGGCGGCGCAGGCGGCGATACGCGCCGACGGCCCCGGCGCCAGCCCTGGCGGCGGATGGGCGGGCGGTGGCGGCGCGGGGCGCGCTTCGCGCAGCCCGTCGGTGGCGCGGCACAGCGCCCAGACCAGCATGGCGCCCAGGGCCACGGCGGCGGTGCGCGCCAGCGCCTGCGCGCCGCTGGCGGTGGGCGCGATCGCGGCGCTGGCCGCGAACACGAAGATCACCGCGCCCGGCGCGCCCAGTTGCGCACGGTGCGCCAGCGACGCCACCACGCCCGCAACCGCCGCCAGCGCGAGCAGCAGCAGCCACTGCGGCATGCCCTGCCACGCCAGCGCCGACAGCAGCGCCACCGGCGCGGCCAGCAGCACGCCCGCCTGCGCCACGATGCGCCCGCGCACCTGCGGCGGCGCAAAGCGCCCGAACAGCGCCGCCAGCGCGCCCAGCGTGGCAAAGCCGGCGAGCTGCGGCCAGGGGGAGATCCGCGCGAGCGCCGCCGCCAGCACCACGCCCAGCGCGGCCTGCAAGCCGGCCACGCAGGCGTTGCGCAGCGAGGGCGGGCGCACCACCGCCAGGCTCTCGCGCAGCCGCGCAGGGGTCAGCGCCTGCGCCAGCGCGTCGCGTCGGCCGGCGCGCATCACCGGCCCGGCGCGGCCAGTGCCGCGATGCGTTGTTCTATGCGCTCGAAGGCGTGCTGCAGGGCGGCGATGGCGTCGTCGTCCAGGTCGCCCAGCAAGACGTCCTCGACCGCCGCCAACTGGCGGTGGAGCGCCTGCACGCGCTGCTGGCCGGCCGGCGTGAGGGCGATGCGCTTGACGCGCCGGTCCGCCGCGTCGGCGTGGCGCTCGACCAGCCCCTGCCGTACCAGGATGTCGAGCAGCCGCACCAGGCTGGAGCCGTCGATGCCCGTGGCCGCGGCGAGCTCGCTTTGCGACAGGCCGTCGCCCAGGCGCTGCAGATGCACCAGCGGCGCCCAGGCGGCGTCGCTCAGGCCTTCGGCGGCGAGCTGCGTGTCGAGCGCATGGCGCCAGCGGCGGCCCAGCCCGACGAGGCGCATGCCGATCTGGCGCCTGGGGTGTTGCGTGGAAGATGTCATGGTTCGAATTGTATCAAAATTATTTGGATTCAAATTATTTTGATAAAAAAGACACCGGCGGGGCGGCGGCAAGCGCCGCCAGCGCCGGTGTGCGCGGGGGGATGGGGCTTATGCGCCCAGCACGCGCCCCGGGTTCATGATGCCCAGCGGATCCAGCGCGCCCTTGACGGCGCGCATCATGCCCAGCGCCACGGGCGACTGGTATTTGTGCAGTTCGTGAACCTTCAGCCCGCCCACGCCGTGCTCGGCCGAGAACGAGCCTTTGAAGCGCGCCACGGCCTCGTAGACGAGGTGGTTTACCTGCGCTTCCTGCTCGCGCAGGAAGGCGCGGGCGTCGCCGCCCTCGGGCGCCTGCACGTTGTAGTGCAGGTTGCCGTCGCCCAGGTGGCCGAAGTTGACCAGGCGCACGCCGGCGATCTCGCGCGCCAGCAGCGCGTCGGCGTATTCGCAGAACGCCGGGATGCGCGAGATCGGCACCGAGATGTCGTGCTTGATGTTCAGCCCTTCCTCGGCCTGCGCTAGCGGAATGCTCTCGCGCACGTGCCAGAGGTCGTGCGCCTGGGCCAGGCTTTCGGCGACCACGGCGTCGAGCACGCAACCGTCCTCGAAGGCGACTTCGAGCAGGTGCTCGAAGCGCTGGCGCGCGTGCTCCTCGGATTCGCTGTCGCTGTTCTCCAGCAGCACGCAGTAGGGCGCGCCCTCCATGCCCGCGAACGGCACGCGCAGCTGCGGCATGTGCCGGGCGACGAGCGACAGCGCGAACTGGCCCATCACCTCGAAGCCCGTCAGCCCCGCGCCCAGGTGCCGGTGCGCCAGGCCCAGCAGGCGCACGGCGGCTTCCATCGACGGCACGGCGGCCCAGGCGGTGAGCTGCGCGGCGGGCTGGGGAAAGAGCTTCATGGTGGCGGCGGTGATGACGCCCAGCGTGCCCTCGCTGCCGATGAACAGGTCGCGCAGGTCGTAGCCGGTGTTGTCCTTGCGCAGCCCTTTCAGGCCGTCCCACACCTCGCCCTGGGGCGTGACGACTTCCAGCCCCAGGCACAGCTCGCGCGTGTTGCCGTAGCGCACCACCTGCGTGCCGCCGGCGTTGGTGCCCAGGTTGCCGCCGATGGTGCAGCTGCCCTCGGCCGCCAGGCTCAGCGGAAACAGCAGCCCGGCCTGGTCGGCGGCGTCCTGCAGGCTTTGCAGAATGCAGCCGGCTTCCACCGTCATGGTGAGGTTGTCGCGGTCGATGGCGCGCACCTGGTGCATGCGCGTCAGGTTCAGCACCACCTGGGTGCCGCTGGCGTCGGGCGTGCTGCCCACCGACAGGCCGGTGTTGCCGCCCTGCGGGACGATGGCCACGCCGGCGCCGGCGCAGGCCTTGACCACGGCGGCCACCTCCTGCGTGGAGGCCGGGCGCACCACGGCCAGGGCCTTGCCGTGGCTGCGTTTGCGCCAGTCCTGTTCATAGGCGCTCAGGTCGCCTTCGGTCAGTACATGGGCGGCGCCTACGGTCTGGCGCAGTTGGTCGAGCAAGGCAGTGGTCATATCGGGTCGGCAGGGGTGCAGGAAGGGTTGGCGCGGGACGCGCGCAGGCGCAGGCGCACGTGCAGGGCGCAGGCGGCAAACAGCAGCAGGCACAGGGCGATTTCGCCCAGCGCCAGCCACCTGCCGGGGGCTGGGTCGCTCCAGGCGCGCACTACGCCTTCGGTGAAGTACAGCCAGACCACCAGGCTGAGCCAGCGGTAGGTGTACATGCGGTGCTTCAGGACGCCCGCCAGAGGAATGCACAGCGGCAGCGCCTTGAGCGCCAGCCACGAGCCGCCCGGGCGCAGCGGCGCCAGCCACAGCTCCCAGGCCAGGCACAGCAGCGCCAGCGCCAGCAGGCTGGCGGCGGCCAGCCAGCGCGTGGCAGCTACCTGGGGCGGGATGCGGGGGGCGTCGGCGGGGGCGGTCGGGCCGGTCATGTGCGGGTGGGCGTGGTGGGCTGGGGCCTGCATGGTACGGGCAATCTGGGATGATATCGGCCATGCCTTTGTCCTTACTGCCACAACGTTTGCGGGCCTGGGTGGCCCAGTTGCCAGAATTTCCCTGGCGCAGCACGGCGCTGATGCTGCGCGAGCGCTACCGCGAGGACCGCCTGGGCGTGACGGCCGCCAGCCTGACCTTCACCACGCTGCTGGCGCTGGTGCCGTTCGTGACGGTGGCGCTGGCGGCGTTCACGGCGTTTCCCATCTTCAGCAAGACGCAGATGGAGCTGCAGCACTGGCTGGTGGGCAGCCTGGTACCCGAGTCCATCTCGCGCCCGGTGCTGGGCTATCTGACGCAGTTCGCGGCCAAGGCCGGCAGGCTGGGCGGGGTGGGCTTTTCGTTCTTGATGGTCACGGCGCTGTCGCTCATCCTGACGATGGACCGCACGCTCAACACCATCTGGCGCGTGCGCCGCCTGCGCCCGCTGGGCCAGCGCGTGCTGATCTACTGGGCCGCCATCTCGCTGGGGCCGCTGGCGCTGGCGGCCAGCCTGGCGCTGACGGCGTCGATCGCCGCCGCCGTATCGCGCGGGCTGGGCGGCGCGCTGCCGGGCGGGGCGCGGTTTTTGCTCGATACGCTGGAGTTCCTGATCATGGCCGGCGGCGTGGCGGCGCTGTACCGCTACGTGCCCAACACCCAGGTGCACTGGCGCCACGCCTGGGCCGGCGGGCTGTTCGTGGCAGCGGTGATGGAGCTGGCGAAAAAGGGGCTGGCCCTGTACCTGGCGTCGGTGCCGACCTATTCGGTGATCTACGGCACCTTCGCCACCGTGCCCATTTTGCTGCTGTGGGTGTACGTGGCCTGGATCATCGTGCTGCTGGGCGCCGTGGTGGCGGCCTATCTGCCCAGCCTGCTGGCCGGCGTGGCGCACCAGGGCGGCGGGCAGGGCTGGCCGTTCTCCCTGGCGCTGCGCGTGCTGGCGCAATTGCACGGCGCGCGCCAGACGCCCGCGCACGGCCTGACGGCGGTGCAATTGGCGCGCACGCTGGGCGTGGCGGCGCTGCAGCTCGACCAGGTGCTGGACGCGCTGATCGACATGGGCTGGGTGGTGCAGGTCAACGAAGTTGCCGCGGGCCCGCAAGGGGGCGATGCGCGGCACGTGCTGCTGGTCGATCCGGCCTGCACGCCGGTGCAGCCGCTGGTGCAGCGCTTGCTGCTGGAGCGCGGCGCGGCCGCCGAGCGCTTCTGGGGACTGGCCGACATCGACCGGCTGCAGCTGGCCGACGTGCTCGACCAGGGTTGAGCGAGACGCGGCTCAGAACGGATGCATGAATTTCAGTGCAGCGTCAGCGCGCCGGCGTTCTTGCTCTTGCCGGCGCGCGCCGGCGGGTTGCACAGGCCGCAGGTGTAGTGGCGGTTCTCGTACAGCTCGGAGACGAACATACCGCTGCACTGGCTGCACTTGGTGCGCGTGAGCATGCCGGCATCAATGAACTTGACCAGGCGCCAGGCGCGCGTGAACGACAGCAGCGGTTCGATCTGCGCGGCGGCCACCTGCTCGTTGTACAGGCGGTAGGCCTTGGTCAGCAGCTCCACGAAGTCCAGCGCCGCGCCCTTGGACAGGTATTCGTAGATGTTCAGGAACAGCGAGCTGTGGATGTTCTCCTGCCAGGTCAGGAACCAGTCGGTGGAAAACGGCAGCTGGCCCTTGGAAGGGGACTTGCCCGCCACCTCCTTGTACAGCCGGATCAGCCGCTCGTAGGACAGCGTGGTCTCTGATTCGAGCACCTGCATGCGCGCGCCCATCTCGATCAGCATGGCAGCGCGTTCGATCTGCCGGGATTCGTTCAGGACGCTTTTGGTGGGTGCGGGCATGGCGGGCTTTCTGCAGTGGGCAATGGCGGGAAAAGAACGGCGCGGGCGGCGCTTTACAGCACTTCGCTCACGCGGCTGGCCATCAGAATGTTGGCATGCAGCGCGTTGGTGGCCTCGCTGGCGTTCTTGCGCGGCGTGTTGTGGCTGGTCAGCAGGCTCCACACCAGTTCGTCGTCCACGCGGAAGCTGCACAGCAGCGTGTTGCGCGAAGCCAGCTTGAGCACTTGCGCCGCCGACAGCGACGCCAGGATGTCGGCAGACTCTTCGTTCATGCCCAGGCGGAAGACGGCCTCGGCCTTGTCCTGGCGAATCAGGTTCTGCGCCAGCATCAGGTAGGTGAGGTTGGCTTCGCGGATTTCGGCCAGCAGTTGTTCGGAGGTCATGGGTCAATCCTTTCCAGTACCGGATGGCGGCGTCGCATCAGGGTGTATGCATTGCGTGATCCGTTGAAATGGATTGTGAAACCGGGCCAATCAGAAATTAAGTCGGCGTTTGGCGCTGCGTGATGTCCGCCTTGCGGAAGCCGCTTGTAGGAATTTGCCTGACAGACGGGTCGTCCGGATGCGCGGCGGCCAAAACGCAAAAACGGGCCGAAGCCCGTTGCTGCGCAGGAGCGTGCCGTGTCATTCCATCTGCGACTGCAGGTAGTTCTGCAGGCCCATCTGGTCGATCAGGTCGATCTGCGTCTCCAGGAAGTCGATGCGCTCCTCGGTGTCTTCGAGCTGCTCTTGCAGCAGGTCGCGCGAGACGTAGTCACGCACCGATTCGCAATGGGCAATGCCCTGCTTGGCGGTGGCCTGCGCCGTGCGCTCGGCGCGCAGGTCGCATTCGAGCAGTTCGGGCACGTCCTCGCCGATCTGCAGCTTGCCCAGGTCCTGCAGGTTGGGCAGCCCCTCCAGGATGAAAGTGCGCTCCATCACCGCGTCGGCGTGCTTCATCTGGTGGATCGATGCTTTGTATTCGTGCGCGGCCAGCTTGTCGAAGCCCCAGTACTTGAGCATGCGGTAGTGCACGAAGTATTGGTTGATGGCCGTCAGCTGGTTCTTGAGTTGCGCTTGCAGGTGCGCAATGACCTGGGCATCACCTTGCATGGGGCGTCCTCGTCGTCGTGGGTTGGCAGGCGGCCATTGTCGGCGCGGCATGGCCGGCTTGCAACAAAGCCCCCCGGCCTGCGCAATGGCTGCGTTTGATGCACAGTTGCATTCGCATGCCGGGAGGATTTTGAATAGTTATTAGCAATCAAAACAATCCAATCAATTAATTGGATTGAATGTCCTGCCTGGCCTAGACTTCAGTCCTGTTAGCACTTCACTTCAACCGAAAGGAAACATCGATGTCCCTGATCAACACCCAAGTCCAGCCCTTCAAGACCACCGCCTTCGTCAACCGCGGCGGCAAGGGCGAGTTCATCGAAGTGTCCGAAGCCTCGCTCAAGGGCAAGTGGTCCGTGGTGATCTTCATGCCGGCCGCCTTCACCTTCAACTGCCCGACCGAGATCGAGGACGCCGCCGAGCACTACGCCGAGTTCCAGAAGGCCGGCGCCGAGGTCTACATCGTCACCACCGACACGCACTTCTCGCACAAGGTGTGGCACGAAACGTCCGACGCCGTGGGCAAGGCCAAATTCCCGCTGGTGGGCGACCCCACGCACCAGCTGACCAACGCCTTCGGCGTGCACATCCCCGAGGAAGGCCTGGCGCTGCGCGGCACCTTCGTGATCAACCCCGACGGCGTGATCAAGACGATGGAAATCCACTCCAACGAAATCGCCCGCGACGTGTCGGAAACCCTGCGCAAGCTCAAGGCGGCCCAGTTCACCGCAGCGCATCCTGACCAGGTGTGCCCGGCCAAGTGGAAGGAAGGCGCCAAGACGCTGACGCCGTCGCTGGACCTGGTCGGCAAGATCTAAGCCGCCACCGCCCCGAGCCGGACAGACGCAGGGCGCGTGCGCCCTGGTGTCCGGCTTTTTTACGCCCCTGTTTTCAAAATCTACAAAGGAATCACCATGCTCGACGACAACCTCAAAGCCCAACTCGCCGCCTACCTGGAGCGCGTGCAGCAACCGTTCGAGCTGGTGGCATCCCTGGACGACAGCGATACCAGCGCGCAGATGCGCGAGCTGATCACCACGATTGCCGGCCTGCGCAGCGACAGGATCACCGCCCGCTTCGACGGCCAGGACGCGCGCCGCCCCTCGTTCGCGCTGCAGCGCCCGGACGGCGGCCAGAGCCTGCGCTTTGCCGGCCTGCCGCTGGGGCACGAATTCACCTCGCTGGTGCTGGCGCTGCTGTGGACGGGCGGCCATCCGCCCAAGGTGGAGCAGGACGTGATCGAGCAGGTCAAGGCCCTTGCACCCGTGGGCGAGGGCGACTTCCACTTCGAGGTCTACATGAGCCTGACCTGCCACAACTGCCCCGACGTGGTGCAGGCGCTGTCGCTGATGGCCGTGCTCAACCCGAAGGTGAAGACCACCGTCATCGAGGGCGGCGCCTTCCAGCAGGAAGTGGAGGCGCGCGAAGTCATGGCCGTGCCCATGGTCTACCTGAACGGCGAAGTGTTCGGCGCGGGCCGCATGGAACTGGCCGAGATCGTCGCCAAGCTCGACACCGGCGCCGCCAGGCGCGAGGCGGAAAAGCTCAGTGCCAAGGAGGCGTTCGACGTGCTCGTCGTCGGCGGCGGCCCGGCCGGCGCGGCGGCGGCGGTGTACGCGGCGCGCAAGGGCATCCGCACCGGCATGGCGGCCGAGCGCGTCGGCGGCCAGGTGAACGACACGCTGGACATCGAGAACTACATCTCCATCTCGCGCACCGAGGGGCCGCAGTTCTCCGCCGCGCTGGAGCGCCACGTGCGCGACTACGAGGTCGACATGATGGGCCTGCAGCGCGCCAAGGCGCTCAAGCCGGCGGCTGACGCGGGCGGGCTGGTCGAGGTCGAGATGGAGGGCGGCGCCGTGCTCAAGGCCAAAACCGTGATCCTGAGCACCGGCGCGCGCTGGCGCAACATGAACGTGCCCGGCGAAGACCAGTACCGCACCAAGGGCGTGGCCTACTGCCCGCACTGCGACGGCCCGCTGTACAAGGGCAAGCGCGTGGCGGTGATCGGCGGCGGCAACTCCGGCATCGAGGCCGCCATCGACCTGGCCGGTGTGGTGGCGCACGTAACGGTGTTCGAGTTCATGCCGCAGCTCAAGGCCGACGCCGTGCTGCAGAAGAAGCTGGCCAGCCTGCCCAACGTGGACGTGATCCTGAACGCCCAGACCACCGAGGTGCTGGGCGACGGCAGCAAGGTCAACGCGCTGGCCTACAAGGATCGCGCCACGGGCGAGGCAAAGCGCCTGGAGCTGGAGGGCATCTTCGTGCAGATCGGCCTGCTGCCGAACACCGATTGGCTCAAGGGCACAGTGGAGCTGAGCAAGTTCGGCGAGATCGAGATCGACGCCCGTGGCCAGACCAGCGTGCCCGGCGTGTTCGCCGCCGGCGACTGCACCACGGTGCCGTACAAGCAGATCGTCATTGCCGCCGGCGCCGGGGCAACGGCCGCGCTCAGCGCGTTCGACCACCTGATCCGTACCAGCGCCTGAGCTGACTGACTGCGCCAGAGAGCAGCGCCGAACCCGCCCGCGCGGCATGCGCATGGCAGGTTCGGCGCCGTTGCATTGGGCGCGGCCCGCGGCGGGCGGTTACCTGGCCAGGCTACCCGGCAAACGCGGCAATGTTGGTCTGCGCGCGGCCCAGGATCAGCGCGTGCACGTCGTGCGTGCCCTCGTAGGTGTTCACCACCTCCAGGTTCACCAGGTGGCGGGCCACGCCGAACTCGTCGCTGATGCCGTTGCCGCCCATCATGTCGCGCGCCATGCGGGCGATGTCCAGCGCCTTGCCGCAGTTGTTGCGCTTGATGATGGAGGTGCCTTCGACCGACGCGATGCCTTCGTCCTTCATGCGGCCGAAGCGCAGCGCGGCCTGCAGGCCCAGGGCGATCTCGGTCTGCATGTCGGCCAGCTTTTTCTGGATGAGCTGGTTGGCGGCCAGCGGGCGGCCGAACTGCTGGCGGTCCAGCGTGTACTGGCGCGCGGTGTGCCAGCAGAACTCGGCCGCGCCCATCGCGCCCCAGGCGATGCCGTAGCGCGCGCTGTTCAGGCAGGTGAACGGGCCCTTGAGGCCTTGCACCTCGGGGAAGGCGTTTTCCTCGGGCACGAACACGTCGTCCATCACGATCTCGCCGGTGATGCTGGCGCGCAGGCCCACCTTGCCGTGGATGGCGGGGGCGGTGAGGCCCTTCATGCCCTTTTCGAGCACGAAGCCGCGGATCGGGCCCACAACCTCTTTGCCATCGCCGCCTGCGGTCACTTCCTTGGCCCAGACCACGAACACGTCGGCGATCGGGCTGTTGGTGATCCACATCTTCGTGCCCTTGAGCTTGTAGCCGCCGGCGACACGATAGGCGCGCGTGGCCATGCTGCCGGGGTCGGAGCCATGGTCGGGTTCGGTCAGGCCGAAGCAGCCGATGAATTCGCCGCTGGCCAGCTTGGGCAGGTACTTCTGCTTCTGCGCCTCGGTGCCGAATTCATGGATGGGCACCATCACGAGGGACGACTGCACGCTGGCCATCGAGCGGTAGCCCGAGTCCACGCGCTCCACCTCGCGGGCGATCAGGCCGTAGGCCACGTAGTTCAGGCCCGGGCCGCCGTACTGCTCGGGGATGGTGGGGCCGAGCAGGCCCAGCTCGCCCATCTCGCGGAAGATGGTCACGTCGGTCTTCTCGTGGCGGAACTGCTCCAGCACGCGCGGCGCGAGCTTGTCCTGGCAGTAGGCGGCGGCGGCGCCCTGGATGGCGCGCTCATCGTCTGTCAGTTGCTGTTCGATGAGGAAGGGGTCGTCCCATTGGAAGCGGGCGTGGGCCATGGTGTCTCCTGTGCGAGGGTGGAATACATGCGAAATGCGTGCATCGTAGAACCCCCGCTGCAGAGATGGCAAGCGAGTAGTTTGCATCCAGAAATGCGATTTTGGAATGACTGGGGTAGAGTGCGCGCATGCGCCGCCACCTTCCTTCCACCCAGGCTCTGGCCTGCTTCGAGGCCGCCGCGCGGCACGAGAGCTACACCCGCGCCGCGCAGGAGCTGGCGCTCACGCAGAGCGCCGTGTCGCGCCAGATCCTTGCGCTGGAGGAACAGCTCGGCGTGCAGCTCTTTCGCCGCACGCGCCACGGCGTGGTGCTCACGCCCGCGGGGCGGCACTACGCGCGCCAGGTGGCGCGCTGGCTGCAGGGGCTGGAGCAGGGCACGCTCGACGTGATGGCCCACCAGGGCCACGGCGGCGCCATCTCGCTCGCGGCGGTGGCGACGTTTGCCACGCGCTGGCTGATCCCGCGCCTGCCGCTGCTGGCCGCGCGCCACCCCGAGATCGTGGTGCACATCGAGACGCGTACGCGCCCCTTTTTGTTTTCTGACACGGCCTTCGACGCGGCGCTGTACGCGGGCACGCCCGAGCAGGTGGCCAACTGGCCCGGCGTGCAGGCGCAGTTGCTGATGCAGGAGGACGTGGTGCCCGTGTGCAGCCCGAAGCTGCTCGAATCGGCCGCGCAGCAGTCGGGCATGCCGCGCGGCACCGGGCGCGCGCACCAGGGCCTGCCGCCGCAGGCGATCGCGCGGCTGCCGCTCTTGCAGCAGAGCACGCGGCCCTACGGCTGGCAGCAGTGGTTTGGCGCCATGGGCGTGCACGATGCGCCGCGCGCGCTCGACGGGCCGCGCTACGAGCTTTTCTCGATGACGGCCGCCGCCGCCGCGCAGGGGCTGGGCGTGGCGCTGATACCGCCCATGCTGATCGAGGCCGAGCTCGCGCGCGGCGACCTCGTCGTGGCCTGTGCCCGGCCGCTGCGCGGCGAGCGCGGCTACTACCTCGTCAGCCCCGCGCAGCCGCAGCCGCCGGTGCTCGCGGCGTTCGCGGCGTGGCTGGGCGAGATGGCGGCGTCACCGTCCTAGCCACGGCATCGCCGCCACGCACACCGGCACCAGCACGGCCGTGGCCACGCCGTTCAGGCTCATCGCCAGCGCTGCGAACGCGCCCGCCGTGGGGTGCACCTGCAGCTCGCGCGCCGTGCCGATGGCGTGGGCCGTGAGGCCGATGGCGAAGCCGCGCACGGCCGGGTCGTGCACGCGCAGCAGGCGCAGCAGCGGCGCGGCCAGCACCGCGCCCGCGATGCCCGTGACCGCCACCGCCACGGCCGTGAGCGAGGGCAGGCCGCCCAGGCGCTCGGCCACGGGCAGGGCGATGGGCATGGTGGCGGACTTGGGCGCGAGCGACAGCAGCGTCTCGCGCGTGCCGCCCAGCGCCCAGGCCAGCAGCACGGCCGAGACGATGGCCGCCGTGCAGCCCGCGAGCAGGGCCACGCCGAGCGGGCGCCAGAGCTGGCGGATGCGCCCGCGCTGCGCGAACAGCGGGATGGCCAGGGCCACCGTGGCCGGGCCGATCAGGAAGCTCAGCAGCCCCGTGCCCGCGCGGTAGGTGGCGTAGGGCGTGCCCGTCGCCAGCAGCACGGCCACCACCAGCGCCGTGGCCGTGAGCGGCGGGATCAGCAGCGGGTGCGCGCCGCTGCGCCGGTACAGCGCCAGCGTGAGCGTGTAGGCCAGCATCGTCAGCACCAGCCAGGGCAGGGGCGAGGCGGCGAGCCAGGCGGCAAGGGCGGGCAGGGCGTCCATCAGGCGCGCTCCTCCTCGGCGGGGCGCGTGCCTGCGCTGTCACGCAGCAGCCAGCGCAGCGTCCACGCGGTCACCGCCAGCGTGACGGCCGCGCCCGCGATGCCCGCCACGAGGAAGGGCAGCCACTCGCGCGCGATACGGTCGAAGTGCAGCATCACGCCCGCGATGGCCGGGATGAACAGCAGCATCATGTTCTGCAGCAGGCCGCCCGCCGTGCGCTCCAGCGCCTCGGGCACGCGGCCGTAGGCCAGCAGGGCGGCGAGCAGCAGCAGCATGCCGGCCAGCGCGCCGGGCAGCGGCAGATGCAGCCATTGGACGATGAGTTCTCCGAGGAGCTGGAAGGCGAAGAGCGCGGTGAAGGCGTAGAGCATGGGCAGGAAAGGCGGCCCGGCGCGCTGAACTTGGCGCGGCCGCAAGGCTCCAATCATCGCCCATCCCGCGCGAGCGCGCCGGGGTGGCCGTGCTTGCACCGGGCGGGCCACTTGGTTAATCTGGTGTCGGGCTTTCGTTGTTGCACTTCTGATTGAAGGAGTCCGAGCCATGACCGCTACTTACCACGCCCCGCATTTCGACCCGACCGTCGACGAGATCGCCACCCTCAAGCGGCTGGAGATGGGCCAGGAGATCGACATGCCCCACGCCATCAAGGAGCACATGTCCGGGCGCCTGTTCGAGCAGGGCTACATCACCAGGAACGAGGCCGGCGCGCTGGCCATCACCGCCAGCGGTCGGCAACTGATACGGCGTCAGGACAATTGACTTGACGCGCGCGGCCGGCCCGCTCCCGCCGGGGCGGGCCGGCGCGCCGTTACCATTGCGGCCATGAGCACGCAACACGACATCCAGCGCATTGGCATGGCCGCCCGCTACAGCGAGGCCGCCGTCTTCAACGGCATCGTCTACCTCGCCGGCATGGTGCCCGAGCGCGGCGACACCGACATCCGGGGCCAGACCGAGGACGTGCTGGCGCAGGTGCAGCAGCGCCTGCGCGAGGCCGGTAGCGACAAGTCGCGCATCCTGCGGGCGCAGATCTACCTGGCCGACATCGCGGACATCGGCGCCATGAACGAAGTCTGGGACGCCTGGGTCGTGCCCGGCGCCGCACCGCCGCGCGCCACGGTGCAGGCGGCGCTGGCACGGCCGGGCTACCGCATCGAGATCGTGGTGACGGCCGCGCAGGGCTGAGGGGCTTTCCCCGCACAGAGGGATGCTTATTGAAAACAATAGCTGGTTGCGCTGATCAGCAAACAAACTCAACTATGTTTGTATTTGAGATTGGCTTCTGCAAAGCGCAAGCAGCTATTGTTTTATTGAAGAAACACCGAGCGGGTGCCCATCGGGCATTGGCCCTCGCACGCAAGGAGGCCGCACCATGAACGCAGCCCAGACCACGCAGATCCGCATGGAAGACCAGCGCACCACGTTCTCGCGCGACGGCGCGCCCGACCTGGTCGTGGCCGCCGGCGCGCGCGGCATCGCCCAGCGCCTGTTCCGGCACGACCCGCCGACGCCGGGCGAGATCGAGCATGCCATCGACACGGTCGAGGACGCCCTGGCCGCCACGGGCCTGCGGCACGCCGCGCGCGGCGACCTGCTGGCCCGGGACCCGAGGCTGCACGCGCTGCTGGGCCTGCAGGCCGCGGGCGAGCGCGCGACGCGCGACGAGGTCGAGGAACGCTTCCAGCGCCTGGCCCTGACCGCGCTGAGCCAGCCGGGGCTGGCCGCCGGGCTGCAGCCGGGCACGCTGGCCGCCGCCGAGCTGCTGATCCTGCGCGAATGCATGCACCACCTTGGCTTCGAGGGCGTGGTGCACGCGCCGCCAGCGCCCTGACCGGGCGCCGGCGGGTGTCGCGACGGCGCTAGGGATGCCATGCATGGGGCCGTGAAGTCCATGGGCCTTGCGGCTGGTGGCGCTCGATTCTGGCAAAGATCCGCTGCAGATCCCCGCCGGCCTGCTGGTCGGCGGCCAGCGCGGCATCCTCGGCTCGATCACCGGCACGCCCCACGATAATGAAAAGGCGCTGGGCTTCAGCGTGCTGGCGGGCGTGCGGCCGCGCATCGAAGTCCTGCCTTTGGAGCGGGCAGGCGAGGCGCTGCGCAAACTCAGGTCCGGCGATGCCAGGTACCGCATGGTGCTGGCCGTCGGCGCCCCACATTGAACGGTAGAAACGAATGACCCAGGAACGCACCATGCTCCCGAACGACGAACTGCCCGAGGCGGTGCAGCGCGGCAACATCTGGCGGCTGTCCATCGCGCAGGCGCTGGCGGGCGCGAACTCGGTGGTGGTCTACGCCACCGGCGCCATCGTGGGCGACGCGCTCGCCCCGTCCCCGATGCTGGCGACGCTGCCCATCTCCATCTTCGTGGTGGGCATGGCCGCGTGCATCCTGCCCGCTGGCGCCATCGCCCAGCGGCATGGCCGCCGGGCTGCCTTCCTGGCGGGTACGGGAACCGGGGTATTGGCGGGCCTGCTGTCCACGATTGCCGTGGCCATGGGGTGGTTCTGGCTGTTCTGCCTGGCCACCTTCCTTGGCGGCAGCTACGCCGCCGTGGTGCTGTCCTTCCGTTTCGCGGCGGCAGACGGCGTGGCCCCGGCGCGGCGTGCACGCGCGCTGTCGCTGGTCATGGCCGGCGGCGTGGCGGCCGGGGTGGTGGGGCCGCAGCTGGTGACGTGGACCATGGACTGGTGGCCGCCCCACACGTTCGCGGCCACCTTCCTCGTGCAGGCGGCGGTCGCGGCGGTGTCGGCCGTCATTTTGCTGGGCGTGCGGCTGCCCATGCCGACCGCGCAGGAAATCGCCGGCGGCCGGCCGCTGCCCGTGATCGCCCGCCAGCCGCGCTTCGTCGCCGCGGCCATCTGCGGCGCGGTGTCCTACATGCTGATGAACTTCCTGATGACGGCCGCGCCCCTGGCGATGCACCATGCCGGCCATTCGCAGGCGTCGGCCAACCTCGGCCTGCAGTGGCACGTGATCGCCATGTACGCGCCCAGCTTCTTCACCGGCAGCCTCATCGGGCGCTTTGGCGCCGGGCGCGTGGCGACCGTGGGGCTGGCATTGACCGGGCTGTCCGCCGCCATCGGCCTGGGGGGCGTGGACGTGGCGCATTTCTGGGCCACGCTGGTCCTGCTGGGGTTGGGCTGGAATTTCGGTTTCCTTGGCGCATCCGCCCTGGTGCTGGAGTGCCACAGCCCCGAGGAGAAGACGCGCGTCCAGTCGCTCAACGACTTCATCGTATTTGGCCTGATGGCGATCGGCTCGTTCTCGTCCGGCGGCCTGCTGTCCGCCTACGGGTGGAACACGGTGCTGTGGGTGTCGTTCGTGCCGCTTGTGCTGGCCGCGGCGGCGCTGGCAGTGGCCATGGCCAGGGACGCGCTGAAGACGGCCGCGGGGTAGCGCGGCGCCCCGCGCCTGCCGCGTGGAAAAAAGCAAAGGCCGCACGTTCTTGGAACTGTGCGGCCTTGTCTGTGGTGCCGGAGGCCGGAATCGAACCGGCACGCCTTGCGGCGGGGGATTTTGAGTCCCACTCTGTTTTGAGTACTGGCGCAGCCCTGTGGGTGGTTTTTCGCGCAAAAAATTGCAAGTTGGCTCACTCTGTCAGGACGCTTTCGCGCCAACGATTTCAGCGTACCGCGCGCAACTTCTCTGCCTTATTTCTGTAGTGCCTCTCGGTGACCGATCTGCTGCTGTGCTGTAGCAACTTGGATGCTGCTTCGATGTCGTTGGCGAGGTCAGCAGCAAGGCTTCGCATGTCGCGCAGGAACATCGCTCTGATGCTCTGCCCCGTGGCGTGGTCGCCTGTCTGCTCTGCTTTGTGGGCAGCAGAATCACGGGCTTCATCCCAGCGGGTGCGCAACATCCTTGCAGATACCGCTCTGCCCGTCTCGGTGCACAGCAGCATGACGCATTGCGCTTTCATGGCTTCCCGTCGCTTCACCAGGGCCGACAGGACGGGCGACTCAGCGATAAGGAATTGGACGGGCTTCTTCGTCTTGCTTGCCCGATGAGTCAGCACGCCATCGACGGGCATCCGCACCGTCCTTGCGTCGGTGATACGCATCCCAGTGGACGACGCGATGTCCATGCAGTCCATCAATACCTGGTCAGCCTGGGCGTACACCGCTCTAAACATGGCGTCGGTCACTTCAAACTCTCGTGCCGTTTCGGTGTTCTTCCATCCGCGTATGCCTTCGGCAGGCCAGTGCAGGCGGGTCATTCCCCACAGCATGGCCTTGCCCCACACGATGCGCAACAGGGACATTTCGCGGTTACCCTGGGTCTTGGCTGTGCGATGGTCGAGGTAGAAGCGCAGGGCGGGGAGATCTACTTCGTCCCATGTCATTTGCCCAAAAACGGGGCGGATGGCGCGCAGGTTCTTCGTGTAGCCCCGTCGGGTCTCCGCGCTCTCGTACTTGGGCAGTTCGTCCCGCTCGAATCTGTCGAACGCTTCATCCAGTCGGCCTAGCGTCAGTGGGCGTTTGTTGTGCAGCAGTTCCCACTGCTCGATAGCCTTGGCGTAGTCCTTGCCCAAACGGATGTCGGTCTTCCCCTCCGGACGCATGTCGTAACTGTAGTACACATACGCTTGGCCGCCCGCGCCACGATAGACCTTGGTGCGCAGACGCGGGTACTTCGTGGCCTTGGGCATGGTGTTCTCCTATCGAATAGCGGCAGTGTTCATTCCGTGGCGTGCCAGCGATGGCTTGCCTTCGAGCCAGGCCTGGACATGCACGCGCGAGACAATGATTCTGGCTCCATCCTGCTTGTGTGGGATGCCTCGGAATTTGAGCCAAGCGGCTTGTTGGGTTGGCCTTGCGTAGCCTGTGAGTTGGTGCAACTCAGGGCTGTTCAGATATTCGCCCATGGCTTTCTCCCAAAAGAAAGCCCCGACTAGCGGGGCTGGATGGATCTTCGAAATCTTGGGCTGGTGCTCACTGATAGCTCAGTCCTTGTACAGCAGATTGATGACCTTGAACGACCAACTCGAATTGTTCGCCCGGATCACGATGCCCTCGCCGTGCTTTCCGTTGGCGTACCGGATTTCTGCCAGAGATCGCAGTTCGTCGGCGGTGTATTCGCGGGGCTCGATGGGGAGCGCTGTTGCCATCGGGATGCCAAGCTCGCCGCAGGCGAACATCAGTTCGGCGACGGGTTCGTATCGGTGGCACTCGGTGCTGTAAAGGCTGAATGCTCTGGCTTCAAGCGATGACAGGCCCATGCGGTTGCCTTGGATGCCGGGGCCGACAACCTCGAATTGCAGAGCCATGCCACGCGGCAAGCGATCCAGCCCATACTTGCGGGCTGTTTGCCAGTAGGCATTGCTAGCGCCGCTGGCGGTGAACTCGCGAAGCTCCCAATTGCGCGAGCACACATGCAGGCCGACATCATCGACCCACGCTGTGCAACTTGTGCCATCCGCCTTCTCGGTGGCGTACCAGTTG
>Ga0222429_100413_pt1 | contig 34662 bp, 35 predicted proteins | sample 1B50Ametagenome_FD_182475 | JGI IMG/M metagenome (GOLD analysis project Ga0222429, IMG submission 182475) | Enriched microbial communities from leaf-cutter ant dump, University of Wisconsin, Madison, United States - 1B50A (version 2) | ecosystem: Environmental > Terrestrial > Nest > Insects nest...
ATTTCTCCACTCTAACAAATTTTCTGAAATAGGGCAGCCCTTACCCTGCAGATTTTATACTTTCTGATACTCTGAAATAGGGCAGCCCTTACCCTGCAGATTTTATACTTTCTGATACTCTAAGAAAAACCGTCAGGGAAGATCGCCCTGACGGTCCTTTTTGACCCGCCGACGCCACATCCGCCCATTTGGCGACCACGTCGCCTATTTCCCTCGACCAACCGACGCATCCGCCCATTTGGCGACCATGTCGCCTATTTCCCTCGACCGACCGCCACATCCGCCCATTTGGCGACCACGTCGCCTATTTCCCTCGACCGACCGCCGCATCCGACCATTTGGCGACCATATCGCCTAATTCCCTCGACCGACCGCCGCACCCGCCATTTTGGCGACGACAGCGACTATTTCACTCGACCGACCGCCGCACCCACCCATTTGGCGACCATATCGCCTAATTCCCTCGACCGACCGCCGCACCCGCCATTTTGGCGACGACAGCGACTATTTCCCTCGACCGACCGCCGCACCCACCCATTTGGCGACCATATCGCCTAATTCCCTCGACCGACCGCCGCATCCGCACATTTGGCGACGACATCGCCTATTTCTCCCGACCGACCGCCGCATCCGCACATTTGGCGACCACATCGCCTATTTACCCCACCGACCGCCGCATCCGCACATTTGGCGACCACATCGCCTATTTCTCCTGACCGACCGCCTCATCCGCCCATTTGGCGACGACAGCGACTATTTCGACCGACCGCCGAGCAGCATATACTGTGAAACCCTGCCACTCTATTCATATCGGCTATATTATTTCTTCCACTCGAGGAACGCTTCGGCCGGCTCCTTGGCGGTGTCGAATCGCTTGCCGCACAGAGCCGCAAGCTGCTCCAGCTCCTTGAGCAGCCGGGCGAACTGGTCCGGAAACAGCGATTGTACGCCGTCGCCCGTCGCCGAGTTGTCCGGATCGGTGTGCATCTCGATAATCAGGCCGTTCGCGCCCGCGGCGACCGACGCCTTGGTCATCGACTCCACCAGCTCGCGGCGGCCGGTCGCATGGCTCGGGTCGGCGATGACCGGCAGATGGGACAAACTTTGCACGGACGGAATCGCCGCCAGATCGAATGTGTTGCGCGTATACGTCTCGAACGTGCGGATGCCGCGCTCGCACAGCATGACGTTCGGATTGCCGCCGGCCAGAATGTATTCGGCCGCATTCAGCCATTCGTCATAGGTTGCGCTCATGCCGCGCTTCAGCAGTACAGGCGTCTGGATCGTGCCCAGCTTGCGGAGCAGGTCGAAGTTCTGCATGTTGCGCGTGCCGATCTGCAGAATGTCCGCATACTCCGCGCACACGTCGACGAACTCGGGCGCCATCACTTCGGTAATCGTCAGCAATCCGTACTTGTCGCCGGCATCCTTCATCCATTTCAGTCCCTCGACGCCGATCCCCTGGAAGCTGTATGGCCCCGTGCGCGGCTTGAAAGCTCCGCCTCTCAGCACCTGACCGCCTGCCGACTTGACCAGCCGCGCGATCTCGTCGATCTGCTCCGGCGTCTCCACGGCGCAGGGCCCGCCCATAACAACCAGATTGTCGCCGCCAATGCGCACGCCTTTGATTTCGATAATCGTGTCGTTCGGATGAAAATCGCGGCTGGCCAGCTTATAGGACTTGGAAATCTTGATCACATTCTCGACATCCTTCATCGAGCGCAGATGCTCGGCGAGCTGCGGGTCGGCCTTGCCGATAATGCCGATGACCGTGCGGTCGGTTCCTCTCGATACATGGGCTTGCACGCCGCCTTGCTCGATGTGGCGTACGATTTCGGCGATTCTTTCCTCTGAAGTATGAGGCGATGTAATGACGATCATGAATGCACACGCTCCTGTTCGGTTCAAAGCGTTTAACGCTTCGACGCTTGTTCGCTTCAACGCTTATACGCTTTTAAGTATTAAAGCAAATATACAAAACAAAACGCAGCGTGTCAAGGCCTTTCTCCGGCCAAAACACGATGCGTTTACGAATCGCCGGACGCTCGAGCGTCCGCCCGGCTGCGGTTCATCCTCCGCTTCTCCTTGCGCTTGTGCTTGAAGGCGTTAATGCTCGCCCGAATCGGAAAATAAAGCAGCGCACCGAGCACCGCGCCGTCGATCATGCCGCCAACGATCAATTTCATGGATGTGGTCAGCGCTCTGTTGACCCAATCGTACAAGAACGGGATGTGCACGACGAAATGATCCGGCAGCACCCAGGTACCGACCATCGCATTCGGGATCGCCATCGGAATGTAGATGACTTTGCCGAACACGAACCCGATCAGCGCAGCCGGCAGATTGCCTTTCAGGACGTAAACGAGCGGAAAGATAAGCAGGAATGCGAAACCGAATGTGGGGAGCGTGAACATCTCGACGAACAGGCCAATCGCGAACCCTATGGCCACCCTGGACGCTCCGCCCTTGGCGCGTAAAAGACCGATATATTTATAACGAAGCCAGCGCTTAAACCTGGCCAGACGATTCGCCATGCGATGAAACCTGCCTCTCTGAACAGCCCGCCCCGTCAAGTCTTAGGTGCAGATGTTGTCTTGTCCCTTACGGTCGGCAGCAGCTTGTTCAGGTTCACGGTCCGGCGAATCGGCCAAGTATCCGGATTGCCGGGATCGTACTGCTCGAGGTATTGGATCACTTCCTTCGTGATCGGCGTCGGCGTGGAAGCGCCCGAGGTAACCGCCACTTTGCCGATGTCCTGCAGCCATTCCGTCCGGAGCTCCGTGACATCCGCTACCCGATATGCCGGAACGCCGGCTATTTCCTCAGACACCTGTGCCAGTCGGTTCGAATTGTTGCTCCTGGGATCGCCGACGACGATGCACAGGTCCGCTTCCTTCACCTGCTCGGCGACCGCTTCTTGCCGCACCTGCGTCGCCAGGCAAATCTCATTGTGAATCTCGGCATGCGGATAGGCCGCCAACAGCAGCGCCATCAGATGCTTGATATCCCATTGCGACATCGTCGTCTGATTCGTAATGACGATCTTCTCGGCATCCAGCGCGAGGCGCGCAATCTCCTCTTCCCGCTCGACCAGATGAACATGATCGGGCTCGATGCCGATCGCGCCTTCCGGTTCCGGGTGTCCCTTCTTGCCGATATAAATCACTTCATAGCCTTCGGCAACTTTCTCCCGAATCAGATCGTGCGTGCGCGTCACGTCAGGGCATGTCGCATCGACGAGCGTCAAGCCCTTCGCGCGGGCGCGCTTGCGTACCTCGGGCGATACGCCGTGCGCCGTGAAAATGACCGTGCCCTTGTCGACTTGTTCGAGAATGGCGAGCCGGTCCGGTCCGTCCAGCGTAATGATGCCTTCCTGCTCGAAGGCTTCGGTCACATTGCTGTTATGAACGAGCATTCCGAGAATATAGATCGGACGCGGCAGATCGAGATTGCGCGCCGTCTGCTGTGCCAGCACCATCGCGTCTACCACGCCGTAACAGTAACCTCTGGGGGATATTTTGAGTACTTCCATTAGGATTGCGCCTGCTTTCCCGCGGGACCCGGCCACGGCTGCGTGTCAGAACGGCATCCATGTCCGGAGTCTGTGCGTTCAGTTGTCACTATTATAGCGCAATGCAAGCGGCGGGGGAAGCCGCTGCGGCCGGACCGGACCGGATTGGGCGCGGCAAGTTCATCCATTCGACACTGTTTCGTCTTCGACCGGGAGCCACAAAGTGAACATGCTGCCTTGGCTCGGCAAAGATTTGACCTCCAGCGCGCCCTTATGCATGTCGGCAATCCACTTGGCGATCGACAAACCGAGCCCCGTACCCGAAGTCTCTCCCCGGGAAGGGTCCGCCCGGAAGAAACGGTCGAATATGTGGGGGATATCCTGCGCATGGATGCCGATGCCGGTATCGGCCACGGCCAGTCCGATGCGGTCCCCGCTGCGGATGGCGAACAGGCGCACTTCGCCTGACGGCGTATATTTGAAGCCATTCTCTATCAGGATAAATAACAACTGCAGCAAGTAGTCCCGATTTCCGTGCACCCAGACGCCTTCCAGGGCATGCAGCGGCCCGACCTTCCATTCGGCCTTCCTCGGAAGAAAGGAAGCGCGCCGGGCCGCTTCCTCTACCAATTGCTGCAGCGGCAGCGGCTCCATCTCGACTCGGTAGCCGGCATCGGCGCGGGCGAGCGACAGCAAATTGTTGACGAGCCCGCTCATCCGTCGCGCTTCGTCGGCAATGTCGCGCACTGCGTCCTTGGCCATCTCCTTGCGCTCGGCGGCAGACAGCGTCATCGTCTTCCCGCTGTCCGCTTCCTCCGCATCGTTCGCTTCCCAAATTTTCCCCAGCAAATCGATATTGCCGCGAATCGTCGTCAGCGGCGTCCGCAGCTCATGCGACGCGTCGGAGACGAACCTTCGCTGCGCCGCATTGGACTCTTCCAGATGATTGTAAGCCCGCTCGATGCGCGACAGCATGCCGTTAAGCGTGTCGGTCAACCGGCCGATCTCGTCATTGGGCTTCTCCCGCGGAATCCGCAAGCCGAGTCCCGAGCCGCTCTGGATTTGCTCTGCCGCTTCGGTAATGCGGCCGATCGGCCGCAGCGCCTTCTTCGACAGAAACATGCCGAGCACGAACGCCACGATCAACGCCGCGATGCCGCTCAACCAGAGTACGGTGCGCAGTTGATTCAGGAAACTCTCCTCTGTCTGAATGAATGCGCCGACTTGCAGAAGTCCCACAAGTGTCCCGTTCAATACCACAGGCCGTTCATAGATGAGAAAAGGCAAACCGCCGGAATTGTAATAATGAATCCGGTTACTGACGACTTGATTGTACGCGGGAACGGGGAACACTATGCCATTCTGTTCCAAGTTGGGCGATCTTTCGATGGATTTTCCATTCTGATCCCTGGCGAAGTTCACGATCTGAATGCCGTAGATTTCGGCGTTCATCCCTCTGGGCGCGACAGGATTCAAGTTGATGCCATCGATCGAAAGGACGCCCCTGACATTCACTTCATCGACAGCCCGCGTCAATTGATTCCGCAGCCCGGTCATCGTGTTGTTGTAAATCAAACTGTATATAAGCACTCCGAACGCCACCAGCGCAACGGCCAGCAATCCGGAGTACCATAAAGCCAAGCGCAGCCGGATCGACATGTCAGCTTTCTCCCTTCAGCACATACCCGGCGCCGCGCACGGTTTGAATCAACCGCTTGCCGCCATGCTCCTCCAGCTTCTGCCGCAGCATGGCGACATATACTTCCAGCACGTTCGATTCCCCGCTGTAATCGTAGCCCCAGATGCGCTCCATAATCTGATCGCGCGACAGCACCCTGCGCGGATTCTGCATGAACAGATGCAGCAGATCGAACTCCTTGGCCGTCAGGTCGATGCGCCGGTCCGCCCGGATTGCTTCCCGCGCGTCGACATCCAGCACCAAATCCTCGTACCGCAGCCTGCCGTCGGTTTCGACTTGCTCCGGCCGCCGCCGCATCAAGGCCCGGATCCGCGCCAGCAATTCCTCCAGCGCGAACGGCTTCACGAGATAATCGTCCGCGCCCAGGTCCAGTCCCTTGACCCGGTCCTGCACGTCATCCTTGGCCGTCAAGAGCAGCACGGGCGCCGCGATGCCGGCTTCGCGCAGCCGCCGGCACACCTCCCAGCCGTCGATCTTCGGCATCATGACATCAAGCACGACCAAGTCCGCCTGACGCTGATTCAATAACCGCAAGCCCTCGGCCCCGTCCGGCGCCGTCGTCACCTCATAGCCTTCGAATGCCAGGCTGCGCCTGAGCAAGGAAGTAATCTTCTCATCATCGTCAATTACCATCACGTGCGGCCTCATCCGTCCATCGCCCCTTCGAATGCCTGTTGGTTCCATTTTAACCTATTGCAGCACAAAGCGGGAGCCGTTCGCTTGCGCACGAACCCTCCCGCTCCTGCTTGAAACGTCTGAATCCCGTTCGGAATGCCGCTTACTCGATCGACTGGAACTGGTTCTTGTCGCCGATCTCGATGGTCAGGTCCATTTTCTGCCCGTTGCGAATGATGTTCAGCTTCACCTTGTCGCCGATGCTCTTCTTCTGGATGGCGGCGATCAGGCTCGTATTGTCCTTGTAATTCTCGCCGTCCATGCCGGTGATGACATCATATGCTCGCAGATCCGCCTTGTAGGCCGGGGAACCGTACAGCACGTCTTTCACCCAAGAGCCCTCGACGCCTTTGACGCCCAGCCGGTCGGCGAATTCAGACGTCAGCGTGGCGATCGACGCGCCGATAAACGGCTCCGGCTTCTTCGGAATTTCCTTGTTGTTCTTCAAGTTGTCGAGCACTTCGGTAATCGTGCTGGTCGGGATCGCGAAGCCGATCCCCTGGGCTTGCGTGCTGACGGCGGTGTTGATGCCGATCACTTCTCCTGCCAGGTTCAGCAGCGGTCCGCCCGAGTTGCCGGGATTGATGGAGGCGTCCGTCTGCAGCAGATGTTGATAATTGCGCGTACCGTTCGCATCCGCAATCGGAATCTCGCGTTCCGTCGAACTCAGGACGCCGACCGTCACGGTATGGTCGAACCCATATGGATTGCCGATCGCCACGACCCAGTCGCCGATGCTCGTATTGCTCGAATCACCCAGCTTGAGCGTCGGGAAGTCGCTGCCTTCGATCTTGAGCACGGCAAGGTCGAGATCATAGCTGTTGCCGAGCAGCTTGGCCTTGAACGGCTTGTTATGGCCGACAACCGTCACCTGGATCTCGTCGGCATCCGCCACGACATGCTGGTTCGTCAAAATATAGCCGGTCGAGTCGAAGATGAAGCCGGAGCCCATGCCGCTAGGCTGCAGGGTTCCCTCGTCGTCGCCTTGCCCGCTCTGGCTTCTGGGGCTTTGGCCGAAGAACTGCTCGAACAAATCGTCCATGCTGCTGCTCGAGCGCGACCGCGCTTTGACCGATGTCTCGATCTTGACGACGGCGGGCGACGATTGATCGAAAATTTGCGCGATATTGTTCGGTCTGACGACGTCCGGCGTGCTGCTGACCGGACTGTTCACCGTCTTGATCGCCGAAGCTTGTACCGGCGATGCGGCGGCTTCCGGCTGGAACCAGTTGAACCGGTCGGCCGAGAACATCAATCCGCCGATGACTACCACCCCGACCATGAATGCAGCGAACATCGCCCGGAAAGATGTCCTCCGTGGAGCCGGCTGCCAGGACGCCCCGCCGCGGCCGCCGCCCGACACAGTGAACGGACGATATTCCCGCGCCGGCTGCACGATCTCTGTACGCTGCGGTTCATCGGTCCGATGCGACGGATCGGTCGAGTAGGAGGCTGCGCCGCCGAACGGCCCGAACGTATACGGCTCGTTATCGCTGCGGGCGCCCCGGTAAGGGTCGCCGCTCCCTTCGCTGCCGCTCGCGTTCCGATACCCGTCAGGCGCATCCTCCCGGAATTGCCGCTCCCGCTCCTCAGGCTTGCGGTTATCCTGCCCGTATAAAAAATCATTCATGTCGTCCGGCTTTTTGTTCTGATCGTCCATGTCGATTCCTCCTCCTCGGCGTCTTGCTTGCACGCCGTCCTCTTCTTGACTCTATCTTGGGCCTTGAACCTTAAAACTATCTTAAACTTTACTGAACCCGAAGTAAAAAAATCGCCAGACTTCGAACCGTCATAGCGACTTCTTTGCTGTAGGACACCCTGAGAATATGCCGTCCGCTGCTCCCATTATTCCCGCTTCACCGCCGATTCAAACCGGCGGCCCATTCACGACTTGCCGGCCCAGCCCTTGCGGTGCGCGTAAATCGCCAACTGCGTCCGGTCGTCCAGCTCGCACTTCATCAGCAGGTTGCTGACATGCGTCTTGACCGTCTTGATGCTGATATGCAGCTCGTCGCTGATCTCCTTGTTCGACTTGCCTTCCGCGATGAGCAGCAGCACTTCCCGTTCCCGCTCGGTCAAGCCTTCGTCATCGTTTTGCACCGAGCGTTTGCGCAGCCCGCGCGTCAACGCCTGGGAGACGTCTCCGCTCATGACGGGCATATTCTTCAGCGCGCCTTGCATGGCGTAGATCAACTCATCCGCGGATACCGTCTTGAGCACGTAGCTGACGGCGCCGGCTTCCACCGCTTCCACGATCTTGTCGTCTTCCAGGAAGCTGGTCAGAATAATGATGCGCAGGTCGGGATGGCGCTCGAGCAGCGCCTTCGTCGTCTCTACGCCGTCCATCCCCGGCATCATCAGATCCATCAGAATCAAATGCGGCATCGCGCCTCCTGGTCCGCCCTGCCCCAACTGGCGAATCGCATCCTGACCGCCCGAAGCCTCGCCGATCACTTCGAACCGCGAATCCAGCATCAAGTAGGTTTTCAAGCCCATTCTCACCATCTCGTGATCGTCTACAATCATCACTTTCCATATTTCCGAATCCGGCGTCGTTGCCATCGTCAGTCGCCCCTTTGCTCGCTTTCGCGTTTGCTGTCATCGTCGTCAAACTTGGGAAGCCATATTCGCACGCGCGTGCCGCTGCCTTGCTTGGTTACGATTTCCGCGTCTCCGCCCAGTCTGAGCGCGCGCTCCCTCATCGTGGACAGGCCGTATGCGCCTTCGCGGACATGGCCGGTCGTGAAGCCCTTGCCGTCGTCTTCGACCTGCAGCGTAATCTGGCGCGCCGTCTCTCCGAGATAGAGACGGACGGAGCCGGCTTGCGCATGCTTGACGACGTTCGCCATCGCTTCCTGGATGACAAGGAACAACTGGTGTTCCTTCGGCTCCGACATCGACCCGATCAACTGGATATCCAGCGTGCCCTGCAAGCCGTTGTGTCTGCAGTAGTCCGGAAACCACCGCTCGAGCGCTTCCGTCAGCGTACGCCCCTGCAGTTCCATCGGCCTCAGTTGGGCAATCAACCCTCGCATCTGACGCTGCGCGGACGAGGACATCTCGATCAACTGCTGCATCAGCTTGGCCGCCTGTTCCGCATCTTTCTCCAGCAGCTTCGGCAAGGAAGAAGCCGACATATGCAGGGCAAACAATTGTTGGCTGACCGTGTCGTGCAAATCCCGGGCCAGCCGCTTGCGCTCCTCGAGCACGGCCGCTTCCTTGGACGAGGCTTCTTCCGTAATGTCCCGTTCCCCCAGCCGCTGCAGCAATTTCAGCCGATCCTCGATCCTGGCGATCATGCGATTGAAATCGAGGTAGACGCCCGCAAAGGCATCCATGCCCAGGTCTGGCAACCGTGTATCCCAATTGCCTGCTGTCGCTTGCTTGAATGCCAGTTGCAACTGATCGAGCCGCCTTTGATTCCGATGCCCGAATATGTAGGCGACGGTCATCTGCACGACGAGCACGACGACCGTCCATTGCAGCCACACTTCCAGATCGGGGGCGTTGTCCGTGAAGACGACGCCTCCGAAATAGAGCAGAATCATCGAGACAAGCGTGCCAATCCCGGTATATATCGCCGTATCCCATTTGCTGTTGCGTACGAGCCGCAGCATCCGCTCACCCTACCTTTGTGACCTTGATGTCGCCGATGAATGCGCTGGCCACGAGAACGACGCGTTTGTCCGTGTCGGAGTAGAACGGCGATTCCACCGACATCGAGTTGAACAGTCCTCCGCGCTTCTGATCCCATACCTTCACGTCGCCGATCAAGCTGCTCGAGACGACCTGGATGCCGACGTTCCCGTCTCCCGGCAGGAACACTTTCACGTCGCCGATAAAGCAAGATACGTAAATTTTCGTTTCGCCGAGCGGGATCTGCGCTTTGGTCAAGTCGATCGTCGTATCTCCGATGAAGATCGAGACGTTCATCGGACGCAATTCCCAGTAATCCTGACCGATATGGACATCCCCGATGAACCGATTGTGCTGGGCCGCGTTCGAATCGTAGTTCCACCAGTTGTTATGATTCCCTCCGCACGTCTTGCGCCGCTGTTCGCGGCGTTCCTGATGGCGGCGCCAGTGCTCCTCGTGGCGGCTCATATGCGCTTGCATGCGTTCCGCGTGCCGATCCATATGCTTGCGCACCCGTTCACCTGCACGCATATAAGGATCTTCGTGCCCATTGTCGCGTGAAGCATGGGCGCCCGCTTGGTTCTGTTCGCCCGCACCGACAGCGTTTCCCGGCTCCGCGCTGAAAGGCGCATTCGGATCGTCCGACAGCGGCGGCGCCGGAGGCGGACCGAGCGGCGTGTCCGCCTGCTCCGGCCGTCCCGGCCCGCCTGGCATCGGCGGCGTTACGGGGTTCCATCCGTAATTTTGGCGTTCTTCTTCGCGGTTCGGCCGCTTCGTTCTTGCTCCTCGCGTCATCATTCCAAGACCGAACAGGATCAGGACGACCGGGCCGATCAAGCTGAACAAGTCGCTAAGCTCCCATTCGAACAGGTCCAGGTTGCGGCCGAGAAACACGATGCCGACAAGCATGACGATCATATTCCATATATATCCGCCGGAACGCTGGATCAACATGCCTTGCAGCCCGACGACGATCAGGATGACCGGCCAGAAATTTCTGAACAAGTCGCCGATGCTGATCGTTGCGATGCCGAGCTGGTTCAACAGGAACACGATGCCGACGGCGATGAGGACGCCTCCCCACAACAAGCGGTGTACAATATTGGATTGCATAGCGGTATTCCTCCGTTGTCGAGATGTTATATTCACAGTATAGCGAATGCCCGCATCGATTCGACAGCGGCGCGGGTTGGAATGTGGACTCGGTCTCGAGACCGAGAGGCATTAAAATACGCCCTTACCGCGTGTCGCAACACGCGAATAAGGGCGCAGCGCCGCACGGCCCATGGCCATGCAAAAACAGCTTGTACACCAGCCTGCCTACTTGTTTGCCTGATCCTCCTGGGCGGCTTCCTTCCGCAGCCTTGCCTTGCTGCGGTGGATGCGCGCTTTCACCGTGCCGACCGGCACGTCGAAGGCGGCGGCGATCTCGTCGTCTTTGAATCCGTAATAAAATTTGTACAGCAGCAGCGTCCGGGTGACGGAATCGAGACGTCCCAGCATGTCGGACAGCTCCGCCATCAGGTCCGGCCGCGGAATCACATCCCGTGAAGGCAGTTGGCCCAATTCGCCGTCAGACAGGAGCAGTGTGCGCCATGCTCCCCGATTCACGTTGGAAGCGATATTGGCGGCAATCGCTCTGGCCCAGGGAATCAGCTTGTCGGCTTCCCGAAGCGTCGACTGACGCTCCAGAATGCGAATCCACGCTTCCTGCACCACATCCGTGGCATCGTTCTTGTTATAGAGCCTGTTGCGGGCGGCCATCAGCATCTGACGGTACAGCTCCGTCAGCATATCCTCGTCAGCCGCAAGATCTTCCTGAAACTCGGAGCTGCGGTGGGTCATCTATACGTCACCCCTCATAAGGACGCATGGATCAGTACCCCCATTTTATCACAGGTGCGAAACAAAGAGAATGATTTCCATTTGCTAGGAGATCAGTCGACTTTCTTCGTGCGAATCTCATCAAGCGCCCGCTCGATGAACGCTTCCAGCGGCTGCGCGCCCAGATCGCCTTCCCCGCGACGCCGCACGGATACGGTGCCGCCTGCGGCTTCCTGTTCTCCGACAATGAGCATGTACGGGATCTTCCCCATCTGCGCTTCCCGGATTTTGTAACCGAGCTTCTCATTGCGCAAATCGGTCTCCACGTGAATGCCCTCGGCCTGCAGCTTCTCGGCTACTTCACGCACATAAGATTCGTAAGCGGTGCTGACCGGAATGACCTTGGCTTGCACAGGCGAAAGCCACAGCGGCAGCGCGCCTGCGAAGTTCTCGAGCAGGAACGCGGTCATGCGCTCCATCGTGCTGATAATACCCCGGTGAATGACGACAGGGCGATGCTTCTTGCCGTCGTCGCCGACATATTCCAGGTCGAATCGCTCCGGCAGCAAGACATCGATCTGGGAGGTCGACAGCGTCTCTTCTTTGCCAAGCGCTGTCTTGACTTGCACGTCAAGCTTCGGTCCGTAGAACGCGGCTTCTCCTTCGGCTTCGAAGAACGGCAGCCCCATTTCCTCGACCACTTCCCGAAGCATGCGCTGCGTCGTCTCCCACATCTGGTCGTCCGGCCAATATTTTTCCTTGTCCTGCGGGTCGCGGTAGGAAAGGCGGAAGCGGTATTCCCGAATGCCGAAATCTTCATACACTTGGCGAATGAGGTTCACGACGCGCGTGAACTCGTCCTTGATCTGGTCCATCCGGCAGAAAATATGGGCATCGTTCAGCGTCATCGCCCGCACGCGGTGCAAGCCGGTGAGCGCCCCGGACATCTCGTAGCGGTGCATCGTACCGAGCTCGGCAACCCGAATCGGCAAATCCCGGTAGCTGCGCATGTCGCTCTTGTAAATCATCATGTGATGCGGACAGTTCATCGGCCGCAGCACGAGCTCCTCATTGTCGAGCTCCATCGGCGGAAACATGTCTTCCTGGTAGTGTTCCCAATGGCCGGACGTTTTGTACAATTCCACATTGGCCAGCACCGGGGTGTATACGTGCTGGTAGCCGAGCCGTTCCTCCAGGTCCACGATATAGCGTTCCAGCGTGCGGCGCAGCTTGGCGCCGTACGGCAGCCAGAGCGGCAAGCCTTGCCCGACTTCGCGGGAGAAGGTGAACATCTTCAATTCCTTGCCCAGCTTGCGGTGATCGCGCTTCTTCGCCTCTTCCAGAAAATGAAGATGCTCGTCAAGCTGCGACTTCTTCGCAAACGCCGTACCATAGATGCGCTGCAGCATCTTGTTCTTGCTGTCCCCGCGCCAATAAGCGCCTGCCACGCTCAGCAGCTTGAACGACTTGATCTTGCCGGTCGAAGGCAGATGCGGCCCCCGGCACAGATCGAAAAATTCGCCTTGGTCGTAGATGGTAATGACCGATTCGGCCGGCAAATCGCGAATCAGCTCGAGCTTCAGCGGGTCGCCGATCTCTTCGTATATCCGCAGCGCTTCTTCCCGGCTCACGATGCGACGCACGATGGGCAAATCTTCCTTCACGATCTTCTCCATCTCGCCTTCGATGCGAACCAGGTCCTCCGGCGTGATGGATTGTTCCATGTCGATGTCGTAGTAGAAGCCGTCTTCGATGACCGGGCCGATGCCCAGCTTCACGTTCGCGCCGCCATACAACCGCTTGATCGCCTGTGCCATCAAGTGAGCGGTGCTGTGCCGCATGACCGCGACCCCGTCCGCTTGATCGAGCGTCAAAATTTCCACGGACGCATCTTCGGCGATCGGCGTGTTCAAATCGACGGCGATGCCGTTAAGCTTGCCGGCCACCGCGTTCTTGCGCAGTCCCTGGCTGATCGAGCCCGCCACCTCCTCCACCGTAACGCCTGCATCGTACGAACGGGTCGCACCGTCCGGCAGTTTCACTTGTACCATTTCCCAAATCCCCTTCCTCGGCTCAATTCATGTGATGCGCATGGTTCCGACCGACACCCAATAAAAAAGACACCGTCTCCTGAGGGACGATGCCTGTAATGGCCCGTGGTTCCACCCTGATTCAGCCGTTCGTGCGCGCGTTCCTACAGAAGGAACATCGCCGCGATCCGGCCCTCGGCGCATTCGATAACGGGAATGAACCGTTGCGGCTTACTTGAAGAACGCGTCGTTCAACCGCGCAGCTCCGAAGGGGTAATCCGTTCGCCGGCACGCGAGGAAATTTCAGCCTGGTTTCCTCTCTCTGCTTCGTCCGTACGGCGGATCGTGTCTTCATCGTCGCTTTGTTCGCTTCATTATTTCGTGGTCGGACTCGGAAACGCATCAAAGATACACAAAATTATAGCAATGCCGCACATCATCGTCAAGAACGCGGAACACGGAAACACGGAACACGTACGCGGGACGACGGATATTCAAGTATTGTGGGGATACAGGGCCGCCCGGTCGCCGAAAATGCCGATCAGCGTCCGGATGACCTGCGAATCCGGCTCAGGCGTATGAATATACAGTTGACCCGGCGAGACCGCCAGCAGCCGGCTCACGAGCAAGCTGTCCTCTTCCTCGTCCGAATCCGGGGCTTTCGCTTCCGGTTCGTCCCGTTCAAGCGGCCGCATGTCCTCGTCAAGCAAGCGAAAGGCATGTCCGCCGGCATGCAGGACATGAACGGTCGGAATGCCGGTCTGCTGCCAATCCACCATCGACCGGAGCATCGCCATGAACGCTTCGTACTGCCGTTCCGTGACATCGTCCTCGATCACGTTGTCCACGGCTTCCGTCGCTTCCCGGCGATAATCGTTCAGGCGGAAGCGGATGAACCCGTCCACGTGCAACCGATTGTGCTTCGCCAAATAATCGGCGTAACGCTCGGCCAGCTTGCGCAGCCGCTTTTCGCGTCCACGTACGGGCCACATGACGCCGACCTCGGGTTCGCCGTCCAGAAGCGCGACCGCCTCGGCTATGAGCGCATCCGTTTCCATCTCGTCGAGGGGCGCATACCTCTCCTGGAACAGGCGGCGCAGCAACTGTGGTTCATGCTCGGTCAGGGTAAATTCCGCCAGCACGCGCCCGACCTGCTCGCAGGTGCTCTTCTTGGCAGCAGGCCCCGGACCTAGCGGAAATTGGAATTGCAAATGCCCTTCGTCTCCCGACAATTCCCATTGAATCGTGTCCACCGCTTGCCTCGGCCCCTGCATGGCTCGATTCAGCATGGCCGCAAGACGTTCAAGCGATCCCGGATCGTGACGGCGCTCCACCCGAAACTCCATCTGTTTCACCGCTTGCCACCTCCCCGTCATCGGTGCTTGTTACTCACTATATGGTGACCCAAAAAGGGATATACGATGGGGGAGCGGCTATGGTATATTTTATGAAGGTCACTTCTGCCAAGGAGAAATGAACAATGTCCTTGCCGCCTGCGGACTTTAACCAGAAACGCTGGAATCGGACGTTAATCCGGGGCTATTGGGTCGTATTCGGATTAACGTTGGGACTTGAGCTGTTATACATGTTTTTCGTAACCGAGCTTTCCAGGTCCGAATTCCTGTTCAACTACCTGCTGCTGCCAAGTCTGCTGATGGCAGTTGTTGTCGTATCCGCGGAAGCCTGTGTCAAATTCATGACCAGCAAGTACCACGACTACATGCTCATTACCGCATCCGCTCTGCTTACCGTTATTGTCACCGCGATCCACACTTCGCTGGAATATTTGCTCTTCTTCCTGTTTTTCCCGATCATGATCAGCATCTTTTATTTCCAGATCAAGAAGCTCACGTTCGCAGTCGTCATCTCGTTCGCCACTCTCTATATCCTGTATATTTTCAATCCGGAAATTCACGAACGATTCAGCCTGGTCGGCCTGCTGTCGACCACGACATTGCTTGGGGCATACAGCGCCATCGCATTCGGCGTGTTGGCCCGGGGCCGGGAGGCGCTGCAGCACTTGCGGTCTTCCTACGAGTCGAACCAGGAGCTGCTCGTCCGCAATATACTGATGGACAAGCTGGCCAAGACCGACGCGCTCACCGATACGTACAACCATATGGCTTACCATGAGTTCGTGGAAAAATTGGTCGAGCAAGCGGAGAAAGGGCTGCTGGAGCTGACGATCGCGGTGATGGACATTGACAACTTCAAAAAAATCAACGATTCCTACGGTCACCGTGCCGGCGATGCCGTCCTGCGGGATGTGGCGGCGACCGCCAGTTCGAAAGTAGGGCCGAACGATTTCGTGGCGCGTTACGGCGGCGAAGAATTCGTCATTCTGTTCACGGAGCTCGACTACGACCGCGCATTCAATCAAGCCGAGCTCATCCGGCAAGCTATCGCGGACACGACGCATGAATCGATCAACGGGCAGGCGATCACGGTAAGCGTCGGCGTTAATCGCTACATTTCCGGCATGGGCAAGGAGCGATTTTTCCAGGGCGCCGATGCGGCGTTGTACGAGGCGAAGCATACCGGCAAGAACCGGACAGTCGCCGCGGAAGCGATGAGGGAACAATCGCTCGCCTCCGCCATCGACGGGTTATGAATAAAAAATAGGCCCTCGCGCTTACCGGACATACCTGCCGGATGAGCGTGAGGGTCTTTGCAATTATTTTCCGGATTAATTCTGCATGACGAAATCGTGCGCCGCTTCTTCATTCTCCTGGTACACCTTCAAAATCTCGTACCGGGTATTACGCTGCGCCGGAATTTTGCCGGCCTGGCGAATAATGTCGAGCGTAGAGTTGATATTCACCTTGTGCGTCGTGCCCGCGGCGGATACGACATTCTCTTCGATCATCGTGCTGCCGAAGTCGTTGCATCCGTACGAGAGAGACAATTTGCCGACTTCCGGCCCCATCGTCACCCAGGACGATTGAAAATTGTCGATGTTATCGAGCGCGATCCGGCTGATTGCCAGCGTCTTGAGATATTCCTCGGGCGTCGCTTTCTCGCGCTTCAGGTTCGTGTTCTCCGGCTGGAACGTCCATGGGATGAACGCCAGGAAGCCCGGCGACGGATACCCGTTCTGCAGGCATTCGTCCTGCGCATCGCGCACCCGCAGCAGGTGAAGCGCGCGCTCCTCCATGGATTCGCCGAAGCCGACGACCATTGTCGCGGTCGTGTTCATGCCGATCCGATGCGCGGTCGACATCACTTCGATCCAGTCGCGCCAGGAGCCTTTCAGCTTGCTGATCTTCGAGCGCGTCCGGTCGTCGAGAATTTCCGCGCCGCCGCCCGGCAGCGAATCGAGCCCCGCTTCATGCAGCTGCCGAACAACGTCCTCGAGCGGGATGCCGCCTGCCACGACTTGCATTTTGCGGATTTCCGCCGGCGAGAACGAGTGCATCGTGATGGCCGGGAAACGTTTTTTGATTTCCCGCAGCAAATTCAAGTAATATTCGAACGGCAGATCGGGATTCGTCCCGCCTTGCATCAGAATTTCCGTACCGCCGACATCGATCGTTTCCTGGATTTTCCGAAATATCGTTTCGTCGGGCAACACATACCCTTCCTTGGAGCCGGGCGGCCGGTAAAAGGCGCAAAACCGGCAATACACGTCGCAAATATTCGTGTAGTTCACGTTGCGGCCAACGACGAATGTCGTGATCGGTTCCGGATGCTTCTGCAGCATCAGCCTGTTGGCTGCATCGCCCATCTTCTCGATCTCGTCGGATTCGAACAAAGCGATGATGTCTTCCAGACCCGGTCTTTCCCCGCGAACAGCGTTATGCAAGATCCGATCGATCTGTCCCATGATGATTCCTCCTTCAGCCTTCCTTCCGACTCAGGAAGCAGCTTGCCCGCGCCGGTGCTGGATCCGTTCCTTCGTCTCCTGAAACATGCCCCGCTCGTGCTCTTCCAGCAGCACGTTCGGCTTGGCGAAATAGTAGCCTTGTCCCATTCCTACGTTGAGGCGAAACAGAACGTCCGCTTCCTCTTCCCGCTCGACGCCTTCCGCCACGATGTCGCATTTCATCTCTTCCGCGATCGAGACGAGCGCCTTCAGCATGCTCAGCTTGATCGCCGTGGAGTCCACGTGGCGAATGACCGACCGATCGATCTTGATGAGCTCAGGCACGAATTCGCCGATCCATTGCAGCGTGGAATAGCCTGCTCCGGCATCGTCCACCGCGAAGCGGAAGCCATACTCGCGGAACGAAGCCAGCACGCTGCCCATCGCATCCAGGTCGGACACCTGATGGCGCTCGGTAATTTCGAAATAAATCTGGTTCGGCGACAGCGCCTCGTGGCGTTCCAGACAACCCAGCACGTGAGGCAGGAACATCGGGTGCGCCAGCGTCACCGCCGTCACGTTCAGAAATACGCGTTCCTTGATGCCTCTCCCCGCAACTTCGTCGAGCGCCTTGCCGATCACGAGAAACTCCAGCCTGCTCAGCAGCCTGGTCTGCGTCGCCAGTCGAAACAATTCCTCCGGCATGTGGAAGACGCTCCCGGACGGTCCGCGCGCCAGCATCTCCCAACCGAAGATGTCGCCGCTCGTCAGATCCATGATCGGCTGGGCCAGCACGGACACCGCGCCGCGCTCCAGCAGTTGCGTCAGTTGCTTGCGCACGACTTCCGCCTGGGGCATGATCTGCCTTGACGTGATCGCAAGCGCTAACCGGTAGGCGTCGTGAAGCGCTGCGTCGACCGTGTCCCCCTCGGTGCCGGCGGGAGACGCAATCTGCGTATAATGGGCAACGATCTGCATATTCGACCGCCATTCGCCTGCTTCGGCGTACAGGATCGCTTCGAGGCCTGCCCGAACTTGCTCCATCTGCTGCTTCAACGACAGCGGGATGAGACCTATGGCATCCGCATGCGCGGCAGGAGGACACTGCATCAAGACGACGTAGTCTCCGCGTTCGAATTCGTCCATGACGATCAGCTCGCCGCCATGCCCTTGCGTCGGCACGCTGATGCGCAGTTGGCGTCTGGCCGCGGCTTGACAACGGCTCCATACCTCCTGGGGCACTTCCTGCTGCCAATCCGAGAACTCCATGCGAAACAAGGCCAGATAGCAGGATTGCCGCTGCGACCACGCTTTCTTCAACAAGCCGATCACCGGTCTGCGCAGCGTGAAATCCGGAGGGAAATAGCGCAAAGAACGATCGGGAAATAACAGCTTGATTCCGTTTCTGATTCTGCGAAGCATGCTGGAAGAGGTCATGCGGCCATCATCCTGTCTGCGGAGTTTCAACTATTGTAGCATACTTTAGGTACGGATATCGCCATTATTTGTATGACCGCTGCCGAAATCTTCAATTCGTCGAACTGCGCTTCCTTGCTTCCGCCGCTTGCGCGAACCGTTCGAGCGCCTCCGTAAGCCGCGCCCTCGGGCAAGCCATATTCACGCGCAAGTAACCTTTGCCCGCTTCGCCGAATACAGAGCCTTCATTGAATGCGACGCGCGCTTCTTCGTACATGAGCCGCTTCAGATCGGCCGGGTCCTCCGAGATCGCGCGGCAATCCAACCAAGCCAGATAAGTCGCTTCCGGAACCATGACCTTGATCTCGGGCAGTTGCTTGCCGATATAATCGACCAGGAAATCCCGGTTGCCTTGCAAATAAACCATCAATTGATCGAGCCATTCGTCTCCATGCGTGTAACCGCTGATGACAGCGGAGACGCCGAAATACGATTCCATATGAAGCGAGAACGTCTTGAGCGCATAGTCGTAGCGGCGGCGCAGTTCATCACTCGGAATGATGACGCTCGATGTTTGCAGCCCGGCCAGGTTGAACGTCTTGCTCGTCGCGATGCAGGTGAAGGATAAGTTCGCAATATCTTCGCCGATCGACGCAAGCGGAATATGCTTGTGCGGCTTGTACACCAAATCCTGGTGAATCTCGTCGGCCACGACCCGTACGCCGTGCCGCACGCAGATATCGGCGATGCGCGCCAATTCTTCCCGCGTCCAGACGCGTCCGCCCGGATTGTGCGGCGAGCACAGCATCAGCAGCTTGGCCCCGTCCGCCGCCTGGCGTTCCAGCAAGTCGAAGTCGATTTCATAGCGGCCATTTTGGAGCAGCAGCGGGTTGTCGACGACCGTGCGGCCATTCATCCGAATCACGTCATAGAACGGATAGTAGACGGGCGATTGCAAAATAACTTTGTCCCCGGGCTCCGTGAATGCGTAGACGATCAGGCTGAGCGCGGCGACGACGCCGGGGCTCGACGTAATCCATTCCTGGCGGACGTCCCAGCCGTGTCTGCGCGCCAGCCAACCTGCGATTGCTTCATAATACGCCGGCGGGCGAAACGTATAGCCGTACACGCCCTGCTCGGCCCGCCGCACGATCTCTTGCACAACCTCCCGAGGCGGTTCAAAGTCCATGTCCGCGACCCACAGCGGCAAGATGTCGTCATGGCCGAACAGCTTCTCCGACTGGTCCCACTTGTAAGACAGCGTTCCTTTGCGGTCCGCCGCTTTGTCGAAATCGTATATCGTCATGCGCTTGCGCCTCCGATCTCCCGGCTTGCCGCCTCAATCGCCTGCGCCAGATCGGCAATCAGATCGTCCGCATGCTCGATGCCAACGGAATATCGCAGCAGTCGGTCATCCACCCCGACGGCCCGGCGAATGTCTTCCGGGATGTCGGCGTGCGTCTGCACCGCCGGATACGTCATCAGCGATTCGACGCCGCCCAGGCTTTCGGCGAAGGCGATCAGCTTGATGTGCCGCAGAATCGGCTCGATCATGCGGGCGTCCTTCATCTTGAAGGAGAAGATGCCGGTATTGCCCGACGTTTGGCGCTGCTGAATGTCGTAACCCGGATGATGCGGAAGTCCCGGATAGTACACTTCCTCCACATCGTCCCGTTCCTTCAGCCAAGCCGCGATTTTCAATGCATTCTCCTGGTGGCGTTCCATCCGCAAGGCCAGCGTTTTCATTCCGCGCATAAGCAGCCATGAATCCTGGGGGCCGAGCACGGCGCCGATCGAATTGTGAAGGAAAGCGATATCCCTGGATAATTGTTCTCCCTTGGAGACGATCAGTCCGGCGAGCACATCGTTATGGCCGCCCAAATATTTGGACGCGCTGTGGATGACGATATCCGCTCCGTGTTCGATCGGGCGGAAGAAGAATGGCGTGAGCAGCGTGTTGTCGACGATGACCATACAGCCTTTGCGCTTCGCCCATTCCGACACTTTGGCCACGTCCGTGATCATCATGAGCGGATTGGTCGGCGTCTCGATCAACACCGCCTTCGTATTCTCCCGGCAATGGGATTCCAATGCGTCGAGGTCGTTCGTGTCCACATAGGTCGCAGTAACGCCGAAGCGGCTCATGACCCGTTCCAGAAGACGATACGTGCCGCCGTATAAGTCAAGGGAGACGAGCAGATGATCGCCTTGACTGAACAAGGCAAAGACCGTCTGCAACGCCGCCATGCCCGAGCTGCAGGCGAACCCGGCGTCGCCGCATTCGAGCTCTGCCGCCGCCGCTTCAAGCACGGCCCGCGTCGGGCTGCTCGAACGCGAATAATCGAACCCTGTGCTTTGCCCCAGACGCGGGTGCCGGAATGCTGTAGCATTGTGAATCGGGAAGCTGACCGCTCCCGTCTTCGGCTCCTGTACGGAACCGATTTGCGCCAACCGACTTTCAATTTTCATCTGTGAAACGTGCCTCCTCTATGGTCGCAACGCATGCTTCTGTGCTTTGCCAAGTTCGTATGGCGTCGCTTGATACACATAATAATTCAACCAATTGGAAAACAACAGATTCGCATGCGCCCGCCAGGTCGAAACAGGCGGAACGGAGGGATTATTGCCCGGAAAATAGTTTTTCGGCACGTCGACGCGCAGCCCCTTCGCCTTGTCGCGGTCGTACTCCCACTTCAGCGTCTGCGGATCGTATTCAGAGTGCCCCGTAACGAAGATGCGCTTGCCGTCGTGCGTGGCCACGATGTACACGCCCGATTCCTCCGAATCCGAGAGGATATCGAGATCATTCACTTGCTCGATGTCCTCGCGCCTGACCTCGGTATGTCGGGATTGAGGCACGTAGAACATTTCGTCGAATCCTCTGAGCAGCGGCACGTTCGATTTTGCTGCCGTATGCGGAAACACCCCGAAAATTTTCTCGTCGAGCGCGTACTTGGGAATGCCGTAATGGTGATACAGCCCCGCCTGCGCGCCCCAACAGATATGCAGCGTTGAAGTGACGTTGGCCACGGTCCAATCCATGATATGCGTCAATTCGTCCCAGTAATTGACTTCCTCGAACGCCATCTGCTCCACGGGCGCGCCCGTAACGATCATGCCGTCGTATTGTTCGTCCGCGATGTCGTCGAACGTCTTGTAGAAAGTTTCCAGATGCTCGGCAGAAGTCGTCTTCGAGGTGTGCGACTTCGGGCGCAGCAGGACGATCTCGACTTGCAGCGGCGTATTGCCGATGAGTCGCAGCAACTGCGTCTCCGTCGTCTCCTTCGTCGGCATCAGGTTCAAAATCGCGATGCGCAGCGGACGGATATCCTGACGGTAGGCACGGCTCTCATCCATCACGAATATGTTCTCCTCTGCGAGCACTCCCTTGGCAGGCAGATTGTCGGGCACTTTGATCGGCATTCCCGCATCCCTCCTTATGCAAATGAAAAACGACCCTGACAAATTGGAATCGGGTCGTTGAAAAGACATTTCAGCGCGCCCCTCATCTGTCAGATACGCGGCATGCGCGCTTCCGCAAGAATTAGCACCGTGCGTCTGGTTGCAACGCCGGTTGCCGGGCTTCATCGGGCTAGTCCCTCCGCCTGCTCTTGATAAGATGGCCTACTCATTCAGTTGTCGTTTGAATTTAATGTAACTGAATTCGCAGGAACCGTCAAGTGGCCGGATCATATGTTAATCAAGTGGGGATGCAAGGCGCAAAATAAGCTTGAAATGTCTCTCTTCCGGGGCTTATACTAATCACGTCCACCGTGCGCCAAAATGCGCCGGAATTCGCGGAATTACGAGGGGGGAGCCGGACATGGAAGGAGATCATCCGAGGCCGTGGCGCTATCAGGTGATCCGATTTGCACACCTTGGTTTCGATCGGGGGATCTGTGCCTTGTCCGACTCTGCCGGATCGGCCGATCCCTGATTTTCCGATGGAAACCGACCTTACGTAACGAAAGGAGTGGTTTCCGTGAAAATCCGTTTGGTTCATAACGGCGTATTCACGCCTGTCGACAACATTGAAGAAACACAAATCGCACCGCCGGAAGGATTCTACTGGATCGACGCAGACCTGGAGGATCTGGCGGAGCTTCAACCGCTTTTCAATTTGCACGATCTGGCTGTCGAGGACTGTCTTACGGAAGAAGAGCAGCGCCCAAAGCTGGAAATATACGAGAAGCATTATTTTCTGGTCATCAATAGCATTCGCTTCGATAACGAAGAATTTTTTTTGCGGGCTTTGAATATTTTTCTCGGCAAGCATTATTTGATCACGGTAACCCACACGAAAATCAACGAGCTGCGCAGCATCAAGCCGATTCTGCTGGAGCAGGAAGTCGACCGGCCCGATCGGTTCCTGTATCACCTGGTCGACCTCGTCGTGGACAATTACTTTGTTGTCGGCGACCGCATCGAGAGTCGGCTTGAACAGCTTGAAGAAGACATCCTGATGCGTATGAAGAAAACCCATCTGTCGGAAATCATCAGCTTGCGCAGCGAGATCCTGTGGCTCAAAAAAGTGCTCGGTCCCCAGCGCGACGTAATCGCATTTCTGAACAAGAAGGATTTGCGGCTTATCGACGACGAGCTGCAGAAGTACTTCGGCGACATTCACGAGAACGCGGTCAAAATTTATGAAACGTTCGAGACGTACCGCGACCTTATGGGCAACTTGCGAGAAGCGCATCAGCTTGGCCTGGCGAATCGCGCCAACGAAATTATGCGATTGTTCACTGCGCTTACGACGATATTCATGCCGTTGACCTTTATCACCGGCGTATACGGCATGAACTTTGATTACATTCCCGGCATGCACGGCAAGTACGGCTCCGTCGTGCTGCTCGGCACAATGGCCGTACTCGGCTGCGGCATGTTCTACCTTTTCCGCAAGAAAGATTGGTTGTAACGCCCAGGCGGCGGTCGGCAGCCGGTGAACGCATGAGAGTTCACCCCAGCCAACCGCCGCATCCGCCATTTAGTCGCCCTCGCCAACACAGATTGACCCGTCAAAGCCGGGCCAATCTGTGAGCGAATGGTTCCTTTATACAGCAGCAGATTGCCGCTCGCGCCGATAGCGGATTCGCATCATGCGCAGCTTCTCATACTGCTGTTGCGCATCCGGCTGCGCCGCGGCCGTCTCCCCGTACACCTTTTGAAGCAGCGGCTTCAAGTAGCGGTCCCCCAACTGTGCCATCGCGTCAGTTGCTTGCGTCCACTCTTCGGGCGGCAGCGCGGCAAGCTCCAGTTCGATGAGAGGCAGCACGTCGTAGCCCTCGTCGTCCAACTGCTCGATCCTCTCCACCAGGCGTCTGCGGTCCATCTGAAGCGCAGCTTCCAGCTCCGCCAATGACTTCCCTTCCCGGATCGCCGTCAACAATGCCCTGTTCTCCCTGGCCATCGACAGCGCCCGGCCGTACTTCTCCTCTTTCATACGGAACATCCACTTGGTAAATCGGTCCATGTCAACCGCCTGCGCCACCCAATCCAACGGAAACTTGTGCTGGCGAGGAACATCGTTCAGCAGCGCGATCAAGTCCGCAGCGTAGCGTTCGGTCTTCAGCTTGCCGAAGCCGGGAATTTGCGCCAGCTCGCCAGCCGTTCGCGGCGCAAACACCGCAATCATATGCAATTCCCGGTTGGTCGCCACAAGGTACGCCGATCGTTTCTCCTCCGCCGCCTTGGCTTTTCTCCATTGTTTTAAAGCCGCATCGAGCTCCGCATTCACCGGTTGCTGTTCCGCATAACACTGAATGAGCAGCGGCAGCGAGGGTTCCTTCTCCCAGATCGGCGTGTCCAGCATCCCGTCGATAAGCGGCCGATAACCTTCCTTCATCTTGACGGCAACGCCGTGCCGGAAGGCGGCCAGCAGTTCCTCCCAACTGACGCCTTCGTACCAAATTTGATCTTCGGATTGACCGCCGTCCGCATCGCGCCAACCGGCCGTCCACGTTCCTTGCATTTCCCCGATAAACACTTGCCCGCGGCTTTCTCCTTGACCGATCGTACGATCCAGGCGATTCAAAAATACGATTTGCACAACTGCTTCCTCCTTCGCCCATTGCATGGGCTCTTAGTGGGTTGCCAAGCTGTTGTCCGCCGCGGGACGCAGGTATAAAAATACGCAAAAAAGCACCTCACGCCGCACAAGCGGTTGAGGTGCTTCCCCAATGAACAGTCTTGAACGATTCCAGAATAGCAAAACTTCGGAAAATTGGCAAGTACCAGATTTCGAGTATAATGAACATGAGTAAACGCGACCCGTCGCGTTCAGGAGGCGTACCTATGCAGCTCAAAGATTTCGACTTTCTGTCCGACAGCAGCGAGCAGACCCAGACTCGTTTCGTAACGTTCATTACCCCGAATTTACACCGATTTGACCTTGCGATCCTGTCGACCAACCGGTTCTACGGCAAAAAGCTCGTCACTGACATGCAATCCGGACGCAGCGGCGTGCTCGGACCGGACGATCTGGAGGAAGAGGGCGTATTGGAAAATGTTTTTCGCATCAGCGAGGAGCAAGCTGCCGATTTGGCGCAATTTCTCGCGATGGTGCTGGGCGAAGTGCATTTTACGGATTAGCGGCTTCGAGTCGGAGATGCAACTGTCTTGCAACAAAGCTTAGCGGTTCAAGCTCGAGTGAACGGCCGGGCTGCGATACGGAATAATATGATGACTATTCGCGCAACCTATCTGGAAATTCGACAGCATCCCGATAGGAGGAAGTGCATCCGATGCCATGGTTTCGACCCGAGAAAAGGCAGCCCGAACACGACGTCTCCACCGTGTTGTCCCAGCGCAACGACCTGACGGCGGAAGAATTTCCGGATGGCCCATACGGCGCCTCCCTCCCCGTCGAGTCCATGGGCAAGAGTACGCCCTGGCGGGAAGATCAACGCTCCCCGAACTCGTACCTGTACGAGAACCGCGAATTGCACGCCGGTCTCGAACGCGATTATCCGGGCGACCATGACATTCACGACCAGGTCCAGGACGAGAACGAGCCTTATTGAAATGCAAAACCAGCCTTCGGATCGATGCGGAAAACGCGTCAGACGGAGGCTCGTTTTGCGATGAATTTATTTACCCATTTGCACATTCTTCAATTTTCAACTAGACTCCAGGAAAGTGCTATGGTAGAATTCAATCAACATCATTCTTATGAGGTGATCCTCGTTGGCGGAAATGAACGAAAGAGAGCTGCTGAGTGCGGTTCTGTACGAAGTGAAGGCGATTCGAGCAAAAGTCGATGCCACATCCGATGACTTGCACAATTTTCGCAACGAAGTGAACGAGTTCAAGAACGAAATGACGCAGTTCCGCAACGAGACCAACAACAACTTCAACAAGCTTGGCAGACGAGTCGGCTTCATCGAGACCGATTACAACCAACTGAATCAGCGGGTGGACAAATTTGAGCTAAGCGGCAACTTTTAACGGCGGAAGCCGTTTTTTTGTGCCCTCGCACAGCAATCTCCCCCGACCGATTAACCCGCGTGCACATCCAGAATCTTCACCAGTCCGCCGAACTCGAGCTCCTCGAACTTCCGCACAGCCGACGCTTTCTGCAATTGCCAGCGGCACTCGGGCAGCGTGCAGGATACCGGCGCGTCAAGGCGAATGCGGGCGAGGTCGCGGGACAGGTGCAGCATGTCCAGGTTCGCCTCGATCTTCATTTTGACGCCTTTGGGCAGCAATTCGAGATTCGCCAGCACTCCCTCAACCGTCTCGTAATCTTGCAGCAGCTTCAATGCAATTTTTTCCCCGATTCCTTTTACGCCCGGATAATTGTCGCTCGTATCGCCCATGAACCCTTTCAAATCGATCACCTGCATTGGCGTCAACCCGCGCTCGTTCATGAGGAATTCCGGATCGTACACAGCGTAATTGAGCTTGCCCTTCTTCATGATCGCGACTTTCACCCGGTCCGAGACGAGCTGCAGCATATCGTGATCGCCGGTCAGGATATACACTTCAGATTCCGTACTGAGCCTTCGGGATAACGTGCCGATGCAATCGTCCGCTTCAAAGCCGACGATCCCGACATTGTGAATGCCCATCTCGGCGACGACTTCCTTCACCAGATCGAATTGCGGGATGAGTTCGAGCGGCGGCTCGCCGCGGTTGCCCTTGTAGTCGGGATACTGCTCCGTACGGAACGTCTTGCTTCCCATGTCCCAGCAGCAGATCACGTGCGAAGGCTCGAACGTCTGGATCGCATCGAAGAAATATTGGATAAATCCATACACCGCATTCGTCGGCAACCCGCTGCTCGTCTTGCGTATGTAGCCGCTGTAGGATGTTGCATAGAATGCCCGAAACAGCACCGCCATACCGTCCACCAACAACACGCGATTTTCGCTCATGCTTCATTTCCCTCCACATTCGATGATAGGAACTCCCCGATCCGCCGCGCCGCTTCCTCCAGTCGCTGTTCGGACTCGACGAGCGCCAGCCGCACATAACCTTCTCCACGCTCGCCGAACGCGCTCCCGGGGATGCAGGCAACGCCCGTACGGGCCAGCAGCTCGCGCGCGAACTGCCGCGAGGATGTCCAGCCTGCCGGCAGCTTCGCCCACAGGAACATCGTCGCCGCCGGCAGCGGAACTTGCCAATCGGCAGCGCGCAGCCCGGCGACGAAGACGTCCCGGCGCCGCTGATACAAGCCGGCGACCCGCCCCGGTCCGCCGCCGGCCATATCCATCTCCAGCGCCGTGATCCCCGCTTCTTGAACGCCCAGAAACACGCCGAAATCGATATTGTTCTTCAAAGCCCGCAGCGATGCCAGCGCCTCCCGGTTTCCCCCCGCGTAGCCGAGCCGCGTGCCGGCCAAGTGAAACGACTTCGACAGAGAGTGGAACTCGACCGCGACATCCGAAGCTCCCGGCACCTGCAGCACGCTCGGCGGCACGAAGCCGTCGAACGCCATCTCGCTGTAGGCGTTGTCGTGCACCAGCAATACCCCGCGCCGCCGCGCAACCGCGACCGCCCGCTCGAAGAAGGCCAGGTCGGCGACAGCCGACAAAGGATTGCCCGGATAGTTCAGAATCATGAACTTCACGCGCGCCCACACCGCATCCGGCACCGCATCGAAGTCAGGCAAATAACCGTCGGCGGCGGACAGCGGAAGCGGTACGGCCTCGACTCCGGCAACGGCAAGCCCTGCGCCGTACACCGGATACCCCGGGTCGGGCAGCAAAGCCGCGTCTCCCGGGTCCGTAATCGCCAGCGCCAGGTGAGCCAGCCCATCCTGCGTGCCCATCAAGGCCAGCACCTCGTGCGTCGGGTCGAGCGCAACGCCGAAGCGATGCTGAAACCAGCGCGCGACGGTATCGCGGAACCGCGCCGAGCCTTCCGTGCCGGGATAGCGATACACATCCGGCTTCATCGCGGCTGCAGCAAGCGATTCCCGAACAGCCTGCGCCGGTGCCTGATCGGGGCTGCCGATGTCGAGCGCGATCACGTCGATCCCCGACTGGCGCGCTTTCTCTTTCCATGCGGCGACTTCCGCGAAGATCGCCGAACCGAGCCGGTCGATCCGGCCGGATTTCCATCTGTTTCTCTCCATCTGCTCTGCCGTGCCTCCGTCAAGCGGGCGGAACCAAGCCCGCATCCCCGATTTGCCACATCAAATAGATCAAAGCCGCAATCAGCCCGCCATACATGAATCCCATGCGAATGCGGGTGCTCATCGGCACCTCGTAATAATTTTGCGGCTCGTACTTCCTGCCCTCTACACGAACCGAAAAGTTGATTTCGAAAATTTCGCGTTCTGGGGACACCTCTCGATCCAGTCCGTCACTTGCCTCTGCACCTTGATCCGCGACTGTCACTTTGACCGGCGGCTTCACTTGTGTCAATTGCACTCGATCGATTACGCAGGGTTGGGACAAGCCGAGTTCGCCTTTGAAATTCAGCGGCTCCCACGCGAAGACGACGACATGCTCGCCATCCAGCTTGCAATAGGCCGTATACGGCAACTCGCGGGCATGGGATTCGCCGGAGAAATACCAATCGGGCAGTCCCGGGTCGACTTGCGTCCGGTAACTCCCTGTCACGACATAAGGCTCGCCTTGGTTGCGGTCGCGCACGAATCGCTTGTACATCTCCCATACAAACAACAACCAGATCAGGATGAACAGGAAGCCCCCGAATTTCCAAATGAGAATCGGTCCCGCCACGACGCCGACCAACCACAACCAGCGACTGACTGCCGTTACGATACGGCCGCCGTCCAACGGATGTATGGGCAGAAGATTGATGAGGTTGATGAAAAATCCGGTGTAAGCCAGCGCATACCAGAAGGGCTGGTCCGTGAGCATGCCGACGGCGTAGCATACGAGCGCCCCGACCGTGCCGAGCAGCGGCCCGCCGATCCCGATATATGCTTCCGTCGCTGCATCCCGCGGATTTCGCTTCAACATGATCAAGGCCCCGATGAACGGAATGAACATCGGAGCGCTGACGGGAACACCGGCACGCTTGGCCGCCCAGACATGCCCCATCTCGTGGACGAGAATCAGCAGTACGAATCCGATTGCGAACGTCCAAGGATAAATAAGCGCATAGGCGCCGATGCTGAGAGCCATCGTGATCAGCGGTTTGCCCACTTTGGCGAGCAGGGCCAGCACCGTCTTGAATTTGCTCAGCAGCACGAGCAAGCCCGCCCCGACCGCCCAGCCTTTGCCGTTGCGCGACGGACGTCCCGCGGGCGCAGGCGTCGTTTGTCGTTCCTCCATCGTCCCCCTCCTCTCTCATGCCTCCCGGTCACAGTGCCGAAAGCCGTTCGCGCAGAAGACTTGCACGGTTGTCCACCTATCGACACAGACGGCCATGCGGGGCCCGAGTGCCGATCTTGGCCGAGCCCCCGATTTCCACCCTCTACCAGTTCAACTCGTATGACTCTTCTTTATAACCGACCGTCACCTTCGTCCCATCGGTCACGATCGGGCGCTTAATGAGCCGACCGTTGCTGGACAGAAGCGCGATTTTCTCGTCTTCCGACAGGCCGGGCAGCACATCCTTGAGCCCCATCTCCCGGTACACCTCGCCGGAGACGTTGAACCACCGCTGAATCGGCAATCCGCTGAGCGGGATCCACTCCTTCAGTTGTTCAATGGATGGCGCCTCCTCCCACAGATTATGGGATTCCAGCGTATACCCGCGTGCTTGCAGCCACTTGACGGCCTCCCGGCAAGTTCCGCATGGCGGATATTGATAGATGATAAGCGGTTTCGAAACTACACGCCGCTTGTTGTTGACCATGCTGACAGCGCTCCTTCCAATGATTGCAAATCTTCCGGCAAAGCCGCCTCCAGCCGCATGTCCGCGCCGGTCACCGGATGGCGGAAGCCGAGCCTCGCCGCATGCAGCGCCTGCCTGGCAATAACTCCGGATGAGGCCAGACGCGCCGCAAGAGCCGAATCGGTATGCTCCGGGTCCGCGTAATATTCGTCGCCGATGAGCGGGCAGCCGACATGCAGCATATGAACGCGAATCTGGTGCGTGCGGCCGGTCCCGAGCCGAATGTCGAGCGCCGTCGCACCGCAGCCATACACCTTAGCCGTCTCATAATAAGTAAGCGAAGGCGCGCCATCCTCGCGCACGACGCGCCTGTGCGGGTCCCCGTCCGCGCGTCCGATCGGCGCATTCACCTCACCGTCGCGTGCAGGCGGCGCGCCATGGACATAAGCGCGATAACGCTTCTCCACGCGCCCTTCCGACATCTGCCCGGACAACTGCTGGTGCGCATAGGCATGCTTGGCTACGACTACCAAACCGGACGTATGCTCGTCAAGCCGATGCACCGGATGAAACCGCGACTTCTCGCCTTTCTCACGCCAATAATGCACGATTCCGTTGGCGAGCGTACCCGCATAATGGCCTGTCGTCGGATGGACGATCTGGCCCGACGGCTTGTTCACAACGAGCAGATGCTCGTCTTCGAAGACAATATCAAGCGCCATCGGCTGCGGCAGGATATCCTTCGACTCCTCGCGCTCGATGCGCAGCTCGATCCGGTCGCCTGCCGCAACCCGGTCGCTCGTCCGCGCCCTGCTGCCGTTCACGACGATGCCGGCTTCCGTCCGCTTCAGCTTGACGAGCAGCCGTCTGGACATCCCCAGGCGCCGCTGCAGCACCTCGCGCAGGAGCTTGCCTTCGTCGGACGCATCCGCGACGAGCTGCAGCGGATCGAAATAATATCCGCCCCCGCCGCCGGCCATCTCCGATTCCAATCCCGCATGCGCAACCTCTGCGGGACCTTGACTCCATTCCGTCACTCGACCGTCCTCCGCTTGAACACGTCCGCTCCCCGCTCGTATTCCACGTCCGGCACGCCGGCCCAGACGTTGGCCGCGCGGGCCGCCGCGAAGAAGAAGTCCGACAGCCGGTTCAAATACTGCAGAACCTCCTTCGGACACGGGCGCTCGGCCGCAAGCGCAACCGCGCGACGTTCCGCGCGCCTGCAAACCGTCCGGCACACGTGCAGGGAAGCGGCAAGCGGGCTTCCGCCCGGCAGGATGAATCGCCGGATCGGCGGCGTCAACGCCTCATATTCATCGATCCACTGCTCCAGCCTCGCCGCCATCCCGCCCGATACTTTCATCTTCTCAGGCTCCGGATTGGCATACGACAAGTCCGAGCCGCAGTCGAACAATTCGTGTTGAATGACCGCGAGTCGTTCCGCAAGCGTCGTCCAGCCTGCTCCGTCAGTTTCTCCGGTCTCATCGGCCCCGATAAATCCGTCAGCCTGTTTTAATTGTTCCTTCTGCGATGCCAGCGCCGCCGCTTGCCCGACGAATGCGTTCAGTTCATCGATCTCGCCGTACGCCTCCACGCGAATGTCGTCTTTATCCACGCGGCCGCCGCCGATGACCGACGTTTTGCCTTCATCTCCGGTTCGGGTATATATTTTCACGCAACGTCAACCTCTCCCTGTAAGCTGTACACTGTCACTGTCCATCATATCATATTGGCAAATTCGGCCCAACCGGCAAAAAAAGAAAGCCCGGATCCGCGCATCACCGGGCTTTCTTTCGTCCTGCCTGCCAACTTTTCATATATTCATTGATTTTCACGTCCAGTTGTCTGCTGATCAGGATGACCGGTTCGGCAATGAAGGACGTTTCCTTCAGGAATGCCTCCGCCATCTTGTGCCGCAAATCGTCGATATCGTCTGCCAGCTTCGCTTGGACGAAGGACCGTTTGTCGGAATTCCCCGGATCCATGCACGTTCTCCCTTCTCCCCGTCCTGCTCACTTGATGCGATGCAGGAATTGGCCGATCCTCTCAAGCGCTTCTTGCAATTGGACGACCGACGTCGCATAGCAGCAGCGCAGGAATCCTTCGCCGCCCTTTCCGAACACATAGCCGGGCACGGCCGCGACTTTCGCCTCGAGCACGAGCCGCTGTGCGAACTCCTCGGAGGACAAGCCGGTCTGCTGAATCGAAGGGAACGCATAGAACGCACCCTGCGGTTCATGACAAGGCATGCCGATCTCGCGGAAACCGTGCACGACCAGGCGCCTGCGTTGATTGTAAGATTCGATCATGCGATCCTTCTCTTCCAGCCCGGTCGGGCTGAGCGACTCCAGGGCGGCCACCTGGGCCATGATCGGCGCGCACATGATCGTATATTGATGAATCTTCAGCATCGCGGCGATCAGATCGGGATGCGCGCACACGTACCCCATCCGCCACCCCGTCATGGCGAACGCTTTGGAGAAGCCGCTGACGAGAATCGTCCGGTCCCTCATCCCCGGCAACGACGCGAAGCTTACATGCCTGGAACCGTAGGTCAGTTCGGCATAAATCTCGTCCGAAATTACGATCAGATCATGCTCCTCCACCAGCTTGGCGATCGGGAGCATTTCCTCGTACGTCATGATAGCGCCTGTCGGATTGCTCGGATAACAGAAGATCAGTACTTTGGAACGCGGCGTAATCGCCGCGCGCAAGCTTTCGGCAGTCAGCTTGAACTGGTCCTTGGCAAACGTCTCGATGCCGACGGCAACCCCTCCGGCCAAAGTGCTGATCGGCGCATACGGAAGATAGGTCGGTTCGGGCACGAGAATCTCATCGCCTGGCTCGATCAAAGCGCGCAGTGCCAGGTCGATCCCTTCGCTGCCGCCGACCGTGACGACGATTTCCTTGTCGGGATCGTAATCCACCGAGAATTGGTCATGCAAATATTGCCCGATCGCCTCGCGAAGCTCCGGCGTGCCGGCATTGGGCGTATATTGCGTTTTCCCCTTCTCCAGCGAGTACACAGCCGCATCCCGCACCCGCCACGGCGTGACGAAATCGGGTTCGCCGACGCCCAGCGAGATGATTTCCTTGTCCTTGCTTGAGCTCACGAGGTCGAAAAACCGCCGGATCCCCGAAGGCGGGATGTCGCGCGTTCGCGCGTTCAGATAACGCGACATGCCTTCAGCCTGAGACGGCTGTTCGACTCGGGGAGCAACTTCCTTGTCTTTGATCATGGAACACCGATCCTTTGCCATCAGCAGGGCGGCATTCGGGTCACGGGGATATCAGCAGGCGCCCGTCGTCCTCGAATTCCTCGAAAATGATGCCGTCTTGCTTGTATTTTTTCAAAATAAAAAACGTCTTCGTCGAAATGACCGATTCGATGGTGGACAGCTTGTTGGATACGAAAGAGGCGACTTCCTTCAAGTTCTTGCCTTCGATTTCCACGCACAGATCGTAAGCGCCGGACATGAGGAACACCGACTTCACTTCCGGATACAGATAGATTCGCTCCGCGATGCTCTCGAATCCGCGCCCGCGCTCGGGCGTGCACTCCACCTCGATCAGCGCCGTCACTTTCTCGTCGTCCACTTTGCTCCAATTGATGACGGTCGCATATTTGACGATGACGTGGTCTTTTTCCATCTCCGTGATCGCGGCCGACACTTCCGCTTCCGCGGCTCCGAGCATCGTCGCTATCGTGGAAGGGGCCAGTCTCGCGTCTTCCTTGAGCAGATCCAGAATGCTTAATTTCAATTGGTTCATCGCGATCCCTCTCCGTATTAAATTACTCTCCATGATACATCAAGAACAGGCATTGTGGAAAGGAAAAAAACGGACACAAGGCTGAAACGCTAAACGATATTCTGAAGGTGGGGGTGATGTTCGTCCAATCGCCACGCATGGACGCGGGAATCGCCTCCGCCAACCGGCTGAAACCATCCGGATCGCTCCAGTTGGTCCATCCATTTGCGCGAAGCGCGATACCCGCACCCCAGGTACCGCTGCACATCCGGCAGCTTCAACGGCCGCCCCATACGGAGCGCCAGCCGGACGATTTCCCTTTCATGGCTGTACAGTTCCGGTAATTCGATGCCGCTTCCGAATATTCGCCCTATGAATTGAAGCAGCAACTGCTGCCATACCTTCGGGCGTTCGATCAAGTCGTCATATCCGATCCGGATGACGATCCAGCCGTCATTCGTCAGATGCATCTGCCGGATTCGATCGTCGCAAAATTGCCTTCGGGAAATATCTCGTTGGTGAGGACCATAACCGTCCACTTCGATCGCGATCCGTATCGGCGGGCGTATATAAGCGAAGTCGAGGAATCGGCGGCCCTCGAGGAAATCTCTCACCTCGTACTCCGGGTGCAAGTGCTGAAAATGGCCGAACGCCGGCAACCACACTTTTTTCAACATCTCAATCTCTGCATGGGCGTGTCCAACCTGCAAGCGTCGCTTCCTCTCGCCCGTTCTGCACTTCAAATGGCTGTCCAGCCATTTGCGATGCTCCTGTTCGAATCGATTCATCACGAGTGCCTCCCAAGGTTCAATTGTTCGCGCAAAATAGAAAACACCGCTTAACCGGAATCGGCTCCGGTGAAGCGGCGCATGCTTTGCGTCGAAATGTTTATCCAATTGCACCCATTATATCTGCCAGAACGAGTGAATGTCAATATTTCGCAATAACTCACGTATAATCTAACTTAAAGGATATCGGCTCACTCACATGAAAATATAACCGAGGGGATGTGCAGTGAGAATGTCTATGAACAGCCGCAAGGAGTACATGGAGACCATGATTGAAC